>Ga0209676_1000376_pt1 | contig 82203 bp, 72 predicted proteins | sample AraplaCvi_mLB_r2_FD_184282 | JGI IMG/M metagenome (GOLD analysis project Ga0209676, IMG submission 184282) | Arabidopsis root microbial communities from North Carolina, USA - plate scrape MF_Cvi_mLB_r2 (SPAdes) (version 2) | ecosystem: Host-associated > Plants > Roots > Endosphere | place: USA...
CCGCCCGCCGTCGGCGTGGTTGGAGGCTGAAGGGCGTGTCTGGCTGTAAGCCCGTCCTCTTCGACCGTCGGGCGCTTCCGGAAACGGAGGAGCCCGGGTCCCGGTAAGGCCTGAACAGGGCCACCTGGCGGGAGGCTGGCGGATAACGATCGCGCGGAGCGTTCGGGCTTCGTCGAAACGGTACTCACTACCTACACACCGGACGTCGTCCGGCGCTCCGCGTCCCTTTCCATCCCTTCAGCGGCCCGCCGCGTGAAGCGGCGAAGACGTGCGTCCTCGCAACAATGCGTCCATTTCCCGCCAAACCCGCCGCAATTGCGAGCGATTATCATTGCGAGAGCTTCGCAAGGCCGCTAAGAACGCGTCGCAAATTCAGAAGGGGCGCCCTCGACGTCGCTCCCTGGGGACAGGACCAACAATGCGTAACCCGAACTCCGCCGGCGTTGTGAGCCGGCCTCGTCGCGCGCTGGGCGCGGCCGCCGTCGCCGGTCTGGCCGGCCTGGGCCTGGCCCACGCGGCGACTGCCGCTGAAGTCGACGCAGCCGCGCCGGTCGCCACCGCCCCGGCCTCGGCCGACAGCAACGAAGTCGCCGGCGTCAGCATCAACGCCAAGCGCGTGGCCGACCCGTCGTCGAGCAAGTTCACCGCCCCGCTGGTCGATACCCCCAAGTCCGTGACGGTCATCCCGTCCAAGATCATCGAGCAGACCGCCGCCACCTCGCTGACGGACATCCTGCGCACCTCGCCGGGGATCACCTTCGGCGCCGGAGAAGGGGGTCAGCCCTTGGCCGACCGGCCGTTCATCCGCGGCTCCAGCTCGGCCAACAACATCTTCGTCGACGGCGTCCGCGACAGCGGCGGCCAGACTCGCGAGATCTTCAACCTGGAACAGGTCGAGGTCGTGAAGGGCCCGGACAGCGCCTACAGCGGCCGGGGCTCGGGCGGCGGCAGCATCAACCTGTCGTCCAAGACCCCCAAGGCCGAGAGCTTCGCGCGCGGCTCGGTCGGCCTGGGCACCGACGAATATGTCCGCGCCACCGCCGACCTGAACCACGCCTTCAACGACAATGTCGCCGTGCGCCTGAACGTGCTGGGCACGCAAGGCAACACGCCGGGTCGCAAGAGCGTCGACTTCAGCCGCTGGGGCGTGGCCCCGTCGCTGGCCGTCGGCCTGAACACCGACACCCAGCTGACCCTCAGCTACTACCACCTCGACACCGACCAGACGCCCGACTACGGCATCCCGCTGATGAGCAAGACGACCGAGGCCCGCACGGCTTCGGGCATCCTGGCCGTCGACCGCCGCAGCTTCTACGGCGTCGCCTCGCGCGACTACCAGAAGACCAAGTCGGACATCGCCACCTTCGCCATCGATCACAAGATCAACGACGATCTGAACGTCCGCCAGGTGGTCCGCTATTCGAAGTCGCTGAACGACTACATCGTCACCAACCCCGGCGACGGCGGCGCGGCCCAGTTCGTCCAGGGCCAGTGGTGGATGAAGCGCGGCACCAAGACCCGCTGGAACCCGGCCAAGACGATCGCGGCCGTCACCGACCTGCACGGCAAGAAAGTGTTCGGCGGCCTGGAGCACAGCTTCGACGTCGGTATCGAGCTGAGCCGCGAGGAAAACCTCAACGCCACCTATTCGACCTTCACCACCTCGGGCGCGGCCTGCCCGACCGGCTTCACGATCGCGGCCGCCACCCTGACCAGCCTGGGCGCGGGCGACTGCACCCTGGTCTACAAGCCCAACGACAAGGACGCCTGGACGGGCGTCATCAACCGCGGCCCGGCCGCGCGTAATATCTCCAAGACCGCCGCGATCTACGGCTTCGACACCATCAAGTTCGGCGACAAGGTGCTGCTGAACCTGGGCCTGCGTCACGACAGCTATGACAGCCACGGCGTCGACGTGGCCACCACCCAGGCCAACGGCGTCTTCACCTCGGTGACCTATACGCCGCGTCAGGGTTCGTGGGACTTCACCAACTACCAGGTCGGCCTGGTCTACAAGCCGACGACCAGCTCCAGCCTCTACGCCTCGTACGGCACGTCCTCGACGCCTCCGGGCATCTCGAGCGGCGACCAGAACAGCAACACCGCGACCGGCACCGGCAACCTGGCCACGGTCCAGCTGGAGCCGGAAGACAGCGAGAGCTTCGAGTTGGGCGCCAAGGCCAACGTCTTCCACGACACGCTGGCCCTGTCGGCGGCGGCCTTCAAGACCACCCGCAAGAACGCCCAGATCCAGATCGACGCCAACACCTACGCCCAGGTCGGCGAGGTCGAGGTCAAGGGCTTCGAGCTGGGCTTCTCGGGCAACCTGACCCCCAAGTGGCAGGTGTTCGGCGGCTACACCTACATGGACAGCGAACTGGTCCGCGGCGCCTATACCAGCGTCAACCAGGGCGACCCGCTGGCGAACACGCCCAAGCACAGCTTCTCCAGCTTCTCGACCTACCGCGTGACGCGGGCGATCTCGCTGGGCGGCGGCGCCTACTACGTGTCGAAGAGCTTCGGCGGCAACCAGGGCGGCGCCGGTGGCGGGACCAATAAGATCTTCGCCCCGAGCTACTGGCGCTATGACGCCTTCGCCTCGTGGAAGGTCAACGACAAGGTGGACCTGCAGCTGAACGTCCAGAACCTGACGGACGAACGCTACATCGTGCGGACCAACGGCGTTCACCACGCCGATCCGGCCCCGGGTCGTCAGGCGATCCTGACCTTCAACGTGAAGTACTGATCCTCCCCTTTCGGTCTTCACGCCAGCGCCCCGCTCGACAACGGCGTCGAGGGGGGCGCTTTACTTTTCGGGTCCTGATCCGGATCAAGGGGAAACGACCTCGCGGCGGCTAAGCCAGCGCCAGGACAAGGAGCCGCCCGCATGATGCTGCAGATCCCGCAAGTGCTGACCAAGGATCAGGTCGCCGCGTGCCGGGCGATCCTGGACGCGGGACCCTGGGTCGACGGCAACCTGACCTCGGGCTTCCAGGCCGCACGGGCCAAGACCAACCAGCAGCTGCCGCAGGAGAGCGAGGCGGCCCGCACCGTCGGCGCCGTGATCCTCCAGGCCCTGAACGCCCACCCGCTGTTCGTCTCGGCGGCCCTGCCCCACTTCATCCTGCCGCCGATGTTCAACCGCTACGGCGAGGGCATGGGCTTCAAGGACCATGTCGACAACGCCATCCGCCGCGACCCGGTCAGCGGCCGGACCCTGCGCACCGACCTCTCGGCGACACTCTTCCTGGAGGAGCCCGAGAACTACGACGGCGGCGAGCTGGTCGTGAACGACCTCTATGGCGATCACGTCGTCAAGCTGGAGGCCGGGGATCTGATCCTTTATCCCAGCACCAGCCTGCACCACGTCACGCCGGTGACCCGTGGCGTGCGCACGGCCAGCTTCTTCTGGATCCAGAGCCTGATCCGCGACGACGCCAGGCGCACGATCCTGCTGGACATGGATGTCGCCATCCAGCGGCTGGCCCGCCAGGTCGAGGCCGACGACGCGGGGATCCTGTCGCTGACCGGCGTCTATCACAACCTGCTGCGGCAATGGTCCGAGGTCTGAGGGGAACCCGGAAAGGGGCCCGGATATCGCGTTCGCGGAACAACGCTACCGCATCGGAACCATAAGTTTACGGTTGCGCTCCACGATCCGCCCAACTTCGCGGAGACCGAATGACACAGGCGTCGACGACCGAGGCGAATTCGACGCCGACGCCCTTCGGCGAGGCGGAGGCCGCGCGCTGGTTCTTCGACCATGCCAGCGACCTCTTCACCGTCGTTTCGGCCGAGGGCCGCTTTCTCACGGTCAACGCCGCCTGGACGGCGCTCACCGGCTGGGCGGCGGACGAGACCGTCGGCCAACCGACGATAAAATTCGTCCACCCCGACAGCCAGGCCGCGCTGATGGACCTGGGCCAGCGCATGCGCGAGGCCGGAACCGCGACCGCCGAGCTGCGGATCCGGTGCAAGGACGGCCGCTGGATCTGGCTGCGGGGACGCGGTCGCCTCGGCCCCAATGGCGAGTTGGTCGGCTTGCTGCACGACGTCTCGGCCGAGGTCGAAGCCCGCGCCGAATTGGAGGCCGCCCGTCGCACCCGCGAACTTCTGGCCGAGGCGGCCGGCATCGGCGTCTGGAGCTACGAGCCCGAAGGCGAGCGCATCGACTGGTCGCCGGACGCCCTCGCCCTGCTGGGCCTGCAGCCGACCGACGTGGCGACCGCCGACATGTTCCTGTCCCGCCTCCCCGACGACCAGCGCGAGGCGGTCCACGAGGCCTTCCGCCACGCCACCAGGACGGGCCAAGGCGGCACGATGGAGTTCCGCCTGCGCGGCGACGACAGCCGCTGGCAGACCTTCCGCAGCACCTATCGCGTCGAGCCCCGCCCCGGCGGTCTGCACGCCCTGAAAGGCGTCTCTCAGAACATCACCGACGTGGCCCGCAGCCGCGACAAGGCGATCTGGAGCGAGCGCCGGGCTCGGCGTCTGGTCGAGGACGCGCCGTTCGCCGTGGCGGTCTACGACCTGGACATGCGCCTGCGGCTGGTCAGCCCGCGCTTCCTCGAGATCTTCCGGTCGACCGAGGCCCAGGTGATCGGCAAGACCCTGACCGAGTTGACGCACGGCGGGCGCCGCCGCTTCGTCGCCGGCGTGACCCGAGCCCTGACCGGCGAGATCGTCACCCGCCGCGAGGACCGCCTGCACGACGCCGACGGCGTCGAGCGTTCGTTCCGCTGGGAAGCTCGTCCTTGGAGAGATGTCGCCGGCGAGATCGTCGGCGTCATCACCTACATGGACGACGTCACCGCCCTGGCGGCGGCGCGGCGCGAGGCGCGGATCAACGCCCGCCGGCTGAAGGTCGCCCTGGGGGCGGCGCGGGCCGGGGTCTACGAGATCGACTATGAGGGCGAGACCTTCTGGGGCTCGCCGGAATTCAGCCGCATCATGGGCCGGCGCATCGGCTATGCGGACATCCGGCATCAGAGCCTGCCGGGGATCCATCCCGAGGATCGCGCCGCGCTTCTGTCCACCGCCGCGCAATGGCGCGACAGCAGCCATGACGGGGCTCACGAGTACGACGTCCGGGTGATCGGTCTCGACGGCGTCGCCCGCTGGATCCGGGTCTTCCACGAGACGCGCCGCACGCCGGACGGCGCCCCGCGCAAGGCGTTCGGCCTGGTGCTGGACATCGACGAGAAGAAGAAGGCCGAGCTCGCCCTGGTCGCCGCCGAACGCGCGGCCCAGGCGGCGAGCGAGGCCAAGGCCCAGTTCCTGGCCAATATGAGCCACGAGATCCGCACGCCGATGAACGGGGTGCTGGGCGTCATGCACGTGCTGAAACGCGAGCTGCCCGCCGGCGACAGCGCGGATCTCCTGGGGGAGGCCTTGGCCGCCGGCCAAATGCTGTCGACCCTGCTGGACGACGTGATCGACATCTCGCGGATCGAAGCCGGCCGCCTGGATCTGCATCACGAACCTGTGGATCCGCGCGACCTGGTGCGCGGCGTCGCCCGCCTGCTGGCTGGCCAGGCCGCCCACAAGGGGCTGCGGCTGGAGCTGGATCTGGCCGACGACCTGGGCTGGATCCAGACGGACCCGACCCGCGTGCGCCAGGCCCTGTTCAACCTGATCGGCAATGCCGTGAAGTTCACCCTGAAGGGTTCTGTGACGGTGCGGGCCCGGCGTCCGGCGGGCAGTCGGCAGCTGGTCTTCGACATCATCGACACCGGCGTCGGCGTGCCGCTGGAGGCGCAGGAGCGTCTGTTCGAACGCTTCCAGCAGGGCGACGCCAGCACCACCCGGCGCTTTGGCGGTTCGGGTCTGGGCCTGGCCATCACGCGCAAGCTGGCGCAGATGCTGGGCGGCGAAGTGACCTTCCGCTCCCTCCCGAGCAAGGGCTCGACCTTCACCCTGACCATCGCCGCGCCGCCGGTCGCCGCGCCTCGGGAAGTCGGAGGCCATGCCGAGGACCTGCTGGAAGGCCTCAAGGTGCTGGTCGTCGAGGACAACCCGACCAACCAGCTGGTCGCCCGCCGGATCCTGGAGCAGCTGGGCGCGACCGTCAGTGTCGCCGACGACGGCGCTTCGGGCGTCCAGGCCGCTCGGACCGGGGCGTTCGACCTGATCCTGATGGACGTGCAGATGCCGGGCATGGACGGGCTGGAGGCTTCGCGCCGTATCCGCGCCCTGCGGGGGTCGGCCGGGCGGGCTCCGATTATCGCCCTGACCGCCAATGTCATGGCCCACCAGCGCGCCGCCTATCTCGCGGCAGGCATGAACGGCGTCGCCGCCAAGCCGATCGCCCCGGCCGCCCTGGTCGCCGAGATCGTTCGCCTGTCCCAGGCGGAACCGGACCCGAAGGACGCCGTCGCCTAACAGCGTTCCGCGCCCCTCTTCCCCGTGGCCCCTGAACCACGCTAAGCAGGGGTCAAAGATGGGGGAAATTCATGGCCGCTGAAGGTCAACAAGGCGCCTCGATGCGCACGGTGGTCGCGGCTTCTTCGGCCGGCACGGCCTTCGAGTGGTACGACTTCTTCATCTTCGGCAGCCTGGCCCAGGTCATCTCCAAGACCTTCTTTACCGGCCTGCCCGACGCCGCCGGCTATATCGCGGCCCTGGCCCTGTTCGGGGTCGGCTTCGCGTTCCGCCCGCTGGGCGCGCTGGTCTTCGGCAAGATCGGCGACCAGGCCGGGCGCAAGGGCGCGTTCCTGGCCACGGTGCTGCTGATGGGCGGCGCCACCTTCGCCATCGCCTTCCTGCCGACCTACAAGCAGGCCGGAATCATCTCGCCGATCCTGCTGATCGTCATGCGCTGCGTGCAGGGCTTCGCCCTGGGCGGCGAGTACGGCGGGGCGGCGATCTATGTCGCCGAACACTCGCCTCCCGACAAGCGCGGCTGGTCGACCTCGTGGGTCCAGACCTCGGCCGCGTTCGGCCTGTTCGGCGCGCTGATGGTCATCCTGATCACCCGCGCGGCCGTCGGCGTCGAGGCGTTCGACGCCTGGGGCTGGCGGATCCCTTTCGCGGTCTCGATCGGCCTCTTGGGCGTCTCGGTCTGGATGCGCATGAAGCTGACCGAAAGCCCCGCCTTCGCCGCCATGAAGGAAGAGGGCCAGGCCTCCAAGGCCCCCTATGCCGAGGCGTTCGGCCAGTGGAAGAACCTGAAGCTGGTGATCCTGGCCTTCCTGTCGATGATGTGCGCCCAGGGGGCGGTCTGGTACACGACCTTCTTCTACGTCCAGACCTTCATGGAGAAGTTCCTGAAGGTCGACCCGGTCACCATCAACGAGCTGATGATGACCGCCACGGCGATCAGCGCCGTCTTCTACGTCGTCTTCGGCTGGCTGTCGGACAGGATCGGCCGCAAGCCGGTTATGTTGGGCGGCATGACGCTGGCGCTGCTCTTCTACTTCCCGGGCTTCCACGTCCTGGAGAAAGCCGCCAACCCCGCCCTGGCCGAGGCCAGCGCCAAGGCTCCCGTCGTCGTCATCGCCGATCCCAAGGATTGCTCGCTGCAGTTCGATCCCGTCGGCAAGGCCGCCTTCGTGACCTCGTGCGACATCGTCAAGAGCGCCCTGGCCAATGCCGGGGTCTCATACGTCAACCAGGCTGCGCCGGCCGGAGCGCCGGCGGTGATGAAGGTCGGCGGCGTCGAGGTCGTGTCCAAGAGCGCCAAGGGCTTGGCCAAGGCGCAGGTCAAGGCGGTGAAGACCGCCGTCGAGGGCCAGATCAGGGCGGCCCTGGTCAAGGCCGGCTATCCGGCCAAGGCCGATCCCGCGCGGATGAACAAACCGCTGATCCTGGGCGTGCTGCTGGTCTTCGTGATCGCCGCCACCGCCCTGTTCGGGCCGCTGGCCGCCTGCCTGGTCGAGCTGTTCCCGACGCGGGTGCGCTACACGGCGCTGTCGCTGCCCTACCACATCGGCACCGGTTGGGTCGGCGGCTTCGTGCCGTTCTTCGCGTTCGCCATCGTTACCGCGGTCGGCGACATCTATGCGGGCCTCTGGTACCCGGTCGCCTTCACCCTGATCAGCGTGCTGACCACGGCGTTCCTGCTGCCGGAAACCAAGAACCGGTCGCTGACCTAGATGGTGGAGCGTGGCGGACGCTGAAACCGCCCGCACTTTCGGCTGCCACGCTCTAGCTGGCGGCCGGCAGCACCTCGACCGCGACCTCGGCCTGGGTCAGGGCGTGGACCAGGGCCGGGTCCACGGCGTGGGTGATCAGCCGGACGATCTGGCGGCCCTCGCGGGCCAGCCGGACCAGGTGATCGGCGTCGACTTGCCCGGGATCGACCCGCTCGACGTCGCGACGGGCCATCTTCACGACGTCCGGATCGGCGTCTCCGTCCAGGACCAGAACGTCGGCCGCGCCCAAGGCCCGGACAGCGCGCAGGGTCAGGAGATCTGCGGGACCCTTGCCGGCGATGAAGCGCACCACGCCCTTGCGGGCGGAGCCCGTGGCGAGGGCTTCGCGGAACAGCTGGCCGGCGCGGTCCATGTCGCCGGCGCGGGCGGCGGCGGCGGCCTCGCCCATCACGGCGTCGCGCAGGAAGGCCCGGCGCTCGTGCAGGGCCGGCAGCGCGCCGCGCACCTCGCCCTGGAACTTCCGCAGCAGGGCGGCCACGCGGCCCGTGCCCTCGGGCACCTGAACCTCGATGTCATTCCGCAGCATGGTCGCCAGCACCGGGGCCGAGCCGCCGGTGCCCACGGCCGCCACCACCTCGCCGCGGTCGATCACGGCCGGGGTGTTGAAGTCGCAGAGATCGGGCTTGTCGACGACATTGACCAGCACCCGAGCGGCCCGCGCGGCGCTGGCCGCGGCCTGGACGAAGACCTCGTCGGCGCTGGCGATGAAGGCCAGGGTCGCACCGGTGTACGAGCCCGGCAGATAGGCCTCGTGGCCGTCCAGGCGGACTACCGTGGCCGGCGAGCCCTCGAACAGCCGAGCCTTGGCCTCGGCGGCGTCGCCGGTCCCGGCGATGATCACCTTGCGGCCGGCCAGCGGGAAATAGGCGGGAAAGGAATCCAACGCGTCGTCCTCGAAACTCACTGCGACCGGCAATCGGCGTAGGGGCCGCCGGGGAAGCCCTTGAGCGTGGCGTCCGCGCCCTTGCTCCAGATCTCGGCCTCGCCCGTGGCATAGCGGGCGCCGGACGCCGATCGAGCCAGCTTCAGCGTCTTGGTCGCGCCGCCGGCCGTCACGACCACCTTCTTGCCGTGCAGGGCATAGGCCGCCGTGAACCGCTTCCCGCCCTTGCAGCTGTAGCGGATCGGCGCGTCGGTCGAGTCCATCGGGGCGACGGTGGCGCAGCCCGCGAGGGTCACGGCCAGGACGGCGAGCGGAACGAGGACGCGGCGCAAGTCGAAGCCTCCGAAGCGATTGCGGGCCAAGCATAGCGGGCCTTCGCACATGCGGCAGCGTTTTTCAGCCATCAGGCGTCCCCGACTGACGGCCCGGCTGAAATTCCTCTGGTCAAGCCAAGTGTGAACGGTGTTAGGTTTCCGCCGGGGCGCGATGCGTCCTTCTTTCGTTGGGAGGCGAAGACGCATGGCCGTGACGCTCGACATCAACGGCAAGCCCACATCCGTACAGGCTTCGCCCGACACTCCTCTGCTGTGGGTGCTGCGCGACGAACTGGGCATGACGGGCACCAAGTTCGGCTGTGGCATGGCTCAGTGCGGAGCGTGCACGGTGCACCTGGACGGTCAGGCGATCCGTTCGTGCGTGACGCCGATCGAAGCGGTCGGGACCGCCAAGATTACCACCATCGAGGGCCTGGGCGGCCAGCATCCGGTGCAGCAGGCCTGGGTGCGCCACGACGTGCCCCAGTGCGGCTACTGCCAGTCGGGCCAGATCATGTCGGCCTGCGCCCTGCTGGCCCAGAAGCCGAAACCCTCGGACGAGGACATCGACAACGCCATGGCCGGCAACATCTGTCGCTGCGGCGCCTATCAGCGCATCCGCGCGGCGATCAAGGACGCGGCCGATACCGGCCCGCCGGTGGGCGAGCCGCACGCGGACATCGATGAAGCCATCGTCGCCGGTTCCGGCGCGACCCATCGCGGAGCCGGCCGATGAACGCCCCCTTCAAGCCCCGGAATGGGAACCCGAGCGACCTGAAGGCCGCCCAGCCCAGCCGCCGCGACGTCGTCGTCGCCTCGGCCCTGGTCGGCGGTTCGCTGCTGGTCGGCTGCTCGCCGGCCGACCTGATGAGCGCCGGCTCCAAGGTCGAGGTCGGGGCCTTCGGTCCCTTCATCAAGATCGCGCCGGACGGGGTGGTCACGGTGATCTCCAAGCATCTGGAGATGGGCCAGGGCAATCACGCCGGCCTCTCGGCCATCGTCGCCGAGGAGCTGGACGCCGACTGGACCAAGGTTCTGGTCGAGCAGGCTCCGGCCAACGCCAAGCTCTATTCCAACGGCGCCATGGGCGCGCAGCTGACCGGCGGCTCGTCGGCGATCTCCAACTCTTGGGAACAGCTGCGCAAGGCCGGCGCGGGAGCGCGGGCGATGTTCGTCCAGGCCGCCGCCAACAAGTGGAACGTTCCGGTCGGAGAGATCACGGTCAAGGACAGCGTCCTGACCCACACCTCGGGCAAGACCGCCGGCTTCGGCGAGCTGCTGGCCGATGCGGCCAAGGTTCCGGCGCCGACCGACGTCAAGTTGAAGGATCCCAAGACCTTCACCCTGATCGGCACCGACCGGGTGCGCCGCAAGGACGCCCAGGCCAAGAGCGACGGCACCGCCCGCTACACTCAGGACGTCCGCCTGCCCGACATGTTGACGGCGGTGGTCGCCCACCCGCCGCTGTTCGGAGCCAAGGTGAAGAGCGTCGACGCCGCCGAGGCCAAGAAGGTCGCCGGCGTGATCGACGTGTTCGAGATCCCGACCGGCGTCGCCGTCGTCGCCCAGAGCACCTATGCCGCCCGTATGGGCCGCGAGGCGCTGAAGATCGAGTGGGACGAGGACAAGGCCGAGAAACGCGGCTCGGCCGCGATCACCCAGCTCTTCAAGGACATCGCGGCCGGCAAGAACACCGAGACCAAGTGGGAGCCCTTCGACCAGCGCGGCGACGTCTCGGGACTCGAGGCGGCCAAGGGCGCGCAGGTGTTCGAGACGACCTATGAGTTCCCCTATCTGGCCCACGCGACCATGGAGCCGATGAACTGCGTGGCGTCCGTGGACGGCAACAAGGTGAAGATGGTCTTCGGCTCGCAAGGTCAGACCCTGGACCAGCTGAACGCGGCCAAGATCGTCGGCTGCCTGCCCGGCTCGGTCGAGATCGAGACGGTGTTCGCGGGGGGCTCGTTCGGCCGGCGCGCGACCTTCCAGTCGGATTATTCGGCGGAGTGCGTCCATATCGCCAAGAAAATCGGCAAGGGTCGGCCGGTGAAGCTGGTCTGGACCCGCGAGGACGACATGCAGGCCGGCTATTTCCGGCCGATCGTGATCCATGCCGTGAAGGTCCAGCTGGACAAGGACGGCTATCCGGCGGCCTGGCGCCACCGCATCGTCACCCAGTCGATCATGAAGGGCTCGCCCATGCCGATGGGCAAGGGACCTGACGGGACGGCGATCGAGGGCGCGGCGGGTTCGCCGTACCTGAAGGCCACGCCGGTGGTCGACGCCCAGGTGGCGCTGCCGGACATCGGCGTGCCGGTGCTGTGGTGGCGCTCGGTGGGCGCGACCCACACCGCCTTCGTCATGGAACATACGATCGACCAGCTGGCCGCCAAGGCCGGCAAGGATCCGGTCGAGTACCGCCGCGCTCTCTACAAGAAGGCCGGGGCGGACCGTCACCTGGCGGCCGTGGACCTGGCCGTCGAGAAGGCCGGGCCCAAGGCGGCCGAGGGCTGGACGCGCGGCGTGGCGGTGCATGAGAGCTTCGGCTCGGTCGTGGCCCAGGTCGCCGAGGTCAAGCTGGAGAACGGGACCCCGCGCGTCGGCCGCGTCGTCACCGCCATCGACTGCGGCGTCGCCGTCTCGCCGGACCAGATCGCGGCGCAGATGGAGGGCGGGACCTGCTATGGCCTCTCCGGCGTGCTGTTCGGCGAGGTGACCCTGACCGACGGCAAGGTCGATCAGAGCAACTTCGACCGCTATCGCGTTCTGCGGATCAACGAGGCGCCGACCGTCGAGACCAACATCGTGCCGTCCGGCAATCCGCCCAGCGGGGTGGGTGAGCCGGGCACGCCCGTGATCGGTCCGGCCGTGGCCAACGCCCTGTTCGCCCTGAACAAGACGCCGACCACGCGGCTGCCGTTCGTCCGCTCCGAGGCCTGATTTGTTTCGGATTACCCGTTCTACTCGCTAGACGGGAAGATCCCGGCTCACCATCTTGCGGGCATGGTCGAGCGCGTCAGTACGGCTTTCGAGAAGCTTACCCCCCGGGAGCGGGAGATCCTCCGGCTCATCGCCGCGCACCTCCAGTCCAAGGAGATCGCGCGGGCGCTGGGCCTGTCGCCCAAGACCGTCGAGATGCACGTGCTCAGCGCCCGCCGCCGGCTGTCGGGCATGAGCCGCCGCGACGCGGCCCTGGCCTTCGTGGCCTGGGAGGGCGGCGACCCCGGTAGTGACTACCGTAGGCAACCAGACGATCTGGCAGCGCTTCCGGCGCCGTCGCTTCCTGACCGCGAGATTGGAAGCGGCAATGAACGAGCATCAACACCCGAGGACGCGGGCCTCCGGCACGGTCTCGGCCTCGTGGGAGGCGCCAGCGCGAGACGCGGCTTTCTGCGAGGCCTCGCCATCGGGCCCGTGGGCGATGGCGCAGAGGGACTGTCGGCCACGCCGCGAGGCTGGCGCCATGACATGAGCAATCTCCAGTGGCTCGGTCTGGTGCTGGGGATCACGGCCTTGACCGCGACCCTTCTGGCCGTGGCCGCGATCGGCGTGCACGAGTTCATGATGGCGGTTCAGCGGATCACCCATCGCTGACGGGCCGACGCCGCTTAGTCAACGCGCGGCCTGGTCGCGCGACGGGATTTGCTTTGCATGCAGGGATCGTGCGCTACATCGTCGGAACGAGTCTCCGTCACCGGGCGCGCTCCGCGCCCCGCGCCAGGCGGACCATCACGCGCACCGAGGTCGAAGCTTGTTCCTGTCGCTGCTCGACGCCGTCATCTACGTGGTCGCGTATGTCGTCTTCCTGGCTGCGATCCTGGTCTGCGGCTTGGCGTTCTGGAAGGGCGACCAGCCGCTGAAGCTGGCGGCGATCACGCTGTTCGTCGCCTGGGTGCTGTCGGCCCTGACCGGGCATCGCGACAAGTTCGGCATGAACTATCCGGTGGCGGTCATCGACACCAATGCCGCGCTGGTCTTCGTCTGGATCTCGATGCGGTGGCGGCAGATATGGTGCGCGGTGATGGCCGCCTTGACCTTTGTCAGTCTCATCATTCCGTTCGTGGCCTTCGTCGACCGCGACATCCACAGCTACAACCGATCGGCCGCCAACAATGTCGTGGCCATACTGCAGCTCGTCGTCATGCTCGTCGCCGTCGGGTTATCTCTCCGGGCTCGGAGACGGGCCGATGAGGGCGCTGTTCGATCCTGACCTGGACGCGATCGCCGACGAGGAGGACATCGCCGAGTTCCGCCGGGGCTTCGCGGCGGTCGGCCAGGAGCATCGGCGCATTCTGATGGTCCTGATCCCCAAGTTGGTGGCGCTGCAGGAGCGCGGCGATTCCGCCGGCGCTCTGGCGCTGATCGCCGAGATCAAGCGCGCCCTCCTGAGGAAGGACGGCGCCCTGCACTGAACTGACGGTTGGGCGAAGGCCGCGCCGAGCCCCCCGGGAGGGCGGGGAACGGGCTTGGATTCAGCGGCCTTCGATGACGCGGACGAGGTCCTCGGGACGATCCACATCAAGATGGATCCCGGGATCCTCAACGGGAATCCGCGTCAACTGGGCGCCCGCGCTCTCCAGGAGGGCGCGGGCGCCTTCGTCTCCAGAGAGCGCCCGCAGCGCAGGAAGCCAGGTCGCGCCGAACAGAACCGGATGGCCTCGGCGACCCAGATGGGTGGGGGCCACGATGTCGTGCGGGCCATCGAAGGCCTGGGCCAGGCGGCGGGGCGTGGCGGGATCGATGGCGGGCATGTCGCCCAGCAGCACGAAGACGCCGGCAGTGTCGTCCGGAATGGCCTGGGCGGCGGCGCGCAGCGAGGCGCCCATGCCCTCTTGCGGATCCGCCACGGAGACCAGGACCAGACGGTCGGCGGCGACCAGGCGTTCGGCCGTGGCCTTGACCGCCTTGCGAACGGCTTCGCTCCCCACGGCGACGAACACCCGCCGCACCGGAGCCAGGAAGGCGGTCAGCAGGGCTCCTGCGATCAACGGCGCGCCGTTCAGCGGCGCCAGCAGCTTGGCGCCGCCGAAACGGGCGCCGGCGCCCGCCGCGAGGACGATCGCATCCAGCGACGTCGTATCCCTTTCCGTCATGGGCTCCAGCGCCTATTCTCAGAGACGGACATGACGCCTTATGACGATAGCCCCGCGCAAGCGGTTCATGCCGCCCCGCGCCTGATTGATGGCTTTGGGCGCGCCGTCACCTATCTGCGCGTCTCCGTCACCGATCGCTGCGACCTGCGCTGCCTCTACTGCATGTCCGAGCACATGACCTTCCTGCCGAAGGCCGAGGTGCTGACTTTGGAGGAGCTGGACCGCCTGGCCTCGACCTTCGTGGTCCTCGGGGTGCGCAAGCTGCGGCTGACCGGCGGCGAGCCGCTGGTGCGCAAGGGCTTCATGGATCTGGTGGCTGGGCTGTCGCGCCATCTGAGGTCGGGGGCGCTGGACGAGCTGACCCTGACCACCAACGGCACCCAGCTGGAACGATATGCAGCCGATCTGGCGCGCCACGGCGTGCGGCGGATCAACGTGTCGATGGATACGCTGAAACCTGATCTCTTCCGCACCCTCACCCGGGGCGGCGATCTCTCACGGGTGATCGCCGGCATAGACGCGGCCCTCGCCGCCGGCATCGCGGTCAAGATCAACGCCGTGGCCCTGAAGAACGACAACGCCGCCGAGCTGCCCGACCTGATCCAGTGGGCCCACGCGCGCGGCTGCGACGTGACCCTGATCGAGACCATGCCCCTGGGCGAGGTCGACCAGGACCGCACCGATCAGTTCCTGTCGCTGAAGGACGTCCGGCGAGATCTCTCGGCCTTCTGGAGGATCGAGGACATCCACCACGCCACCGGTGGTCCCGCGCGCTATGCTTGGGTAGCCGAAACGGGCGGGAGGCTGGGCTTCATCACCCCGCTCAGCAACCACTTCTGCGACACCTGCAACCGGGTGCGCTTGACCTGCACCGGCACGCTGCACACCTGCCTGGGCCGTGACGACGCCAGCGACCTGCGGGCGGTGATCCGGGCCGGCGCTAGCGACGCCGAACTGGTTCACGCGATCCACGCGGCCATCGGGTCCAAGCCCAACGGCCACGACTTCCAGATCGCCGCCGCCCGGCCGGCCGTGGCCCGCCACATGTCGACGACCGGCGGCTGAGATGGCCCGGGTGCTTCTCTTCGGACGCCTGGCCGACCAGGCCGGCTGGCGCGATCGCCTGATCGAGGCGGACGATCTTTCAACCCTGCGCGAGGCGCTCGCGGCCGACGATCCGGAATTGGGCGACGCCCTCGCCGCCCCCGGCGTGCAGATCGCGGTCGACAAGGCCATCGTCCGGGGCGAGGCGGCGCTGACCACCGCCACCGAAGTCGCCTTCCTGCCGGCTATGAGCGGCGGATGATCGTCACCCCCACCGTGACCTTGGCGGATCAGCCGTTCGAGCCGGGCGCGCTTGTCACGGCCTTTTGCGCCGGTCGCCAGGAGACCGGCGCGGTAGCCACCTTCGTGGGCCTCGCCCGGGCCGAACAGGGCGCGGCCGCGGCGCTGGAACTGGAGGCCTATCCGGGCTTCACCGACGCGGCGATCGAGGAGATCGCTCGAACCGCCATCGAGCGCTTCAAGCTCCAGGACGTCCACATCGTCCACCGCACGGGCCGGATCGCGCCGGGCGAGGCCATCGTCTTCGTGGCCACGGCCGCCGGCCATCGCCGCGAGGCCTTCGAAGCCTGCGACTTCCTGATGGACTACCTGAAGAGCCGAGCGCCGTTCTGGAAGAAAGAACATGGGCCGGACGGCGCCCGCTGGATCGAGCCGACGGACCGCGATAGGACCGACGCGCAACGTTGGGATTGAGGAGAGACGGATGTCGGAGACGGGCCTCAAGCCGGGCGGCGGGATCAAGCCGGAGCTGCCGTTCAAGCCGGTGCGCATCGCCGTCCTCACCGTCTCGGACACCCGCGACGAGAGCACCGACACCTCGGGCCAGATCCTGATCGACCGGGTCCGCGACGCCGGCCACGAGTTCGCCGGCCGCGCCGTGATCCGCGACGACATCGAGGCCATCCGCGCCCAGGTCCGCGAGTGGATTGACAGCAAGGCGGTCGACGCCATCGTCACCACCGGCGGCACCGGCCTGACCGGTCGCGACGTCACGGTCCAGGCGCTGGAACCGCTGTTCGACAAGACCATCGACGGCTTCTCGGTGATCTTCCACCTGGTCAGCTACGCTACGGTGGGCCTCTCGACGCTGCAGTCGCGGGCCACGGCCGGCATCATCGACGGCGTCTTCGTGTTCTGCCTGCCGGGCAGCAACGGGGCGGTGAAGGACGGTTGGGACAAGGTCATCGCCGCCCAGCTCGACAGCCGCCACAAGCCCTGCAACATGGTCGAGCTGATGCCGAGGCTTCTGGAACGGTGAGCAAGCTCACGCACATCGACGACCAGGGCCGGGCCCGGATGGTCGACGTCTCGGACAAGGCGGCGACGACCCGCGAAGCCGTGGCGATCGGCTTCGTGCGGATGAGCCCGGAAACCCTGGCCCTGGCCGTGTCCGGCTCGGGTCGGAAGGGCGACGTGCGGGCGGTGGCCGAGCTGGCCGGCGTGATGGCCGCGAAGAAGACCTCTGACCTGATCCCGCTGTGCCATCCGCTGGCGCTGTCGAAGGTCGTCGTCGAGGTCGAGCCCGCCGACGGCGGCCTGGCCGTCACCGCGCGGGTCAAGACCACCGGCCCAACCGGCGTCGAGATGGAAGCGCTGACGGCCGCCTCCGTGGCCTGCCTGACGATCTACGACATGCTCAAGGCGGCGGAGAAGGGCATGGTCATCGAGGCCGTGCGCCTGCTGGAAAAGACCGGCGGCAAGTCGGGAGACTGGAAGGCGGATTAAGCCGCCTTCCGCTGACCGCCTTCCGAGCCGATCCGCAGCTCGCCCATGCGCTGGGCCAGGCGGGTGGCTTCCTGCGCCAGGGCGTGGCTGGCGGCGGTGGTCTCTTCCACCATCGCGGCGTTGCGCTGGGTGACCTGGTCCATCTGGTTCATGGTCGTGTTGACCTCGGCCAGGCCGCGGGCCTGTTCCTGGGTCGAGGCGGCCATCTCGCCGACCAGGCCATCGATCTGGTCGACCTCGTCGGCGATGGCGCGCAAGGCCTCGCCCGCCTTACCGACATATTCCACGCCCTGCCCGACCTCGGCCGTGCTGGCGCTGATCAGGGTCTTGATCTCACGGGCGGCCTCGGCCGAGCGCTGGGCCAGGGCGCGGACTTCCTGGGCGACGACCGCGAAGCCGCGGCCGGCTTCGCCGGCCCGCGCCGCCTCGACTCCGGCGTTCAAGGCCAGCAGATTGGTCTGGAAGGCGATCTCGTCGATGACGCCGATGATCTGGCCGATCTGGGTCGAGGACTTCTCGATGGCGCCCATGGCCTCAACGGCCTGGCTGACGATCGAGCCCGAGGCGTCGGCGGCGCTGCGGGCGCGCTCGACTACCTTGCGGGCGCGGCTCGCGCCCTCGGCGGTCAGGCGCACGGTGCTGGTGATCTCGTCCAGGGCGGCGACGGCCTCTTCCAGGCTGGCGGCCTGACGCTCGGTCCGACCCGACAGGTCGTCGGCGGCGGCGGTGATCTCCGCGGTGCCGCCGTGAATCGCGGTCACGGCGCCCAGCGAGGCGGCGATGACGCCCGACAGCTTCTCGACGGCGACGTTGAAATCGACGCGCAGCTTCTCATAGCCGGCGGGGAAGGACTGGGTGATGCGGTGGCTGAGGTCGCCCTCGGACATCGACTTGAGGGCGCTGGCCAGGCTGTCGACGACGGCCTTCTGCGTGGCCTCTGCTTCGTTCCGGCGACGTTCGGCTTCCTGCCGTTCGATCTCCAGCGCATCGCGCACATCGGCGGCTTCCAGCTCCTTGCGCCGGGCCTCGACGGTCTCGTGGAAGACGCGCAGGGCGTCGGTCATCTGGCCGATCTCGTCCTCGCTTCGCTTCTTGGGGATCACCACCGACAGGTCGCCGGACGACAGGCGGCGCAGGGCCCCGGTGATCTCGACCAGCGGCGAGACCAGGCCCCGCTTGGCGGCGAACATCAGCACGGCGGCGAAGGCGGCGGCGAACAGCAGCAGGGCGCCCATGACCAGCTGGCCCATCAGGCCCAGCGACTTGGCAGCGTTGACGTCACGGGTGGCGGCGGCCTCGATCTTGGTCGAGGCGCCTTCCATCTTGTCCTCAAGGGCCGAGAACTGCTTGGCGAAGTCTGGAAGCTTGGCGCGCGCGCCGGCGGCATCAGTATCGGCGCTGCCGACGATGGCGCCGGCCGAGGCGATATAGGTCGCCAGCGGGGCTTCGACGTCCTGCAGAGCGCCCTTCACGGCCGGGTCCTGGGCCAGTTGGCCGCTGGCGGCGATGTCGTCCTTGAAGGCCTGGGTGTGGTCGGCGAGGTCGGCGCGCACCGCCTTCAGGTCGACGCCCAGGGCCGGGTCGGCGGACATGATCCCGCCCATGACGTCGGCGCGCAGGGCGTCGTGCATCATGTCGGCATGCATGTGCAGGCGCAGGATCTTGGCCGAATGCTCGGACCGCGTCAGGGCTTTGTCCAGGCTCATGGCGACCCACAGGCCCGTGCCGGCCGTGGCCGCGCACAGCAACGCCGCGCCAGCGGCCGCACCCATGACCTTTTGACCCAAGGACGCCATGTCGATCTCTCCCGCGCGGACCCGCAACTTTCGGGAGAAGCATGCCGGACGAGGTCTCTAACGGGTCTTAACCCTGCTCCCGCCGGGCCGGCGACATAACGTCGCGCGACGGCGTTCGGCCAGCTAGCGCGGGATCTCGGCGGTCTTGACCAAGGCGACCTGGCGATAGACGGCGGCGATCTCGAAGTAGCGGCCGAAGGCGGCGTGGAACTGGTCGACGGCCTGCTTCACGCCCGGCCCGCCGATCTCGCTGATGTCGTGCCAATAGTCGTCCAGCACCATCATGCCGCCGACGCTGAGCAGGCTGGCGCAGAAGCACAGGTCGATCAGCACAGCCAGGGCCGTGTGGCTGCCGTCGACATAGATCAGGTCGAACTGCTCGTTCCGTTCCAGCATCTGCGGCAGGACGTAGGTCGAGAACCCCTTGTGGGTGTCCAGGCTCTTGAACCCGCACTTGGCCATGTTGCGCCGGAAACGCGGTTCGACGGCGTGGTACTTCTCTTCCGGGTTCAGCGCCTCGTCGAACCAGGGGTCGATGACGGTGACCGCCAGGCGGCTGGGCAGCAGCCAGTCCATGAAGGCCAGGTTGCGGCCCTCATAGGCGCCGATCTCCATGTAGCGGATCGTCTCGCCCTGGGACCGCTTGGCCGCGAAGTCGCGCAGCAGCGGGGCCACGAACGGAATGTTGTTGCTGGCCCAGGTCGAGGTGAATTCGAAGCCGGCCTGCTCGGCATGGGCGTTGAAGGCCTCGACCACGGCGTGGTCACGCTGGCCGCCCAGCATGGTCCTGGCCAGGTTTGGGGCCAGGCGCGGGTTGATCTTAGTCAGAGAGCGCAGCTTGGCGAAGCCGGCGCGGTGGGTCACCGTCTCGGCGTCGAAGTGCATGTCCGTACCGTCGGCCATGATGGTCTCCCCGCAATCGTTCGCGCGGAGGTTAGGCCAAAGGTCTTAAGCGACGATGATCTGACCGTCGCGGACCGTCACGGGCCAGGCAAACAGCTTCTCGCCCGGGCAAGGACCCGCGACGCAGGCTCCGTCCTCGATCTTGAACAGGGCCGCGTGGCCGGCGCACAGGATCAGGTCGTTCTCGCGCGTCAGATAGCGGCCGGCGAAGCCCGCCAGCGGCCATCCGGCGTGCGGGCAGCTGTCCAGATAGCCGACCACGACATCGTCCTTTCGGACCACGAACCCGGCGAACATCGCGTCGCCCTCGCGCCAGCGGAAGCCCTTCGAGCCGGGCGAGGGGATCTCGTCCAGCGCGCAGAGCACCGTGCCCGGCGCGGGGCGGGCGGGATTGTCCGGATCGGTTCTCAAGTCAGCCGGTGATCGAGCCGACGCCGACGCGCCAGCCGTCGATCGCGACGCTCTCGAACAGGCCAGCCTTGGTGTAGGGATCGTTGTCGACGAGGGCCTGCACGGCGGCCTTGTCCTCGGCCTCGAAGATCAGCAGCGAGCCGATCGGCGAGCCGGCGTCGTCCAGCAGCGGGCCGGCGGCCTTCAGGGCGGTTGCGCCGTTCAGGTAGTCGAGGTGGGTCGGGCGGGTGGCCATGCGCACGTCGAGCGCGCCGGGCTTGTCCTTGCAGTAGACGACGAAGAGGGCCATGCGGCGATCCTTGTGAGCTTAGGCTTCGGATTGTTTTACGCTTCAGATTTTAGGGGGCGCGACAGCAGGCCCGCGATGGCGGCGTCGACCTCGACCTCGCCGGCCAGGATGGCGGCGACGGCCTCGCAGATCGGAACCTCGACGCCAACCTTGCGGGCCAAAGCGCGGACGGCGGGGGCCGAGGCGACGCCCTCGGCGATCGACACCTTGCCGGCCAGGGCCTGTTCCAGGGTCAGACCCTGGCCCAGGGCCATGCCGACGCTCATGTTGCGCGACTGGGTGCTGGAGCAGGTCAGCACCAGGTCGCCCAGGCCGCAAAGGCCCGCGACCGTCTCGGGCTTGGCGCCCAGGGTCACGGCCAGGCGCGTCAACTCGGCGAAGCCGCGGGTAATGACCGTGGCGTGGGCGTTTCGGCCCAGGCCCTTGCCCTCGACGATGCCGCAGGCGATGGCCAGGACGTTCTTCACCGCCCCGCCGGCCTCGGCCCCGATCAGGTCGTTGGCCGTATAGGGTCGGAAGGTCGGGATGGCGATGGCCTCGGCGATCGCCCTGCCCAGCGCCTCGTCCTCGCAGGCCAGGGTGACGGCGGCCGGCAGATTGCGGGCCACCTCACCGGCGAAGCTGGGTCCCGACAGCACCGCGATCAGCGCGCCCGGCAGGCTCTCGGCCGCGACGTCGGTCATCAGTTTCAGGGTCCCCTGCTCCACGCCCTTCGAGCACAGCACGATCGGCGCGCCGGCCTTATGGTGCGCCGCGAAAGCCGTTAGGGCTGCACGCAGGTGCTGGGCCGGGGCGACGGCCAGGATCAGGTCGCAATCGGCCAGGTCGGCCAGGTCGGTGACCGCCTTGATCTCCGGCTCGAGCGCGATGCCCGGCAGGAACAGCGTGTTCTCGTGGTTTTCGTTGACCGAGGCCACGACCTCGGTCTCGCGAGCCTGCAGGGTGACCCGGAGACCAGCCCGGGCGGCGACCTGGGCCAGCGCCGTTCCCCAGGCGCCGGCGCCGATGACGCCCACATGTTCGAAGCTCATGCCTTGGCTCCCTTGCGTCCGTAGGCGTTGGCGGGATTGGCCAGCGCCGCCGCTTCATCCAGCGGCCAGCGCGGACGGGCGACGGCGTCAAGGTCGTCGGAAATGCCCAGGGCCAACCGTTCGGCCCCGGCCAGGGCGATCATCGCAGCGTTGTCGGTGCAATAGGCCAGCGGCGGGGCGGCGAAGCTGAAGCCGTTCTTCTCGCAGTCGGCCAGCAGGGCCGCACGCACCGCGCCATTGGCGGCCACGCCGCCGGCGACGACGAAGCGCAGCTCGTCGGCCGCGTGGCTTTCCTTGTAGAGCTTCATCGCCCGATCGACCCGTTCGGACAGCTGGCGGGCAATGGCGAACTGGACGCCGGCGGCCAGGTCCCGGCGCTCGTCGTCGGTCGTCAGGGTCTCGGCGACCCGCGCGGCGGCGGTCTTCAGGCCCGAGAACGAGAAGTCGCAATCCTTGCGGCCCAGCAGGGCGCGCGGAAGGGCGTAGCGCGCGGCGTCGCCGCCGACCGCCAGCTTCTCCAAGGCCGGACCGCCCGGATAGGGCAGGCCCAGGCTCTTGGCGATCTTGTCGAAGGCCTCGCCGGCCGCGTCGTCGATCGTGGTGCCCAGACGCCTGCAGGCTCCGACGCCGGAGACTTCCAGCAGCTGGCAGTGACCGCCCGAGACCAGCAGCAGCAGGAACGGATAGGCGATGTCCGCGCCCAACCGGGCCGAGACGGCGTGGCCTTCCAGGTGATTCACGGCCACCAGCGGCACGCCCCGCGCCAGCGACACGGCCTTGCCGAACGCCAGCCCAACCATAACGCCGCCGACAAGACCCGGCCCGGCCGTGGCGGCCACGCCGTCCAACTGGTCGAAGTCGAGGCCCGAGGCGCGGACGGCCTCGGCGGCGATGGCGTCGATCGATTCGACATGGGCGCGGGCGGCGATCTCGGGCACCACACCGCCGAACGGGGCGTGCTGCTCGAACTGAGTGCCGATGATCGAAGACAGCACCTTGACCGTCCCGTCCGCGTCGCGGCGCACGACCGAGGCCGCGGTCTCGTCGCAGCTGGTCTCCAGGCCGAGGATCACTAGGGCGGATTGCGTAGGGGATGTCATCAGGTTGCGGGCTTCCCGCCGCTCCTGTAGCAGCGAAGACGGAATTTCATCACCGCAGGTAACGTTCCGACCGTGTCCCGGCAACCTCCCATCCGCATCGGCGCGCGCGGCTCCAAGCTCTCCCTGGCGCAATCGGGCCTGATGCAGGCGCGTATCGCGGCCGCGCTCGGCGCGCCCGACGGCGCTTCGAAGGAAGAGATCGAGGCCTTCGCGCCACTGATCCCGATCGTCACCACGGGCGACCGCGTCCAGGATCGCCGCCTGATGGAGATCGGCGGCAAGGGCCTCTTCACCAAGGAGATCGAAGAGGCCCTGCTGGAAGGTCGCATCGACTGCGCCGTGCACTCGCTGAAGGACATGCCGGCCGAACTGCCGTCGGGCCTGGTCCTGGCCGCGACGCCGGAACGCGAAGACCCGCGCGACGCCTTCATCAGCCATGTCTGCGAGCGCCTGGAAGACCTGCCCAAGGGCGCGCGCCTGGGCACCGCCTCGCTGCGTCGCCAGGCCCAGGCCCTGCACGTGCGGCCCGATCTCGAGATCGTCATGCTGCGCGGCAACGTCGACACGCGCCTGGCCAAGCTGGAGCGCGGCGAGGCCGACGCCATCCTGCTGGCCCAGTCGGGCCTGAACCGCCTGGGCCTGGGTCACCTCACCAAGAGCTGGCTGGATCCCGACGCTTGCCCGCCGGCCCCGGGCCAGGGTGCGTTGGTCATCGAGACCCGCGTCGAGGACGTCGATGCTCCTTGGCTGGACGCCGTCCGCTGCCGCCAGACCACCATCGCCGTCGCCGCCGAGCGCGGGGCCCTGTTCGCCCTGGAAGGTTCGTGCCGTACGGCCATCGGCGCCCGCGCGGTGCTGGACGGGTCGCATCTTTCGATGATCGTCGAGGCTCTGACCCCGAACGGGTCTCAGCGCTTCCGGCGCCAGGGCGAGGTCGTGTTGACCGGGGCCGATGACGTCGCCGAGGCCCGGGCCCTGGGCTTGAAGCTCGGCGCCGAGGTCCGCGTCGAGGGCGGCGACGCCATTCTGCTGCCGGAGTAGACATGACCGAGGGCGCGCCGGTCTGGATCACCCGCGCCCGCCCCGGCGCCCTGGCGACGGCCGAGCGCGTCGCGGCCCTGGGCTACGAGCCCATTGTCGATCCCTTGCTGGCGATCGAGACGCTGGACGCGGAGATCGATCTAACTCACGTGGCCGCCCTGGCCTTCACCAGCGCCAACGGCGTCGAGGCCTTTGCCCGGCTGTCGGACTCGCGGGGCCTGCCGGTCTTCGCGGTCGGCCGGGCCACGGCGCGAGCGGCCCAGAACGAGGGTTTCGCCGCCGTCTCCAGCGCCGATGGCGATGTCGAGGATTTGTGCGCCCTGATCGCCGCCGGGGCTTCAGGGCTGGTGCTCTGGGCGGGGGCCAAGGCGCCGGCCGGCGACCTCGTCGCCATGCTGCGGGGCTGCGGGGTGATGGCCAAGGGCGTGAGTGTCTACGAGACCCTGGAACGGACCCCGTCGGAAGCGACCCTGGCGCGGCTGGATGCTCCGCTCACGGCGCTTCTGCACTCGCCGCGCGGGGCGCGAATCCTGGCGCGCCTGCTGCGCGAACGGCCCGCGCCGGCGTTGCGACTTCTGTGTCTATCCGAAGCCGTCGCCCAGCCCCTTCTCGATCTCGTCGAACTCGGGTCTGTGACCTTCGCGCCGCGTCCGGACGAATCCGCGCTGCTGGAGCTGCTTACAGCTTGAGCGCGACGTTGCGCGGCGCGCCGGCGTGGGGCACGAATGGGTCATGAACGCCGCTTCCGATCCCGCTGAAATCGTCGCGCCCAGCGATCCGGCGCTCTACGCCCGCCGACGGGTGATGGGACCGGGCGTGTGGCTGTGGCTTTTGCTCTGCGTGCTGTGCATCGGCCTGGGCGCGGGCGTCGCCCATTACGGTCCGACCCTGTTCTCGCCCAAGGCCAGGCCGAGCGACGGCGCGGTCTCGGCCACGCCCAGCCCGCGCCCGATCGCCGATCGCATCGCCACCGGCTCCGCCCTGCCGGTCGAGAGCGGCCAGACCGCCGTGGCCCCGCCAGCCGCCGACGTCGAGCGCCTGGACGGCCGAATCACCGCCCTGGAAAGCAGCCAGCGCGGCGTGGCCGACGCCGCGACCGCCGCCCTGGCCGTGTCGGCCCTGGCCGAGGCGACCGAAACCTCGCGCCCGTTCGGGCAGGAGCTGGCCGCCCTGCAGCGCGTGCTGCCCGCCTCGCCTGACTTGGCGGCCCTGGAGCGCCTGTCGACCCAGGGCGCGCCGACCCGCGCGGGCCTGGCCATCCAGTTTGGCAACCTGGCCGGCCGCGCCGCCAGCGCCGCGCGCAATCCCGGCCCCGACGCCGACCTGCTGTCGCGCATCCGATATGCGCTCTCCAGCATCGTCACGATCCGCCACGTGGGCTCGACCAAGGGCTCGACGCCCGACGCCATGCTGGCCCGCGCTCAGGCCCTGCTGGACGATGGCGACGTCGAGGGCGCGGTCCAGGCCCTGGACCCGCTGCCCGACACGGCCCGCGAGGTGCTGGCGCCGTGGTTCAACGCCGCCAACCGTCGCATCGACGTCGATCGCCACGTTGCGGCCCTCCGCGCCGACGCCCTGGCCGGCCTGTCGCGGGTCTCGCGGGTCGCGCCCCAGGCCTCGCCGCAATGACTCGCGTCGCCTTCGCCCTCTTCCTGGTCGCGGCGGTCGCCGTCGGCGTCCTGGCCCTGACCGGCGAGCCTGGTCGCGCGACGCTGGAGTGGATGGGCTGGCGCATCGAGATGACCGCCGCGGCGGCGGCGCTGCTCACCCTGTTCTCGGCCCTGTTGTTCACCCTCGTCTGGCGGGGCGTGATCTGGATCGTCGAGGCGCCGCGCCGGCGCGCCCGCGCCCGGGCCGAGGCCAAGCGCAAACAGGCGATCGAGGCCCTTTCGCGCGGCTTTCTGGCGGTTGCCGCCGGCGACGGCTCCGAAGCCCGGCGCCTGGCCCAGAAGTCGGCCGAGCTGGCGGAGGACGCCCCGGCCCTGGTCCGCGTGCTGGCCGCCCAGGCGGCCGAGGCCGCCGGCGATCGCGGCGCGGCCAAGAGCGCCTACAACGCCATGCTGGGCTTTCCCGAGATGCGACTGGCGGGCCTGCGCGGCCTGATGCAGGCAGCTCAGGCCGAGGGCGACAAGGTCGTCGCTATTCGTCATGCCGAGACCGCCTACGGCCTGGCCCGCACCGCCCGCTGGGCCTGGCGGGCCTTGCTGGAAGCGCGGCTGGAGGTTGGCGACTGGGCCGCGGCGCTGGACCTGGTCCAGGGCGCCCTGGAGCGCAAGATCGTCTCGCCGGCGGTGGCCGAACGCAGCCGCGCAGCGCTGCTGGCCGCTTCAGCAGCGAGCCTGGAAGAATCGACCGATCCGAAGGTCCGCGCCCAAGCGCTGGATTTCGCGACCCAGTCGGTGAAGCTGAAGCCTGACTTCGCGCCAGGCGTGGTCATGGCCGCTCGCCTGCTGGCCGACGACGGCAAGGCGGCCAAGGCCGGTCAGCTGATCGAGGCCGCCTGGAAGGCCGAGCCGCACCCGGCGCTGTGGCTGGCTTATCGCGACCTGAAGACCAACGAGACCCCCAAAGTGCGGGCCCAGCGCCTGGCCGCCCTGGCGGCGATGAAGCCCGACGCGCGCGAAAGCCGCATGCTGCGCGTCGAGAGCGCCCTGATCGGCGGTGATCCCGTGGCGGCGCGCGCCGCCGCCCGCCTGCTCGACCAGGACGCGCCCACCGCCCGCTTCGCCGGCCTGATGGCGCGCGTCGCCGCCGCCAATGGCCAGGCTGACGAGGCCCGCGCCTGGATCGCCCGAGGGACCGAGGCCCCGCAGGAACCCGATTGGTCCGACCTCGACCCCGAGGGTCGCGCCTTCGCCTATCAACGCGAGGACTGGGCTCGCCTGGTAGGCAGCTACGGCGAGACCGGCCAGCTGATCCACCCGCGCCATGAGCGTCGCGAGCGGACGATGAACGACCTGCCCGAGCTCCCCTCGGCCTATTCCGACTATGCGGAATCGACATCGTTCATCCGCGCGGCCGAGACCGGCGGCGCCATGATGCCCATTCCGGACGACCCTGGAATCTTCGACGCGCCCGCCATTTCGGACCCCACGGACGACCCGCCCGGTGGGGGCGCCGGCGCCGGTCCCGCCCCCCGTCGCAATTCTGGTGCAAGACGGCGCTTGGCAAGTGGCTCGCGCGCCGCTAAATAGGCGCTCCCTTCGCTCCGGGGCAGCTGCTTCGGAGTGCGTGGGCCGCCTTAGCTCAGCCGGTAGAGCGGCGCATTCGTAATGCGTAGGTCAGGTGTTCGAGTCACCTAGGCGGCACCACTTCTTCTCCCTTTTGAAATCTGGAACTCAGGTCAGCACGGCTCCGTTCGTGTCTCGAAGGAGACTCGCATGGCTGATCGCGCCCCCAGCACCGTAGACAACGATACCGCCCTCGAGGAAGTCATGACCTTTCTCGATTCGCCGCCCGAGCCCGGCAGCGCCGACGACGATCGGTTCGGGGAGCGGCTGCGGCAGGTGATCGCCGCCTCGATTCCCCTGGATGAGGGCGAGGATCCCGAGGACGCACCGACCCTTCAGCTGGACGACGCTTTCCGAGCCCGCCTGGAAAAGGTGGCTCAGCAGCGCGGCGGCAACTACTTCGGTGATCATCCGGACGGTATCGGCCCGACCCTGGGCATGGATGTCAGCCGCTCCTAGTCGCGGACCCGAGACACGCCCCGCTCCATTTCCAGTTCGTGGGCGTGCGGCCGGGGGTGGCCGCCGGCGCGGAGATAGTGCTTGTCGATCTCGGCGAGGATGGCTTCGGCCTTGTCGCCGGCCTGCAGGCGGATCAGCGCGTCCAGCTTGGCCTCCGTGCGGTCGTCGTTCTCCTTGGAGGCCGGCGAGCCGACATAGAGAAAATAGGCCAGGCCCACGACCTGCCAGATCAGCTGCAGGAACTCGGACTGCCAGTTCTCGAACGTGTCGCGGCCCATTTCCATCAGATAGGGCGTGAGTTCGACGGGCTGGTGCAGCGCCTTCTGGTCGTCGACGAAGGCGTACCAACCGAAGATCCAGTGGCCGACGATCGACACCAGGAAAAAGGCGAGAGTGATCCAGGCATAGGCGTAGCGTTTCACGAGACTCTCCATCGAGGCGGACGAGCCCCTGGAACGAGGGGGAGGCGCGGTGGTTCGCGGACTTAACCTGCAGATAAGACCCTAGTCGTCCCAACCCTTGTGCTTCTTCTTTCGGCCCAGGGCGAAGATGCCTGGATAGGGGCCCTTGCCGATGCGGTAGAGGCACCACTCATCGTCCTTGGCGCAGTCGCCGTCGAAGAAGGCCTTCTTGTCGGGATCAATGGCCGCGTACATCGGCGCGGTGCGCGAGCGCTGGCCGTCGGCCTCGGCGCAGGCGGCCTTCTGGTCGCGGTTCAGGCCCGCCACCTTCTCGTGCCGGCAGCCCAGGCTCTCGCGCAGGCTTTCGCGGGTCTGGTCGCTCTGCTCGACCAGCTTGCGGGCGGTGAAGCCGGGCGGGGCCACGATGGCGGGCGGGCCCGAGGGCGTGGCGGCGGACGGGAGCGGGACGTTTATGGAGGGCGGTGGCGAGACGGCGCGAGGCGGGGCGTGGACGGGCGCAGCCGGCGGCGGCGGTGCTGGTCGGTCGGCTGGTGGCGCGGAGGCGTCCACGAGCTCGGCCTCAATGATCGGCGACTCGACAAGCTGCGGCATCCAGTCCGCGCCTGAAACGAGGGCCAATAGCGCCAAGGCGTGGGCGATCACGGCCAGGGCCAGGATCGCGAGGTTGCGCCGCAGATCCCGCCATGAGGGTCTTCGCCAGGTTCCGATGGCGATCGCCGTGCTCATGGTCTCTCCAGGCGCTGCGGCGCTGGAGGTCGATAGGCTCGGGATACGGCGCGAGCGTGGCCAAGCGGGACAACAAAAAGGCCCGGCGTCGCCGCCGAGCCTTTTCGTGTTTCAGCGATGAAGGACGGTCTTAAGCGGCCGCCTTCGCCTTGACGCCGAAGCGGGCGTAGAAGGTCTCGCCCTTTTCGGCCATCTCGCGCAGCAGGGCCGGCGGCGCGAAGCGCTTGCCGTACTGCTGGGCCAGGCGGTCGCAGGTCTCGACGAAGGCCTTGGCGCCGACGCCATCGATCAGGCTGATCGGACCGCCGGTCCAGGGCGCGAAGCCCCAGCCCAGGATGGCGCCAACATCGGCTTCTCGCGGATCGGTGATGACGCCTTCCTCGAAGCAACGCGCGGCTTCGACGGCCTGGCGGTACAGCAGCCGGGTGCGGATCTCCTGGATCAGCGCCTGGTCGGCGTCGGCGACCTTCACGGGAGCGAGGTCCGAGAGGCCCTTCCACAGGGTCTTGGGCTCGTTCTCCGGATAGTCGTAGAAGCCCTTGCCGTTCTTGCGGCCGAAGCGCTGCAGCTCGACCACCATCTTCTCGATGATCGGGGCGAACGGACGGTCCTCGAACTTGTCGCCAAGATCCTTCTTGGTCTGCTGGGTGACCTTGTAGCCAAGGTCTAGGGCGACGTCGTCGTTCATCTCTAGAGGACCGCGCGGCATGCCGGTGGCGCGGCCGACATTGTCGATGATGGCCGGCGCGATGCCATCGGCCAGCATTTCCAGGCCTTCTTGCACGAAGGTGCCGAAGCAGCGGCTGGTGTAGAAGCCGCGGCTGTCGTTGACGACGATCGGGGTCTTCTTGATCTTCAGGACGTAGTCGATCGACTTGGCCAGGGCTTCCTGGCTGGTCTCCGCGCCCATGATGATCTCGACCAGACCCATCTTGTCGACCGGCGAGAAGAAGTGGATGCCGATGAAGTTCTTCGGACGCACCGACGCCTTGGCCAGGCCGGTAATCGGCAAGGTCGAGGTGTTGGACCCGAAAATGGCGTCCTCGGCCAGCTGGGCTTCGGCCTTCTTGGTGACCTCGGCCTTCACCTCGCGGTTCTCGAACACGGCCTCGATCACCAGGTCGCTGCCCTTGACCTGGTCGTAGTCGGCGGTCGGGTGGATCAGGGCGAGGATGGCTTCACCCTTCTCAGCCGTCAGCTTTCCACGGGAAACGGCCTTCTTGACCAGGCCCTCGGCGTAGCCCTTGCCCTTGTCGGCGGCTTCCTGCGTCTGGTCGATCAGGACGGTTTCGATGCCGGCCATGGCTTGGACATAGGCGATGCCCGCGCCCATCATGCCGGCGCCGAGGACGGCGACCTTCTTGGCTTCCGATGGCGGGACGTTGGCCGGGCGGCCCGACCCCTTGCCCAGCTCCTGCAGGGAGAGGAACAGGGTGCGGATCATGCCCTTGGCCTGCGGCGACATCATCGTCTTCAGGAAGTAGCGGGTCTCGATGCGGATGGCCGCGTCGAACGGCACCTGCAGGCCTTCATAGACGGCCTTCATGATGTTCAGCTGGGCGGGATAGTTGCCATAGGTCTGCTTGCGCAGCATGGCGTTGCCCATGATGAAGACCTGGCTGCCGGTGGGGGTGTAGGGGCCACCGCCGGGGAGCTTGAACTCCTTCTTGTCCCACGGCGCGACCGGGTCGCCCTTGGTCTTGACCCACGTCTTGGCGGCCTCGACCTCGGTCCCGGCCGGGACGACCTCGTGCACGACCTTGTTGGCCAGCGCCTCGGCCGGCTTCATCGACTTGCCTTCCAGCAGGTAGGGCGCGGCGGCCATCACGCCCATCAGGCGCGGCAGACGCTGAGTGCCGCCGGCGCCCGGCAGCAGGCCGACCTTGGCTTCCGGCAAGGCCAGCTGGATCTTCGGATTGTCGGCGACCACGCGATAGTGGCACGCCAGGGTGATCTCGAGACCGCCGCCCATGGCCAGGCCGTTGATCGCCGCGGCGACCGGCTTGCCGCAGGTCTCCAGGGCGCGGAAGGCCTTGTTTAGCGCAAAGCCGGCGTCGAAGGCCGCCTTCAGCGCCGCTTCACCACCCGCGGCGCCTCCGGCCAGGCCGCCGCTGCCGCCCAGTTCGCCCAGGTCCGCGCCGGCGCAGAAGCCGGTCGTCTTGCCCGAGGTGATGACCGCGCCCTTGATGGCGGCGTCCGACTTGATGGTCTCGACCACCTCGCCGATTTCCTTGATGACCGAAGCGGTCAGGGTGTTCATCGAACGGCCGGGCACGTCGAAGGTGACGAGGGCCACGCCGTCGGAATCGACCTCGATCTTGAAGTTTTCCATGTGACTAGTTCCTTGGATCGAGACTTAGACGCGTTCGATGACCGTGGCGGTGCCCATGCCGGCGCCGACGCATAGGGTGATCAGGGCGGTTTCCTTGTCCGAGCGCTCGAGCTCGTCGACCATGGTGCCCAGGATCATCGCGCCGGTGGCGCCCAGCGGGTGGCCCATGGCGATGGCGCCGCCGTTCACGTTCATCTTGTCGTGCGGGATGTCCAGCGCCTGCATCATGCGCAGGACGACGGCCGCGAAGGCTTCGTTCAGCTCGTAGAGGTCGATGTCCTTGACCTCCATGCCCAGCTTCTTGAGCAGCTTCTCGGTGACCAGAGACGGACCCGTGAGCATGATCGAGGGCTCGGAGCCGATCGAGGCGGCGCCCTTGATGCGGGCGCGAGCCTTCAGGCCGAGGGCCTCGCCCATTTCCTTGGTGCCGATCAGGACGCCGGCGGCGCCGTCGACGATGCCCGAGCTGTTGCCGGCGTGGTGGACGTGGTTGACCTTCTCGACCTGCGGATAGCGCTGGGTGACGACGGCGTCGAAGGCCATCTCGCCCATGCCCGTGAACGACGGGTTGAGGGAAGCCAGGGTCTGCATGGTGGTCGCGCCGCGGACGGTCTCGTCGTGGTCCAGGATGGTCAGGCCCAGTTGGTCCTTCACGCCCACGACCGACTTCTTGAAGCGGCCATCGGCCCAGGCGGCGGCGGCGCGCTTCTGGCTCTCGACGGCGTAGGCGTCGACGTCGTCACGGCTGAAGCCGTATAGCGAGGCGATGAGATCGGCCGAGACGCCTTGCGGCGCGAAATAGGTCTTGAAGGCCGAGGACGGGTCGGTCGGCCAGGCGCCGCCGTCGCTGCCCATCGGCACGCGGCTCATGCTCTCGACGCCGCCGCCGATGGCCAGCTGCGCCTCACCCGAGGCGACCTTGGCGGCGGCCATGTTCACGGCTTCCAGGCCCGAGGCGCAGAAGCGATTGATCTGCACGCCCGCGACGCTCTCGGCATAGTCGGCGGTCAGGACGGCGGTGCGAGCGATGTCGCTGCCTTGCTCACCCACCGGGGCGACGCAGCCCAGGACGACGTCGTCGACATAGGACGTGTCGAGGTTGTTGCGGTCGCGGAGGGCTTCCAGGACCTGGCTGGCCAGCGACAGGGCGGTGATCTCGTGCAGAGACCCGTCCTTCTTGCCCTTGCCGCGCGGCGTGCGCACGGCGTCGAAAATATAAGCGTCAGCCATGGAATGGCTCCTTCCTGCGAAGCGGTGTTCGTGTTGTCGGCGCGGTCTTGGGAAACCGGCCGTTATTGTTTCCAGTTGCCGATCGGGTACTTGCCGATGGGCTCGCACTTCAGGCCTCGGGCCGAGACCTTGGCGCGGTAGTAGAGGCGAGAGCCGAACTCGGCCGGCGGCAGCGAGCAGGCGGTGAAGCCCGAGGTCGTCACCTCCAGCTTCCACTCGGCGACCTTGGATCGCAGCAAGGTCTGGCAGATGTCCTTGCCGGGCGGCTGCAGCGGCAGCTTGAACGCGCCGGGCTGGGGTCGCTTGCCGACCAGTTCGCCCGAGAAGGTCACGGGGCGCGGGCTCTGGACGGCGCGCACGCAGACGACGGCCGAGCGGGCGTCTTGGGCAGGCTGGGCGGCGGGCGGACCGGCCAACAGGGCGATCATTGGAAGTACGATCACAGCGTCCTCGCGATCAGGAGTTTCATGATCTCGTTCGTGCCGCCGTAGATGCGCTGGATGCGGCTGTCCTTGTACATGCGCGCGATCGGGTACTCGTTCATGAAGCCGTAGCCGCCAAACAGCTGCAGGCAGCGGTCGACGATCTTGTTCTCCAGGTCCGACACCCAGTACTTGGCCATCGACGCCGTGGCGGCGTCCAGCTTCCCGTCCAGGTGCTGGCCGATGCAGTGGTTGACGAAGACCTTGGCCACGGTCGCCTCGGTCTTGCACTCGGCCAGAACGAACTGGGTGTTCTGGAAATCGATGATCGCCTTGCCGAAGGCCTTGCGGTCCTTGACGTAGGCGATGGTCAGCTCCAGCGCCCGCTCGATGGTCGCCATGCCCTGCACGGCGATGTTCAGCCGCTCCTGCGGCAGCTGGCCCATCAGCTGGAAGAAGCCCTGGCCTTCGTCCGTGCCCAGCAGGTTCTCGGTCGGAACCTTCACGTCGTTGAAGAACAGCTCGGAGGTGTCCTGGGCTTCCTGGCCCAGCTTGTCGAGGTTGCGGCCGCGCTCGAAGCCTTCCGCGCCCTCCGTCTCGACGATCATCAGCGACGTGCCACGCGCCCCGGCGGTCGGGTCGGTCTTGGCGACGACGATGATCAGATTGGCCGTCTGGCCGTTGGTGATGAAGGTCTTGGAGCCGTTGATGACGTACTGGTTGCCGGTCTTCCTGGCGGTGGTCTTCACGCCTTGAAGGTCGGAGCCGGCGCCCGGCTCGGTCATGGCGATGGCGCCGACCAGCTCACCAGTGGCCAGGCGCGGCAGCCAGCGCTGCTTCTGCTCTTCCGTGCCGTAGTGGAAGATGTACGGCATGACGATGGCGTTGTGCAGGCTGGCGCCGAAACCGTCGACGCCCTTCAGGCCCAGCTGCTCCATCAGCACGACCTCGTGCCGATAGTCGCCACCAGCGCCGCCGTATTGCTCGGGCGTGGAGAGGCCGAGCAGACCCGCCTCCCCCGCCTTGTTCCACATCTCGCGGTCGACACAGTGGTTCTTGCGCCACTTGGCGACCGTCGACTCAGAAGCGTGCTCGTCGAAGAACTTGCCCACCGCGTCCTCGAAGATCGCGATGTCCTCTTCGGCCATGAAGGCGGGTTTTTCGACGGCGAGCACGCTCATGATCAGAAAGCCTCCGCGGACAGCGCCATCAGGGTCGCCGAACCGGTCTTCAGCTTGGCCAGGTGCGCCCCTGCGTCAGGCAAGATGCGTTCGATGAAATAGCGTCCGGTGGTCAGCTTGGTCGTGAAGAACGGGTCGGACGAACCGGCCGCGATCTTGGCGTTGGCCGCCTTCGCCATCAGCGCCCACATGTACGCCAGGCCCGTCAGGCCGAAGAGGTGCATGTAGTCGGTCGAGGCCGCGCCGGCGTTGTCAGGGTTCTGCAGGCCATTCTGCATCAGCCACATGGTGCCGTCCTGCAGCTGGGCCTTCACGCCGGCCAGGGCCTCGATGAACGGCTTCAGCTCGGCGTCGGCGTCGTTCTCGCCGATGAACTGGTCGACTTCCTGGAAGAAGGTCATGACCGCGCGACCGCCCTTGGCCGCCAGCTTACGGCCGACCAGGTCGAGCGCCTGCACGCCGTTGGTGCCCTCATAGATCAGGGCGATGCGGCAGTCGCGCATGAACTGGCTGACCGGGAAGTGCTCGGTGAAGCCGCTGCCGCCGTGCACCTGCACCGCGTTCGAGCAGACCTGGAAGCCCTTGTCGGTCAGGTAGCCTTTCAGCACCGGCGTCAGCAGGCCCATGTAGTCGCTGGCCTTCTCGCGGACCTTCTCGTCCGGATGGACGTGGGCCAAGTCCCCGTGCAGGGCGGTCCAGAACAGGAAGGCGCGGCCGCCCTCGATCAGCGCCTTGCTCTCCAGCAGCATGCGGCGCACGTCCGGGTGGACGATGATCGGATCGGCCGGGCCGTCGGCGTTTTTCGGGCCGGTCAGCGAACGGCCTTGCAGGCGATCCTTGGCGAAGGCGACGGCGGCTTGGTAGGCGGCCTCGCCCTGGGCCACGCCCTGCATGCCGACGCCCAGGCGGGCTTCGTTCATCATGACGAACATGATCTTGAGGCCCGAGTTCTCCTCGCCGATCAGATAACCCTCGGCGTCGTCGTACTGCATGACGCAGGTGGCGTTGCCATGGATCCCCATCTTCTCTTCCAGGCCCACGCACTTGACGCCCTGGTTACGGTCGCCGACCGAGCCGTCGGCCTTGGGGAAGAACTTCGGCACGATGAACAGGCTGATGCCTTTCACGCCGGCCGGGGCGCCCTCGATGCGGGCCAGCACCAGGTGGACGATGTTGTCCGACATGTCGTGCTCACCGGCCGAGATCCAGATCTTCTGGCCGGTGATCCTGTAGCTGCCGTCCGCCTGAGGGACGGCCTTGGTGCGCAGCAGGCCCAGGTCCGTGCCGCAATGCGGCTCGGTCAGGTTCATGGTGCCGGTCCATTCGCCGGTGACCATCTTGGGCAGGTAGGTCTGCTTCTGCTCGTCCGTGCCGCCGGTGTGGATGGCGGAATAGGCGCCATGCGCGAGGCCCGGATACATCGAGAAAGCCATGTTGGCCGAGCTCGACATTTCGCTGAACGCCAGGTTCACGACGTGCGGGAGGCCTTGGCCGCCATAGGCGGGGTCCGAACCCAGGCCGGTCCAGCCGCCTTCGCACAGCTGCTTGTAGGCGTCCTTGAAGCCCGGGGGCGTGGTGACGACGTTGGTCCCCGGGTCCAGCTTGCAGCCGTTCTTGTCGCCGACCGTGTTCAGCGGGGCCAGGACCTCGCCGGTGAACTGGGCGGCGGCGTCCAGGATCTGTTCAACGACGTCGAACGGCGCATCCGAAAAGCCGGGCAGGTCGCCGTGCTGGTCGATGTTGAGCACGTCGCGCAGGATGAAGGCGTGATCGCGAACGGGCGGCTGATAGGTCATGGAACGGTCCTGGCTAGGATCGGGAGGAGAAACAGGTGTGCGGCCACCGTTCCGGACAAATCTCGTTCGGAGGGCGGTCGCGAAAAGTCTTACTTGCCCAGCATCGCTTCGGCGTGACCGTCCAGGCGGGCGCGCAGCACCTGCTCGTAGTCGGCCGCGCGAGGCAGCAGGTCGGGACGGATCTCGGCGAGACGCTTTTCGAGGCGGTTACAGGCCTCGCGCAGCTCGATCAGGGCGTTGTCGATGTCGTCGCGCTGCTGTTCCAGCGCGTTGGCGCGCTCGCGGAACTTCTTGAGGGAGCGGGCCATTTGCGCCGCGCCCTCGTCGTTCTCGTCATAAAGATCGAGGAGTTCACGGATCTCGGTCAGCGACAGGCCCACGCGCTTGCCGCGCAGGATCAGCTGCAGGCGGACGCGGTCCTTGTGGGAATAGACACGGTTCAGGCCTTCGCGGGCCGGATTCAGCAGGCCCTTGTCTTCGTAGAACCGCAGAGCGCGCGGCGTGGCTTTGAATTCGTTGCAGAGCTGGCGGATCGTAAAGGTCCGCTCTGGGCGTCGCAGGTCGGCCATGGGTTGAAACCTCCCGGAATATGGGCCCGGCTACTGCGGCCGGGCCGCTTGGTTATCGGCGATCACCCTAAACCCGATATCGGGCGAGCGTCAACGCTTACGTAAACGTCAACTTGAAAGTGACCGATAGGTTTACTTTCCTAGGTTGAGCGGCGTATTTTCCTGTCTGAAGGCCAGACGCTCAGGAGACGCCGGCATGGCGACCCTTTCTCACGGCGAAATCTGGCGGGCGATCGACGCCCTGGCCGAACGTTTCGACATGACGCCCTCGGCCATGGCGCGAATGGCGGGCCTGGATCCGACCAGTTTCAACCGATCCAAGCGCGGTTCGACCGAGGCCGACAGCCGCCCTCGCTGGCCCTCGACCGAGAGCCTGGCCAAGCTGCTGGAAGCGACGGGGGTCAATTTCTCGGAATTCGCGGCCCTGACCGAGCAGGCGCCGGTGCGGACGCCGGCCGTAGCCGGACAAGGACGAGGTGCGCCGCTGCTGGGCCTGGCCCAGGCGGGGCAGGACGGCTTCTTCGACGAGGCGGGGATGCCGGTCGGGTCCGGCTGGGACGAGGTCGCCGCGCCGGACCTGGGCGCGGGCCTGTTCGCCCTGGAAGTGTCGGGCGATGGGCTGACGCCCGTCTATCGCGACGGCGACCGACTGCTGGTCTCGCCCATCGTCGAGCCAAGACGAGGCGACCGCGTGGTGACGCGGACATCGGCCGGCGAGGTGCTGGTGCGGGAGCTGGGGCGCGTGACGGCCCGGACGATCGAGCTCCTGGCGCTGGGCCGATCCGACGACGACCGCCTGCTGTCGCGGGACGAGGTCGCCTGGATCGCTCGGATCGTCTGGGTCAGCCAGTAAGGCCGACCCAAGTCGCGATCTTTAGGTGCGCGGGCAGCTGGCGTGGGTGTCGAGCAGCCACGCGATCAGCGGGCCGGCCGACGGGTCCTCGCAGGACACGTCCAGGCGATAGGACGCCCAGGTGTCATTGTGCGCGGCCTCGACGTGAGCGTCGGGGAACTGTTGGACGATGCCGCCGAGCAGAGAATCGAATTCCTGGCGGTCGGTAGGGCGAAGCGTGAACGAAGCCATTGGACTAACCTTGATGACTAATCTTGGTTCTGATGGTCCGAGCCTAGACTCCGAAAGGTGGGCGGACCCTTAATAGCGAATTCAGACTTCGTTCATTTGCGGAGACACGGTGTCGCAGGTCGCGAGGATTCATCCGTCGCGGGTAAGCTTTGCCGTGATGAGCGCGTGGCGCGAAAAACCCCGCGTCTCGGGACGCGGGGTTTCAGGAGGCTCAGCCGAGCTTCTCTTCGATCAGGGCGATCGTCCGGTCGATCCCGAAGATCGCCGCGAACGAGCCGAAGCGCGGGCCTTGGCTCTGGCCCAGCAGAACCTCGTACAGAGCCTGGAACCAGGCGCGTAGCGGGTCGAAGCCGTGGGTCTTGCCGACCTCGAAGACCTCGTTCTGGATCAGCTCGGCGTCCTGGGTCCCGGCCGGCATGGCCTTCAGCTTGGCCAGCAGGTCCAGGATCGCGGCGCGCTCCTGGTCGGTCGGGGCGCGGAAGGTCTTCGTCGGTTTGACGAAGTCCTCGTAGTAGTTGATCGCATAGCCGGCCAGGCGGTCCAGCAGCGGCTGGGTTTCGGCCGAAGCGCCCGGAATGTAGCGCGACAGGAAGCCCCAGAGGATTTCCTTGGTCGAGGCGTCGGCGGCCGAAACGAGGTTCAGCATCAGGCTGAACGACACCGGCGAACCCTGCTCGGGCGGCTTGCCCGAATGGATGTGCCAGACCGGATTGTCCAACTGCTTGGCCGGCTCCTGGCGGCCGTACGCATCCAGCTGCTGCAGATATTCGTCCGTCGCCTTGGGGATGACGTCGAAATAAAGCTTCTTGGCCGACTTGGGGCTCTGGAACATGTAGTACGACAGGCTCTCGGGCGCGCCGTACCGCAGCCAGTCCTCCATCGACAGGCCATTGCCCTTGGACTTCGAGATCTTCTGGTTGTTCTCGTCCAGGAAGAGCTCGTAGTTGAAGCCTTCCGGCGGAACGCCGCCCAGGGCCTTGCAGATTGCGCCCGAGGCCTTGACCGAGTCGATCAGGTCCTTGCCCGACATCTCGTAGTCGACGCCCAGGGCGGTCCAGCGCATGGCCCAGTCGGGCTTCCACTGCATCTTCACGTGACCGCCGGTGACCGGAACCTCGACCTTGGAGCCATCCTCGTCCTCGAAGACGATCGTGCCCTTCTCGACATTGCGCTCCAGGGTCGGGACCTGCAGCACCTTGCCAGTGCTGGGGCTGATCGGCAGGAACGGCGAATAGGTGGCGCGGCGCTCTTCGCCGAGCGTCGGCAGCATGACCTTCTGGATGGCGTCGAAGCGCTCCAGGGCGGTCAGCAGGGTCGCGTCGAACAGGCCGCCCTTGTAGCAGTCGGTCGAGCTGACGAACTCGTATTCGAAGCCGAAGCCGTCCAAGAAGGCGCGCAGGCGGGCGTTGTTGTGGGCGCCGAAGCTGTCGTGGGTGCCGAAGGGGTCGCGGACCACCGTCAGCGGCTTGCCAAGGTCCTCGATCAGCGGCTGCTTGTTCTCGATGTTGTCGGGAACCTTGCGGAGGCCGTCCATGTCGTCGCTGAAGGCGATCAGGCGGGTCGGAATATTGTCGTCGACCAGCGCGCGGAAGGCCTGGCGCACCATGGTCGTGCGCGCGACTTCACCGAACGTGCCCAGGTGCGGCAGGCCCGACGGACCATAGCCGGTCTCGAAGATCACGGCCTTGGCCAGCGCCGGATAGGCTTTCACCGCCTCGTCCGCCTTGCCGGCGTCGATCAGGGCCTTGGCGGCCTCCTGGTCGGCGCGGTCGGGGAGGCGCACGCGCAGGACGCGGGCGATGGTGGCGCGCGCCTGCTCGAACGGCCAGGAGCGGGCTTCGCGGGCGAGGGGGGAGAGGCCTTCAAACATGGCGCGGCGTATAAACGCTGTAGCGCCAGAGGGCTACCCCGCCAGCGCGCCGGCCACCACGTCCTTCGCCTCGGCCTGCACCTCTCTCAGGTGATCCGGACCCAGGAAGGATTCCGCATAGACCTTGTAGACGTCCTCGGTGCCGGACGGACGGGCGGCGAACCAGGCGTTCTGCGTGCAGACCTTCAGGCCGCCGATCGCCTCGCCGTTGCCGGGGGCGTTGGTCAGGATGGCGGTGATCGGCTCGCCGGCCAGGGTCTTGGCGGCGACGTCATTGGGGCTGAGCTTGCCCAGACGGGCCTTCTCCTCACGCGTCGCCGGCGCGTCGACGCGCGCGTAGGCGGGCGCGTCGTACTTCGCGGTCAGGTCGGCATAGAGCTGGCTGGCGCTCTTGCCGGTCTTGGCCTGGATCTCGGCGGCGAGCAGAGCCAGCTGGAGGCCGTCCTTGTCGGTCGTCCAGACCGAGCCGTCGTGGCGCAGGAAGGCCGCACCGGCCGACTCCTCACCGCCGAAGCCGACCGAGCCGTCCAGCAGGCCGGGCACAAAATATTTGAAGCCGACCGGCACTTCGAGCAGGCGACGGCCCAGGCCCGCCACCACGCGGTCGATCATCGAGGACGAGACCAGGGTCTTGCCGACCGCGACGTCCGCGCTCCAGTTCGGGCGATGGGTGAAGAGGTACGCGATCGCCGCGGCCAGATAGTGGTTGGGGTTCATCAGCCCACCGTCGGGCGTGACGATGCCGTGGCGGTCGGCGTCGGCGTCATTGCCGGTGGCCACGTCATAGGCCGCCCCGCCCTTCATGATCTCGATGAGGTTGGCCATGGCCGAGGCGGACGAGCAGTCCATCCGGATCTTGCCATCGGTGTCGAGCGGCATGAACGCCCAGCGCGGATCGACGGTCCCGTTGACCACCGTCAGGTTCAGCTTGTGGCGCTCGGCGATCGCGCCCCAGTAGGCGACGGCCGCGCCGCCCAATGGGTCGGCGCCGATCCGAACGCCCGCCGCGCGGATGCTCCCCATGTCGATGACGCTGGGCAGGTCGGCGACATAGCGGCCCAGGAAGTCGTAGCGGCCGGCGGCCTTGTGGGCCTCGTCGAAGCCGGCGCGCTTCACACCCACCAGATTCGCGGCCAGCAGTTCATTGGCGCGGGCGGCGATGGCCGAGGTCGCGCTGCTGTCTGCCGGACCGCCGCTGGGCGGATTGTACTTGATGCCGCCGTCGCGCGGCGGGTTGTGCGAGGGCGTCAGCAGCAGACCGTCGGCTTGCGTGGCGTTTCCGCGGTTGTGGGTCAGGATGGCGTGCGAGACCGCGGGGGTCGGGGTGTAGCCGTCCTGGGCGTCGATCAACGCCGCGACGCCATTGCCGGCCAGCACTTCCAGCACTGAGCGCCAGGCAGGTTCGGACAGGCCATGGGTGTCGCGGCCGACGAAGATCGGGCCGGTCACGGCCTGGGCGGCGCGGTGCTCCACCACGGCCTGGGTGATGGCCAGGATGTGCTTTTCATTGAAGCCGCCGTCCAGACTGGAGCCCCGGTGACCCGAGGTGCCGAACACGACCTTTTGAGCCGGATTGGAGACGTCCGGCGTAATGTCGAAATAAGCGCCGATCAACGCGCCCAGGTCGATGAGATCTTCGGGAAGAGCGCGATGGCCGGCGCGACTATGCATCAAGACACCTGATGAACTTCGGGTTCGAATCCAACGATCCTTCCCCTAGTGAAGTTCAGCAATGAATTCACGAAGTATCTCCGAACCCGCGATCGGCGGCTCGAGCCGGCGCGGATTTTCGCCAAGGCAACCTGCGGCTGATGCGCGCGGGTGACGTCTAGTCGACAGTACAATGTGGAATATTCGCCGAATTTTTGTAACCTGAAGGCGAACGGGCGGGCGACTGGACGCGAAAGGCGAACGCGACGTGACTTACGAGACCACCGAAGGGCGCCGCAGCGGCGCGGTCGACACCCATGTCGGCGGACGGGTCCGCATGCGGCGCAAGCTGCTGGGCGTCAGCCAGGACCAGCTGGCCGACAGCCTGGGCCTGACCTTCCAGCAGGTCCAGAAGTACGAGCGCGGCGCCAACCGCATCAGCGCCAGCAAGCTGTTCCGGATCGCCGAGATCCTCAGCGTCGACGTCTCCTACTTCTTCGACGGCCTGCCCGACCCAATCGAGGGCGCGGGCCCCGACGGCGCGACGGCGCACATGCACGAGGTCATGCAGACCTTCCTGCAGACCTCGGAGGGCGTCGAGCTGGCGGAGATCTTCCCGCGCATCAGCAGCGGTCGCGTGCGGCGCCAGATCCTGGACTTGGTGCGGACCATGGCGGCCGAGGAAGACAAGTAGCGCCGCGACGCGATCGCCACCGTTGATTGTCCGGATCGCCCCCTTATCCGGAAGAACGTTGTTCGGCAGGTTCCCACCCCCGACTTGAGGTGGAGAGCCCCCATGAAGAAGTATGTGATCGAACGTGAGATTCCCGGCGTCGAACAGCTGGACGCCGAGCAGCTTAAGGGCGCGGCCGCGACGTCCAACGCCGCCCTGGCCAAGCTGTCTCCCCGCGTCCAATGGGTGGAGTCCTTCGTGACCAAGGACAAGACCTTCTGCGTGTACCTGGCCGAGGACGAGGCGGTGATCCGCGAACACGCCGCCCTGAGCGGCTTCCCGGCCTCGCGCATCACCGAGGTGGCCGGCGTGATCAGTCCGGCGACCGCCAGCTGAGGCCCGGGCTGAGGCTGGGCGGGGCCTTGGCGAACGAGGCCCCACGCTTCAGTCTGACGCTTCCGGAGGAGACCGCGATGCTCGACGCGACCGTGGTGGTGCTGGACGACGGCTTGTCGTCGACCGCGATCATGCCGATGGAGATCTTCCATTCCGCCGGCGCGCTGTGGAACGCCCTCCAGGGCGAAGCGGCTCGGCCGGCGTTTAGGGTCCGCACCGTCTCGCCGACGGGGCGTCCCGTCCGCAGTCCCTATGGCCTGACCCTGGCGCCGCAGGATGCGATCGAAGCCGTCGAGCGCACCGACATCATCATCGTGCCGACCTCGGGCCTGGATCTCGATCTGAAGATGGTCGAGAACAGCGCGCTGTTGCCGTGGCTACGCCGCCACTATGAGCAGGGCGCGCATATCGCCGGCGTCTGCATGGGCGCGGCCTATCTGGCCGAGGCGGGCCTGCTGGACGGCCGGGTGGCGACCTCGCACTGGGCGGTCTGCGACCGACTGTCCGAGCGCTATCCCAAGGTGCGCTGGCGGCCCGAGCTGTTCGTCACCGAAGACAGCCGCCTGCTGTGCAGCGGCGGGGTCTGCGCCTCGATGGACATCAGCCTGTATCTCGTCGAGAAGTTCTGCGGCCGCGAGGTGGCCTTGCAGTGCGCCAAGGCCTTGCTGCTGCCGATGCCGCGCGTGCATCAGTCCGGCTACGCCATGCTGCCGGTCTCGCAAGCTCACGCCGACGAGCGGATTCGGACGGTCGAAGGCTTCCTTCAGGCCAACTTCCGCCAGGACGTCTCCGTCGGCGCGCTGGCCGACCAGGCAGGGCTGAGCGCACGCACCTTCGTGCGGAGGTTCAAGGCCGCTACGGGCCGGCTCCCCGCCGACTACATGCAGGCCCTGCGCATCGAGGCGGCCAAGGCCATGCTGGAGCGCGACACCGGTCCGGTGCAGTCGATCAGCACGGCCGTCGGCTATGACGACGTCGCCTTCTTCCGGCGGCTGTTCAAGCGCGGCACCGGCATGACCCCGACCGCATATCGCGCCCACTTCGCCCCGATGTCGGTGAGAGGCTACTAGAACGCGTCGCTGAGGATCGTTCCGTCGGGAAGAAGCGCCGCGCGCTTGAGGCCGCTGGAGGCGAACGGCATGGCGACATTGCCCTCGCGGTCGACCGAGACCAGGCCGCCGTGACCGCCCAATTCTGCGACGCCCTGAATGGCGGCGCGGGCGGCATCCTCCAGCGATTGGCCGCCGAACCGGACGCGATGCGCGATCTGGGCGGCGACGGCGGTGCGGATGAAGTACTCGCCCTGGCCGGTGCACGAGACCGCCGCATGGTCGTCGGCCCAGGCCCCGGCGCCGATGATGGGCGAATCACCCACCCGGCCGGGACGCTTGCCGAACACGCCGGCCGTGGAGGTGGCGGCGGCCAGCCGCCCCTCGGCGTCGCGCACCACGCAGCCGACCGTGCCCGTGGGCAGGGCGTCCGGAGGGTGGTTGTCCTCGAAGGCTCCGGCGTGCGTGAACCAGGCTTGCGGATTCTCGACCGTCTCCAGGCCCAGCTCGCGAGCGAAGTCGATCGCGCCCTGGCCGGCCAGCATCACGTGCGGGGTTTGCTCCATCACCGCGCGGGCGGCGAGGATCGGACTCTTGAAGCCCTGCAGGGCCGCGACTGAGCCGGCCCGCAGGGTGCTCCCATCCATCAGGCTGGCGTCCAGCTCGTATTCGCCTTCCGCGTTGGGCGAGGCGCCCTTGCCGGCGATGTAGAGGCCGCTGGCCTCGAGCCCGACCACGGTCTCGACCGCCACGTCCAAGGCGCTCGCCCCGGCCGCCAACCGCTCGCGGGCCATCTCGACCAGGCCGCGCATGTGGGCGATCTCGATCGAATAGTCGTGGCCGAGCTTGGCCCCCGCGCCGCCGTGCAGGGCGAGACTAAAACGTTTGTTTGACATTCTGCTTCCTTGGCCGTGCGACCCGCGCTAGCGTCCGGCGGCTTGATTAAAGACAAAACCTGGGAGAGGCGAGATGAAGGCGGTGCTCAGCAAGGACGTCGGCGGGCCCGAGACCCTGGTGCTGGAGGAGTTGCCCGATCCGGTCGCCGGGCCCGGCCAGGTGCTCATCGACGTGAAGGCCTGCGGGGTGAACTATCCCGACGTCCTGATCATCGAGGACAAGTACCAGTTCAAGCCGCCGCGCCCGTTCGCGCCGGGCGGCGAGGTGTCGGGCGTGATCTCGGCGCTTGGCGAGGGCGTCACCCGATTCAAGGTCGGCGATCGCGTGCTGGCCTCGACCGGTTGGGGCGGCTACGCCGAGAAGCTGGCCCTGGAAGAGCAGCGCTGCACCCCCATCCCGGAAAACATGCCCTTCGACGAGGCGGCAGCCTTCGTCCTGACCTACGGCACTTCCTATTACGCCCTGAAGGACCGCGGACACGTGAAGGCCGGTGAGACTTTGCTGGTTCTGGGCGCCGCCGGCGGGGTCGGACTGGCCGCCGTCGAGCTCGGCAAAGCTTTAGGCCTGCGCGTTATTGCCGCAGCCTCGAGCCAGGAGAAGGTCGATCTGGCCATAAAGCACGGCGCCGACAGCGGCGTCGTCTATCCGCGCGGGCCGTTCGACAAGGACGGTCAGAAGGCCCTGGCCGACCTGATCAAGGGCGCCTGCGGACCCAACGGCTGGGACGTCGCCTATGACGCGGTCGGCGGCGACTATTCCGAAGCGACGATCCGCGCGGCGGGCTGGAACGGCCGCTTTCTGGTCATCGGATTCCCGTCGGGAATTCCGAAAATCCCGTTGAATCTCACGCTGTTGAAGTCGTGCGACATCGTCGGCGTGTTCTGGGGCGCGGCCGTGGCGCGCGACCCCAAGGGGCACGCCCAAAACCTCCGCGAGCTGATGGATCTGTACGCCGCCGGCAAGATCCGGCCGTACGTCTCCGAGCGCTTCCCGCTGGCCCGGGCCGGCGAGGCCATTGCCCACCTCTCCAGCCGCAAGGCGATGGGCAAGGTCGTGATCACGGTTGACTAGAATGGTTAGCACGCAGCGTGGTTAAATCCCGCTAAGTATCCTTTTTAGCGAAGGAAAAACGACATTTCCGCAGAGTGCCTCCGAGATCAGGAGACTCTGCGGCGATGTCCGTAACCCAACAGCAGAGCGACGCGCACGAAGCGACGCCAAACGTTCCCCGCCGTCCCTACCGCCTGAACCGGCGGCCGGAAGAACGGGTTCAGGTGCTGGGCGGAACCATGGACCTCGTGCGCCCGGAGGAAGTGTTCCACTTCGTCAACGGCAAGCTGGACGCGCGCCAAAGCGCGATCGTCGCCAATCACAATCTCCATAGCCTGTACCTGATCGGCAAGGATCACAAGATCGGTGAGTTCTACCAGGAAGCCGACCTGATCGAGGTCGATTCCGTGCCGCTGATCTTCTGGGCGCGCCTGGTCGGCCGCGCCAGCCGCCGCTTCCATCGCTGCACCTATCTGGACTGGCGCGACGACTTCTGGACCCTGGCGGCCGAGAAGAACTGGAAGGTGTTCTTCGTCGGCGGGGCGCCCGGCGTGGCCGAGCAGGCCATCGCGCGCATCAAGCAGGAATGGCCGACCGTCACGGTCGCCAGCCACCACGGCTATTTCGACGTGACGCCCGGATCTGCCGAGAACACGGCGGTCGTCGACCAGATCCGCGACTTCGCGCCAGATATCGTCCTGGTCGGCATGGGCATGCCGCGCCAGGAGGTCTGGACGCTGGAGAACCACAAGGCCTATGGCCCGGCGGTGACCTTCACCGTGGGCGGGGCTTTCGACTACGAAGCCGGCGTGCAGCAACCCGCTCCGCGCTGGATGGGGCCGATGGGCATGGAATGGCTCTTCCGGCTGATGAACGACCCTCAACGCCTGTTCTCCCGCTATTGCGTGGAGCCCTGGTCGTTGATCGGGCCGGCCTGTCGCGACGTGACAAGGGCGCTGTCACGACGTCTGACGGAAGGCGACTTGCGGGCGGCGGAAGCCGCGCGCTGGGAGCAAATGCGCGCGCGCAACGAAGCGGCGCGCTAGGATGACCATCTGGTTGGGGGCCGCGTGCGGCAAGATCGCGAACTTCGCGATCTCGAATAGGGGGCTTGGGGGCAAATGAGCCTGGATATCCGTGTGATGACGCTGGAGGCCAAGGAGCGCTCCGGCTTTGCTCACCGCGCCGTGGCGGGCGCAGGACTGGTGGGCCTGGGGCTGGCCTGGGTGGTGTTGCTCGTGCCCTGCATGCTGTGGCTGGCCGTCAGTCATGTAGGGCGCGCGCTGCAACCGCTGGCCCGCCGGCCGGCTTGACGCGATACGACGCGCCGGAGGTGTGAAAGCCTCTAGCCAACCTCTGTTTGCTTCGCGAATATGATCATTGATCACTGATCCGAGAGGTCAGGGACGCGGAGGAAAATCGATGGTCGGACGTCTGGACGGCAAGGTCGCCGTGGTCACCGGGGGCTGCTCGGGCATCGGCCTGGGCGCGGTCGAACTGTTCGTGGCCGAGGGGGCGTGCGTGGTCGCTGCCGACCTGCAGGCTGAAAAGGGCGAGATGCTGGAGAAGCGTTTCCCCGATCGAGTCCGTTTCTCGCGCTGCGACGTCACCTCGGACGATGACCTGATCAAGACCATGGCCTTGGCCGACAGCGCGTTCGGCGGCCTCGACATCCTGTTCAACAACGCCGGTCATGGCGGCACGCCCGCCGCGGTCGGGGAACTGACCGCCGAGGGCTGGGACAAGACCTTCGCCCTTCTTGTGCGCGGTCCGGCCATCGGCACGAAGCACGCCCTGCCGCTGATGCTGAAGCGCGGCGGCGGCTCGATCATCAACACGGCCTCGATCGCCGGTCTGCAGGCGGGTTTCGGTCCACTGGCCTATTCGTCGGCCAAGGCGGCGGTGATCCATATGAGCCGATGCGCGGCGGCCGAGCTGTCGCCGCTGAAGATCCGGGTCAACGCCATTTGCCCAGGCCTGATCGCTACCTCGATCTTCGGGGCCTCGATGGGCCTGCCGCGCGAGGTCGCCGACCAGATGGCCGCCCAGATCGCCTCGATCGGTCCCAAGATCCAGCCGATTCCCAAGTCGGGCCTGCCCGAGGACATCGCCGCCGCCGCCCTCTACCTGGCCAGCGACGACTCCCAGTTCGTGACCGGCACGCACATCGTCGTCGACGGCGGCATCACGGTCGGTCCGCGCAACGCCTGGGACAAAAACACGCCCTCGCCGATTTTGGCGGCCATGGGCATCTCGGCCGAACAGGCCGAGCAGATGCGCGCCCAACTGATCGCCGCCAGCGGGGCCGAGTGACTCTGACCCCCAACCTGCGCGGCGCGTTGTGGATGCTGGCCTCGGCCATCGGCTTCACGGCCATGACCACCTTGATCAAGTTCCTGGGGCCCGGCTATCCGGCCGCGCTCCAGACCTTCTACCGGCAGTTGGCCGGGGTGATCGTGCTGCTGCCTTTGATGGCCCGTGACTGGAAGGGTGCGTTCTACGCCACGCGGCCGGGTATCCTGATCTTCCGCTCCAGCGCCGGCGTGCTCGCGATCATCATGAGTTTCTACGCCTACCAGAAGCTCCCCCTGGCCGACGCCAACGCCCTGTCGTTCACGCGGACCCTGTGGCTGGTGCCGCTGGCCGCCTTCGTGCTGCGCGAGCCGATCGGGCCGTTGCGGATCAGCGCGGCCCTGGTCGGGTTCGTGGGGGTCCTGATCATGCTGCGGCCGGGCGCAGGCGGAGTCGACGCGTGGATCGGCTGGCCGCAAGCCTGCGCGCTGATCTCGGCCTTTCTGTTCGCCCTGACTATCACCGGCATGAAGGTGATGACCCGAGACCACAGTCCCTTCGTGCTCCTGGTCTATGCCGCCGTGCTGGGTCTGGTCTTCTCCATCCCGCCAGCCCTGTTCGTCTGGAAATGGCCGACCTGGCCGGACCTGGGCCTGCTGGCCGCCATGGGTGTGATGGGCACCCTCACCCAGGGAGCCTATATCAAAGGCATGGAAGCCGGTGAGGCCGCCGTTATGGCTCCGATCGACTATACGCGACTGGTGTTCGCGGTTGGCGCGGGCCTGCTGCTGTTCCACGAGATCCCCAAGCCCGAGGTGATCCTTGGCGCGGCGATCGTGGTGGCCTCGACCCTGTTCATCTCGTGGCGCGAGCACCACCTGGCCAAGCGGGCGGGAGTCCAGGAGACGACGGTTCAGCCGATATAGGCGCGGCGCCAGGCGACGAAGCGCGCCAAGCCCTCGGACAGCCTGACCTTGGGCTTGTAGCCGCACAGGGCCCGAAGCTTGTCGATATTGGCGAAGGTGGCGGGGACATCGCCGGGCTGCATGGGCAGGAAGACCTTCTGGGCCTCGATCCCGAGCGCGCCCTCGAGCGTCGAGATCATCTCCATAAGCCCGACCGGATCGTTGTCGCCGATATTGTAGACCTCGTGCCCGCCCTGGACCGGGGGGTGGTCCAACACGCCCAGGATGCCGTCCACGATGTCGTCGACATAGGTGAAGTCGCGGGCCATGCGGCCTTCGCCATAGACCTCGATGGTCTCGCCCTTCAGCATCTTTTCGGTGAAACTGAAATAGGCCATGTCCGGCCGGCCCCACGGGCCATAGACGGTGAAGAACCGCAGGCCCGACTGCGGGAAGCCGTACAGCGCCGCATAGCTCTGGCTCAGCATCTCGCACGAGCGCTTGGTAGCGGCGTACAGCGAGACGGGTTCATTGGCCGGATCGGTTTCGCGGAAGCCGTCGCCGTTCAGCGGGCGGTCGCCATAGACGCTGGACGAGCTGGCATAGACCAGGTGCTCGACGCCGGCGTGGCGGCAGGCCTCCAGCACCGACAGGTGGCCGGCCAGGTTGCTGCGTTCGTAGGCGAACGGGTTCTCGATCGAGTAGCGGACCCCGGCCTGGGCGGCCAGGTGGACCACCCGCTTGGCGCCCGAGGTCTTTGCCAGTTCGGCGAAGGCCTCGTGTTCGGCGATGTCCATGCGGACCATCTTGAAGCCGTCGCGGCCTTCCAGCCGCGCGGCGCGGGCGTCCTTCAGGGCAGGGTCGTAGTAGGCGTTGAAGACGTCGACCCCGATCACCGCCTCGCCGCGATCCAGCAGGCGTTCGGCCACGTGCATGCCGATGAAGCCGGCCGCACCCGTGACGATGATCGGAGTCGCCATGTCTCAGCCCCGCCCGATGCTGGCGTAGGTGAAGCCGTGCCGCACCATCTCGGCCGGCTTGTAGACGTTGCGCAGGTCCACGACGGTCGGCGACTTCAGCAGCAGCTTCAGACGGTCGAGATCCAGGGCTCGGAATTGGTCCCACTCGGTCAGGATGACCAGGGCGTCGGCAGCTTCGGCGGCCTCGTAGGCGCCCGCCTTGAACTCGACGTCCTTGAGCAGATGAGCGGCTTCCTTGGCGCCCTCGGGGTCGAAGGCCTGGACCTTGGCGCCGAGCGCCTGAAGGGCCGGAACGATGTCCAGGCTGGGGGCGTCACGCATGTCGTCGGTGTTGGGCTTGAAGGTCAGGCCCAGCACGCCGATCGTGCGGCCGGTCAGGTCGTCCAGCTGCATGGCCTTGGCGATCTTGGTCGCCATGGCCTTCTTGCGTGCGTCATTGACCTCGACCGTGGTCTCGATCAGCCGGGTCGGCGCGCCGTAGTCCTGGGCGGTCTTCACGAGGGCGATGGTGTCCTTCGGGAAGCAGCTGCCGCCGTAGCCGGGGCCGGCGTTCAGGAATTTCGAGCCGATCCGCTTGTCGAGGCCGATGCCCTTGGCGACCTGCTGGACGTCCGCGCCGACGGCTTCGCAGAGGTCGGCCATCTCGTTGATGAAGGTGATCTTCATCGCCAGGAACGCGTTGGCCGCGTACTTGATCAGCTCGCTGGTGCGGCGGCCGGTGAAGACGATCGGCGTCTCGTTCAGGGAGAGCGGACGGTAGAGGTCGCGCATCACCGCCTGGCCGCGTTCGTCGTCGGTGCCGACCACGACGCGGTCGGGACGTTTGAAATCCTCGATGGCCGCGCCTTCGCGCAGGAACTCCGGATTCGACACGACCGCGAACTGGGCGTTCGGATTGGTCTTCTTGATGATCGCCTCGACCTCGTCGCCCGTGCCCACAGGCACGGTCGACTTGGTGACCACGACGGTGAAGCCGTCGATCAGGCCGGCGATCTCTTCCGCGGCGGCGTAGACGTAGGAAAGATCGGCATGGCCGTCGCCGCGACGCGTGGGCGTGCCGACGGCGATGAACACTGCGTCGGCCTCCTTGATCGCCTGGGCGCCTTCCAGGGTGAAAAACAGGCGGCCTTCGCGGACATTGCGCGCCACCAGATCATCCAGGCCCGGCTCGAAGATCGGGATCTCGCCCTTCTTCAGCCGCTCGATCTTGCTCGGATCCTTGTCGATGCACGTCACCACGTGGCCGAAGTCGGCAAAGCACGCCCCCGACACCAGGCCCACATATCCCGTGCCAATCATCGCTACGCGCATCGAAGCATCCCGATCCGAAATGAGCGCCGCGAGGAGCGACGCTTCCGCCTAATCCGTCAATCACGGCGCCGAGGCAAGCCGGCCTAAAACGCCGAAGGGCAAAACGCGTGAACTCGTGACATCTTGATGACCCCTCGCCAGCGGGGACACGTCTTGGCTATCTCGGCTGACGTCCTTCGCGAGCTCGACATCATCCTCGATCAGCGCCTGGCGTCAGCGCCGGGCCCGGGCCAATGGTCGCCAATCCCGGTTGCGCGAGGAAGAATATACCCACGATGGCCTGCCGCACCGGGCGTTATGTCGCGATCGGCCAAAGTGAAACGGATTATTTGCAACTCCCACTGTAGCTCTGAGGGGATGTGACCCTCGGGGGGCGTGCGTGCTCAAGTTTCTGACCTGCCTGACGACGCAACATGACCTGCGCCTGGTGCTTGTCGCCGGCCTCGTCTGCATCGCGGGCTGTTTCACCACGTTCCGCCTCTACTCGCGGATGCGCGGCGCCCGCGGCGTGGTGCGCGCCGCCTGGCTGCTGCTCACCGGCCTTGTCGCCGGCTCCAGCGTCTGGGCCACCCACTTCATCGCCATGGTCGCCTACACGCCCGGTCTGAAGACCGGCTACAGCCCGACCGGCACCCTGCTGTCGCTGATGATCGCGGCCCTGTTCATGGCCAGCGGCTTCGCCGTCGCCTCGGCCCAGCGCTCGACCACCAACGATTTCGCCGGCGGTGTCCTGCTGGGCCTCGGCGTGGCGGCCATGCACTACACCGGCATGTCGGCCTTCGTGACCCAGGGCCAACTGGTCTGGGAACACGCCACGGTCGGTCTCTCGGCCATTCTGGGCGTCGCGGGCGCCACCGCCGCCCTGGTGGTGGCCGGTCAGGCCCGCACCATGAAGCGGCAGGCGCTGGGCGGCGGCCTGCTGTGCGTCGGCATCGTGGCCCTGCACTTCACCGGCATGTCGGCCATCACCATCGTGCCAGACGCCACCATCGCCGTGCCCGAGCAACTGCTGTCGGGCGCCATGCTGACCCTGGCCGTCGTCTCGATCACCAGCATGATCATCCTGGGCGGCCTGGGCGCCGTCGCCATCGAGTCCCAGACTTCGCGTTCGGCCCTCGAACGCATCCGCCGCCTGGCCAACGCCGCCTATGAAGGCCTGGTCGTGGTCCAGTCGGGCAAGATCAACGACGCCAACGCCGCCTTCTGCGAGCTGGCCGGCGCGCCGCTGTCGGACCTGGTCGGCCGCCCGCTGTTCGGCGCCATCCTGACCTTCGACGACAAGGCCTCGACCTACGAGGGCGTCCGCCGCGAGGGCAAGATCCAGCCGGTCGTCGGCGGCCGCGAGATCCCGGTCGAGGTGTTCCAGCGCCTGATGGACGACGGCGCGCGCATCGAGACCACGGGCCTGACCGTCCTGGCCGTCCGCGACCTGCGCGAGCGTCGCGCGGCCGAGGAGAAGATCCGGTACCTCGCCGAGCACGATGGCCTGACCGGCCTGCCGAACCGCAATTCGCTGCAAACTCGCCTGGCCGCCGCCGTCGAGCGCGTCGAGGCCTCGGGCGAGAGCCTGTCGGTGATCTGCATCGACCTGGATCATTTCAAGGAAGCCAACGACCAGCACGGCCACCTCGCTGGCGACGCCATCCTGGTCGAGACCGCCCGCCGGCTGCAGTCGGTGGTTCAGGCCCCGTCCTTCGCCGCGCGTCTGGGCGGCGACGAGTTCATCGTCGTGCAGGTGGCCGGCGGCGACCAGCCGACCGCAGCCGCCGAGCTGTCGGGCCGCCTGATCGAAATGCTGTCGGTTCCGGTTCCCTATGAGGGCCAGGAGCTGACCTTGGGCGCCAGCCTGGGGGTGAGCCTCTACCCCGACGACGGTCGCACGGCCGAAGCCCTGATGGCCAATGCCGACATGGCCCTGTACCGCGCCAAGGAAAGCGGTCGCGGCGTCTATCGCTTCTTCAAGCGCGAGATGGACGACAGCATCCGCGAGCGCCGTAGCCTGGCCCGCGACCTGCGCCAGGGCATCGCCGACGAGGAGCTGGTGGTCCACTACCAGCCGTTGGCCCGCGCCACCGACGGTGAGGTCTGCGGCTTCGAAGCCCTGGTCCGCTGGCGGCACCCGACGCGCGGCATGATCCCGCCGCTGGAGTTCATCCCCGTCGCCGAGGAAAACGGCCTGATCGGCGCGCTGGGAGACTGGGTCCTGCGCCGCGCTTGCGCCGACGCCGCCTCGTGGGAAAAGCCCCTGCGCATCGCGGTGAACCTGTCGCCGATCCAGCTGCACAATCCGGCCCTGCCCAGTCTGGTGCACGAGGTGCTGATCACCACCGGCCTGTCGCCCTCGCGCCTCGAGCTGGAGATCACGGAAAGCGCCCTGTTCAAGGATTATCAGCGCGCCCTGGACAATCTGCGCCGCCTGAAGGCTCTTGGCGTGCGGATCGCCATGGACGATTTCGGCACCGGCTTCTCGTCGCTGTCGACTCTGCAGTCGTTCCCGTTCGACAAGATCAAGATCGACAAGAGCTTCGTCGAAAACATCCACCGCCACGACCGCGCCACCGTCATCGTGCGCGCCGTGCTGGGCCTGGGGCGTAGCCTGGAGATCCCGGTAGTGGCCGAGGGTGTCGAGACCGAGGAGCAGATCGTTTTCCTGCGTGGCGAGAACTGCACCGAACTGCAGGGCTACGCCATCGGCCGTCCGGCTCCGGTCGACGCTCTGACCGCGTGGACCGTGGCCAGCGCCGCCGTGGCGGCGCCGGCGGAGGTCCAGATCGGGTCCCAGAGCGAGCCGCGTCGCAAGGCCAAGCGCACGGCCTGATCCTTCTGCCCGCACGGGATTGCGTGGGACCGGAACTCCGTATTCCATGACACGTTAGGCGATAGCCAAGCGGAGCCTTAGGGCTGCGCTGTGTGTCAGTGGGCGGGGACGTAGCGAGCGTGCTGGGACGGACGGCGATCAGGTTCGTGACGGCGGCCGACCGGCGGGAGCTGCGTTACGGATTTGCGCTGTTGGCCGTGCTGGTGGCCCTGGCCGCGCGCATCGCCGCCGTGCTGGTCACCGACGTCCCGATGAACTTCCCGACCTTCTTCGTCGCCGTGCTGGTCGCGGCCATGGTCGGCGGCCTGGGCCCGGGCGTCCTGGCCTTGGGCTTGAGCGCCGGCATCGCCTGGCGCTTCTGGATGTCGACCGACGGGACCTGGACGCTGCACCCCCGCGAGAGTGTGCAGCTGACCATGTTCGTGCTGTGCGGCGGTCTGATCGTGGTGCTGGTCGAGGCCATGCGCATCGCCGTCCGCCGAGGCCTGGCCGCCGAGGAACGCTTCCGCTCGGCGCAGGAAGTGTCGCTGGACGCGTTCGTGATCCTGGAGCCCGTGCGCGAGAAGGGAAAGATCGTCGACTTCCGCTGGACCTACGTCAATCCGATGGCCGACACGATGCGGCCCGAGGGGATCTCGACCCTGCTGGGCCGGCGGATGCTGGACGTGTTTCCCGACGAGACCGGGGCCGACATGCTCCAGCGAATGGAACGCCTGCTGGAGACCGGCGGTCCTGACGATGTCGACGTGCGGCGGGTGATCGACGGCGAGGAGCGCCTGATCCGCTCCAGCGGCGTGCGACTAGGCGGCGATCTCGCCGTGACCTTCCGGGACGTGACCCAGGAGCGCCGGGCCGCGGCGGCTCTGCGCTCGAGCGAGGAGCTGTTCCGGGGTGTCGCCAATTCCGCGCCCGTGCTGATCTGGGCGACCACCGCCAGGGGCCAGGCCGACTGGTTTAACCAGGCCTGGCTGAACTTTCGGGGGCGCAGCCAGGAAGAGGAGCTGGGCGAGGGTTGGCTGAGCGGCGTCCATCCCGAGGATCTCGAGGCCAGCCTGCGCGCGGCCGATGTGGCGGCGGCCAGGCGCGAGCCGTTCAACGTCGCCTTCCGCCTGAAACGCGCTGACGGCGCCTGGCGATGGATCAACAGTGTCGGCGCGCCGCGCTTCGACGAGTCCGGCGACTATCGCGGCTATATCGGCAGCTGCTTCGACTTCACCGAGACCGTCGAGGCGCGCAAGGACCTGGAGGATCGGGTCGCCGAGCGCACCGCGGCCCTCCAGGCCAGCATGGCCGAAACGGCCCGCGCCCAGGCGGCCCTGGCCCAGGCTCAGCGGTTGGAGACCGTCGGGCGGTTGACGGGCGGGGTGGCGCACGACTTCAACAACCTGCTGACCGTGATCGTCGGTGGTCTGGACATGATCCTGCGTCGGCCCGAGGACGCCGCCCGGGTGACGCGCCTGGCCGAGGCGGCCCTGGCGGCGGGGCAGCGCGGCGAGCGCCTGACCCGACAGCTGCTGGCCTTCTCGCGAAACCAGGAACTGAAGCTGGAGGTCGTCGATGTGGGCGCCCTGCTGGATCAGACCGAGCCGCTGCTGCGGCGGGCGGTCGGCGAGGCCATGGCCCTGACGATCCGGCGCGAGGGAGCGGGCGTTCGCTCGCGCGTCGACGCGGCCCAGTTCGAAGCGGCGCTGCTGAACCTGGTGGTCAATGCCGCCGACGCCACCTCGACCGGCGGCGAGATCAGCATCGCCATCGCCCCCGTGACCCTGGCGGCCGGCCAGGTCTTGGATACCGAGCCCGGCGACTATGTCCGCGTCGCCGTCACCGACACAGGGTCCGGCATGCCGCCTGAGGTGCTGGCCCGGGTGTTCGAGCCTTTCTTCACGACCAAGGAAGTGGGCAAGGGCACGGGTCTCGGCCTGGCCCAGGTCTACGGCTTCCTCCGCCAGTGCGGTGGCGGCGTCAGCATCGACAGCGTCGAAGGGCGAGGCACGACGGTCGCGCTCTACCTGCCGGCCACCGACGCGCCGGCCACGCCCGCCGCAGCCGATACTGTTGCGCCGACCCGCGATCACCTGAACGGCGTGCGGGTGCTGCTGGTCGAGGACGACGCAGCGGTGCGCGAGATCGCCGGCGGCCTGCTGCGCGACCTGGGCTGCGACGTGACCACGGCCGAGAACGGCGCCTCGGCGCTGGAGGCGCTGGAGGAAGGCGTGGCCTTCGACCTCCTGATGTCGGACATCGTCATGCCCGGCGGGGTCAGCGGCGTGGACCTGGCGCGCTCGGCCTCGACCCATCGGCCGGACATGGCGGTGCTGCTGACCACCGGCTATGCGGGCGAACGCATGGATGTTGCGCCGGCCGACTTGCCCTGGCCAGTGCTGCGCAAGCCGTTCCAGGTGGAGCAGTTGGCCGAGATGGTCTCGGCCCTGCTGGCGGATCGCCGGCCTCCGCCGAAGAAGAAACCCCGCAAACGCGGGGCTAGCGCCGCCGTCGGCTCGTAGAGCCGCCCAGCAGCCCGCCCAGCAGGCCGCGCATCAGCTCGCGCCCAGCGGTTGAGGCGACGGTGCGGACCAAGGTGGTGGCAAAGGCCTCAGTCATGGTCTGACGGCCAGAAGAACGAGGGCGGGCGGCGCGGGCCGCGGCGGCTTCCTCGCGCTCACGGACCTTGGCCTCGGCGGCCTCGCGCTTGTCTTCCTCGGCCTGTTCGCGGGCGGCGTCGGCCTGGCGCTGCGCCTGCTGGGCGCGGCCTTGCAGGATCTCGTAGGCGGAATCGCGGTCCTGGAGGGTGTCGTAGACCCCGGCAACGGGACTCTTGGCCTTGAGGGTCGCACGCTCCTCGGGGGTGACGGGCCCCAGGCGCGAGGCCGGCGGGCGGATCAGGGTCTTCTGCACCACGCGGGGCGCGCCCTTCTCGTCCAGGGTCGAGACCAGGGCCTCGCCGACCCCAAGAGCCTGGATGGTCTCGGCGGTGTCGAAGCTGGGATTCACCCGGAATGACTGGGCCGCCGCCTTCAGGCCCTTCTGGTCGGCGGGGGTATAGGCGCGCAGGGCGTGCTGCACCCGAGCGCCCAGCTGGCCCAGCACCGCGTCGGGAATATCGGCCGGATTCTGGGTGACGAAATAGATGCCGACGCCCTTGGAGCGGATCAGGCGCACGACCTGCTCGATCTTTTCCAGGAGAGGCTTCGGCGCGTCGTTGAACAGCAGATGCGCCTCGTCGAAGAAGAACACCAGCTTGGGCTTTTCCGGATCGCCCACCTCGGGCAGCACCTCGAACAGCTCCGACAGCAGCCACAGCAGGAAGGTCGAATACAGCTTGGGCGACTGGATCAGGCGGTCGGCGGCCAGCAGGTTGACATAGCCCCGGCCGGCCGCGTCGGTGCGCATGAGGTCCGAGAGATCCAGAGCCGGCTCGCCGAAGAAATTTTCGGCGCCTTGCGTCTGAAGGGTCAGCAGCTTGCGCTGGATCGCGCCCACCGTGGCGGGGGCGACATTGCCATACTGGGTGCCGATCTCGTCGGCGTGGTCGGCGACATATTTCAGCGCCGCCTGCAGGTCCTTCAGGTCCAGCAGCAGGAGACCATCCTGGTCGGCGACGTGGAAGGCGATGGTCAGCACGCCCTCCTGCACGTCGTTCAGTTCCAGCAGGCGCGACAGCAGGAGTGGACCCATCTCGGAGATGGTCGTGCGGATCGGATGGCCCTTCTGGCCGAACAGGTCCCAGAACATCACCGGCGGCGCAGCCGGCGACAGGGCCAGGTCCATCGACTGGGCGCGAGCCAGCATCTTCTCGTTCGGCGTCCCGGGCATGGCCACGCCCGAGAGGTCGCCCTTCACGTCGGCGGCGAAGACGGGCACGCCGGCGTCGGAGAAGGCCTGGGCCAGCACCTGCAGGGTGACGGTCTTGCCCGTGCCGGTGGCGCCGGCCACGACGCCGTGGCGGTTGGAGCGGTCGAGCCGCTGGGTCACCGGGCCTTCGCCCAGGCCAACCAGGATCTCGTTCTCACCGATCGACAGCGACATGGGGCAATACTCCTTGGATGCGCGTTCAAGCCTAACCGGGGCCTTGCGTCACGCCAATCGGCGCGGGCAATGTCCGAAGCGTTTCTGGCGTGCTTCTGGAGAAATTTTACAAATGCCGGCCCCCGCCCCGCCCCCCGTCACCACCCGCAATGCGGTGGTGTTCCTGGCTGTCATCGCGGGGGGCGCCGCGCTCTACCTGACGCAGGACATCCTGACGCCCCTGGCCCTGGCGGTGTTCCTGGCGGTGATGGTCGACAGCTTCGCGCGCGTGCTGCTGCTGCGCGTGCCCGGCTTTCCCAAGGGCGCGGCCCTGCCGGCGGCGGTGGTGATCTCGATCCTGCTGTTCGGGGTCTCGTTCTGGGTGGTGATCGACAACGGCCGCGGGTTCTTCGACCAGCTGAAGGATTACGCCCCGCGTCTGAACGGCATCATCGCCAAGGTGGCGCACGCCATCGGCATCCAGATCGCCCCGACCCTCGACAGCCTGATCAACCAGCTCAACCCCAAGGCCTTCATCGGCCAGGCGGCGCAATCGTTCGGCAACTTCGCCTCCAGCGCGGTGCTGGTCCTGATCTATCTGGGCTTCATCATCGCCTCGCGGCGCGGCTTCGCGCGCAAGATCGTCGCGTTGTTTCCGCATCATGACGAGCGCGAGCAGAACATGAAGCTGTTCCAGCGCATCCGCGACGGGGTGGAGCAATATCTGTGGATACAGACCGTCACCGGCCTGATGATCGCCGTCGCCGCCTGGGTGGTGATGATGCTGGTGCGGCTGGACAACGCCTTCTTCTGGGCCTTCCTGATCTTCCTGGCCGCCTACATCCCGATCCTGGGCGGGGCGATCGGCTGCTTCCTGCCACCGCTGTTCGCGCTGGTTCAGTTCCCCGACAGCCTCTGGCCGGCAATCATCCTGTTCGCCGCACTGCAGGCCATCTTCTTCATCGTCGGAAATGTCATCCTGCCGCGCATGCAGGGCGACAGCCTGAACATGGATCCGACGGTGGTGCTCCTGTCCCTCGCCGTCTGGGGCGCGCTGTGGGGCGTGCCGGGCATGTTCCTGTCCACGCCGCTGACCGTGGCGGTGATGCTGATCCTGGCCCAGTTCGAGGGCTCGCGCTGGATCGCCATCCTGCTGTCCGAGGACGGCGATCCGCAGGGCGAACGGATCCTGTCGGGCAAGGGCCACGGTCCCGCGCCAGACAAGTCTCCCGCCCGGAAAGTCGGGGCCAAGAAGGGGTAGGACCGAAAGATATGCGAGCGCCCCTTAAACGGCCGGCCTTGATCCCTATCTATGTCCTGTCCGGCTCCCCCCACCCGGACAAACCGCCGATGGAGGCCGGCAAGGCCGCCGCCATCGAAGCGGAAGACGCCCGCCTTCCCCCAGCGCGGGCCCGCGCCGCCGGCTTCCCCCCAGCCGGCGGCGTTTCCGTTTGCGCTGTCATGCGTGAAACCGGCACGAATCTATTCCAAATCCCGAGTTAGCGGTTGAAGTAGCGCCCGAGAGGGCTAGGTTGCGGCCAAAATTCGCGAGGAAATCCCATGATCGGCGACAGAAATGACCTCAAGTCTACTGAGGCTCCGATCGGTCCGCTGGTCAGCGCATTCGCCCAGGCGCTGAGCTCGTCGGTCGAGGCGCTGTCACCCGCCGCGCGCGGCTTCGCCGCCCAGGCCCAGGACGACTGGTCCGCCGAGGAACTGCCAGGGCTGGACGTTACCGACGCCGCCCGCGCCCTGGCCGATTTCTGGCGCTTCGGCGAGAGCGCCAAGGACCTGTCCGAACCCGCTATCCGCATCCGCCGCGCGGAAGGCGGCGAGACCCCTTCCGACCTGCTCGAGATCGTCCAGCCCGATCGTCCGTTCCTGGTCGACAGCATCATGGGCGAAGTGACCGAAGCCGGCTTCTCGGTGCGGGCCATGTTCCACCCCGTGGCCGACTGCGGCGGCGTCCGCCGCTCGATGATCCAGATCTGGCTGGCCCCGGTCGGCGAGGACCGCGAGACCGCCTTGGTCACGAGCGTCCGTGACGCGCTCGGCGACGTCGGCCTGGCTGTCCAGGACTTCGACGCCATGCGCGCCCTGATGCGCCGCACGATCGACGAGCTGAAGGGCGCCCGGACCCCGGTCTCCGCCGATGAGAAGGCCGAGGACCTGGCCTTCCTCGACTGGCTTGAAGGCGACCACTTCGTATTCCTCGGCGCCCGCGTCTATGAATATCCCCGCACCGCCGACGGCGGCTATGCGGCCGAGGAGCCGCTGTACCAGCCGGAAGGCAGCCTGGGCGTGCTGCGCGACCAGACCCGCACCGTGCTGCGCCGAGGCAGCGAGCCGGCCATCCTGTCGGCCCAGATTCGCACGCACATCGATATCGGCGACCCGATCGTGGTGGCCAAGTCGAACCTGCGCTCGCGCGTCCACCGCCGCGGCTACATGGACTATGTCGGAGTGCGTCGGTACGGCGCCGACGGCAAGGCCTCGGGCGAGGTCCGCTTCGTGGGGCTGTTCACCGCCGAAGCCTACGAGACCCCGGCCCACGAGGTGCCGCTGGTCCGACGCAAGGTCGCCCACATCCTGAGCCGCGCCGGCAAGGACCCGGACAGCCACAATGGCAAGCGTCTGCGCAACATCCTCGAGACGTGGCCGCGCGACGAGCTGTTCCAGACCGACGAGGCCCAGCTGCTGAGCACCGCCCTGGGCGTGCTGCACCTGTACGACCGGCCGCGCGTGAAGCTGTTCACGCGCCGCGACCCGTTCGACCGCTTCATCTCGGTGCTGCTGTTCGTGCCGCGCGACCGCTACGATTCCGGCGTCCGCGCCCGGGCCGGCGACATCCTGGCCAAAGCGTTCAGAGGCCGGGTGTCGGCCTACTATCCCAGCTTCTCCGACGCGCCCCTCGCCCGTGTGCACTACATTCTGGGCGTCACGCCTGGCGATCACGCCGAACCGGACATGGCGGCCGTCGAGGCCGCCATCGCCGAGACCGCCCGCACCTGGGACGACCGCTTCGAGGCCGCCGTCCGCGAGGGCCAGGCCGGCCGCGTCGCTCAGGTCCTGAACCGCTACGCCGGCGCCTTCCCGCCCGGCTATCGCGACCAGTACGACGCGGGCGAAGCCCTGGCCGACATCCAGGTCATCGACGACCTGGCCCAAGGTGAGGCCGTCCGCGTCCGCGCGTTCCGCCGCGAGGGTGACAGCGCGGTGACCTTCCGCTTCAAGCTCTATCGCCCGGGGGCCGCCGCGCCGCTGGCCGACGTGCTGCCGATCCTGGAGCACATGGGGCTGAAGGCCCTGATCGAGGACGGCTTCAAGGTCTCGCCCGACGGCCAACCGGTCTGGGTGCACGAGTTCGTCCTCCGCGACGAAGCCGGCGAGCACCTGGTCTTCGCCGACATCAAGCAGGCCTTCGAGGCCGCCTTCGTCGCCATCTGGACCGGTCGCGCCGAAAGCGATGGCTTCAACCGCATGGTGCTGGAGCTGGGCATCGGCTGGCGCGAGGCCGCCTTGATCCGCGCCCTGGCCCGCTATCGCCAGCAGTCAGGCCTGGATCCCAGCCAGGGCGTGCAGGAGCAGGCGCTGTCGGACCATCCGGGCGTCACCCGACTGATCCTGGACCTGTTCCAGACCAAGTTCGACCCGGCCGTCCGCGCCGACCTGAAGACGCGCCAGGATCAGGCCAAGGCCGTGGAAGGCAAGATCGTCGAGGCCTTGCAGGCCGTGGAAAGCCTGGACGCCGACCGCGTCCTGCGTCGCCTGGCCGCCCTGGTCGGGGCGATCCAGCGGACCAATTTCTACCAACCGGCCGCCGATGGCGGCCCCAAGCCCTACATCAGCTTCAAGATCGCCTCGCGCGAGCTGGAGGACCTGCCGGCGCCCAAGCCCTACCGCGAGATCTACGTCTCGGCCCCGCACGTCGAAGGCGTCCATCTGCGGTTTGGCCCGGTCGCCCGGGGCGGCCTGCGCTGGTCGGATCGCCGCGACGACTTCCGCACCGAGGTGCTGGGTCTGGTGAAGGCCCAGCAGGTCAAGAACGCGGTGATCGTGCCGGTCGGCTCCAAGGGCGGCTTCTATCCCAAGCAGCTGCCGCGCGGCGGCGATCGCGACGCCGTCCAGGCCGAGGCGATCCGCGCCTACAAGACCTTCCTGTCGGGCCTGCTGGACCTGACCGACAATCTGGACGCCGAGAACAATGTCGTCCCGCCGGCCTCCGTGGTCGTCCATGACGGCGAGGATCCTTACCTGGTCGTCGCCGCCGACAAGGGCACGGCGACCTTCTCCGACATCGCCAACGGCGTGGCCGAGGATTACGGCTTCTGGCTGGGCGACGCCTTCGCGTCGGGCGGCTCGGTCGGCTACGATCACAAGGTCATGGGCATCACCGCCCGCGGCGCCTGGGAAGCCGTCAAGCGCCACTTCCGCGAGCTGGGCAAGGACATCCAGACCCAGACCTTCACCGCCGTCGGCGTGGGCGACATGTCCGGCGACGTGTTCGGCAACGGCATGCTGCTGTCCAAGCAGACCAAACTGCTGGCCGCCTTCGACCATCGCCATATCTTCCTCGACCCGAACCCGGATCCGGCCGTGTCGTGGGAAGAGCGCGACCGGATGTTCAAGCTGCCGCGCTCGTCGTGGGACGATTACGACAAGTCGAAGATCTCGGCCGGCGGCGGCGTCTTCGCCCGCAGCCTGAAGAGCATCCCGCTGTCCAAGGAGGTCCGCGACCTTTTCGAGATCAAGGCCGAGGCCGTCTCGCCGGCCGAGCTGATGACCGCGATCCTGAAGTCGAAGGCAGAGCTGCTCTATCTCGGCGGCATCGGCACCTATGTGAAGGCCAAGGGCGAGAGCAACGCCGACGCCGGCGACAAGGCCAACGACGCCATCCGCATCAATGGCTCGGACCTTCGTGTGAAGGTGGTCGGCGAAGGCGCGAACCTCGGTCTGACCCAAGCCGGCCGGATCGAGTTCGCGCAGGCGGGCGGTCACATCAATACCGACGCCATCGACAATTCGGCCGGCGTCGACAGCTCCGACCACGAGGTCAACATCAAGATCCTGACCGGGATCCTGGAGAGGGGCGGCGAGCTGACGCGCGACAGCCGCAACACGCTGCTGGCCTCGATGACCGACGACGTGGCCCACCACGTGCTGGAGCATAACTTCGACCAGACCCTGGCCCTGACCCTGCTGGAAAGCGACGCGGTCAGCGAGGTCGACGCCCAGATCCGCTACATGGTGGACCTGGAGCAGCGCGGCCGCCTGGACCGCCGCGTCGAGGGCCTGCCGACCAATACGGCGCTCCTCGAACGCAAGGCCGCCAACAAGGGGCTGACCCGGCCCGAACTGGCGGTGCTGCTGGCCTACGGCAAGCTGGATCTCTTCGACGAGATCGTCGCCAGCCAGGCGCCGGACGATCCGTGGTTCGAAGCCACCCTGCGCGGCTATTTCCCCAAGGCGCTCGACAAGTACGCCGACGCCATGGCCAAGCACCGGCTGAAGCGCGAGATCATCGCCACGGTGGTCGGCAACCAGATGGTCAACATGTGCGGCCCGACCTTCGTCAGCCGCCTGAAGGCCGCCGCCGGCGCCGATGTCGGCGCGGTGGTCACCGGCTTCACCGCCGCCCGGGAGATCCTGGGCGTCGACGGGCTGTGGGACCAGGTCAACGCCCTGGACAACAAGGCCTCGGCCGACGGCCAGACGGCGTTGTACAAGGCCCTGGCCTATGCCCTGCGCAGTCTCAGCTTCTGGCTGGCCCGGCGCGCCGTGCGAGACAAGGCCGGCGTCAAGCAGCTGGTCGAGGCCTATGGGCCGTCGGTGGCGACGCTGAAGGGCCTGGCCCCGGCCATCCTGTCGCCGTTCGAGCAGAAGACCGTCGCCAAGCGGGTGAAGAGCTATGTCGCCGACGGCGCGCCCGAAACCCTGGCCCAGGCCGTCGCGGCCCTGCAGCCGCTGACCACGGCCGCCGACCTCGTCGACCTGGCCAACGCCTCCAGCTGGAGCGTCGAGAACGTCGCCCGCCTGTATCATCAGGTCGGCGCGGCGTTCGACTTTGATCGCCTGCGCGGCGCGGCCGGTTCGTTCGTCGGCGGCGACGCCTTCGAGCGCCTGGCGGTCCGCCGCCTGATCGAGGACATGCTGACCGAGCAGACCGCGATCACCCAGTCGGTCCTCAAGTTCGCCGCCAACGCCCAGGCCGGCGAGGACGAGGGCGCGGCCAAGTCCGCCATCTCGTCCTGGGCCGCCCTGCGCGGCGATCGCCCCCGGACGGTCAAGCGCACGATCGAGGACATCGAGCAGGCCGGCGGCGGCTGGACCTTCGCCAAGCTGACCATCGCCAACGCCGCCCTGCGCGAGCTGTCGACGGCGGCTTAATCGCTAGCTCCTCCGCCTTCTCTCGCTTACGAGGGGAGGCGGAGAGGGAGCGTACAGCATGGACCAGGGTGATCGCCGCCGCGCGGCGTGGGCGCTCTACGAGTGGGCGCAGCAGCCCTATTGGGCGCTGATCGCGACCTTCATCTTCACGCCCTATTTCGCCGCCGGCTTCGTCGGCGACGCGGTGCGGGGGCAGAGCCTGCTGGGCTATGCCGGCGTGGTCTCCGGCCTGGCGATCGCGGTGCTCTCGCCGCTGGTCGGGGCCAGTGTCGACGCCCGGCGCAATCCACGCGCCTGGCTGGTCGGCCTGGCCTTTCCGTTCGTGATCGCCAGCGCCGGCCTGTGGCTGGCGGCCCCCGGCGAGACCGGCCGCATCCCGCTGATCCTGGCCTGCCTGGTCGCGGCCAATGTGGTGGCCGAACTGGGCGTGACGGTGATGAACGCCCTGCTGCCCGTCGTGGCCAAGCCCGGCCAGCTGGGACGCCTGTCCGGCACCGCCTGGGCGCTGGCCTATGTCGGGGCGCTGGTCACGCTGTTCATCGTCCTCTTCTGTTTCTCGCTGCCCAAGGTTCCGATGCTGGGGCTGTCGAAGGCCCTGCATGAGCCGGACCGCATCGTCGGCCCGATGGTGGCCCTGTGGTTCCTGGCCTTCGCCTGGCCGCTGATGCTGATCGCGCCCCGGCCGCCGGAAGGCAGCGGGAGCAAACCTCTGGCCCAGCTGTGGGAGACGATCCGCAGCCTGCCGAGCCGTCCGCACATGGCCCGGTTCCTGATCGGGCGGATGCTGCTGGGCGACGGCATTTCCAGCTTCATCGCTTTCGGCGGCGTGCTGGCGGCGGGGCTGTTCGGCTGGACCACGACGCAGCTGGGGCTCTACGCGATCTTGCTGTCGGTGGCCGCCGGCGTCGGCACCTTCATCGGCGGGCGGGTCGACCAGAAGATCGGCTCGAAGGCCACCGTGCTGGTCGCCACCGCCGTCATTCTGTTCGGCGCGGTGGGCGTCGGGATGGTTGGCAAGGACACGCTGTTCTTCCTGATCCCCGTCGCCCCCGCCCAGCCCGGCGGCGCGCTGTTCTCCAGCACGCCCGAGCGGATGTTCCTGTTCTTCTCCCTGTTCGTCGGCCTGACCTTCGGCCCGGCCCAGTCGTCCCTGCGCGCCTGGATGGCCGAGCTGGCCCCGGCCGGCGAGACGGGGCGATGGTTCGGCCTCTACGCCCTGTCCGGCAAGGCCACCGCCTTCATGGCCCCGCTGGTCATCGCCATCGGCACCAAGATGGTCGGCGACCAGCGCATCGCCGTCGTGGTCTCGGCCGCCTTCATGGCCCTGGGCGCGATCGTCCTCGCCAGGGCGCCCCGCAAGGCCCCCTAGGCGCAGGCCGAAAGGGCCCCGCCGAAATAGGTCTGCACCGCCGCGAACAGGTCGGGCCGGTAGCGGGCCCGAGGGTCGTTGGCCTTGTTGTCGTCGAAGGCGTGGGTGGCGTCCGGATAGAAGACCCGGTCGACGGTCAGACCGTCCTGGCTCAGCCGGTCCAGCGCCTTGCCCGGCAGCTTGTGGCCGACCACCTGGTCCTTGCCGCCCAGCACCGACCAGACCCTGATCCCGTCCACGCCCCAGCCCCGGGCCGAGGTCAGGGAGGGATAGCCGGCATAGGGATAGACCAGCAGCGCGCCCTTGACCCGCTGCCGCAGCTTCATCGGATCGGCGTCGGCCACGCCGGTGGCCCGGGCCGCATTCGCGCCGACCGCGTAGCCGTCCATGATCGACCAGGCCCCATGGCTCCAGCCGGCCAGGAAGACGCGGCTGGAATCGGCCCAGCCCTGGCCCTCCAGCCAGGTCAGCATGGCGAAGATGTCGGCCGAGCGCTTCAGGCCCTGCAGGGCCACGCCGGTGCAGACGAACAGCTTGGCGTCCAGGGTCGACATGCCCCGGGGCTTCAAGGAGTCGACCACGACGGCCGCCCAGCCGGCCGCGACGGCCGTCCGGGCGTACTCCTCGAGAAACGGCGTCTTGCCGCCGCAGCCGTGCAGGATCAGCGCCACCGGGAAGGGGCCCAGGCCCGCGGGCTTGAAGACCCGGGAGTGTCGGGCGACCTGTTCGCCCCAGGCGGCGCTGTCCATGGTTCCTCTCGGAAGCGTGCTTAGTGGCGGAACACTCGCACGCCGGTGAAGGCCATTGTGAGGCCAAGCTTGTCGGCCGCCTCGATCACTTCCGGATCGCGCATCGAGCCGCCCGGCTGGATGATCGCCGTCGCCCCCGCTTCCGCCGCCTGGATCAGGCCGTCGGCGAACGGGAAGAAGGCTTCCGAGGCGCAGGCGCAGCCCTTCAGATCGAGGCCGAAATCGGCGGCGCGCAGGCCCGCGATCCGCGCGGAATCCTTGCGGTTCATCTGGCCGGCCCCGACGCCCAGGGTCTGGCCGGCGCGGGCATAGACGATGGCGTTGGACTTGACGTGCTTGCCCACCGTGAAGGCGAACAGCATGTCCCGAATTTCTTCTTCCGTCGGCTGGCGCTGGGTGACGATCTTCAGGTCCGAGGCCTTGATCCGCGCGTCGTCGCGCGACTGGACCAGGAAGCCGCCGGCCACGCTCTTGAAGGTGTCGCCGGTCGACAGCGGGTCGGGCAGGCCGCCGGTGACCAAGAGGCGCAGGTTCTTTTTGGCGGCGAACACGGCGATGGCGTCCTGGTCGGCCTCGGGGGCGATGACCACCTCGGTGAAGATCTCGACCATGGCCTCGGCCGCCTCGCGGGTCAGGCGCGAATTGACCGCCACGATGCCGCCGAAGGCCGAGGTCGGGTCGCAGGCCAGGGCCCGCTCATAAGCCTCGCGCTGGGTTGAGCCGACCGCCACGCCGCACGGATTGGCGTGCTTGACGATCGCCACGGCGGGCCCTGCCGCCGGGTCGAACTCGGCGATCAGCTCGAAGGCCGCGTCGGTGTCGTTGATGTTGTTGTAGCTGAGTTCCTTGCCTTGCAGCTGGGTGGCCGTGGCCACGCCGGCGCGCGGGTTGGGGAACGTGTAGAAGGCCGCCTTCTGGTGCGGGTTCTCGCCATAGCGCATGGTTTGGCGCAAGCTCCCGGCGATCGACTTGCGGGCCGGGAAGTCCTGGCCGAGCGCCTGGGCGAACCAGGCCGAGATCGCCGCGTCATAGGCCGCCGTGCGGGCATAGGCGCGGGCCGCCAGGGTCTGGCGCAGGGAGAGCGTCGTCCCGCCGGTCTTCAAAGCTTCAAGCACTTCAGAAAGATCCGACGGATCGGTGCAGACGGCGACATAGCCGTGGTTCTTGGCCGCCGAGCGGATCATGGCCGGGCCGCCGATGTCGATGTTCTCGACGCACTCGGCGTAGCTGCCGCCCTTCGCGACGGTCGCCTCGAACGGATAGAGGTTCACATACAGGATATCGATGCCGCCGATGCCGTGGTCGGCCATGGCTTGCGCGTGCTCGGGCGCATCCCGAACGCCGAGGAGACCGCCGTGCACCACCGGGTGCAGGGTCTTCACGCGACCGTCCATCATCTCGGGGAAGCCGGTCAGGTCCGAGACGTCCTTCACCGGGATGCCGGCGGCGGCGATCGCGGCCTTGGTGCCGCCGGTCGAGACCAGCTCGACGCCGGCGGCGTGCAGCACCTGGGCGGCCTCGACCAGGCCGGTCTTGTCGGAGACCGACAGCAGGGCGCGCTTGGGGGCGACGAGATCGGGGGCGGACGGATAATCGGGCGCTGCGGGCACGGCGGACTCCTCTGGTGTGGTTCAGAAAGCGGAGCCCAGGCGCGCGGCTTATGAGGTTCGCGCTCCCCGGTGGTCGCCCACCTTCAACGCCAGTCACGCGAACGGGCCGGAAAATACGGGGGTGGGCGGGGGAGTCAATGCGGCGGCGCACTTGCCCCCTCCGCGCTGGCGCGCTCCTCCCCCGGAGGGGGAAGACGGATCGCGGCGCCCCGTCTGCCCCTATGGGGCGGACGACCGCGAAGCGGTCAGGTGGGGGCAAGTGAGAGCGTTCTCTCGGCCGTTGCGGCCAGAGCTGATGAAAGGGACGCGGAGCGCCGGACATCCGTCCGGAATGTGAGTAGCAAATACCGTTTCGACGAAGCCCGAACGCTCCGCGCGGCCGTTATCCGGTGAGCCCGCGAGGCGCGGGGTTTTAACCCGCTCCCACGAGAGGCCCCCGACGGGCGGGCCGGGGCGACGACCCCGGTCCCGGAATGCCCGGGCGATTTCAGCCCAGGCCTGCCGCGCCGCCGAAGTCTTCGCCGCCAGGGCTTTGTCCCGATGTTTCAGGGAGCCCGCCGTTGGATCCGTCGCGAAGACGAGCCCCGTAAAGAGACCCGGCGAGCGCTTCCCGCTCGACCACCCCCGACAGCCGTCACGATCGCCGGCCGGACGTCCCTTCCAAGCCATCGGGTGCAGTCAGTATTGCAGCAGCTTCGAACGCGGATCATTCAGGGCTGCGTAAAATCGACAAGCGATTGATTTCGCTGGGTTCGATCTCACGAATTCCGAGCATGGAGCGCGTTCAATCCCCGTGCTTCGGAACGCCGCCGCCGCGCCCGGCGTTGCCGCCCCATGGCGTCGGCTCCCAAGACCAGCGGTTCGCACAAGGTGGTGTTCGCGGCCCTGGCCGGGAACCTGGCCATCGCCGTGACCAAGTTCGTGGCGGCCCTGCTGACCGGCTCGTCGGCCATGCTGACCGAGGCCATCCACTCGACCGTCGACACCGGCAACCAGGGCCTGCTGCTGCTGGGCCTGGCCCGCGCCGGCCGTCCGCCCAGCCAGACCCATCCGTTCGGCTACGGCATGGAGCTCTATTTCTGGTCGTTCGTGGTGGCGCTGATGATCTTCGCCCTGGGCGGGGCGGTGTCGGTCTATCAGGGCGTCCACAAGATCCTGGCGCCCGAGCCGATCGACCGGGCCTGGATCAATTTCCTGGTCATCGGCCTGGCCATCGTCTTCGAGGGCGGTTCGTTCCTGGTCGCCTGGCGCGAGTTCAAGGCCGTGCGCGGCGACGTCCCGTTCTTCCGCGCCCTGAAGGGCAGCAAGGACCCGTCGATCTTCGCGGTGCTGCTGGAGGACGGCGCGGCCCTGCTGGGCCTGGCCTTGGCCGCCCTGGGCGTGGCCGGCTCGGTGCTGGGCCTGGCCTGGGCCGACGGCGCGGCCTCGGTGGCGATCGGCGTGCTGCTGGTGGTCATCGCCGCCTTCCTGGCCAACGAGACCCGCAGCCTGCTGACCGGCGAGGCCGCCGCCCCGCGCATCGTCGAGAACGTCCGCCAGGCCCTGGACCGCGATCCGCGCGTCGAGAACGTGACCGAGGTGCTGAGCATGCACCTGGGCCCGCGCGAGATCCTGCTGGGCGTGACCCTGGACTTCTGCGACGACCTGACCGCCGCCCAGATCGAAGACGCCGCCGACGACTTCGCCGCCCTGATCCAGGGCGTGGACGCGCGGATCACCCGGGTGTTCGTGCGCTCGGGGCGAGCCCGGGCGGCGTACGAGCGGCGGATGAGCGCTGAAACCCCTCTCTCATAGAGAGAGGGAGGGGGCCATCGCCCAGCGATGGGAGGGTGAGAGGTTACACCCTCAGCCGGCGTGCCGGCACATCGCCCCCGACAGCGCCAAGATCACCTACGGGCTTCGCCTACCCTCTCACCCTCCCACGCCTGCGGCGCGGGCCCCTCCCTCTCTCCATGAGAGAGGGTTTCCGGTGCGGCGGCCCCGCTTCAGTGGAAACCTCTTCCCGCTCCGGGAAGAGCGCCCGCCTTACATCTCACGGCGAGACGATCGCAGGGCTGCTCAGGTCACTCAAGGCATGCCCTCGGGCCGGCGAAGCCGGACCCGGGGGACGACGCTCCGCGTCGCCGCGCCGCGGCCGCCAGAGGCGGTCCTTGACCGACCTGATCAGCCCTGCACGCTGCAGCCTCCAAGAGATTTAAGGAGGGCTGTAGCCCTGGGGGCGCAGTTTTAAGGACCGGTGGCCTTTGGTCGATCGTTATCCCCTACGCCTTCGAGATCAGATGGCTCGGCGTCTGGCTTTTCCGCCAACATATCTTCCTTGGCTTCCACTTCGGCAGGTGCGGCAGTCGCGGCTTCCTCAGCCAATATCGCTTCCTCCTCGATGGCGGGAATAAATACTGCTTGAAGGGGCCTGTAATCTATAACGTCATAGCTATCCGCTTCCGTAAGCAGATCTCTGTTAGGGGGTGTGAGGTCCGATAAGTGGATTATGCTTACATTTGCACCGAATTCTTTTATTGATCTGCAAAATGGTATAAAATCTCCGTCATTAGAAAGTAAAAATATTCTATCTATTCTGCCTGCGCTCGCAAGTTTGAGTGCGTCGCAACACATTTCGATGTCGATACCCTTTTCGCTTTTTGAGAAACGATCTTGGAATTTTCTGGGAACGGTTTCTTCAACAAATTTCTCAAATTCTTCCGACTTCTTTATTTTGTGACCACAATACTTAAAGTATAAATCTTTTATATGCCCCGGTTTTCTGGAATCTGGCATCTCGAAGTGAGAAGATACGTTTCCTTCGTCACCATTTGCAAAATAAAATACGGCCCTCTTGTATTCGCTGCCGTGTAGATCGGGTAATTTATCTATAAAATGTTCAATAAACTTCTTTGGGCAAAGCTTTCTATTGGCAAAGCTGGGCCGGGCGCGTCTCAGTTGTCTGATCTGCGCCATTAAGGCGGATCCATCAATAAAGAAATAGTTTGCCTGCATATCTATCCGGTTCTATCGCCTTCTTCTGGCAAAGCGGTGGCGCTGGCGGATTCAAATAAACTGTCGCAATGTCTCAGTAAAGATTCTATAAATCTGCCGTGATATACGGCATAAATGACGCTGGTTATTGGCGTTTCAACCGGAGCTAAAATAAAAAACACCAAATTTTCGCCGCTAACAATTTTTGGTCTTAGCCAAGCCTTTCGGATCCACTGATCCGCAGTATGTGTAAAATCGCCATCACTATCATATGACCAAGTTTTTACACGTTGATCATCTATCGCCTTCTTGTAGGCGGCGAGTAATTGCTTTGGTGAATTTGTCTTGACGTGAATGGCCATATCGAAGCTAAGCCAATCTCCGGCATTTTTCAGGCAGAACTTCTGAAAGCATATCAGCTGAAACAGTAGTGTCGATGCGGTCTGGTGAGAGGTCTATGAACCTCATGTTAGGTCTATCCCCCAACCCTCACCACCACCGCCTTAAACACCATCGCCATCTCGATGTGCGTGTGCACGAACCCGTGTTCGAACAGGTACGTCAGCATCCGGTCGTAGGCGTCATCATAGTCCGCCATCGCCACGCTGCCCGGCGTCTTGGCCTCGCGCTCCAGCACGGCCAGCAGCTCAGGCGCGTCCGCCGTCAGGGCGGCGATGACCTCGGACACCTCGTCGGCGGTGTATTCCGGCGCCTGGTGCGTGCGGCCAGGGTCCTGGGGACGGCGGCGACTGAAGCCCATCAGCTCACCCCTCCGCCCGGGTCAGTTTCCAGCGGATCTTGGCGCCGACCTCGGGGCGGACCTGGCTCTTGAGCACGATCTGGCCGGCCTTCCGCGCAAGGCCGTGGTCGAAGTGCGCCGAGGGGGCGATCTCGACGTCGACGGCGTCGTTGCGGAGCCACCAGCCGATGTTGTTGGGCCCCCGGATCAGGACGCTCTTGCCGTCGCGGGCGATCGAGGCGCGGGCCTCGGGGTGCAGGTGGAAGCGCACGGCGAAGGGCAGGTAGCGGCGGGGGCCATCGGCCGCGCCCGGGGTGGCGGCGATGGGGGAGAGGCTGTCCTCGCCGCGCAGCTCGTCGGCGACGGCATCCAGGAACAGGCGGCGGGCGTGGGTGAGGCCGACATGGCGCCAGCCGTCGTGGACGATGTCCAGCCAGACGCCGCCGACGTCGTCGTGGCGCTTGGCCTCGACGCTGGTGGCGCCGTCGACCAGCCAGGCGCCCAGGGCCTTGGCGCGAAATCCGGAGAGCGGGCGGCCGGCCGAGCCGTCGCCGACCGACACCGTCGAGGCCGCGTCGGACAGGCGGAAGGCGTGGGCGCCGGCGGCCTCGGGGCTCCAGCCGCAGCTGGTGATCAGGCGGTCCTTGGCGCAGAGGATCTCGACGGCGGCCGGCTGGGCGCAGGCGGCGACGCTCAAGGGGCCCAGGGGCGGGCGGCCGGCATCGGCGATGACCTCCAGGCTGCCGCCGACCATCTTCTGGAAACCGCTGTGCGGCGCGGCGTTCAGCGGGCGCGGGCCGGCGTCGTCATGGGCCAGGGCGGCGGCGATGCGCTGCGGGCCGATGGTCTCGCCGCCGTGGAAGGCCGCCAGGTGCCCGTCGCCCAGGGTGAAGAACCGGGTGGCGGTCGAGAGGCGGTCGATGGCGCGGGAGACGGCCTCGGGAGAGGGGCGGCCGCGCTGGCCCAGGGCGTCGTCCAGGGTCAGCAGGTCGAACAGCAGCTCGACGCCGGCCTCGGGCGATCGCGTGGCGTGGCCGCCGTCGGGCAGCACCATCTGGTCGATGTGCCGGGCGATGGCCTTCAGGCCCTTGTCGATGATCCGCTCGCCCGGCTTGCCCGCCAGGACGCAGCCGGCGACCGTGGCGGCGACGGCGCGCTCCAGGGCGCGCTCGGGGCTCCTGGTGATCTCCAAGAGGTGGCGGGCCTGGCGGGCCAGGTCCTGGGTCAGGTCGGCGATCTCGGCGTCGCTGCCCTCGCTGGACAGGGTCTTGGCGGCGCAGGCCAGGTGGAAGACGCGGCGCTCCAGGCACTCGGGGCCCCAGGAGAAGGCGTTCCACTTGCCGAACACGCGGCGCCAGTCGTCCAGCAGGCGCAGGGCCCGGCGGGCGCCGTCCGAGCCAGCGGCGGCCAGGTCGGGCAGCCAGTCGAAGCGGTGCAGGCTGACGGCGAAGCGGCGCGAGGGGCTGGCGGTGTCGAACGGGTCGCCGTCGGGGCCCAGGCGCAGGCTGCCGCCGTCCAGGGTCAGGGCGCCGGTCAGGATCTTCAGCCCGTGGGTCGTGTCGGCCGGGCGCGGGTCGCGCGGACGAGCGGCCAGGCCCTCGGGGCGGGGGAAGGCGATGGCCAGGCGGTGCGGGCCCGAGCCGAACCACTCGCGCTCGACATGGCCGCCGATCTCGGCCGTCACGGCCTTCCATAGGACGCCGCCACGCCGAGGCGTGTTGTTCTTAGAGCCGCTTGCGGAACGCTTGACGGCCATCGCTTACGGTCAGCCGCCCTTCAGCGCGCGGATGTTGTCGGCATAGGCGCTGGGGCCGCCCTTGAACACCGCCGAGCCGGCCACGAGGGCGGTGGCGCCCGCCGCGACGCATTGCGGGGCGGTGACCGGGGTCACGCCGCCGTCGACCTCGATGATGATGGGGAGGCCGGCCTTGTCCACGAGCTTGCGCAGCGCCTCGACCTTGCGCAGCTGGCCGGGGATGAAGCTCTGGCCACCGAAGCCGGGGTTCACCGACATGACCAGCAGGAGGTCGACGTCCTCGAGGATCCACTCGATGTGGTCGAGGCCGGTCGACGGGTTGAACACCACCCCGGCCTTGGCCCCCAGCTCGCGGATGCGCTTGAGCGAGCGGTGCAGGTGCGGGCCGGCTTCCGGGTGGATGCTGATCAGGTCAGCGCCAGCGGCGCTAAACGCTTCAAGGTAGGAATCTACCGGACTGATCATCAGGTGCACGTCGAACGGGATCCTGGCGTACGGCCGGATGGCTTTGACGATGTCGGGGCCCAGGGTGATGTTGGGCACGAAATGGCCGTCCATCACGTCGACATGGACCCAGTCGGCGCCGGCCGCCTCGATGGCGGCGACTTCCTCGCCGAGCTTGGCGAAGTCGGAGGCGAGGATGGACGGGGCGATGATCGGCGCGGTCATGGTCCTGGGATAGCCGCGTCGCGCCGTTCTGTCAGCCCTTAGCGCTTCTTGAAGCGCGCAGCGAAGAAGCCGTCCTGGCCGCCGTCGCGGTGATGCGGCAGCAGGCGCAGGGTCCCACGCGGGGTCAGGCTGGCTTCCGGAGAGCCGCCTTCGCCCGGCTGGACGGGATCCAGCGCCATGTCCTTGCGGCGCGCGAGGAAGGCCTCGACCTGGGCCTCGCCCTCTTCGGGCTCCAGCGAGCAGACGCAGTAGACCAGCTGGCCGCCGGGCTTCAGGCGGTCGGCGGCGCTGTCCAGGATCTTCGACTGCACGGCCGCCAGGCTGGCCACGTCGCCGGGACGGGCGGCCCACAGCACGTCCGGATGGCGGCGGAAGGTGCCGGTGGCGCTGCACGGGGCGTCCAGCAGGATGGCGTCGAAGGTACGCGTATCTTCCCAGACGGCCGCGTCGGCGGCGACGATCTCGGCCGCGAGCTGGGTGCGCTCCAGGTTCTCGGTCACGCGCTTGAGGCGGGCGGGCGAGCGGTCCAGGGCGACGACGGTCGCGCCGGTGGCGGCCAGCTGCAGGGTCTTGCCGCCGGGCGCGGCGCAGAGGTCGAGCACCTGGTCGCCGGGCTTGATCGTGAGCAGGCGAGCGGGGACGGCCGCGGCGGCGTCCTGCACCCACCAGGTCCCGTCCTCGAAGCCTGGCCACTGGGCCACGTCGCCCTTGCGGCGCAGGCGCAGGGACCCGCCGTCCAGGATCTCGGCCTCCAGCGCCTCGGCCAGGGCGGCCGCGTCGGCGGCGGGCTTCAGGGAGAGGTCGGTGGCGGGTTCGAGGGCGATCTGGCCGGCGATCTCGCGGGCCGTGGCCTCGCCGAACGCGGCGACCCAGCGGGCATAGAGCCACGGCGGGGCCAGCAGGGTCGGATCGTCACTCGGCGCGCCGTCGCGCAGCAGGCCGCGCAGCACCGCATTGACCAGGCCCTTGAACGGGCGGCTGGTCTTGTTGGCGCCGGCCAGCTCGACCGAGGTGGCCACGGCGGCGAAGGCCGGGACCTCCAGGTGGAAGGCTTGCGCGGCGCCCAGACGCAGCAGGTTCATCACCCGGTCGGGCGGGGCCTTCTGCAGCTTGGCTGCCAGGGCGCGGTCGATGGGGCCCAGGTGGCGCAGCACGGCCATGGCCAGGGCGCGGGCGAACGCGCGCTCGCGCGGCTCCAGGAAGCGGAAACCGTTGGCCGAGGCGGCTTCGTCGATGCCGCCGCGACGCGACAGGGCCGCGTCGATAAGGTTCAGGGCGGCCTCCCGGGCGGGGAGGCCGTCGTTCAATTCTTGTGTCACCGCCTCGCCGTGCCCAAAGGCGACGGCGAGCGCAAGTTATTTGACGAAATCAGGCGCTGAGAGGCGCCTTCCTGAACGCCGTCGTGACCGCCGTGATGCCGAACACGAAGAAGCCCGAGACCGTGCAAAGCCCGCCCACGGCCAGCAGCGGGCCGTAGAAGACGGGCGAGCCGGTCTGGCTCAGATAGAAGTAGAGGCCGGTGATCATGCAGGTCACCCCGACGTTCGACAGCACGAAGTTGGTCAGCTTCACCCAGTTGGGCGCGCCCTGGCCCAGCAGGGCGTAGAAGGTTCCCATCAGGGCCAGGCTGACCCAGCCCAGGAGGTTCAGGTGCGCGTGGGCCGAATAGGTCTCGTGGTGCTTGGTGATGCTCATGGTCAGGCCCCACGAGACCCCCACCATCGCGTAGAAGGCGGCCGCGCCGAAGAAGGCGTGCGGCCAACGATCGGTTTTCATGACGAAATTCCCCCCTGCCATAACGGCGATATTCGAGCCGGAGGTTGAACAACGACCAGCGCTCGCGTTCAAGGGGCGAGGGGTTAAACCTTGGTCATGTCGGTCCGGATCATGTTAAACCTTCGTCATGTCCGAGCCTGACGATCTTCCTCCCACCGATCGCCCATTTGGCGCCGCGCCCGGCAAGGAACTGTCTCCCGCCGCCCGTCGCGCCCTGGAAGAGGCCGCCGCCCGCCGCGCCGCCCAACATGCCGACGCCCTGCCGCCGGAAAAGGGCGGCCGCGAAGGCCCCGAGCCGACCCGCTTCGGCGACTGGGAGAAGAAGGGCGTCGCCGTCGACTTCTGAGCCGTAAGGGCTCAGGCTCCCCTGAAAACAAGGGGAGGAGAGCGCCATGAGAGATCTGGCCGAACGGCGGCTGAAGGTCGTGCGCGACCACATGGCCCTGGAGTGCGTCCACGACTGGGACGCGGTGATCGCCACCTTCGAGCGCCCTCGCTACGAGATGTACGGTTCCGGCGCGGTGTTCGACGGCGAGGCCGCTGTGCGCGGCTATTTCGCCGCCTCCCGCACGCCGTTCCCCGACCAGGGCAACGAGATCATCGCCATCGCCCATGCCGGCGACACGGTGCTGGTCGAGTTCTGGCTGACGGGCACGCACCTGGGCCCGCTGCGCCTGCCCGATCGCACGATCGAGGCGACGGGCAAGCGGTTCCGGATCCGCATGGCCGCCAGCTTCGAGTTTCCGCCCGGCGGCGACCGGATCGTCTGCGAGCGACCCTACTACGACCAGTTCGCGGTGCTGCGGGCGCTGGAGCTGATGTAGGGAGCGGACACCTCCAAACCGCGTCATCCCGGAAAGCCCGGAGGGCTTATCCGGGACCCAGAGGCCACGCGCAGTGCTGTCGCCCTGGGTCCCGGCTCTCCGCTTCGCTACGGCCGGGATGACGCTGTTGGGAACTCGGCGACTGGTGGCGCGGCGAAGAATCCCCAGATTTCGCACCAAGCCGAAATCCCTGCCGCTCGACGCGAGTTCTAAGCAGTAACGCACGCATCCGGTGGAGCTATCGGGCAAATGTGTTGTGCATCTGACACACCATCATTGCCTTTTCGTCATATAACCGAAGATATCAGCCAGCGGCAATTTCCGAGACAAATCCAACCCGTTCAACCGAACCCTTCGAGATCAACCTGCTCGAGCGATCGGTGATATCGGGTATTATTTCCCAATATTTCCCTCTATTGCGCAGGCGGACCTCGAGACAGCGAAATGTCACACGAGGGGTTCTATGCATTTCTCTCTTTCCCACGGCGCGCTGCGCGGTCGGCTCCTGGCCTCGACCCTGCTCGCCGGCGTCGCCGCCTTTTCCGCGGCCGTGACGCTGGCGCCGAGCGTCGTCTCCGCCCAGGACTTCAGTTCGGGCGCCCTGGTCGGCCGAGTGGCCGACACCGCCGGCAAGCCGGTCTCCGGCGCCAAGGTCATCGTCAAGTCGGTGGCCCAGGGCTTCGAGCGCACGCTGACCACGGATTCGGACGGGCAGTTCCGCGCCCAGGCCGTGCCCATCGGCGCCTATGCCGTGGCCATCTCCAAGGACGGCTACCAGCCGGGCGGCCACCAGAACGTCCGCGTCGCCCTGGGCGGGACCAGCAACTACGCCTTCACCCTATCGGCCGAAGGTGAAGTCGCCGAACTGGTGATCACCGCGACCGCCAATCCGCAGCTGGACTTCTCGCAGACCACCAAGGGCCTGACGGTGGATCTGGAAGATCTGGTCAAGCAGGTCCCGGTCGGCCGCGACATCACCTCGGTGGTGCTGCTGACGCCGGGCGCGGTCGCGGGCGACACCGCCTTCGGCAGCCAGCCGTCGATCTCCGGCTCGGGGGTCTCGGAAAACAGCTTCTACGTCAACGGCCTGAACGTCACCAATTTCGCGACCGGCATCGGCGGCTCCACGATCCCGTTCGACTTCTACAAGACGGTCGAGGTCAAGACCGGCGGCATCCCCGCCGAGTACGGCCGCGCCACGGGCGGTGTCGTCAACGCCGTCACCAAGTCGGGCTCGAACACCTTCAAGTTCGCCGTCCACCAGAACTACACGCCCGACGGCCTGCGCAGCGCCTCGCCCGACACCTTCCAGTACGACAACGGCAAGTATGCGTCGGAAACCAACAGCACGACCCTCGAGGCCAGCGGCCCGATCATCGAGGATCGCCTGTTCTTCTACGTGATGAACCAGCAGCAGCAGACCACCACCACGACCTATTCGGTGGTCAACAGCGCCCGCTACAAGGACAAGCAGAACGACCCGTTCTGGGGCGTGAAGCTGGATGGATACATCACCGACCGCCAGCGCATCGAGTTCACCTATCTGGACACCACGCGGGTCACCGACCGCACGACGCTGGGCTACAGCAACGGCGTCCTGGGCTCGACGCCGACCCGCACCCGCTACGAATACGGCGGCGAAAGCTGGGTCGGGAAATACACCAACACGATCACCGACTGGCTGACCGTCTCGGCCGCGTACGGCCGGAACAACGACCGCAACTCTGTGCTGCCCAGCAACAGCACGACGCCCTACATCTACGACTACAAGACCCTGGGGACCGCCAACCAGCGCGTGGGCGTCCAGACGACGGGCAGCGTGACCTATCCCGTGCTGTCGGAACGTGAGTTCTGGCGCGCCGACGCCGACGTCTTCTTCAAGCTGGCGGGCGATCACCACGTACGCGTCGGCTACGAGGACGAGAAGCTGACCTACACCAAGTACTCGCGGCGCACCGGCGGGCACTCGTACTACTACCGCACGGCCGGGGCGACCAACACGCTGGGCCTGGCGACCGGGACCAAGTACGTCCAGGTCCTGACCTACAACTCGGGCGGCATGTTCGAAGGCCGCAACCGCGCCGCCTACATCCAGGACTCGTGGGACGTCACGCCCCGCCTGAACCTGCAGCTGGGCGTGCGCTGGGACAACATGGCCCAGAGCAACGGTTCAGGCGACACCTTCGCCCACTTCGACAAGGAAATCGGTCCGCGCTTCGGCTTCAACTGGGACCCGTTCGGCGATCGCCAGGACAAGCTGTTCGGCTCATACAGCCGCTACTACCAGCCGATCGCGGCCAACACCGCCTACCGGATGTCGTCGGCCGAGACCTATTTCTCGGAGTACTACCTCTACAGCGGCTACGACACGTCCAGCTACATGCCGACCCTGTCGACCCAGATCACCACCGCGACCAATCCGGCGGCGGTGCTGAAGGCCTGTCCGTCGGGCGGCCTGTCGACGGCGGGGACGGTCGGCTGCGCGGTCAGCGCGGACGGCATCGCCCCGACGTCCGACAACATCTCGGCCCAGAACCTGAAGTCGACCTACGAGGACGAGTTCGTGCTGGGCTACGAGCACCGCTTCAACAACCTGTGGAGCGCCAGCGCGGTGCTGACCTACCGCAACCTGGGCCGCACGGCCGAGGATGCCTATCTGGACAACGCCGTGGTCAGCTGGTGCCAGCGCAACGGCTATGCGGGCTGCGCGACGCTGTGGCCGGGCGACACCTACTACCTGCTGATCAATCCCGGCAGCTCGGCGGTGGTGAAGCTGAACCAGGCCCTGCCCGGCGAGACCACGGCCCGGACCATCACCCTGACGGCCGACGACCTGGCCCTGCCCAAGGCCAAGCGAGAGTATGTCGGCCTGGAGATGGCCTTCGAGCGCGCCTTCGACGGCCAGTGGAGCCTGTCGGGCTCGTACGTGCTGTCGGAGTCGAAGGGCAACTACGAAGGCGGCGTGAAATCCGACATCGGCCAGTCCGACACCGGCATCACCCAGGACTACGACTTCGCCTCGGTCATGGACGGCGCCTACGGCCTGCTGCCCAACCATCACGGCCATCAGTTCAAGCTGACCGGCTCGTACCAGGTGAACGACGCGCTGCTGATCGGCACGAACATGTCGCTGATCTCGCCGCGTCACTACGGCTGCATCGGCCTGCACCCGTCCGACACCCTGCTGAACGCCGACTATGGCGCGGCGGCCTGGTACTGCAATGGAGTCCAGACCGCCCGCGGCAGCCAGTTCAAGACCGACTGGACCAAGAAGATCGACGTGTCGCTGCGCTATACCGTGCCCTATGCCCGCATCCCGGGCGACCTGGTGCTGCGCGCCGATGTGTTCAACATCTTCAACTTCAAGGGTGTGACCGAGGCCTACGAGTACGGCGAGACGGACTCGGGCGAGGTCGACACCGACTACGGCAAGCCGGTTTCGTACCAGGCTCCGCGCTCGGTGCGCCTGGGCTTCGACTGGAACTTCTAGAAGCATCCGCCTGTCCGACCCGCGCTTCGGCTCGGGTCGGACTTCCCCTCTGGCGGTGGCGCGCTCTAACGTGGCCGCGTCGTCGCTTGGAGGGTTCTGACTTGCGCCTGCTGACCCGGATCGCCGCGAGCCTGTCGGCCGCCCTGCTGCTGGCCGGCTCGCCGGTCCCTTGGACACCTGTCCTGGCCGCGCCCGCCAGGTCCGCGCCCAAGGTCGCCGCCGCCCGCGCGCTGAACGCCGGGGCCGTGGCCTCGCCCGACCGCTACGGGGCCCTGGCGGCGCAGGAGATCCTCAAGGCCGGCGGCAATGCCGTCGACGCGGCGGTGGCCACGGGCTTCGCCCTGGCCGTGACCTATCCTGAGGCCGGGAACCTGGGCGGCGGCGGGTTCATGACCCTGTACGTGAACGGCAAGCCCTACTTCCTCGACTATCGCGAAACCGCCCCCGCGGCGGCCTCGGCCGACATGTATCTGGGCAAGGACGGCGAGCCGGTCACCGATCTCTCGCTGTTCGGCAATCTGGCCGTGGGCACGCCCGGCTCGGTGCGGGGCCTGGCCATGGCCCACAAGCGCTTCGGCAAGCTCTCCTGGGCGCGGGTGCTGGCCCCGGCGATCCGCTACGCCCGCGACGGCTTCACGGTGAACGACCAGTTCGCCGGCGTGCTCGCCAGCGAGGTCCCGCCGGCGTTCGCGCGGACCAACTTCCGCGCACACTTCGCCCCGGTGAAGGCCGGGAGCCTGTTCAGGCAGCCCGAGCTGGCCGCCACCCTGGAGCGGATCGCCAGGGGCGGCGACAAGGAGTTCTACGAGGGCAAGACCGCCGACCTGCTGGTCGCCCAGATGGCGCGCGGACCGGTAAAGGGGCTGATCACCAAGGCCGACCTCGCCGGCTACAAGGCCGTGTGGCGCGAGCCGCTGACGGCCAGGTGGCGCGGTTACGACGTCATCACCGCCCCGCCGCCCAGCTCGGGCGGCATCGCGCTGATGCAGCTTCTGCTGATGAAGCAGGACCTGACCCCAAGGTTCAAAGGGGTAGCGCTGAACGACCCGCAGTATGTCCACCTGCTGGCCGAGATCGAGAAGCGCGTCTATGCCGACCGCGCGGAATATCTGGGTGACCCGGACTTCGTGAAGGTTCCGGTCTCGAACCTGATCGACCCGGCCTATGTGGCGCGGCGAGCCAAGGAAGTTGATCCCGACAGGCCCTCGCCGACCAAGGCCGTGGCGCCGGGCCTGGAGAAGCCACAGACGACCCACTTCTCGGTCGTCGACCGCTGGGGCAACGCGGTCTCCAACACCTACACCCTGAACGGCTGGTTCGGCTCGGGCGTGGTGGTCGAGGGGGCGGGCTTCCTGCTGAACGACGAGATGGACGACTTCTCGGCCAAGCCGGGCGCGCCCAACATGTTCGGCGTGGTTGGCGGGACGGCCAACGCCATCGCGCCGCGCAAGCGGCCGCTGTCCTCGATGACCCCGACCATTCTGGTGAGGAACGGGCGGCCGGCCATGGTGATCGGCACGCCGGGCGGCTCGCGGATCTTCACCTGGGTGTTCCAGGTGCTGGCCAATGTCTACGACAATGGCCTCTCCCTGGCGGCCGCCCTGAAGGCCCCGCGCTTCCACCACCAGCTGCTGCCGGAAAACACGATCTTCTACGAGCCCTCGGCCCCGCCGTCGGCCGCCCTGAGGACCGCACTGGAGGGGCGCGGCTACCGCTGGGTCGAGGACTTCAGCGGCGACATCGAGGCTATCCAGATCGTCGGCAGGACGCCCAAGCCCGAGGCGGATCCCCGGGCCCGCGGGGTGGCGCTTATAGTCCGCTAATCTCCGCCACCACCTTCAGCGCCGCCTCGCGCGGGTCGTTGGCGGCCGAGATCGGGCGGCCGCAGACCAGGTGGCTGGCGCCGGCGCGGATGGCCGCCTCGGGCGTGGCGGCCCGGGCCTGGTCGTTCTTGGCCGCCCAGAACGGGCGCACGCCGGGGGTGACGATCAGGAAGTCCGGCTTGCCGGCCTCCTTGGCGATCTCGCGGGCCAAGGACGCTTCGTGGGGCGAGGAGACGATGCCGTCGACGCCGCATTCGATGGCCTGGCGCACGCGGCGCTCGACGAGATCGCGCGCCCCGAAGGCGTAGCCCATCTCGATCAGGTCGGCGTCGGTCAGGCTGGTCAGCACGGTGACGGCCAGGATCTTCAGCGACGAGCCGCCGCGCGCCTTGACGGCGGCCGCCATCACCTGCGGCTCGGCGTGGACGGTCAGCAGGTCGCAGCCGCTCTGGGCCAGGACGCGGGCCGAACGCTCCACGGTGGCGCCGATGTCGTGCAGCTTCCAATCCAGGAAGATCTGCTTGCCGCTGGCCTTCAGCTCGTGCGCGAGGGTCATGCCGTCGCTGGCCAGCAGCTCCAGGCCGATCTTGTAGAAGCTGACCGCGTCGCCCAGGCGCTCGACCAGGGCGCGGGCGTCGTCGGTCGTCGGCAGGTCGAGCGGCACGATCAGGCGAGCATCGGCGGTCATGTTGGGTCCCCGGGGTTGGCGCGCGTCGTCGCCGGCCCTAGGAAAGGGTCGGACTTGGGCGCAATTTGTAAAGGCGAGGACGTCGAATGGACGAGGCGAAGCTGGCCGTCAACTTCTTCGTGGCCCTGTTCGCCCTGATCGACCCGATCGGCAACGTGCCGCTGTTCGCCGCCGCCACCCTGGGCGCGGCCGCGGCGGG
>Ga0209676_1000377_pt1 | contig 82197 bp, 82 predicted proteins | sample AraplaCvi_mLB_r2_FD_184282 | JGI IMG/M metagenome (GOLD analysis project Ga0209676, IMG submission 184282) | Arabidopsis root microbial communities from North Carolina, USA - plate scrape MF_Cvi_mLB_r2 (SPAdes) (version 2) | ecosystem: Host-associated > Plants > Roots > Endosphere | place: USA...
ATATTTAGTTACCTTTATTTTCAAGAAATGATAAGCAAGTGTATTTGGATCCTTTTTAGCTAAATCATTGTTTGTATATGCCATTCCAAATGCTAAAAAATCTTTAAAGGGAATATCATAATATGTTGCTGCTTGGCGATAATCTCTAATTTCATCCTCATCTCCACCAGGGAGTAAGACAACAATCAAGATTATTGGTATTAAAATTAATGCTGCAATTAGTATTGGCCCTCCGACAGCGGAAAGCAAAGAAACTATTGCTTTCCCTATCGCAATTGCTAATTTTTTTACTAATTTTGAAACTACTTTCTTTGCTACATTCGCCGCTTTTTTAAATACTTGTCGTCTTAATTGTTGTGCTTTACGTCGGGCTAATTCTTTTAAGAGACTTTGATTTTCATCTTGTGACATGTTAGTCTCCCCTCATACAACAGAAAGAATCTTAACCAGTAATTGAATCTGCCCCTGTCATACCTTGTTTAAATCGTTGTTTATCGAACTGGTTTCTCTGAACTAAACGGGCATTTGGTTTTACAGTAACTAAATTATTAGGATCGTAAACTGTACGTTTTAAATCGTTTGGTGAATCGGTAGAACTATAAATGAAATCTTCTATTTCTTCTCCATTACTTAAACGATTTACATAGTTGATTGCTAATTTGTGATTAGCAATTGAACATCTTGATACGATTTGTTCATCTTGTGATAATCTTGCATCTCCATTACCATATGGAGATAATCGAACTTCTTGGTTGCCAACTGTACCTACTATATAGCTTCTATCACGTTCTACTTTATACTTAATATCTTGAACTTTATCATTCATCATGTCTTGAATATGATAAGTCCCAACATCTACTTTTTCATTAAATGAAGGTACATTGTATCGTACTGGTTGATTTTTTTGATTCATAGATTGATTAGCAAATAGCTTATTAGGATTAACATTTATTGTACGTTCGTACATTTGTTTTGAACCACCAGAATCTTGCATATAAGCAGATTGGTTAGTTCCAGGCATTGTTTTGATTTGTAATGAGCCATTGCGATAATCAAGATCTTGATAAACAACTTGTCCTTTACGTAAGTTTCCATCACCACTACCATAATTTGAAACAACCTGTGTTTGACCTGTACGATCTCTTACTTCAATAAATGATTTGTTATTTGTCGTGACCATTCTAATTGCACCATCAGCTATGTGTTCCATACCTTTGTCATCAATTGTTCTTTGCGCCATTTGTGCAACTTCCGATACCTCTGAAACCATTGATGAAGCTGGTTTCGAATATGGATTTAACTTATTTGAAGTTCTTGCCATAGCCTGATATCCGCTAACACCCATTGCTATACCACCAACAGTAGCCCATGCATTGCGGAAATTAGCTTCTTTTTCTACCGCGTTAGTATTTGTAGCAAGTTGATATTGCCCACTCCCTGAACTAGCCATATTTTTTAAAGTTTGAACAAAACCTTGCCCTTCACGAATAGCTTGTAAACCACCTGTTAAACTACCTTGTACATATTGAGTTGCTAAGTTATTACTTAAACCTTGAACACCAGTAGCATGACTCATAAACGATACAGCACCAGCCGTAATTCCCATAGCACCTTTTGCAAAACCAGATTGAATTTGAGGTGCTTTTGGAATATGACCACTGATTGTATTTGCATAATGTTGTAGATTCTGTTCATAGGCTTTTGGTTTTTCTTCTGCCCATTTAGCACGCGTCTCTGCATTATCTCCAAATTTTTGAATAAATGCTTTTTCTTGCCCTTCTACTGCTTGTGTAGCTAACTGTTGTGCCATGTAACCAGAATTTATATGACGACTAGGTGATAACATACTTGCAGAAGTTGCATTTTTTGAAGCTAATTGTGATGCTGACTGATACATTTGTTGAGCACCTAATCGTTTGTCATTAATTTCTTGTTCTGATGCCAAAGGATTAGCTTTCATAAATGAATTCACATCATTATTGGTAAGTTGGTTAGTCAAACTCTTTGCAAAAGCTTCCTTATCTACATAGCCACTAGTTCCATTTGCTAAATTCTTAGCAACAGATGAAGCGCTATTTTTAAAGTCATTAGTTTTACCTACTAAGTGTGAATCCCATGCTTTATTTGCAGTCGCCATATCGTGCGTTGGATTACCCTTCATATAATCGTTAATAAATCCATCTTTGTGTTGATCCGTATATGCATTTGCTAAAGAAGAAGTTGCTTGATTTACTAACTCATCTTGAGTAGCAAATTTCCCTTCATTATTACGAAGATCCGCGACCCTATCTTTTGCCATATCCATAAATCCAGCTTTCTTCTGTGCAAGTTCTTTCTTATACATTCTATCTTTTGCACTGTCAGTTGCATTTGGGAAAGCTTCAGCAATAGCTTTCTTAGATAATTGCTCATTTGTTAGACCAGTATCGCCATTAATCGTATTTGCCCATTTGGAAGTTTCAGAGTCTGCTATTTTATCGGCAAGTTGTTCATCTGTAAGATCACCTTGATTAAGTTCATCCATCTTTTCATTAAAACCATCTTTTGCAGCACCGAACGAATCAGCTAAACGATTTAAACCCGCCGCACCAGCTCGACCTGTTAGACCGCCTAGTGCACTTCCAACTTTAGAACCTAGAAATGCTCCAGCAATCTGACCATCTTTTCCCATTGGAGAACCCGCAAGACCCAATGCTGTACCACCAATTGCTTTACCCGCAGCACTCCACAAATCACCTGCTTTAAACATGCGAGCTGCTTTATCGTCAGCTGCAGTAGTTGTACCTGTATTTGTGCCATCAGCAGTTTTCGTATCACTGTCAGATTTACTTTTGCCATCAGATGAAGCGGATGCACGTTTTTCAAGTAAATCGTCTTTAAATGCTTTCATTGCACCAATACCAGTACTGATAGCGCCCATACCCATATTTGCTCCTGCTGAATGCATTGAACCTAACATTCCAGAACTTAGACCGAAAATTCCTTTTATTGCTTCTCCAGTTGGAATAAAGACCATATATGCAACAATCATCATCATTGGCGAAGTATTGCCTTTTGCTAGAATACTTACTACCATGAACAATAGAGCATGTATAGACTGAACGAACACAGTCCCTATCATTTCTTTTAACCAAGCTCCAAAAATATGCCTTGTTTGTGGTATTATATATAAAGCGATACAAATCGGACCAATAATCATTAATATTATCAGTACATATTTCCTCATCAAGTAATAGAAGTTACCCCATACCATTAGTCCTAACAAAAATAGTAAAACGAAAATTTCACCTATACCAGTTGAGTCTTTAACAGGTTCAATTGCTTTCAAACTATCCTTAAGACCGGCATGAAAGAAATTAACAATCCCCTGATTTGTTTCAAGAATAACAGAATAAAAAGCACCTGTACTATTTAGCATTAACATTACGAATAATAAGATAAAGCCTGTTTGTAATGCTTCGGTACGTGCAGCGGGATTATATGCAACATTTGCCATTCTTGCACCCCAAAGTACAATACCAATAATGACGATAACACTAGCAAGTGCATACGTAATATCCATTCCTGGGATTACGACTTTCGTGATATCATCAGAGTAAAAAATATTATAAGCTAGTTTAGACTGTGAAGCTGTGTTTGTACCATATATTAAATACTTAAAAGTATATAAATGGAGATAATCCATAAGCGATTGAAACAAATTACTAAAAAACGATGCAATCCCTTTTGCAATTCCATCATTTAACCAACTCATAATTAATGGTGGTTGTATCATAAATTGTCCTCCCTTCTATTAGCTTGGTATTCTACGACGTTTCATATATTCTTCAAGAACAGCTTGATTCGATTCAAGGAAAATCATATCTTCTTCACTTGGATCTGTTTTTAACCAAATAGAGTTTTTACCGATACGGAGTATTCCCTCTCCCGGTTCAGGCTCGCCAAACAGGATATTTATTTCACCTTCGGATAAATCGAAATTTTCTCGAATGTGATTTTTGTCGATTTTATTTTGTTTAAAGAACATTTGAGTATACGAATTCTGAACAACCGCACGAGCTTTCTCATTTTCTATAAATCTAATAAAATCTTGAGAAGCTATAACAAATCCACCATGACGTTTACGAATACGTCTTGCTACCTTTTCCATAAATGAAACAGTAGTGTCATTATTGATAAATTGCCATGCTTCGTCCGCATATAGATATTTCTTTTTTGTAGCATTTCTAGGTGATTTTACAAAATGCTCCCAAAGGAAGTTAAGAATTACTTGATATGCAACAGGCTTTAAATATCCTTCTTCCATATTTTTTAAGTTGAAGTTAATTAAGCGAGATTCCAATAATGCTTGATTAGATTGATTTTTGCCTAGATTTGTTTGTCCATCAAATATCGGCTTAGAACCAGTACGTAAGAAAGGAATGATATTAGCTAGCAATCTCTCAGCTTTAACTTCTTTTCCATATTTCTCATTTAAATAGTCGTAAACGTCCGAGATAGTTGGTTCTGGCTTTTGAACTTTAGATTGTATAATCTCACCATGAACTTCCTTAATATCTTCTTCAAACAATGAGTCGGGGTTAGTAGTAATTTTTAATTTTTCAGCAAAAATCCAATTCATTGCTTCTTCTATGTAGTTTCGTTCAAAAATATTTAATGGCGGTTCATTTCCATCTTTACCTCTAGTGATCGTGTCAAAAAATCCTAGTACTTCAGAGATTTTTTCTTTAATTGGTACAAAGCGAACATATTTCTTTCCATCTTTCATGAAAATTTGCTTTTCATCGTTTCTTTCAAGCATCTCTAGTTCTTCATCTTCTTCATCAAGTTCGATTTCACTGTAAAAGATGGATAATGGATTAATAATGATATTCGATTCTTCACTAATATTTAAATTTATTCCACCTAGACGTTTCGTTAATTTTGCATACTCACCTTCAACATCTAGTACTGCTGCATAAACATCACCAGCAGCCATTTCTCTAGCTATTTTTAGCTTTACCGTTAGAGATTTTCCCGAGCCAGCCTCACCAAATATAGCGATATTATAATTGTTTGGTCTAAATTTGTTATTACCAAAACTATTTAAAAACTCTTTTTGTCCAGTGATTTTGTTAATGCCAATAGGTACTCCACCATAGTATCTACCTGACCCAGAGATAAATGGACTAAATGTAGAAAACGCACGACGGTCAATATTACGGTAGCTATCCATAATTTCATTTTTGGTAAAAGGTAATGCAGAACGGAAACCTTTTTTCATTCGTGACCATGTAGAAGTCAATTTGATAAAGATACTTCCCATTTCATCTTCCATCGTTTCAACGTATCGATCTAATTCTCTTTTAGATGGAGCATACATTGTCCCTGTTACTGAAACATTGAATAAATCATTTTCATTAAATTGAACTTCAGATATCAATTGTTCACAGTCTGCAATTTTTGTTTTCAAATCGAATACTTGGTCTGTATTCCCTCTTTTTGTTTGGAAAGAAAGATTTGATTCCAACATGGTAATTTGTCTTTGTAACATTCTAACTGTTTGAGCTTTAGGTATTTTTTGACCTCTGATCATAATGTCTATCTCACCACTTGTAAGTAGAGGACTTAAAAAATTAGTTTGTAATTTCCTTGGGAAGCCGTCGCGTGGAAAATAAAAACTCCTAAAGTGAGTTTCAGTAGATAGAGTTTGTTTGATGATACCGTAATCATCACTTTCTATTTTTAATCCTTCGGGACTAATAGCTGTCCAAAAAGCAGCTGAATTATCACTAAAATTGACTTCATCCTCAGAATGGTCAACTGGTTCGATATTAATCTGTTCAGCCTGCTTTTTCTTCGGACTCTTCACTATATTTAGCCATTTCATTGTTTGCCATCTCCTTTACACTTTCTACCCGATTATGGTCTTGTTCTGCAGTTACATATAAAGCTAATTGTTCTTGCTCATTGATATCTTCAAATCGGTTCTTCAATGCTTTTCTTCTGTTAAATGCGTGATACATAATTTCTAGAATGCCTTCAGAAGAAAGTAGTTGAACATCTGCACCCGATTTTCTTAGGCTACTTTTAGCAGATAAATAACGTCTATTTAACTCAGAAAAAGCTTTGTCTATTGTTCTACTATTTAAATCTTCATCTTCATCAACTTTAAGTTCTGATACATTTACTTTGTAATGGAACGTTAAATAACGATATTGTTCATATCTTGGCATTTCATTTTGCCATCCATTAAGTTCTCTAATTAAGTTTTCACCAAATGCAACCGTATTTGGATGTAAGTCCTTACTGTTCTTCGCGTTCTTTTCCATTTCTCTAATTGGCTCAGTTAAATCAACAAATCGATTTTGTATATAAATTCCAATTTCTTCTTCTGGAAATGTTGCTAACCATGTTTCATAGGCATGATCTAGTGAATCTTGCTCTAATGGTGACTTTAAGAAATAGTTACTAGGTGTTACCTCTGCGAACATTGTAAAACTATCATCATGATGTCTTATCATATGGTGACTAATTTCTTTAATATCACTAAAGAAATCTTGAAAACTTTCCGCTTCATCAATTGTAGTAGTTGTTTTCTTTTTCTTATTTTTAGAAGTTGCTTTAGGTTTTATTGATGTATGTTTTTTTTCCTTCCATGGCAAGATCGGTTCTTTAACCATGATTTTGTAAAAGACATAAGCAAAAGTTATGAAACCGAGCCAAAACAGTAAATCTTTCATATATTTGTACTCCCCTACTATTTAATCCATTTTCCGTACTGCCCTTTACGACTTAACCGAACAAGTAAGTAATGGTCATAGTACATGTGATAGTTCCCTTTTTTTAGAAATCCAAGCAAGCCGAATACTGCTACAAACGGAATGCTTGTTATTAAACTAATGGCTGCAGCTACTCTCCAATCAAAAATAATGTGAAACCAAAAGTTTGCTAAGTTATATATAATCGTTCCACCTATCACAACATAAATAAGTTGTCTTATACTTACAATCCCGAGTATGACTTTTTGTTCACTACTCATGTCGATAGGAACTGTTGCTTTTCTCAAACTAATCTCTCCTGTCCTTAACTATGAAAAAAGGCAATGAAACTTTCATTTCAAATTGCCTTTTTTAGATATGAATAAATATTATTTAAAACCAGCAATCCATCCTGCAATGTCATAAGCTTTCATAATGACCCATGCGCCGAATCCGCTCATAGCTAAGCCGATAAAACCTTGTGTGCGGGCCTGTTGATTGCCTTGAGAACCAGCTAATTTAGCTCCTGCGAAAATGATACAACCAATAATCCAAAATCCAGCAACCGTAATTACGATTAGTACTAATGAATTTAAGTTAGTAGTTATACTTGCACTTCCTGATGAAGCCTTAATACCAGCTTTTGATAATCCACTTGATGGGCTTACTCCAGCTGCATAAGTATTTTTTGCAGAAACCAAGATCATAGATGCAGTTGCAATGGTTGCAGAAATAATTTTAGAAACTTTTTTCACTAACTTTTTCATACTTCCACCTCCTTTGGACGAAAAAAACCCGAACAAAGAAACGAACGAATACGTTAATAACGTAGTTCATTTTCTTGTTCGGGTTTTTCCCGTTTTTGAATATTAAATTTAAATAAAGAGGAATTTCTTTAATAACCTTATATTAAAGGACGCATTTGTAAAAATCAATCATTTTTAGAAAATCCTGTAAAATATAGTAGAATTGTAGTGAATAATCCATTGAAAATTACTCTATTTTTCTCTAAAACGTCTTAATTTATGGTAGAATTAAACCATAAAGATTAGAGGTGATATCATGTCACAGAACATACCTACACAATTATTTGTTAATAAGGTTTTTGAAAGAATTGAAGATACTGAACTGAAGAATCATATAGAAAAATATACTGAGATAAGTTGCTATTCAGCAATTATGTCTATATACAATGAACGATATCATAATTTACATTCACACGATGTATTACGAACTATAAAGAAAAATGAATTTATAAAGATTAAGAAACGTTGGACCGATTCAGTATTAAAAGAATACATGGAAAACAAACCAAAAAAGACAATACGAAGATTACAACATGAAGCAGCTACAATAAAAGAGCAATATCAATCTATTAATCAACAATTATTTGTATCACGATATACATATCCAACAGACACACAAGCTATTGAATTCATTATTGAACAAATTAAAGTATGGGCATCTAATGATGATAGTCTACTAACTGATTTTAGATATTTTAATTCCTTAAGTAAACAACAGAAGCAAAGAGCTACCTATAATGACCTTGCGTACATAATTGGTAGGGTAATTGTAGAAGAATTTAATGGTGATCTGAGCGGCGGCATTGTTGAAGATGTATTAAATATTAATTTATTCTCTAATAGCCGAGGTAAAATTAATGTAAATCAACCATTTCAAGTTATAGATGATGAAGAGTTTGCTACTCATGATAATGAACAAAATACATTACTAATATCAGGAAATTACGCTGTAAGTAATAACCTAAAAGTTCATCTACCTGATACATTAGATAAAAAAATAATCCAATGTATCCTTTCCCAACGTACTGAAAAATTTGCAACAGAACGGATCATTGTTGCAAATATCGGTAAAATTGTAAAAACATTATACTCATCTAATGGTTCTAAGAACTATGATTTAGTACGTACTCGCTTACTAAACTTACCGAAATATGGCATTTTATCTAACATCTCAGGTAAGAAGATGAATGTTCGTTATATCGATGGTGTAACATTTTTAGATACAGATGAATTAATAGCGAGGGTTTCAGTATCATATGAGGTACATCAAGATATAGTAAATAAACAAACTGTTCGTATGTATAGAGCAGAATTAAATAAAATTGATAATCCAACAGCTCAATTACTACTGTTTGCGCTACAAAAAGAACGAGTATTATTTTTTAAAGAAAAAACTCTCAAAGAAAATTTCACAATCCATTTAAATTACCAGGATATTAGAAACTTTATTCGTTTTAAAGTTAATTCAAAAGCTAAAAATCTAAAGGATGTTCAAGAAGGTTTACAATTCTTACTTGAGCAACAAATATTGGTTCAATCATTTAAGCGTATTGGTGAGACTTTTGTAATTACACTCTCCCCACTCCTAGATCATGAAATTCAAGACTTACTTGAATCAGAAATTTCCATTTTCGAAGATAACGGTAACCTATTAAATAACAATATAGAGACCATGCTACTCAATTGATTTTGAGTAGTTTTTTTATTTTTATAAAAATGTCTCCGTTTTTGCGTACTAAAACATCAAAATTTATAAAAAGTGTCTCCATTTTTGCGTACCAAAACTTCTTTTTAAAAAACTGTCTCCATTTTTGCGTACTAAAACGATTTTTTTGTTTTTTTCGTTACTTTCCTCCTAGTCATCATTCATTTTAATAAAAAGTTTGTGAAATTTTTTTCGACAAATATTAGATAAATGTCTCCATTTTTACGTACTAAGACGTTAATAATCAGATAAATTAACGATTTTTTACCCATTTTAAGGAAAATGTCTCCATTTCTGCGTGCATAAATTACATCACTTCACAATCTCACAAAAAATATGTACTATATTTCTTACGATTTTTCGACAAAAGCTTATTATATCAGTACTTTATAAAAAGTGTCTCCATTTTTGCGTACCAAAAATATATTAGGTTGAAGCCTTGTCTTTATTGACTTTTTCAAAAAGTGTCTCCATTTTTGCGTACTAAAAACCAATTTTACAAGAATTATTTTCCAACCTATACTGTTAACTAAGTCGAAATCTGTATATTTGGGATTAACAGATTTACTAAACACGTCGGAAAAGAAAGGAGAAATTAGAATGTCGTCTACAAAACTAAAACGTTATGTTCCTCTATCTAGAAAGCTATTAATCGTATTGAGTAACCAAACAAAAAAGAAAATTAATAACCGTTCTGCTAAGTTGAACTATCGTATTAGTGATAACTGGACTGAAGACATTCGTTTCTCCAAGTCTCTGATTAAGCAGATCCTTTTCTATGCAGCTATTTGTGATAGTGTGGGTAAAATCGAAGGGGTTTTGACTGAAGATATTGCTAAAGGCATTGGCTTTGATGTTCGTACTGTACAAAATAATAATGAATATTTAAAAGAAAAAGGTATTATTGACACTGACAATACTAAATACTATTGGCGTGTTAATATCACCCTTCTTAATTATACACTTGACTGGAAAGGTATTGCAGTAGAGGGTGAAAAAAATCATGAAAAAGAATCGCATGGCGGTTACATAATGGTAACTGACACTTTATTCAAAGAATTATTAGCAATGAAGCAGATTAATACATTACGTGTAGCGATTGGTTTTATTCTACATGAGCACGATACTGTGACTCTTCCAAACTCTCAAACTGAACGTGTAAATAAAGAAGCTATTCTTTCATACGAACAAATTAAGTCTATGCTGCCTTCATACCTACATTACAAAGAAGGTATTAAAAAAATTGTTGAACCATTAAAATCAATTTTTAATGTCAGCATTTTAGGAACTACATACATAAAAGAAAATTATGATTCAATCATTGCATCATTTAAAAATAAAGTATCTTCTATTCGTGATTTATGGGCTGTGGGTTACCAAATTGATACAGCTAGTAATGGTAATGCTCGTCGTGCTGCCGAAGTACACGAAGGACGTAAGCTGTTTAATAAATTCTACTACCATGTTATGTCACAACATGTACAAAAAATTAATATAAGTGAAGATGATCTAAACGCAACAATTCTAGAATTTGGATTGGATCGCTTTAGCAAAGGCTTAGAAATCATTACACATAAATTAGATACAACTCTAGAATTTAAATTAGGTACACCTTTTAAAGCTGATAAACGTGGAATAATTAGACTACCTAAACCGTATGAATTAGAACAATCATATAATGACGTTTATAATCATCTATTAGATGCTGTTACTAAGAAGTGTTCTGTATTTTTACGTAAAGAATTAGAGTCAATTTCTTAATAAAATGACCCTAATTCTTCATGCTAAAAAAATAATATGATACACCAGACCTATTTTTTAACCGTTTAGTAAAACGGTTTTTTGTGTTTCATTCTCCAATTCCATTAACAAATTCTTGTAAAAAGTCCAATTTCCCTATTCAGATTTAAGTGATATTACGTAAATTCAGAACCCAATTCACACTTATAAATGATAATAATTTTCATAAATATGTAAAAACCCAAATTTAGTTAGAAAAAAAACAATTAGAGCATGAAAAAAAACTAAAATTTTCTATTCAAAGTCTAATCTTTTGACAGAAAAATCCTAGTTTTTAACTTCAAATTCAATATTTTATTATCATTTTTTAAATCTTACAATCCGGTTGAAAATTACTCTCCCAAGGGATTGAACAAAGTACGTTCTCACTATTACTTATATATATCTTATATATTCCTACTATATTACTTTTATACCACTATTTTATATTCCTCATTTATTCCTTTAAGAACTTAAAAGGACTTACCTATTTTTTATATAGAAAATTTTAAAAATTATCTTAATAAACAATAGATATCTAGAATCCAACTATTCATAAAATCCTAATTCTGCTTTAATCTCATCTTCATGTAATAATAGCAAAGCATCAATTACTTCTTGAGCATCACGATCAATTAATTTATTTATTTATCTATCACTTCATAACTATTATATTCAATTAATTTATTTACAATCATACTTGAATCGTTCGCTATTAATATGTCTATTATATCTTCACTTTTGGAATTAATCGAATCTGAGTAATTGGTTAAGATTGTATCCATTACATCATCAGAATCGTAATCTAACACCTTCTCTTTTACTTCTTCCATATTTGCATCAACAATTTCATCTAGATGATCAGCAATTATTTCTTCTTTGTGTTCTTCGTAAAATTCGTCTATATCAACATTGGAACTCGTTGATTTGGATTGGCTACAACCCGTTAGTACACCTATACTAGTAATAATAAGCAAAAATTTTCTAAATTTCATTAGATCCCCCTATTTTCATATACTTCTATGCTACTATTCGGTAGACCAAAATAGCTTTCCTTTTAATTAAATAAAAAAAGATAGCAGGATATTAATCCTTACTATCTTTTCTTCTAATATCTTAAACTATCTTTTAAATTCCCCAGTCGCCACCATCACCGAGTTCGTTGTCAGTGTTATCTTCATCAGTAATTTCTTCATCTTCACTATCATCTGCATTATGATAAGACTTCATTTCAAACAGTAATGAATAAATCGTGACCTTAGTGTTTGCTTGTAAATTAGAACCGTATTCAAAAAACTCAATATCTTCACTACCCGTAGTAGTAAAAGTAGCGACGGACTTGACTGATTCACCAGCAGGAACTGTTCCAGACCCTTGAACTACGTATGCTGCTCCGTTTGATCCGTAGAACTTAATTGTGCTTCCTTCAACATCATCATCATTGTAGTTTGTTTCAACATAGGTAACTTTATATGTATTACCTGAGATCGAAATATTTCTAATATCTACTGATAACCCTTCAGTATCTAAGCTATCAGTTTCATAACCAAACTCTGAATACTCGCTTTCTCCGAACATATTAACTAATGAATCAATGAAATATGCTTTTGTAGTTTTATCTTTCAATGAATTAACTGCATTTAATGTGTTTTCAAAGTTTGCTCTTTGAATATCTAATGATTCTTGACTGTCATAACTACTTACTAGTGTACTGTAAACAGTGTATACGCTATTAATTTCTTTGAAGCCATCGCGATAGATCAATGCTGGCGTATAATATTTCGCTTTAAATTTTGCAGTCACTGAATCAGTAGAACTAAAAACCTTTGCATTTTTATTAATCGTATCAATGAAGGTTTGATAGTACTCCATTGTATTTTCCATGTCTTCTAAATCGAAGTTTTCTTTTAATTCTGCTTGTGCACTTGCAATAGCTAATCCGGCAGTTTGTGCTTTAACATAAGTAACTGCTGGACCTACTTTGCTCTTTTGTGCAGATACTTGTGCACTAAAAGCACTTTTTAAAGAAGTATCAGTAATCGTTTTTACAGCAGTTTCAATTTCAGTTCCAACTTTAACTACTGCAGAAACTGTGCCAGAGCTTAATGTACTCAATTTTGGTAATGCTGCGTTATATTTAGTCATAGTTGAGGTAACGCTACTTTTAAACGATACTAGTTTCTTAGCTATTTCATAATATGATACCATTTTGCTAGCATTTGCAATACGAGTATTCAATTTAGATTTTTCTGAAGTACTTGTAACAGCGTTTACTGATTTTTTAGCACTAGCAATTGCTGAGTTGTACTGTGTGATCGTCGATGAACTAACTGCAGTACCTTTGTTCACATAATTTATTAGTGCAGCTCTTAATGTAGAGTTTAGCTTTTCTAAAGCTTCAACGGACTTAACCGCACTTGATAAAGTTGATGATGTTGTAGCCGCGCCTACGCTTGTAACAGACGTTGCAATCGGTGTTAAAGCGATTGCCGTTACTAATGATGCACTTGCCATTTTTCGAAGTAATTTCTTCTTCATTTTTTTTCCTCCAAGACTTTGTTTTAGCACTAAAAAAGACAAAAAACACCCCAAATAATAGCTATTTTAGATAGCTAAATATTTGGGGTGTCCCATTGTTTTATATTTAATTATTAGTGCATGTAAAGTATATAAGAAACTGGTAAATATTACAAGATGTGTTTACCCTTGTAATGAAGGAGGATTGGAAGATGAAGGTAATTTTTAAAAATGATGTTTTTGTTGAGTTATTATAGTTAGGTAATTAAGACCATCATGAATTTATTCCCATTCATATAGATAAATCAGAGACAATTTATTGTAAAAGGATCTAGTATTTAGGCATATATATCTTTTCCCATCTTTTTCAAATAACTTCTTAGTAAGACCTTTACTTAAGTACACCTCACTTATGTATACATAACCAGAATCCTCTAAGGCCTCATATACATTTGAAAAGACTTTACTAAAATCTGATACAATAGTAATAATATTATCTGGATAAAGAATAACTACTCTTTTTTGTCTCCTACCCACTAGAACATCCCCTAAAATTTTATCTGTGTATTATCATATTAATTAAAGTGCTTTATTGAAAAAAGTGACAAAATTAGTAAAAATAAATGCAGTGTATAACAAACGTTATACACTGATTTAATAACAAAGTATAACAATCAATAACATATGTATTTTTGTTATTTTAGTTGATAAAGATATTTAAGACTTTACTTAAAATATAGAAAAGGTGAGATGAATTAAATGTGTGGTCGATTTACGTTAAATGAAGAAATTGATAATTTATTAGAAGAATTTGATTTTTCATTGGTTGGAGATTATACACCTAGATACAAAAATTGCGCCTTCTCAAAACATTTTAACAGTCATAAACAATGGTGAGAGAAGGGTTGGAGGGTTTACTCGAAGGGGGTTAGTCCCAAAATGGAGTTCAGATATTAAAATTGCTTATAAACTGTTAAATGCTCGAGCTGAAACTATTGTTGAAAAACCAAGTTTTAGAAACTCTTTTAAAAGAACAAGGTGTGTAATACCTGCAAGTGGTTTCTATGAATGGAAAAAAATTGATAAAGAAAAGCAGCCCTATTTATTTACAATGGAAAATGACAAACCTTTTGTGTTTTTAGGATTGTATGATACATGGAGAAATAAGGATGATAATTCATTACTGTATTCCTCAACGATCATTACTACAACTCCAAATGAATTGACTGAAGCTGTTCATGACAGAATGCCTGTTATTACACAAGATAACAACGTTATTGATACTTGGCTTAATCCTAGAAATGAAGATACTGATACTTTAAGATCATTATTGATTCCATATCCAGCGGAAAGAATGAAAGCAATAAGAGTGTCTTCAATCGTAAATTCTCCAAAGTATGATGTAATTGAATGTCTGGAACCCATAAATAGCTTATAGAATTAGAACAAAAATAAAACCACTAATGTAAAAAATACATTAGTGGTAACTATTTAATGTTAATAATATTATGCCATTACTGGTGTTTTGATATTATAAGTTACTCCTAGTGATTTAAGATCATCAAATATATGTTGATCAGTGAGTTTAGATGTTCCTGGAACCCAAGTAGCTCTAGACTCTAATTCGTCTAACATATCGGTAACTTCGATTAATGATAGCTCGTTTTCTGAACTTACTTTTTTCAATTGTCGTTTCCCTACTGTACCTTCAATTGCAGGTTTTAACATTTGTTCCATAATAACAATCCCCTCCTTCAACATTTTAGAATCTGCAAAATCGCCTCGATAAGCATATTTATTAGGTAGTATAATTTTACCATTATGATACTTAATATTCAAATGTATTCTATAATCTTCAACTAAACATTCTTTAAGGAAATAAACTTTATCTTTTACTTCTAACGCATCAAAATTAGGAATCCTACGTGCTACATTAAAAATATACCCTGATTCTACAAACCAAATGTATTGGTTTGCAATAAATTGATTTCCTGTATCAGCTATAATATTAAGATTATCGTACATTCTCCATTGTAGTATATGACCAAATTCATGCATAAGTGTTTGTGCACAGCGTTCATTTACTGTTAACCATCTGTATCCTTCAACCACAATACTATGAAAATCAGTATCTAGTAATCCTTTAGAAAGTAATTTCAAAAATTGTTTCTGAAAAGTATCTTTCTCATTTTCAATCGTTTCATAAGTGTCTTCAGGTAATAAAATAATCCATTCTTCATGTGAATCTTTAGGTCTTACCATTAAAGCGGTCGTATTTATTCCATCGAACTTTCTATTGTAAAAACGAAAAAAATAAATTAAATATTTTTACCTCACTTAATCTTGCACCTTTTGCCTGTGCGATTTTTATACCGCCATTTATTTCAAACTTAGCTCTTGTCACAATATTATTAGTTATGTACATTGTATCTTCATCTGTTAATTCCACTAACATTTTAGTAGTCTTTATTATATTTCTTGAAAGAGCCTTGTTTGTTTCCATTTCAGCTAATTCAATCTCGTTTAAATTTATTTCAAAATCTTCAAATGAATTTTCAAAATTATCATTTTTATCCTCTACAACCATTTGTGCATTTAATATTAAATTATTCATATTTTTCCTCAATTTTCTAGCAACCATCAAAACTTATAAATATGTCTACTAAAATAATACATTTATACCAGTTTAAAGTCATTAGTTATAAAAATAAAAACCGCTAATGCTATATAAAGACATCAGCGGTCCATTTTAGATATTTAAAACTAATAAAACTCTAAAAAAAATGGTTCTACTTTTATTCTATCAAAATCTTAGAACATTCTTTTCATGTGGGGAATACGACAATTTAATAGCAAGTCATCTATTCCTTTCCCATCACTCTCATTCCAGATTACTAAATCGCATGAATATCCATCAGCTTGAAGTTGTTTCATACATGCTTTCAAGTGCATTGCTACATCAGGATTTCTAACAACATCACCATCAAAGCACATATTAACGTGTTTTACTCCCATATTCTGTAACATTGGAAGTACGATTCTCCAACTACCAACACCAGGTAATCCAACGAATACATCACCAATTACATCAATCTCCAAAGGATCATATAACTTCTTAATACAATCTGAGGATATGTCACCTTTTAATGGACCTTCTGAAAGCCAAACAGTATTTGTCTTTAGAATAGTACCAGGTTTCCATATCTTAAGCGTTTCTGTTGGTACTGATACATGTACAGGAGTCGGACTGCCCGGAGAAGTACCTAAATTTTCATTTGCAGAACTTAATGACGATAGGTAAGACTTTGAAGTTATCTCCATCTTTTCCCCCGCCCCACACCGTACGTGAGACTTTCACCTCATACGGCGTTCCATCGAAACTTTATTAATATGAACTAATGTATCAAGCAATCTCAAATTCAAAATAGAAAGATAATCAGGCACTTATGGATTGTAGTCCAAGTAGTTTTCTAAGTTTGTTGATTTTATCAATTTGTGTTTGGTTAAAATCTCCCAGCTTGATGTATCGGCTAATAGTTTCTTCATGAGTAGCATGAACGATAACATGTACCCAATTGGAAAGGATTATAAGATTTTTGTACGCATCTGTTCCACCTAATTTTTTAGGTTTCTTATGATGACAGTGCATTCTACCGATACTCAACAATTCACCACTGACTGCACATTTACCATTTTGTGCTACATATAGAGCTATGCGGTTATCATTAAACTCAACAGATTCATCTAAGATAGGGGTATTTAGTAATTCAGCAAGTAGGTCCCTGTTTATAATTTTTAAATTACTGTGAATTGCCAGTCTGCCCTTTTTTGTAAAGTTGCAGGTTTCTTTGCCGAAGTTTTTCGGAGTTTGGAATTTCACTCCAGCTATCGGAAAGAGTGGCTTACCCTCAATAAAGACCCTCTTGAAGTAATAATGACCGTAGAGCTTATCGTATGTCTTGCTGTTTAATCCTTCTCTTGAACTTCTGCTTTTTAATCTATTGTGTATGACTCTAGAGAGAACATAATTTATTCTTGCAAAGGTTAGGTTTGCACTAGTTGCTATTTTGTAGTAGTTGTGAAACCCCATTACCTTTGAGTTAAATCTGTCTAACTCTAAAACAACGTAATCCTTAGAGTATTGTATTTTCTTAACGGATTCTTTTAGTTTAGTTTTTATCTTACGCACCGCTTTATCAGACAAATCACTGATAGACGAATAACCATGTCTAGTGTTTGGCTTATGGATAACTTTGAGTTTAAATCCAAGAAAATCTGTAAAGTGTTTGCGTAGATTAGTGATTTTAGATTTTTGTTCACTAATTTCTAAACTTAGTCTATCTTTCAACCACATTTTAGTTGCAAGGAATATTTTGTTAGCAGTTTTATGGTCTCTACAAAAGATTTTAAAATCATCTGCATATCTTACAATAAAGAATTCCTTTAGATTGGTTTTCTTTAGTTCTCTGTCTTGTTTACCTTTATTACTATATGTTTTCTTTGATTGGTAGGTTTCCCATTGGGAGCTGATCCACCAATCAAGTTCATTCAACACGATATTGGAAAGTAGGGGTGAAATTATTCCACCCTGGGGAGTCCCCTTATTCAGCTTTCCTTCTCCGATTACGTTAGCTTTGAGCATTTTACTAAGAATTGAGATAAGATTTTTATCCCTGATTCCTATGTTCCAGATTTGTTTAAGGAGTTTACCATGATTGATATTATCAAAGAAACCCTTTATATCAATGTCTACAACATAATGTAATCCATTTATATTCATAAGATTTTGCGCCCTAGCGATGGCATGGTGTGCTGAACGGTTGGCTCTGAAACCATAACTATGTTTATGGAATTTAGCTTCACATATAGGTTCTAAGATTTGTAAGATACATTGTTGGATTATTCTATCTTCAATTGTTGGGATTCCAAGCGGTCGAAATTCCTTGCTGTACTCTTTGGGTATTAAAACTCTCTTAATAGAGTGCGGTTGGAAGTTTTGGAGTCTTTTTCTAACATAACTTATTAGTTCATTAACATCCTTCTTAGCAATGTTCATGATGTTAGTTTTATTAACTCCTTTTGTAAGACTACCGCCATTTCTTTTTATATTTCTGTATGCTAGTTTGATATTCTCACTCGATGTGATGAGTGTCATTAGGTCATTTCTATAATGTCCATTTAGACTTTCATCAAATAGTGTGTCGAATGTCTCTTGCATACTATAATACTCGTTATGTCTGAGTCTCTTTCTTTTGTGATTGAGTGCCAATTGGTCAGCTTCCCTCCTATGGAGTTTTGCTTCTCTTAGTCATACTCGAACCCAATAGATTTGATATATTGTCCTCTTTAATTTTAAGCGTTCCGACTTGGGCCTATCCCTCCACTATGTCTCCATAGCTTCATCGGTACTATGACCCTACTCTCACAACAGTAAATGCACTTCGATACTAGGTATCTTATAGCAACCTTTCCGTTTGTTGACGTTTGTATGAAAGTCTGTTGTTTTCAACGTTCCGAATTATCTAGCTATCATATAATTCCGTAGGTGGTGACTTTGAGCCTGCAAACTATATACCTTCATTGTTAGGTATTCCGAATTTCATATTTGGCAATCTTACTTTTCGGTAGCTTACCTTCCATCAGGAAGCTACAAGGTTTCCCTTTGCATTTACTTATAGACCCGTACCTTCGCCACTTTGTCAGTGTTTTCTTATAACACATTCTCACCATAGAATTCTTTTTCAGCCCCCCGCCCTATCTGAAACCATATCCTCAAGAGGACTTAGGCTTCATTCAGGCGACTTCACCTAGCTTCAAACATCATATTACAACAATAATATGAAGCTTGTAGGAGTCTCAGGGAGATGGTTTCAGCCAACATGAAGGCTTTCATTCCCATCTTCAATAATTCAGTTGTGACTGTGAATTTTCACAGTCCTCTCTTTTCATGTATTAAACACTTATAGAGAAACGTTTCGCACACCAGAAGTAACGATTTCCTTTCTTCAATGTAACTGTACCTAGATGTTCTTTATCAGTATGAATTAGTACTGGTTTCTTTAGCTCAAATTCTTGCTCTAAAATTACTTTTCCTTCATATGTAACTTGAACAAGATTTGGTTGTTTAATGACTTTCGCTTTAAAAGTTTTACGACATTGAACTGTCACATCATTCATCGGTTTATCAATTCGGTATTGAAAACCTACAATCATGTTCATTTCATTACGAAACGGGATTAAGATTCCATCGCGCCCTTTAATTGTCCAATTGTTCCCTTTTAAGTAAAAGCCAGGTACTCCTTCTAAACTTTGAATACCAAGAGCATCCATAATACTTTTCGCAACAGCTTGAGGATTTTTAGGGAAACTCTTATATCCACGCTCAGATACTTGTCTATCAGTCAATTGACGTTCAGAATTAGTCAAATGCTCATAATGTTCATCAGTTAATGTAAGTAATTCAAGAAACTTACGATAGATGAGATCTAGTTTATGGTCTGATAATTTTTGACTTTGTTCAAAAGTAGGTAGGTCTGAAACGTCCATTTTTGCCCTTTTTTCACCTTTTAAGATATGAAGCCATGAAGGTGTTGCAGAGTTTTTACTAAATGGTTTCTTGCTATCTATTCTGATACAAGCAACAGCGTTACCATCTGCATGAATGATACATCCACCAGAGTGGCCACAAACTGGACAACTTGTTTTTGTCATTTCAAACCAGCCAGGTATCTTCGTTCTTCTTAATAATCTCTCATTCATTTCTATCACAATAATTCACTCCTAATTAGATATACATACTTTAAATCGATTTCGGTCTATTGGAGGAAATACAGTTACAAGGGTGTATTCATTCTCACCATCAATACCAATTACAACGACAACTGGATTGTGATAAGCATCTTTCCCTTCTACAACTAAATTCATGGTTTTTTTACCAAGTGATTTGTTGTAACCGTACCCTACTTCTGTCACTTCACCTTGCATTAAGCAAATAACGATATCTGTTTTTGTGTAACCTCTCTTTTCCATACTTTCATTCTTACAATGATCAGAAAGTTTGATAATGGCAGTATGGCTCATAAGTTGTTTACGTATTTCTCTTAATTTAGCTTTCATCCTTCATCTCGCTCCTTTCTAGTCAGACAATCTTCTAGTAAGGTATTAAGTTCATTCTCTATTAGATAAGGAATATTAGCTTTGACATTATCTAAAATCCCTTCTTTATTGGAGATAAGAATTGATTTGATATGAACATCGTCAGCTGCTAAGTTATTTACGCTTTCCTCATACTTCTCATCAGATATATGGTAAATATCTGTTTCAACAGGTATAATTTCTTGTGCAATTCGGTACGTAGATCTAAATCTTGCAATTTCATCTAATACATCATCTAATTCTGAAATTGTAGAACTGTTTTTTACTTTTTCGGCTAAAATCAGATAATATCCAGAACCAGAATGACCATACTCTTCAATAAAATCTTGCTCTAATTGTTCTTTTAATAGATTAATTGATAAACATACTCTTACTCCATTGTAGAGACCATCTACGAAATTACTTAATACGAAAACCTCTTTTTTCATTGTCATTTTACATACACTCCTATTTTTTATTTTTGAACAAAAATTTACTTTACTACATCGTGCCCCCTCTCTTTTTCTACCGAAAACACAAAAAAGACGAACTTCTGGTAGATAAAAAGAGTCATAATAACTCTTAATATCGAACCAAAAGTTCGCCTAATGTAATCGGTTAATTCACCAAAACCGCTAATTCTCATAAGAAGAATTGCAAAAAATAAAAAAGTTACTTTTATCATATCACTTAGCGGTAAACATTGACAATCTTCTTAATAATTTTTTATATCCCTTGTCTTTTGAACGAAGTTTTCTCTCGTATGTATCACCAAATAAATGTGCAGCAATATCGTCATAAGATTCGGTTACAATGCTCATAACTTCATCTTTATTAAGAATAGGTTCAATTTCATAGTTATTTTGATTTATATAGCTATTGAGTGTAGGTGTAGCTGCAAGAATAGGTAATGCAAGAGTTTCTTCAAGTATATTAGGTTGGCTAAAAGTTTCTTCTTTATTGTGTATTAGGTAGATCGTTACGTTATATTGATTTTTCAAATGATGTATATAATTTTTCCAAGCTTTTAGCTGGGTGATATTGTCATCTACGATAATCCATAATTCATCTAATAATGTCAGTAGCTCTAATGTATGAGGTTTCATCTTTCCTGTTTCTATGTCTATTAATACGGTATCAAACACCTTTGTACTATTCACGTAGTGGTAGACCATTTCATCATTCCAAGCTAATTTGAAGTCGTTATTGTCTAATGGTAGCCAGTGTACGCCTTCATACGTCCAATGAAGTGAATCAGAATGAACAAGTTCATCACAAAGCGCTTGAGCAAAACTTTTCCAATGATTAGGTGTTGGAGTGTAGTGGTTTAGTTGTGCTTTCAGATATTGTCTATTGTTCATTGATTCTAGTACGGCCACTTGTCTTTTCTTTTTTGCTAGATACAATGAAAAGTTAATCGTAAACTGAGTTACCCCAATACGAGATAATGGCGACCATATTCCAATTGTTTTATTTTTGGACCATTTTGAGCGGGCAAATGTTTGATTTCGGATTGTATTTGCTCGATTTAGTAAACTTTCAGTATCATTGCCTTTTTCATTGGTATGGTTTTCATTTTGAATTGAATCGTAATCTATATTTTCTTCAATATCCTGTATTTTATTTTCTTCTTCACTATATGATGGATCAAACTGAACATAATCATCTTCTTGTTTTTCATCTTTAACGCCAGCCTTCTTATCTTCCGGTTTACTGATTTCTTTTTGAGCAGTATTATGAACCGTATTTTTGGGTTCCACTAAGTCACTTTCAAAAGTAACAACAGTCTCATCTACAGTATCGATATCATACTTTTCAATATGTGCGCCAAAATCTTCTAAACTTGTAAATACATAAATCTTTTGATTGCTTTTTGGCAGGATTGTTGGTAAATCCTGAAAGTAAAAAATAGTTTTATCTTTCGTGTCTATTGTTGAGATATCGATGAAATCCTCTTCAGTGATAATACAGGATACTTCATCACTGTCTAGTGCTCTATTGAAATTACTAAGAGGAAGATTAATAATTCGTTTATTATCTACGCTGTTTACGGTCAAAATTACTTCAATCTCTTTTTTAAACTGAGCATCATTTGAACCAATTAATATTTTCATAGTCAGTTAATCAGATCCTTTCCCCAGCAGCTAGATTTTTGATATATGTATCTATTTTTATCCTTACTGTTCTCGTAAAAGGTACTTTCCCATTTTCTACACGAATGTAATATGAATTACTAATACCAATTTCTTTCGCAAATTCGTACTGTTTCAGACCTAATCGGTTTCTAAGTAAGATTAGGCGTTCCAAATCATTTAATGGCACTATGTCTTTTAAACTCTCTATCTTCATTTGATCACTTAAATTAAAGATTTTCATATTTTTACCCCTTTGAATAGTAAAAAAAACGCTACTATCCCCTTTATAGGAATAATAGCGTTTTTCGCTTTGAATGATATATGTTTTTATTACTGATTATAGCATATCGAAAAGGAAAAACAATCTTTCTAATTGTCAAAAAACGAACCTTGTTCTATAATGAAATTATTCTTTTTACTTTTTGCAACCATTTTTAAGTTTTTTTAACTTAAACTGGTTAGCGGTTTCCCTTTAATTATTATAGCCCTTGAGGTTACTTATTTTTACGCTTATTTAAGTGTAAATAAAAGTACTTCAAGGGCTTTTTTGCGTTCTTGAAGGGGTGTAAGAAGTAACTAACAGTTATGGACATTGTTCATAGCTGTTTTTTATTTATTAATACTTATTTAGGAGGAATGTTGTATGTCAAACGTACAAGAAGAAATCAAAGATTGTAGTGAAGGAACAGTTGAGGAAGTTGTAAAAGCTCCCCTTTCAATTGTTCAATCTAAAACAGAAAAGGAAATTATGAAAGAATTACATGCACCCTTCGATTCAGAAGAAATTGAATGGCGTATTCTTCGACACACAATGACTTCAAAAGGTCTAAGGCTAATTGTTTGTGCTTATGTAACAGTTAGAGCAGTTCAGCAAAGACTAGATGAGGTTTTTGGTGTATTCGGTTGGAGAAACGAATTTAAAGAATGGGGACAAGGTGCAACACTTGCTGGTATTTCTGTAAAGTGGAATGACGAATGGATCACAAAGTGGGACGGAGGTGCGCTCTGTTTCTAATTTAAACCGAGACGAAAGTTAAGGGTAAAGATTAGACACCAAATAACTTTATTTGGTGAACTACAAACATGAATTATTGGGGGCAGTTCCCAATCTGTCTGAATGCTGACAGACACGTTCTAATACTCCGACATGCGGATTATCCTACAAGATATCCTGTATGAAGCTCGGTGAAGTCGGTGAAAAGTAGACCTGAAAAGTGGTTAGCGAAGTAATCGGGAAGCCATAAAATGACTATGTTGAGGAAAGTGCTTAGCACAGAAACGAATCTTCTAAATTACGGCTCGTAACATTTGGGATAGGGAAAAAACAAACTTATCCACTTCCACAAGGAAGTCCAATCGAGGTTTTCCTATTCTCCGTTGGGAACTACTTTATTTAACCAATAAAGGTTATTTGTTCTTAATCCGTCAGCAAAGGATGAAAGAACGATTGGCGGGCTAGAGAAGGCGACTAAGGTCATATGTGAGGCTAATGTTTGTGGAACAGAGGAAGTTGACAAGGTATTGCTAAGGGATTTTAGTTCCGATGTACCTAAATAATAGGAAATGATTATTAAATGTCAATGGCAGCAGCCTGTAGTAACGTTGAAACAGAGTAATGTCTGTGGAGTGAAGGGGCATAGTCAAGTAAGAAAGATTACAGAAACTCTAATCTTTAAGGAAGCCGTTGAGCGTAACTGACTAAAGCCATATTAAAAGGCAAATCTCCCAATGGAGGTGATGCTAGTGGTACAGAAACTTAATAGTCCTAAAAATGAGAGTGAACTTAAATTACTATTAGATGAGATTTATTTTACTTCTAAGGAAGCATTGAAATCTAATAAGCGACCTAGCTTTAAAGGTTTATTAGAAATCATTACTTCTGAAACTGTTATTCTTAATGCAATCCATAAACTAAAGAGTAACAAAGGAAGTAATACTGCAGGTGCAGATGGAAAAGTTTTAAGAAGTTTTATTCTTGAAAAAGGTTATGATGAAATCATCGGAGAAATCCAAGATTCCTTTAATAACTATAAACCTATAAATATAAGAAGAGTTTGGATTCCTAAACCTGGGAAAAGTGAAAAACGCCCTTTAGGTATCCCCTCTATCAAAGATAGGATTATACAAGAATGCATCAAAATTGTTATTGAACCTATACTTGAAGCACAATTCTTCAAACACTCATACGGTTTTAGACCTATGAGAGAAGCAGGAATGGCTATAAGTAGAATTCAAAACATATGCACTAAAACGAAATATCACTGGGTAGTTGAAGGCGACATCTCAAAATTCTTTGATAATGTGAACCATACGATCTTACTCAAACGACTCTATGGAATGGGCATCAAAGACCGAAGGGTCCTAATGTTAATTAAGCAAATGTTGAAAGCAGGAATTATGGAAGAGACACTGGTAAATGAATTAGGTACCCCACAAGGCGGTATCATCTCTCCCCTACTTGCCAACGTATACTTAGATGCATTAGACCAATTCATAGGAAGAGAATGGGAAGATAAATCAACTAAACATGACTACAATAGTCAAAGTCATCGTTTTAGAGCACTTAAACAATCCAATTTAAAACCTGCCTACTTCGTGCGTTACGCTGATGATTGGGTTCTCATTACCAACAGTAAATCGGATGCAGTTAAATGGAAGAATAGAATAAATAAATTCTTATCTGAGGAACTTAAACTTAAATTATCTGATGAGAAAACATTAATTACTAACGTGAATAAACGGTCTATCACTTTTCTAGGAATAGACTTTAAGATGGTAACAAATGATGGTAAAAAATATATCACTAGAACTAAACCCAATGAAGATGCCCTGAAAAGGAAACTTCAAAAATTAGTTAAGGATATTAGATTACTTCGCAAATCTGCAACTTTGGAAGACTTAGTTAATGGTATTAACAAAGTTAACGCCATAATACGAGGTATAATAAATTACTATCAATTTACAACTTATGTATATATGACACTTCGTAATTATGAAGATGCCATAAAATATACAGCATACAAGGCTCTCAAAAGAAGGTTAAGAAGTACTAGGAATGATAATCAGACTTATAAATGGATTAAAGCCCATCGAACGAATAACTTGATTGGTGTACATGAAAATTATAATGATAACATTCCAGCAATGAATTATAACGGATTATGGATAGGTATTACTTGTCTTAAGTTCTGCAAGTGGACTCTAGTTCCACTCAAAAATCAAGATGAAACACCTTACTCTAAAGAAGGTCGCAAGTTATACGAAAAACGTACTAACAAAAAACCAATTAAAGTAAGGGCAGACGAACTACTATCCAGTCAAACTTCGTCGGTTATTAAACTGAAAATGTTGAAAAATCCTAATTCTAAATATAACTTCGAATATTTCTTAAACAGAGCTTACGCTTTCAATAGGGACAAAGGAAAATGCAGAGTATGTGGAAACCTTTTAACTAAGGATATACACATACACCATATTGACCCTTCCCGCCCTATTGGAAAAGTAAACCAAATTAACAATTTAGCTAGTATGCATAGGTATTGCCATTACAAAATTCACAATAATTGTGATTTATTTGACTTGGATATTAAAGTTCAAAAGAAAATACTCAATTTCAGAGGGAAATTAGAGATAGTTCTGTAGTCTTTGCACTTGATGGAACGCCGTATGCGGTGAAAGTCGCACGTACGGTGTGAACCCGGGGAAAAGGAAACCCAAACGTTAAGTCGTGGGTTATCCTTACCTATCGGTATCTGACAACACATCAATTGAATCTACCAAAGGTGGTTTAAGTGCTGCTCAAAAACGTGCTGCTGTTCAATTTGGAATTGGAAGAATCTTATATGATATTCCAGAGCAATGGGTTCCAATTGTTGAAAACAAAACCGATACGGCTACTAATTATTTCGCTAAAGAAATAAATGGTACTAAGCATAAGGGTTATTGGGCAAATCCAGAACTTCCAGATTGGGCTACTGCAAAAGATGCTAAGAAAACAAAAGCACAAGAGGAACAAAATCAACTTGCAGCAAAACAAAGACAACAAAAAGATGATTTAGTTTCAAAAATTGAATCATTTAAAAATCTAATTGGTTTTAAAGATAATTCAAGTCCTGTGAAAATCTTTAACAAAGTCAATAATCGAGAATTTACTTCTCTAAATGAAATTGTTAAAAATGCGTCACTCGAAGAATTAACTAATCTTACAAATGAATTAGAGCCTGTTGCTAAGTTAAGAAATTTCAGTAATACATACAATATTGAATTAGAGTATGTACTAAGTATGGTCCACTTAATACGTCAAGATTTAAGTAAGAAACGTACTTTAACTAGTTTAGTTACTTTATTTAAAGATGAAGACGCTATCCAGGTAGAACAAACTTTAATTGCTGAAAAGAAAAATAGAGATAGAGAAGCACAAACTGCTTAATTCTATTTCAAGAGTTATGAGTCATGAATGGTGGGTTCCCCCTCTCTCATGGCTCTTTTTTTATTAAATCAATTGTTTAATAGGAGGAATATGAAAATGGAATTTTCGATTTCAAAAGAATCGTTTGTAAGTGGATTAAAAAAGGTTGTAGGTGTTGTCGGGAATAGAGCTACTTTACCTATTCTAATGGGTATTAAACTTGAAATTAAAATGGATAAGCTACAAATTACTGGTTCAGATGGTGATGGAACAATCTCTACTTTATTAACTGCAAATGATGGTTTATCTGTTTTATCAGACGGAGCGGTTGTTGTACCTAAGAATATTGTACAAACTGTTTCCAAAATGAAGGATGATACGATCCATTGTAGATTGGGAGAAGGAATGATTGTTCTTTCTTCCAAAAAAGCAGAAATTGATTTTCCTATTCAAGATGCCGAAGAATTTCCTAATCTACCTAAATTTAATCTTGCTAATCCAACTTTTGTGTTAAAAGGAACAGAATTTAAGGAATTGTTTTCTAGAGCAATTGTAGCAACATCTACTAGCGAAACGAGACCTATTCTAACTGGTGTAAATGTAAAAGCTTCAGAATTGGGTATCGAAGTTGTTGCTACCGATTCACACCGTCTAGTTAAAGAAATGATTACTGGAACAGGTGAATTTAATGTAGTTATTGCTGCAAAAGCCATTGATATTATCTTAAAAACACTTGATGTGAAAGAAGATGTTCAATTCTTTGCGAATAACAATATGATTGCTGTACGCCAAGGTATGACGTTTTACTTTAGTCGTTTGTTAGAGGGGAACTATCCTGATGTTTCTAGATTGATTCCTAGTGATTTTAAAGCTTCGGTTTCATTTGCTAAACAGGAGATCATCGATAGTTTAGAGCTATTAAAAGAAGTATCTGAAGGTGGAACAATTACACTTGAAGTTACTCCAGAGGGTATTGTTATTCAAAATGCAACGAAAAGTCAAAAAGGTAAAGGCAAAACTAGTCCCCTTCCTTTCATTTCATATGATGGTGAAGAAATAAGATTTGGGGCAAGTATTATTTATCTTTTAGATGCGTTAAAGAGTTTAAGTAATGAGGTTGAATTGTTATTTTCAGAAAGTATGCGTCCGTTTATCTTCCGAAATAAAGGTCAAGATACTATGAATCATATTCATCTGTTATTACCAGTTCGTACTAATTAATGAAGGGTGAGTAGATATTACTCCCCTTTTTCATTTTAGGAGGGATTTCTTTGTTTAGCTTACAGAAATTTAGTGAGCAATTGAAGGGATATAAAGATAGAGACAATTTAAACAATGATAATTCAATATCAAGCGATATGTCACTACTTTATTTAAGAGAACTAATCTTATATGGTGACGAGAAGATTGCAAATATTGATTTTACGAAGTTTAATTTGCGTGATATAGAGGACATGGTTTGGCATATCAAAGATATACCTACTTTTGAAGCTGGAATTCAAGGTAATTATGATGAAGTCTCTTTTTACATGAAGAATATAAATGTATTCGGTGTAGTTGATTTGATTGAATCTGTTATCGCAAGATTCCATCGTACAAAAGATAAAATATTTGATTCAGAAGAGGATGATTTTATTTAATCAGGAGGTTGAATATGAGTATTTTACAAATTTCAGAGGATGAAGCGCATGCATTTATAGAAACTCTTTCAAATATAGCAATCTTAAAAATGCTATATGACGACGGTTGTGAGGTTAAAGGATTTAATGAAAGTTATCGCGTTGAACCCAGTTATAATGGTGGTTCGTCAAACGAAAGTACTGATATTTTCTTTTGTGCAGCTTCCTATTATTTTGAACGTTCAAATTTTTCATGGTCCTGTGACCTTGAAAATGATGAAAAAGAATTATATCAGTCAATTCTTGATGGGAATGATTGTGAATTCTTTGTTTCTTTAAAGAGCGAACAACTTAATGAAGTCTTAAGTTTTGTTGATAAAGAAAAATTTCATAATCAGATTAAATCCATTTTCAAGTCAACTACAGACCTTTTTGATTTTTATGAAGAAGTTGAAGTTGGTGTAACAGATAATGAAATCTTAATTGGATTTTTTTATGGAGTATATACTTATTACGATTTAGCTGTAAATGTAAAAGCACTTAAAGAACACATTGATAGCATTATTAAAAGTAAAAGTGAGAGTGAAATAAATAATGAACATACAAATAAATCTAACAGACAAGTTGCATAATTTGAGTGATCAAGTTGAAATTTTAGAGCTTCGTGAAAATGGCGTTATTCATTCTAAATACAACTTAACATTAACACAAGTGATACAGATTTTAAGTAGCTCATTAGGTATGGATGAGGGAATTGTAGAAACGCCTGTCCTTCCGAAAAATTGTGTGAAACACTTAAAAACTCAAAGTGGAAGATTACAATTAGTTGCCATTGAAGTCCCAAAGGCAAACTTTAATGTAAAGTTTGCTAATACAGACTTTTACTTAGGACATCCACGTAGTTTGTTTGTTTATAAAATATCTGAGAACCGAGTACAAGATGTATTTGTCTATGCTTTAAAAAATGGTGAAAAGCTAATAGATGAAACTGACCTTTACCATTTTCCATACACAAATATATACGAAAGTGGCAGAGTTTGTATGGGTGGCAATAGCTTTCCCGATTTTGACCATATTGCTAAGTTAGATTCATTTCATAACTTTTTTATGGCAGCGGAGTATACTCCACACATGCAACCAAGAGTATTAGAACGCCATGATATGAGGGCACTTACTACTCTTTTTGATAATAAAGCATTCAATGATGATTTATTACTTCGAAAAGGTAAGAAATTAAGTGACTTGATTACAGTATTTACATTGAATGATGAATATTAATAATAACTATTTGGAGGAAAAAATAATGACTTTAGATTTATTTTCATTTTTAAATAACGAGGAAGAAACAAAAGTAAAGGAAGTTGAGGTTAAAGAACAATCGAAAGAAACTGTTGAAGAACAACAAGATCTTGCTACAAGTGAAGTTAATAACGTTATTACACTTCCTAGTACAGCAAATTCTAGTGAAGACGTTATTTCGAATGAACAAACCGATGAGGAAATGCTTGAAGCTGAACGTAAAAAGTATGCTCAAGAAATGGCGAAACAAAAACAAGCTGAAAAAGCGTCTATTCGCGGTGAAGTTGTTCCTGGCACATTCGGAACGGATGTAGATGTTGACGCTGAGGAAGATGGTAATAAAACTTCTACAAATGGTACTGCTACTCAATCTGCAGGAACTAAGAAGAAAGAAACACCAACTTTCGACGTAAACTTAAGCACTTTTATCCGTTATAGTGGTCAAGATATACCATTAACAACATACTTTACTGAAGAAGAAATCACAGTTGGTATTCGTTCAGTTAAAAAAGGTGAAGAAGTCGTTACGAAAATTACAGAAGAAAATCTTCGTAAAAAAATGGAAGATGAATTTTGTGAATTAGTAAAATCTTTAACTTCAATGAATTTCATTAAAGATAAAAATATGATTTTGCCTTTACTTTCAGCAAAAAAGAAAGGTAATAATCATTGTAGTCAAGGAGAATCTAAATTAGATTCTCCTTCTTTTTTGAAAAAAACACCTAAAGAAATCGTTCAGTTAAAGAAAATCCCATTTAAGGTTTTGGAGGATTTTTTATTAATTGCTAAGTGTTATGGGAAAAGCAATTTAGAAGTGCATTGTGATATTTACTTTGATTATGACGAAATGGATTATTTTATCGATATTCCAGAACAAATCGTATCTCCTTATTTAGTTGAAATAGTGGAAGAACCTATGAAACTAGTTGAAAGGCTAATTGAACGAAGATACATAAAAATCATGGAAATACACAGTCACCATATTTTAACTGCTACCCCTTCAGTAATTGATAATGAAAATGAAATAGCACCAGGAATTTACTATGCAATTATCGGAAGAATTTTTGAGTATTTTCCACAAATTACACTTAGAACTTATAATTACGAATTTGGTCATATTGTAGAGGATCCAAACGATGTGTTTCAATCGCCTATTCAAAATTATTCGTTTGAGAGAGTTCATATAAGGGAGAGTAAATAATGATAAACATTACAAAAGATCGTCGTTATTATAGTGGAGATGATTTTTATAATATCCTATTAATTGGAACTGGAGGAACAGGTGGTTATGTTGCACAAATGATAGCGCAATATTTATCCATCTTTAGTAAAAAAGGACAAATTATCTTAGCTGATAAAGACGTGGTAGAGGCAAAAAATTTAAAGAACCAACTTTTTGTTCAAAAGGATATAGGAAAACCAAAAGCTGAGGTGCTTGCAAAAAGGTACTCTGCAGCTTATTCAATTCCTATTTCTTCTTTTACAGACCGTTATTTAGAAACTATTGAGGATATTGATTCAATGTGGTTAAGAGATTATGACATTACAAGTGGTGCTCATTATAAGATTATTATCTCATGTGTGGATAATAATTATACCCGTCAAGTATTGCATCAATATTTTACCGAGCATGATAAAGGGAATTTAATTTATATTGACGTTGGTAATGAAGCTGTAAACATTCCGATGGATATTGAACAATCACAATGGTCAGAAGAAGATAAAGAAAACTTCCAAACGACAGGTTATACAGGACAGTGCGTTGTGGGATATAAGTTCAATAAGAAAGTAATTCTCTCCCCTACTGCTTCCGTATTTCCTGACATTTTAGATGACCATGATGAGATTAAACCGAGTGAAGCATCTTGTGGTGACATTGTTGTATCTCAACCACAAAGACTTATCACAAATAGATATTCTGCTTTAGTGGTAGGTACAGTTATGAACGAAATATTTGATACGCAAACTATTTCAAATCATGTCATTCATTTTCATTCTAAAAAATGTTACATTAGAGGACAAAAAGCAGAAATATTAGAAGAAAATAATTAAATGACAGATATAGTAAGAATAAATACTAAATTATTTGAAGGAATTTTATTATGACAAATCAACTATTAGAGGTAAATAAGGACACAACGATTAAATATTATGTATTCACTACATCAATTTTAGAGCATTTTTCTAAGGATGAAATTACTGGTGGTTTAACAGTAGTACAAATATGTAACCGTTTAGCAGATACATATTTGGAACTGAATGTAGATTTAAGTCAGGTAGATTTCAAATATGATGAAAATGAAAATGTTATCCGAGTTGGACTAAAAGCATCTAAGAAGGTGTTTGTAGGTTTAAAAAGATAAATGAGTTAACCCCTATTTCTTTTTACAAGATATAGGGGTTTTAATTTAAGGAGAGAGTCTAATTTATAAAGTTGGGGAGTGTAAATATGAATAATAATGTTATAGATTACCAAAAATATATTAACCAAGTAATACCACAATTAGAAGAATTGTATGATGATCATATTGTATTTACATATATAAAAGAAAATGGAATTAGTTTTGAATCTAAATACTTTAATTCTAACTATTTTGTGACTAATACGGGTAGTGTATATCAGCAAAAAAATTACCAGAATTGGGTAGAACATGAAACAAAGCTACTACCATTTACTGGTTAATCAATATAGCATGTGTTAGGCCTATAAACTTCGGTTTAAGGCTTTTTTTATTTTATATATATAAATCTATTAAAAAAATAAAGCCACGTAAATTGACTTATTTTGAGGTCAATTTACGTGGCTTTTAATTATTACTCTATATAAGGGGTCAATTTTTAACTGCTACTTCAAAATAGGCAGTAGCAAAAACAACAGTAACTGTCATTCTATCTTTCTCAATAATACCTTTATTTTGAATACGTGCGATCATATTTGTACTGAAAAGCTGCTTTTCATAATCAGAAAGTAACTCATTCATGGTAATGACTACTTTATATTCTTTTAGCTCACCAGGTATCTCAATAATTGTAACGTCCCCTATTTTCTCTGCTATAGGATATGTAGGAGACCTATAAATATCCCAGACCTCAGTTGGACCAATTAAGGTATTATAAATCATTGTATCCGGTAATATGTATTGAGTTTGTTCGGGTGATGCTACACATTCATTTTCTGAAATTGGTGCTTTTTCTTGTAATCCTCTTATATTTCTTTCCTCAATAAAACGATATTTCATACCAATAATCGTAATATCAAACAATAACTGGCGAATAATCGGACGGATATTTTCAAATTGTTGTCTAATACACCATGTAATTAAATCTCTAGATACATCTGTACTTAAACGATCATGGATATCTTCTCCAAAAGCGTAAGTAACACAAGCAATAGCATGTTCGATTAGATTTCCTTCTGATTCGGTAAATATACCGTCTTCAATAACCGTAGTTTCATGCTGAAGGATCTCACTTGCAATGTAATAGCCATTGAATACTTGACTATTAAAGAATGATTGATAAAGAACAGCGAACTCTTCAATTTTTTCTGGTTGCTGATTTTCAAAAATTGGTGCGAATTTTTGAAAATAGTAAGCACTATGTTCATTCAATTCATTTTGAATTGCTTCACTAGCCATTAGTTCTTCTAATTTTTTTTGAGTCTGTTTAATAAGTATTTCTGACATATTATAACCTCTTTCTTTAATTCGATTTCTTTAATTCACTAATAGTTACATATTTAAATAGTTCAGTTGAGTAGTAGTAAGGTTGTGTTTGTATAATTGCAGGAATCACGTGTTTAATATCTATTATTTTAATAGCCGAATGTCCAGGAAGAATTGGCGTATTTAATACGGTAGAAAGTGAATGACACAAACTTAATAAATAATCTTTTTTTATAGTTGTATTAAAACTGATTGATTCAATCTTACGACTACCAAAAAGTGCGATTAACAAGATAATACATTCTTCTGTAAGTAATGGATTATTCAATTTTTTTGTAAATACTTTATTATTTTCAACATACCAAAGTTTGTATGCTTCTTCTAAAGATTTCTGAGCGATTATAAGTTCTTCATCAATTGAACTGTATGTTAAAGAATGCGAAGCTTGTTCTTCAATATATCTTTTTAAAAACGACCATTTTGAACGACTTAAAGGAACAATTAACGTATGGCCATTATCTCTTTCACAAGATATCTCCCCTTCTGCTAACATTGCAGCTGTTATTAAATTGTTAAGCGTGATCAACATTGAGCCTCCTTTCAATTCAATTTAATTTAAGTTAATTTAATTAAATTAAGATAAAAAAAGTACCCAAAAACAATCACATAGAAATGCAATTGTTTTTGGGTACTTCCCATTAATAGTATTTAATTATAATTGGATTATATAATTATATTTAACTTAATTCAACTTAATTCAAATGGTTAAGCAGTAGACTTAGAACTTTTAGGGTAAGATGAATCTTTTGTTTTTCCAAATAATTCACCAAGCCATTCTACTGTAATCCCAAGTTTTCTTGAAATTTCTTCAAACGATAATTTCTCAATATATGCTAAATGATAGATATATGATTGCCTTGCCTTACTTAAATTCAATTCAGGTAAATTAAAATCTTTTGCAATTGAATTCAAATGTCTATTTAAATTCACATATGTCACCTTATCATAAACAACTTTTCCATTAACCGTTGTTTTAGAAAATAAGAAATACGGTGTTTCTGCAAATAATGAACGAGTATTATAGAATTCAATTAAAATTAGAGCTGGTATGCCTTTAATGAAAACTTCTCTTTTAGGAGTATTAATCAATACTTCATCATCATCAAGCATTTCAAAGTCATCTTTTTTAAAATAAAGCTCACTTGATTTGAAACCATAAAGGGCAAAAACAAACGCTAATTTTAAACTTGTAGCATAAGAAGGATTATTAAAAACTTGATCTTGTATGTTGTAAAGCATCTCATGCGTTAAATTAATTTCATATTCTCGATTAGTACGTGGTAATTGTATTTTTACGCAAGGATCTACAACTACTTTATTACTTTCCCATAAGTAATGAAAAAACAATTTTAATATTCCCAGCTTTTTATATACTGTTGATGGACTAAGTGTAATTGATTGATTATCTAAGTAGTTTTTTATATCTTGCGCTGAAATTTGAAATAACTCTTTAGGTGTTTCAGTCTGAGAATCGAGGAAAGAGAAAAAGTTTTGAATTTCTTTAGTATGATCCGAAATGGTTCTTACTTTATAATCATTTTCTTCAAGGTAGCTCTTAAAACCATGTGGCATACGGCTATTCACCTCTCTTATTCTGTGAATCTTTATTTAACAGTATAACATAATCATCAATCCGATTTTCATTACTTGCATCTTCAATTAATTGAATAGAATTTTAATTTAATTCAATCGAAAATAATCCTAATAAATCAAGTAATACCTTAATTACTTTAGTTTAATTTAATTTATTTGTAATTAGTTAACGTTACAAGTAACGAATACGTAATTCTATTTAATTGAATTCAAAAGATTAGCAGTTAATGGGATTTAATTAAATTACGAGGGACAAACAAAAAAACACCCGAACAAAATCGAAATGAAACATTACAAATGGTATTTCAATCAGTTCGGGTATTTCCCGTTGGGTATATGTATGTATAGGATTTATTAAGAAGTAAATGTATAGATCGCAGCTAGTACCAGACCAATGACTGAAAGAATTACAGCTCCAGTGTCAGCTAATTTCAATTGTTTTTTAGTTAATAAGTGTAGCATTAGAATTCCTCCTAATCTAGTAACTAGATTTAATATGTTTCTTTTATTTGAATTAAATATATAAAAGGATTTTTAAATTGTACAACTATTTCTGATTTTAACTGACTTTAGTCCTAGAAAAGAATTGATTGCTTGGATTAATTACGATATATTTTAAGATAACCGAATTAAATTCGATTAAAAGTAAGTAATTTCAATTCAATCAAATTAAATTACATTGGATTGGCGTTTATTTTAATCGAATCGAATTTAAATAACTTTAATTAGATTCAATTACAAAGTATTTTAATTTAATTTCAATTAATCGATAGTTATTTTAATCTACTTGAATTCAATTACATAATTATTTACTTGTAATTAATTTATTAATTTAATTCGTTGGTTTATTTAAATTGGATTACCGGTATTTTAATCCAATTTAATTCAAATTAAGTTCAATTAGTAGAATTTTAATCTAATTTAATTTAAAAAAACGCTAGTTTCCTCATTGTTACTAGTATTTCCGTTTTTAATTAGTTTTATACTCATTTATTTTGAATTTTAGAGAATTAAATACACAAAAATTATTAAGGAGGGTTTGAAATGGATATTAAAGAAATTATATTAGGTAAATTAGAAGAAGATCCGTTATTAAAACATATTATGTTATTAAATTATGCTGATGAAGAATTATTTCCAAACTATATTTTAGAACTTAAAAAGGAAGTTTTATACTCATCAGTAGAAGTAGCTGCAATGATTGATGAAAACGATTCTACTATTAGAAATTATGTAAGAATAGATAGTATGAATGATTATATTAAGCCAGTGAATGTTAAAAGATTTTTAAAGTATGATTATATTAGTGTTTTTAAAATTCATATGATCTTTTTATTGAAGAAAAAACAACGAATGCTGGTAGCTGACATAGAACACATATTAGGTGTGCAAGAACCAGTAGTAATGAAGTCAAATAAAAGTAGAGAGCAGTTTCCACAAGATGAAAATTTAGTAACTAAACGTGAGATTTACCCTGTTCTAACACAAATGAAAGAAATGTTGATGGCATATGAAGAGCAATTTAATCTAAATAAGAAACATATGGCTGTAAAGGGAGAAATTGAACTACTTGATAGCGAAGTTAATAATCTGGAAAAAGATATTATCAAACTGGAAAATCATATAGAAATTGAAAAACTTGCATTGGAACTAAGAAGGACTAACAGAAGAAACGTTGAACTTGTTGATACTGTATTAAGAAAGAAGTTACAAAATAATACAAACAAATCGTTTTTACAACGCATTTTTTCTCCTAAAGATAATGTGAATGATGTTGATTCATCGGATATTAACAAAGAAATAGAATTAAACAAAGCAGAAATGGATCGGTTAACTAAATCTTTAGAAGTTAAAGAAACAAGTTTAATTGAATTAAGAAATAAAGTAATTGAATTGAATGAACAAATTTCAATTAAACATGAAGAACTAAAGAGTATTGCCTATTTAGAAACTGAAACATTAGAAACAATTGAATTAAATTTAGCTGAAGACGAAGATAATTTAATTAAATCTAAATAAAAAGAAAGAGTATGTAGTTTAATACATGCTCTTTCTTATTTTGTCTCTATTTAATTGCATTAGATATATACTAACGATAATGATCAATGGTATAAATGTTGCTATAAACCAACTAACAATGATTAAAATGAAATTTGGATAAAGGAAAGCGTTTATTATTAAAACGGGTAGTGTTGTGAAATATAACCATAACGCAAAATATGAATTGAATTTTAGATTGCCTTCTAATTTAGAGATTATAAACATTTTTTCCATTTTTGACTTGATAAATAAGAATTCTGGACTAATGAATATAAGGTATAGTGCTACATTTGAAAACATAAATACCAACATATACAAACCACTCATTTTATCACCTCTTAATATAAATATAACCTAATATCAAGTAAATGAGACGATTAAATTAAAGATAGAGAAAAAAAGAACCCTTATTATTAGTAAGGGTTATTTACTATTATTATTTTATCTCTTACCAAATGGATTTGGTCTATTTGTAGCTAACATTTCTTGAGCAGTTGGTCCATTACCATCTAGTGAAGCTGTTTTTTTAACTGCAGTTGCAAATGGATTAGCTTTTGTTGCAGTAGCTGACTTTTTAGCAAACGGGTTAAACGTTTCTTTTGATTTGATAAATGAAGTATCTACTTCAATTTCTTCAGATTGTTTAGACTCTAACTCAACTAATTTCTTAGTTTCATCAACGAATTCAAGATACTGTAATGGAGTATTCATACCAGTAAAGATTGTATAAAGTGAACAGAAATCGCCATTCCAAATTGGATCACTAATCTTACCTTCCATATGAGAAATATTCTTCTTTGTTTCAATAAATTCTCTTACGGCATTTTCAATCTTAGAATCTTGTAGGCCAGCGTTTTCTCTTGGGCGTAAAAGGATGCTAGCAAAGTGTTTTGCAGATTCGAAATCATGTCGATAAGTAAGGCAGTCATCTTCGAAATCCTCTGTTGCTTTGTGCATTAATTCTCTTGCACTGAATTTATCATTAGCAATACGTGATTTACTAATTGAAGTAAACCCACCTTGTAAGAATAGTTTTTGCATATCACTTGCGTCATAAGTTAGGTAATCTGAACCTAGTGTAGTTGGGATTAAATTTAACTCATGAATTAAAGATACGATATATGCATTTGTGTATTTTTGCCAACTTAAATTATGTTGTTTAAACATTGTAGTACCTTGTTTAGATTCACCATACGTTTGTAAGTGATCATTATCAGCAACAATAACATTTGCTAAATAAGGTGCATCTTGCTCTTTTAGTGTTTTTCTTAATTCTTCAATTAATTCAATTGCATTTTGACGTTCTACTTTTTCTTTAATAGAAGGAAGTGAAAGTAAGAATGAAACAGGGTAAGGAAGAATTTGTGATTGAACAAACAGTTTAAGGAAGACTAATCCGAATCCAGTTCCGACACCACCACCAGCACCAACAGTAATTAATAAATGATCAATTTTTGGTTCATTATTTTCATCGTGGAATGTCTCATAGAATTTACTTAGTAAATGGTTTTGATGAGTCTCTGCATCTTCATTAACTTCTGCGTTGAATAGATTTTCAACAATTGCAGGTGTTCTTGCAGCTCCTTTTGTACCTTCAAAGTGAACGCGATTGTTCATAGGGATATTATCCAAGTACATCATATCTGTTTTAGATAAGTTTAACGCTAATGTAGGGTAACATGGTTCATTATTTTTAAACTTAAAACCTGCAAAAATATCAGCGTCTTTATTTCCTTTTTGACCTATACCTAAAATACCGAATTTAATAGCTAGTTCGTTTGAAGATAAATGTTTAAGTTCTTCCATTATATATTCTCCTTTACGATTGGTTATTTATGTAATCTGCTTGTGCTACTTTAAATAGTTCTTGTCCTAATGTACTCAAAGTGTACATTTTTCGTCTACCAATTTCATGACTTGATAAATAGCCTAATGCACATAAACTATCGATAATTGCATGAACCGTTGGTTTGCTAATCTTAACTAACTCTTCGATCATTGCTTTATTTACATACTCATTACCTGCTGCGGTTAGAAAGATTTGTTTCATTGGATGATACTCTTTTATTTGTTGCCATTGATGATTAAGTAATTCATTTACCGACATACCAGAAAGACCATTATCGACCAATTTTCTTCCTCCTTTGTTATATTAATCTAAATATACCAATATCTACTAATAAAGTAAACTATTAAATAAACTATTTATAAAACCATTTGATTTACCTGTGAACATACTGATATTACTAGCTTTATAGACAAATAAACTTTTTGGTAAACTTTATATTAAACTCAACGATAAACTTTTTAATAAACTAATTGATAAACCTAAAAATAAACCTACTATTATATATTTTACACATTTTAGTGGGGTGGTTATTGAAATGAGATCCAAGTAATAGTGTATTTTTATGTTATTAAACTCTTAATGTAGGGTGCAGAACATAAAGACTCATTGTTGCCTGGAGTGTGATTAGTTTTTCTAAGAATGTAATTACAACTCATTATTTGTTTTTTTCACCGATTAGTCGATTGTATCTTTAGAAATTGTGTTTTTTTTAACATCTTATTTACTGCTGGCTCATCGTTTGAACGACAATCTAATCTAAGGTTCTTTCTATATTTAGTCCATTACATTGATAAAAACAAATACGGAATAAAATTATTTAAATATAACTTTATTTCAAATATAGAACTAAGTATGAATAGAGTGTTTTCGTCTCAGAATGTGTACTTTATATTAAGTTATTTAAATAGTTTTTTATGGGTATTTTCTTTTTACCAGACCATGATTTTTTCTCATGGTCAGCTACTCATGGTCACGCACCATGAAAGATAAAAGGCGCAAAGTATTGATACATCAACATTGGCAAAATTATTACCTTTCCTTTGAAACCTTGAGTAAATACCCTTATAAACAATTGAATTGGATTAAATTTAATTAAAATAAAGTAACTTAATCCAATTCAATAATTAATTGAATTAAATCGTAATTGTTAATATAAAATCCCGAAGTTGTACTAGGACTAAACTCTTATAAAATTAAGTTTTTCTATTAGTTAGTTATATTTTTCTGTTATATTTTATTTTGAATTAATCGAGCCACGAAAGGAGGATAGAAATTGAACTCAAATAGTTACGTTTTTGAAGATATTTACACCCAAAGAATAAGGCCTATAAAAATCAAATTAGGGGAACATGAATTATTCGGATTATATATTTTATATAAATGTCGCTATCTTACTGGAATGCAAATAGCCGATATAATTTCAGCTTCTAATCAGATTACAAAGAAAGGCATTCACAACAAAATTTATAGCAAATACATCAAATCAAATATTCTAGTACCGTATAAGGTCAAGAATGCTATACCAGGTGTAATTTTTAACTATTATCGAATAGGTGCTAACGGACTGCGTATCCTTTGTGATAATTTCTTTATTACAGAGAAAGAAGCAGAACAGTACCTAAATGATAAGCACAAGATTCCTAAACGAATGATGCATTTCTTCGATACACAAAGTGTAGTAATTAATACGTTATCTAACCTGTATGAACATAGGAATGAAATATCACTTGAAGATTTAAGACTGGACTATATGGATAAAGGGGAAGTTTCTAAGATCCATGTTGATTCAGTTTTAAAATATAAAGACCGTTATCTCTATATTGAAATGGATACGGGAAGTGAGGGCTTAGAGTTTATTCGTCAAAAGATACAAGCTTATGGTAACTATGCTAAGTCCGAACCGGATAGACAACACATTCTATTATTGGCATATGGCGATAGAAAGAACCTTAATGTGAATGGGAGAAGTCGTAGTGTACGCGAAGGGAATATAAAGCAAACAATTGTTGGTGCAGATTATCTTCAATTACCCAATTTGCACATTTGTATAACAGACATTCATTCATCATTTAAATTAGGTGCTAAACTATTGCTTGGTGAAAAGCCATATAACGAGGAACAAATTCAAAATGAGTTAAACAACTTGATTTACAACTTAAATCAAAACAGAGTATTGAACCTTGAAATCACGAATAATTTAGATGTTTCCATACCTGATAACTATAAATCATTAACTTTAAAAGGATATCAAACCGCTGTTATTAAAAATAAGCGACGTGATATTTCACTTTATGAGGAATCTGTCTTACTACTGTATATGGAAGAAGGAAATGTTCGACTTCTCGATCAGTTAGATTATTATTATCATTTAGTGATTAAAGGGAAGATTGATTTCCAACGAATAATAGTCGTTTATGATAACCCAGAGGAATTACTAAATGATAAGTTAGGGTACATCTATAAAGAAGCTCTTTTCGTAGATTCATATACAGCTGCAATGGAAACGGAGAATGATGAGATATTTTATCATCAACTGACAAAACTAAATATGGGGGTAAAAACGTTTGAATGGCAAAGACATAAAAAGTAAATTACCGTTTTACTTGCTTTACACCTTAATAACGTTGAACGGTTATTACTTAATTGAATCCATGATAAATTATTGGATTGTACTCACTACAGACGACTACATAACAGCTACGAACATCCTCATCTTTGAAAAGTCTGCCGAACCATCTTTATTCCATCTAGTGTTATCAATCATCTTAAGTATTTTTATGTTTCTCTTAGCTACAAAGTTTAAATCCTACGACAGTATGAAAAAGAAATTTTCGTTATTACTGTTTGCAATGTTTCAAGTAATTGTCCATTACTTATGGTTTGTTACCGCTCCAATAATTCGTTCAGTTGTACCTTACTTAGAGGACCGATTTGAATTAAGTAAAAATACTGATATTGTATGGTATCAATTTTTATTAGGTAACAATGAGCAGTTAATGCTAATCATCAAATATGCTCCATTATTCGTTACGCTTCTTTTTATCATGTTTTTAGTTGGGTTATACAATCGTGACCACGAAGAAATTAAAGATGCGTTTAGAGATTATGAGATTAATAGCAAATTCTTCAAGAATATTGAGCAAGCAACAAGCACACAACAAACTAAACCTGATGTAATTCTAGGACCGGATAGTAAAACTGAGGAAAGTGTAATTCTTCATGGTGGAGACAGAACGCTAGGAACAGCTATTGTAGGTAGTATCGGGACAGGGAAAACATCGGCACTTTTGATACCTTTAATAAATCAAGACTTACATCATCTTGTACGATTTATTAATGAATATCCAAAGATTAGAAAATTACCAAACTTTGAAACTGAAGAAATAAGAGGTAGCTATTTAAATGGTATTACAATAATTGAGCCTTCTAATGATTTATGTCAAAAAGCATACAAATTAGTATTAGCTCATGGTATACCAAAAGAAGCAGTTTTCTATATTGATCCAACTAATCCAAATACACCTTCTATTAATCCAATGAAGGGACCAACTGGTAAAGTAGCAGAAGCATTTGCTAGTGTTATTGAAGGTTTAGCAGAATCAGGCAGCGGTGGAGGACTAAATTTCTTCCAACAATCGGAACGAAATCATTTAAAAGAATATATCTATCTACTAAAAGAACATGATGTGGAATTTGAACCGACTTTTAGTGATTTGATTGATATGTACAACGACCCTATGTTAGTACGTGCAATGCATGTGAAATTAAAAGAACGACTTCCAATGAACATTAATGACATTGAAGATCGTGATGAAAGAAATAACTGGCATATCCTAAAAGGGATAGATGATTGGTTTGAAATGAACCATAAACAAGCAACAACTCATAATGGTTCACCAGAGAAATTTACTACTGGTAAATATCGTGGTCAAGTGCGTTATTATGACGCAAAAGAAGAGCATGTACAAAACTTACGAAATGTTCTTAATGATATTTCAAATTCCGTACTTATTCGTCGAGTTCTTTTTGGTAAATCTGAGTTCAACTGGGATGCTCACCTTGCGAGTGGGGGTGTACTTTTAGTAAATACAGCAAAAGGTGAATTAGCAACGCTTTCTAATATCATTGGAAAACTTGTTTTACTATCAATACAAAATGCAGTATTTAGACGTACCCCAATGACAAGTACGTTCCATCACTTAATAGCCGATGAGTTTGCCGACTTCATGTATCAGTCGTTTCGTGAGTTTCCAGCGCAAGCAAGAAAATACAAAGCAGTTATCACAGTTGCTACGCAAAGTGTTACTCAATTAGCCGATCGTTATGGTGAAATGTATATGCATACACTTTTAGGAACACTTAGAAATAAATTTGTATATGCGGACATACCAAATTATGATGCAGAGCTATTTAGTAAGATATTTGGTGAAGAAACGAAATTTGAAGAAACAACAACAGAGCAAGGTGTTCCGATTACCGCTGAAAATCCTCAAATGAGACAGGGTAGTTCATATAAGAAGTCAAAAGAAGCTATTATGTCACCGAATGACATTCTCATGCAGAAGGAATTTCATTGTGCAGTAAAAATGGTTAAGAATAACCGTTCTATGCCAGTAAGACAAATTAAAGCAAACTTTATTAATGATGAAGAATATGATGAAGCAATTATCAAAGTTGATCCTAAAGCAGCTGCAATCTGGTTAGAGGATAGAAATAAAGATTTATTCGGCATTTCAAATGATGAAAATGTCGCAGAACCATTAGAAGAACTTGTATTAGAAGTCGAAGAACAGGTAGATGAAGTAACAATCGAACCAACACTTACTTCTAATAATGTAATACCTATGACTCTACCGAATGTTGAACCAAAGGAACAACCAGGTAATGAATATAAGATGGAGATTGTAACTAAACGAAATAAATTACGTACAGCAGGTATTGAGGATAAACTATTATTCTCTGACCTATTAGTTCAAGATCCACAACAAGAAAAGCTAGTAGAAGAAAAAGTAGTAAAAGAAATGCCAGTAGAGGACCAAACTATTGTTACTAAGACACCAGAAGAAGTAAAAGAGCCTGTAATAATAGTTGAGCAAAAGGGACCAATCGAACTGACAGAAGAAGTCAAAGAAACCATCATTACTCCAGCAATAAATGAATCCGCTGCAACAATTGAAGATGATGTGATCATGGATGCTTCTACGTTATTAGGTTTATCAAAAAAGGTTGAAGAAACAAAAGTAGAAACGATTGTAGAAGAGTCGATAACTGCACCTAAAGCAGAAAAAAGTGAACTAGGTAAAGAACAAATCGACTTAGTAAACTCCCTTTATACGTTTGTAAATGAAACTGAAGAAGATAATTAGAATTATTTGTTAATAGGATGTCGCAAAGAGTTTTTCGAGCACAAAGGACTATTGTAATTATTTTTCACCTAAGATACACTCTAACTATCCAAAAAAACATTCTAAAAGCTCCAATTAAAACAAATGGGACAAGCCCAATCTAGAGTAAAGCGATTTATTCTATTTTGGGCTTGTCTTTTTTTATTGGTGTGAAAGGAGAAATTATGGAAAGTACATTATCATTTGAATCATTATCATTAGTTGGAACGACAGATACAGTAGCAAATACATTTATTAAAATCATAGAAGACTTATCAGATATTAGTAGTCGCCCTAATTTCTTTCATCAAATTGAAAGGGAACATTTGACTCAATATATCTATCTTCTAAAAGAGCATGATGTCTATTCAGAACCAGTAGTAATAGATTTATTTAGAATGTATGATGATCCTATGCTTGTAAGAAGTATGCATCTGAAATTAAAAGAGTGTATCTTTTATTATGTGAATACTGAGGAAGAACGAGATGAAGAAGTACTTAAGCAATTAGAACAAATCGATGAATGGTTTGAATTTAACCTTGTGCAATATAGAGATCGTAAGGGACAAATAGAAGTGATTCAGAGCGGTCAGTATATTGGGATGACCCGTTATACAGATACAAACTATGACCATATTGTAAATTTACGTAATGTGTTAGATATTCTTTCAACTCAAACAGTAGCTTGAACACTCTCTCAAGTTGAAAAATATATTGTACATTTAATTGTTTTAAGATAAACTAGCAATTAAGTAATATAAAATTATAAATTATTTGAGAACTTCATATAAAACGAATGGGACAAGCCCAAATTAAGAGTAAATTTCTGTTTACTTTTAGTTTGGGCTTGTCTTTTTTTTGTTTTCTACGAAGTGGAAGGAGAAAATAACAATATGTTTACTTTAGAACAAGAAGAATATATTAAAAGAGCCGAACGAAACAGAGAAATCTTACCTGGTGTTGTACGAACTGTATCTAAACACGTACTTAAAGACAATGGTGAAGAGAAAGAAGTTGAAATTGCTACAGTCGTATTGAAAAACGGCATTCAAGTAATGGTTACAGACGAAGACTTCTCAGAATATAAATTCCGCTCAATCAGTGGCTTTACAGGTCAGTATGTTGATTTAATCATCACAGAATACAAATATACAGAGGGTGTTGTTATTGGTTCTGTAAAAGAAGCAGACGCAATTAATTCTGCTAAATTCTTTAGTGAACTACAAGAAAGAGAAGAACACCACACTTTAGATACTGCAACTTATGAAGGTACGATCACTGGTTATAACGCTGAAAGTAACGCATTATTCGTTAAAGTGAATGGTTTTACAGCTTATATGAATTATAAAGACTGGAAACATGGTCGTCTAGCTCCAATGAATCTGTTAGTAGATAATGGGGAAATTCAAAGAGGTCATAAAGTAACGGTTAAGGTAATTCGTTTTGATGCTGTAGAAAGAAAAATTACAGTATCACGTAAAGAAGCTATGAAGGATCCATTTGAAATGTTAGAAACTTTAGATGAAAAAGATACTGTAGCTGGCCAAGTAAGCCAAGTGTCTGCAGTTCATGGTATCTTCGTTAAATTAGATAATGGATTAGAAGTAAAAGCAATTCGTCCAAAATATTTAGAAGAACCAGTCGTTGGCGATATTGTATCTTGCCGACTTAGAAGTGTGAACCGTCAAGAACGTAAAGCAAAAGTGGTAATTGTATCATACCCAAGGGGCCGTAAGACAGTACAAGATTTTGGAAGCTTTTTATTTAGCTAATCTTTATGACAACAACTGAAGTTTCAACTGTAGATGTTGAAAATATTGAAGATGAAGTAGTTGAAAAAGAACATTTCTTAACTAAAAATGGGGAGATTCCACTTTGGGATCACCCCGAATTAACTAAACGAATCGGTCCCCCGTTTAATTATAAACCTGTCATTAACATACCAGGTGCGCTTCATCTAGTACGTAATGGCATTCTTGATAAACAAGACATAACCATTTTAAAAGTAATCGCAGATGCAATTTGTTCTACTGATGACCAATTAAAGCGTGTATTAGAACTTGCAAATATTTCCCGCTCGTATTATTCAAAGCAACTGAAGATGTTTCGTACATTAGGGCTTGCTGATAGATGGGTAGTACGAATTGATGAAGATGATGAAGTAAAACCTTCTGCTCCAATTACGTTAGGTACTGGAGGTTATCTATTACTTAGTCAGCTATATGGCGCAACGTTTTTAGTGAAACCAGAGAGCTTTCATATGAGTGATATCAGTTTCATGTTACGTTTCATTGCTTTAAATGAGTTTAGAGTGGTCTTTGCAGAACGAAAAGTGTTAAGAAGTTGGAAGTGGCAACCAAGACTTTATAAAAATAGTAAATACGAAAAACCACAAGCAGTAGCGGAAGTGATCACTGCAAATGGTAATATTACGTTTCTACTAGAAAGAGCACAACAGCAGCATGACTTCATTTCACATTTACAAAAGAAGTTAGAGAGCTGGAAGGTTGGATTTGAAAAACATGGTGAGATAAGGGTTGATGGAATACCACAACAAACTACTGTTGTTGTGATTCACGCTTCCACACTCTCTATTGCTCATCATATCCATAACACTTTAATGCTAGACACATTCCCATTTCCTATATGGGTAGCGGTTGAGGAAGAACAAGAGAACTTTAATACTTCTTTCTTTGTTCCTCAAGGTGAGAAACTTAATCGAATTCGATTAGATATATTTTAATTCAATTAAATTTAAATAATTTGAACTCAGATAAGGAGGTGTCCACATGCTAGCAACAAACCGAGATATTCAGTTTAACTTTAATTTTGACCAAACAATGTATATACAAAGAATTGGTTCATTACTAGCTCATGATATTGATAGCTCATTACATTCCTTACGTGTTAGTGAGTTACTATATAAGTTTTTACTTTATTTAGGATACGAAGAGGAAATTGCGAAAGAATATTACATTGTTGGTGTATTACACGACATCGGTAAATTGCAAATCCCTAAAGATGTACTCCAAAAAGAAGGAAAATTAACATGTGAAGAATGGCAACTAATGAAACAACATACACAGTTTGGATTAGACGAATTAAAAGATTACGAGTTTAATCAAGAACATCTTAATGCTATTTTGTATCACCATGAGAATTATAATGGTACGGGATATCCTCACAACTTATCTGGAGAAGATATTCCAACAATGGCTAGAATTTTAAGAATCGTGGATAGTTTTGATGCCATGAACAATGACCGCTGCTATAGTGAAAAAATTGAGTTTATGGGAACATTGGAAGAAATTAATCAGTGTTCGAATAAATTCTATGATCCTTACCTATCTGAGCAATCTATTAAGTTTATGACTGAATCTTAGATATAACTGTGATTGAGAATGAAGTACAGAAGCATTAGGTACGTGAATTAAATAAGCACCAAAACAAATTGGACACTTGAAAAAGTGTTCATTTTTCTTTATCAAGTAAACTATAATTAAATTATTTGAGAAAAAGGGGAGCGACTATAAATGTTTTGGGGAAGCATTATTCTTTCAATCTATATTCTAATTGGGTTCTTTATAACACATAAAGAATTAAATGAAATAGCTGATATGCTGGAAGAGGAATTGGATGAAGATGATTATGAGAAAGAAGATCTCTTGGAACTTGAAAAAAATAAGGAGCAAATAGGTGATAAAATAAACGATTTAAAAAAGTTGGTTGGAGAAAAAGGTGCAATTTATAGTTTTTACGTATTTGGTACTTTATTTTGGCTACCAACGATGATTTATTCAAAGTTTCAGTCCAAATAATAGACCTAACGGTATTCTGTTAGGTTTTTTATTTGTCAGGATAAAGTATTTAGAACTAGTGATAGTATTGAGAGTTTAGAGGGATTTTAAGGTTAAATTAAGTAAAGTAGATTAAAATTTATGAGTCAATGGTGAAACGACAGCAAATAACTGTCGTTTTTTTGTTCATACGAATCCATTAAGAACTTGCAATTTTATTCATAATAGTAACTTTTTATAAAGTGAAATTAGAATGTTAAATCATGAGACTACTAATTTTCAAGAATTTTGTCTATTATTCGACAAAATAATACAAGTGATTTTTCTTGTATTTTACTAATTTTTTCCAAATGTATTACAAAGTTGTCTATCCTGTTAATTTTTGATTAATTATTAGAAAACAAAGTTTATTCATATAGATTTTACTAGTATTTTAGTCTTGTTCTAGTTATTATATAAAGAGTATAGATTACTTATATAAAATTGATAGACATACATAAATACAGAATGTATGTTCGTTATGAAAATCATATATGTTTTTAACTGTTTTTACCATATTGGTTGAAAAACACCATAATCTCCTATTGTATGGACTATACTTAATACATATAACAACAAATACAATAGACGAAGAACAGAAAGGAGTAGTAGGCATGGAAAGTAAATATGTGCTAAGAAAAACCTATTTTACTTCTGATAAAGACAATACAGCATTAGAAATGATCTCCATTGTTAAAGAGCCAGTAGAAATCAGTGTTACAGAATTTGAGATATTATTTTCTGGTCAAAAAGAAGACACATTAAATAATTATCCTCAATCAGTACGTGAACGCTTATTAGTAGATGATTCTGAGAGTGTTGATTTGGAGATAGAACTTGAAGAAGACACATTACAGTCTTTATTAGAGAACCCTGAGCAAATATATGCATACGAAATACCACTACATTAATTAACTTGTAAAATACTGGATATTTGTATATGATTAGAGTGTATTTTCTAATTATTGCAATCTAGTTTAAGTATTTTACTTAATAGATTAGCGGTTCCTTATTTTAAACGTACAGGCCCATGAGGTCAGATATTACACATTAATTGTGTTAATACTGCCTTCATGGGTCTTTTTTTGCGTTTTTTTGGGTATATATTTGGAAAAAACTAAATAAAAAGGAGCGTTTTGATGGCTAAAGTAAAAGTAATACCAGAGGATGAATTGAATTCTTATACTGCAGGACTCTTTCAACATTATGTAGTGAATGGAGATCTTGATAAGAGGAAACTTCATGAGGAAAACATCGCTGCAATTAAGGAGTTTTGGAAAGAAAAATTAGTGAAAGAAGAAGAAAAACGTCACGAATTTAAGGAACATGGGTTAGTCATGAAATGGGTTGTAAAACCGACTTATATGACTGATACTACTGGTTTAAATGATTATCTGAATGATCTAGGATTATTGCCGCTCGTAGCGAATATAAAACCAGAAGATGAAGATATTGAGGAAGAAATCAAAGATATGTTGTTACCTGAAACATATTATATTCGACCAACTCTTAATAAAAATGGTAAAGAGTATATTACTAGTGAAGGGATCCTTTTAGGAAGTCAGTCAGTAGAAGAACTCATACCATTTTATCTAAAAACGAAAAGTGAATTAGATAAATTAAATGAAGATTATTCTAATATGGTGAGTAAGATGGGGAGTTGTAAGGTACTTAATTCAAAGAAGAAGGTTCAAACTACTTATGGAAGTATCGCAAAAGTAGCAAATAAGAGAACCTATGATGTTGCTAAGATTTATAATGAGTTTGGCGACCATTGGATGATTGAAAATAGTAAACCTAATAGTGTGAAATTACAGGAGTTAATTGAAAATGGTCAACTTTCACAGAAAGATATTAATCAATTTAGACAAGTAATTGATAAGCGCTTAGAATTTCATGTTCTTACACTGGAATCAGAGCAAAAAATCTTTGATATGTTAAATTGGAAAAGATCAAAAGCAATTAACAATGGTGTTCAAGTAAATTCAAGAGATGTTCGTGCTATACATATTGAAAAAGCAATCGAACTTCTTAAGGAAGATTGTTGTAAGCTACCAGAAGGGAAAATTGAAAATTTACTTCAATTTAGCTTAATAGCTGAGCGAGCAACTAATTACTTACAAGAGCAAGAATCCATTACCGGTGAAATTACCTATGAGTTTACAGATGTTGTTCACGAGTTACTATCAAAAGAGTATGGTATTGGCTTATATGTCTTTAAAGATGTATCGGTATTGTATGAACTTCAAGAAAGTTATGATGTGAACGGTCAAATCATTACTGATGGACACTTTACTCATTTTATGGAGAACAATTTTTACCATGCAGACGATACACGATGGACAGAATTAATGAGGACTAACGCTTGGGGTAAAGTACGTAACAATTTACCAGGGCAACAAAAGAATAATGACGAGCAGCTGGATTTATTTGATGAATTTGGCTGAGTGAGTAGAGGATTGCTATTTATTTAAATTAGTGATCCTCTTTATTTTTTGTGAAGTGAAACTTTTTAAAAATTGAAAAAATTATGTGATATGCTAATCGAGGGTAATTAACCAGAAATATAAAGGGTTAATCAAATAAGGGGGAAGAACATGATAAATCGAACTAGAATTTTTATTAGTTCAGCTTATGAAGATAGTTTAAAACCACTTCGTAAAAAATTAAAAAAACATCTTGAAGATTGTGGACATGAAGTACCAATTTTCGAGGATGGAGATTTTGGAACATGGGAGAAAAATTCATTAGCGCAATGCTTGAAGGTCGTTCGCGATTGTGATGTATTCATTTTACTAATCAATCAAAAAGCAAGAGCTGGCGGTGAACTAATGCCTGGTAATATCACACCAACGTTTTTAGAGTACATAGCTGCTAAAAAGACGAACAAACATATTTTGGTTTTCGTAGAATCAAATGTAAAAAATGCATTTGATTCTATAAAAATTGAACTAGATATGCTTCATACTCAATATGTAAATGATAAAAGTCGTGAACCTGATTCACCTTTTGATCCATTTAAAGATTGGATTGAGAAGCATAAATCTTCTCTAGGTATGGCAAAAGTCCATCTTGAAAAAGCGGACCCATTTATCTTTGCATTCTTATATGAGTTATATGGTAATCGTGAATGGTTATACGATTTCGAGTTTACCGATGAGAACATGAAAAGCAGAATTGCACAAATGCTAAGTACATCTTTCCGTTCAGTTGTCGGATTAATTCCAGATTTAGAAAAATTATATAAGTTGGAAGAAACCGCTGTTTACTTAAATGATTTTCCAAAGTATTCGATTGATATGGTTACAGAAAAAGAGATTTTACTTACTAATGAAGATGTAAAATCTACCGAAAAGTGGTCAAATTTTCTTCAAAAGGGTATAACTATTTTCTGTAATGATAAAGATATTATACAAGCGCCTGATTTTAATCCAACTAAAGTTAATACAATTACAGGTTGTCATGGGGCATCTTTATATAACTATGATCCACAAAATGGTGAAATCTTAACATTAGTTGGTACTGCTGGTGCAATAACTGAACAAGAGTTTTATCAACTTAGTGAAGATGACATATATGTGGTTCAAGCCTATAAAAATAAACAGAGGATTATTAGTTATAATGAAAGTAAAAAATTACTATATGTAACGATTCCTTTAGGTAATTTTGTACTTTGTCTCCACTTTTTGTTGAAAGATTTTTGGACAAATCATCAAGTTACGGCTTATAATAGCGAAATAGAATATGCTATAATAGACGAAACAGATTATTTCTACAAATTCTTTGTATTATTGATTGGAGGCAAAGTATCATGAGTAAAGAGTATGTAAACTATAGTAATACAGATTCAGTTGTGATTGTGCGTACTCCATCAAATGGAAGTAGTAGAATCAATCAAACTGGACGTCCACGAAGAATGGAAACTTTCTCTGAAAACATTACTTGGTTAAACAGTAAGTTAAGAGAATCAGAAAGAATTATGCCACGCCCTAAAGGTTTTGGAAAATAATCTAAGTTGTTTAATAATAAAATAATGAGTGATAAAGGATTGCAAAGATATTTTTGCAGTCCTTTTTTTATTGTCTAAAAGGAGAATGAGTTTAATGAAACCACAAATTAAACCGCTATATATCACAAATTACCTTCCGAAAGGAGCAACTATCTTATTGGTTGATATGTCCCAGGCAGAACTTGACTTTGCTGCTGAAACATTCGATAAGCAAGAACAAAGAAAATTCGATATACGTATGAAAAAACGATTGGATACCATGTGTAAGACGCTTGAAAAATTAAAAGATACTCATGATATCAAAGTTTTATCAACGATCAATAATGGCTATTGTTTAGAAAATATCGCAAAGCATGTTGATGACCATCTTAACTCATGGGTTGGTACTTATTTAGAATCAGATTTTGTTAGATATCCTGATTTACCAAACTATGATTCATTACAAAGAAGTACTTTGAATATCGATTTTGTAAAAGATTTGTCTAAAGACAATCCAGTTTATGTTGCTGGCCTATGGAAAGAACATTGTGTTTATGCAGTGGCGAGATTACTTCGTTACCATGACATTGAAGCCTTTTTATATACGGATCGTAGTTTATGTCTAGAATATGATTTTTCAGACCTAGAAGATTACGACACTATTGATTTGCTAGGTGTTTGTATGCGTGATGGTATTACGATCAAAACGGTAAATTATGATATGTTGGAGGGGAAATAAATGGAAATGTTTGAAGCATATCAAGATAAATTCGGTAATTTGTGGCAGGCTCCTAGAATTGAAAATGATTGCGGTTACTGTAAAGGGCTAAATAATCCCCACATTCTATGTTCAGATTGTGCAGATAAAGTAAAACAATTCAATGAAGAAGCTAAATATATGGAATTTGAAGATTTTTCATTAAATAAACAATCCTTTGATTTAAAAGGCATAGTGACTAAATTAAAACCTTTATTAAATCGTCTAATTGGATAGGTAAGAATTACATATAATAAAAGTTAGTTAAAGGGTGTATTTAGTACACTCTTTTTTTATAGATTTGTATAGTAAATATACACTTCTGTTTTTGTCTTGTTTTAGAATATATTGTTTTATATTGTTTCTTCTTGCTTTATCTTGTTTACAGAATTCAAAAACCATTGGAGTGTAAGGCTTTGTTTATAATAACTATAACTTTTTTAAGCTATACTATAACTAAATTAAGCTTTTATATAACGAAGTAGAGCTAAATCATAACTTTTATAAGGCAATAACTATAACTTTTTTAAGCTGTAGTATAACTAAATTAAGCTAACTATAACCAATTTAAGCTATCTATACCCTTTTTAAGCCAAACTATAACTTTTTTAAGCTCAAAAGGGCATTATCAGGACTAAAATCTTGGAAATTGAATGGAGTTTTCATAATTTCATATAGAATTTGTTTTCAATTTACTCTAACTATAACCAATTTAAGCTCCATTTAATAAATTAGTACTAACTATAACCTCAAACATTACTCCTAGTTGATAAACTATAACTTTTCTTAGCAGGTTTTTCTAGTAAACTACTTGTTTTGCAATCGTCAAAATACTACAATTAATTCAACTGCTGAAAGGGGGAAATGAAATGATAGTTGAAGAAACTAGTAGAGCGGTTCTGAAAAACAATAATTTGGTTTCAAAGTCGAATACACTAATTGAATCAAGCTATAAATTAACCCTAACAGAAGAGAAGGTCATGTTATGTGTAGCATCAGTTATAAATCCATCTGATAAAGATTTTAAAACATACAGATTCTCAGTCAAAGAATTTTGTGATGTATTGGGATTAACAAATAAGAAGCATGGTCAATTACGTGAGATCACAAAAGAGTTGATGAAAAAGGTTTTTGAAATTCGAATTGGTGAAAGTGTTATACAAGCATCATGGTTATCCTATGTGGCTTATAATAAAGGAATGGGGACAGTAGATATAAGATTTGACCCATTTTTAAAACCATATTTATTAGAATTGGATGGCCACTTCACAAGCTATCGTTTAGGAAATGTATCAAAATTGAAAAGTGTTTATTCCATACGACTATATGAGCTATTAAAACAATATGAGAAGTTTAAAAAGAGAACTTTCAATGTAGATGATTTAAAAGAAATACTCCAGGTACATGAAAATTATCCGCTGTATGGAAACTTTAAACAAAAGGTCTTAAATGTGGCTAAAGAAGAACTGGCTGCTAAAACGGATATTTCATTCACGTTTGAAGAAATTAAGAATGGACGTAAGGTTGAAAAGATTCAATTCAATATTATCTCTACACGTAACTTAAAAGCAGATGTGAAGGTTATTGAAGAGGAAATAGTTGAAGACAACACATTAATTATGAAACAAGAATTACTGAAATTAGGTATAAATATTAAGGATACACTCTTAAGTCAATTTGAAAAAGAGCATGGGGCTTCTTTTATTAATGATTTTATTAGTAATATGCGATTAAAAATCAATTCAATTGATGATCCCACTGCTTATTTTGTAGGGACGATGAGAAAAAATAAAGATCAAACTTTTGAAATTGAAAATTCCGTTGTGTCGCAGATTAATAGTGCAGTATACAATCTACTTAAAGGTACTACTGAAGCTTTACCAGAATTCCTTATTAAAAATTATTACATAACTGAGGCAGCAAAGTTTATATCAACTGATGATGCTAGTCAATATTGGGAGCAAGAAAAAGAAGAATTGAAACGCATGCTTGAGCAAGCTTATTTACGTAACAAAAAGCGTGTAGGAAAAGTACGAAGATAAACAAAAAGTAGGGTCTATAACAGTGCCTTACTTTTTTTATATTTTTTAAAATAAAATGTTTTATTCACTTTTTATCACAATACCTTGATTACTATTCAAAATTGAATTATTTTGTTATTGTTGAGAAAAATGGAGGATGTTCAGATGAATGTAGGGTATTGTAGAGATGAAATTCTAATTTGTGTGAAACAGCTATTAAAATCCAAAACTATAAAAGAGTTTACGATTCAAGAAGTGATTGAACTAATGAGAAAAAACAGTTCAATTTATAAAGAAAGTACTATCAGAACTCACATTTCCTCAAAGTGTTGTGTAAATTCACCTTCACACCATGCTACTGTTTATTCTGACTTTCAGAGAGTTAGAAAAGGTGTTTATATTTTATGTAATTAGATATAAATTTATTGTCTTTTTCTACCATTTACGGTAAAGTAGTATATATAAATTAATACAAACAAACGGGACACCCCGAATGAACAATAGGTAAGGACTATTAATGTCTACTACCTGTGTTTATTCGGGGTTTTCTGTGTTTTAAAGGAGAAATAGAAGATGAAAAAGGTACTATTAGCTGTCGGAAATGATAAGTATTCAAATATCTTGCGAAATGCTTTTAAAAAACTACCTGAAGATTTTACCGTTCCGCTGACTGAAGTATTAAATATTAAATTCCTTGATGAAGTGTTGGAAAATGAAAAACCTGATATCGTCATTTTCCATGATACACATTTACCATCTGCTACACCTAGAGAAGAAAGGGAAACAGAATGGTTAGAAGTGATTAGGGAATTAAAGTATAAACACAATAATAGCTTACGTATAGTTTTTCTTTGTGAGCGGGAATCAGACGATGTGTTCTTAAGAAGTTTAATCGGTTATAGTGTCCTTGATATTTTCCACGCAAATAACATCAGCTTACATGGATTGTTAGAGCAATTATTAGATGAACCGAACTATTCAAATGTTGCTCACATCATCGGAAATGAAAATAACATATCATTTCAGGGATCGGTTGATAACGAACCAATTGCAGCTGCAGAAGAAGGGGCCGAAGTTTCCAAAGGAAAGAAAGCTGAACCAGTTGTTGTTAAAAAAGTGATTGAGAAGAAGGTAGTAAATAAGATCATTGAGAACAAAATCGTTCAAAAAAATGTAATCAAAAAAGAGTTTCAACTTAACTTTCAACGTGAAGTAAAAATAAGAGAAACAGTTGGAATTGCGATTGAGCCTAAAACAATCTTAATCGGTGGAGCTTACCAGCGTATTGGAAGTAGCTTTATCAGCCACCTACTTACAGATTATGTAACTTCATTCAGAATACCAGTTACTTATATTGAAAATCCTTACCGTTTCCCATATACATTTGACCGTTATTTCGGAGAAGAAAAATTTAGTGAACATACAAGTGCATTTCATACAGAGGTTATGAAAGATAATGCTGCATTCATTAAGGAGATGGAATGGTTAGACGGAGATAAGCAATTAATCGTGTTAAATCCATTGATTGAACGACCATATACACTCGATAAGTTAGACTTTGAATCATTTTTAAAGATTATTTTTAAATTCAAGAGCCCAATCAACATAATCGATGTCGGCAATGATTGGAACAATCCTGTCGTTAAGGATTTACTCGATATTGCTAGTGATGTCTTCCTGGTAGTCGATAATGATCCATTTGCAACACAGAATTTCTTTGAACAACGTATTTTCCCATCATTATTTGATGAAGGAAGATTAATGGAAAAAGTGACAGTCATTATGAATAAGAGTAGTGACAAAATCGTTCAAGATGAAATTTTTGAAGGGGTTTATGACGATATATTGAGCTTTCCTTATATTGCGGAAGAAAGCATTTTCTCTCATATATCAGATAGACAATGGCTATATCCGCTCATCACAAAGGAAGTTGAAGAACATTTATTAGAACTAGCTCTATATTTCCTACCAGAAGAACTGCTACAAAAGCAAAAGAAGAAATCAAGCTTGTTCAGTCTTCCTAAATTCAGCATTAAATCGAAATAATTCTAAGGAGAAATTTAAATGGATAAACAAAAGAAATTAAAAATAGCCAGCATAGGTTGCTTTGTTATTTTCATAGGTTACACAGCAGGATATGAATTATTCCTACACGACAAAATCACATCAACACAAATCGTTGTACCAAATAGGATGATAGAGGCAAATGAAATTATCAAAGCAGAGGACTTAACATTCAAACGGTACGCAAATGATTTATTAACAAAAAAAGTAATTAAAGATCCTTCAAAAGTAATTGGTCAAAGAGCGGTTGGAACTATCGAGCCAAACGAATTTCTAACGAAAAATAAAATTGATTCTCCAAAACTAACTATGTCTGAAGACGAGAGTTTGCTTTCAATACCGGATAGTTGGATGGAAAGTGTACCATACACAATTAGACGTTTAGATTCAGTAGATATTTCATTAGTTGTTGAACCAAATATGAGTTCGAAGATCGTGACTAGTGAAGATTTTAAATTAGAAGATAAAGTTGTTGCGTATGTAAAGAGCCAACAGAATAAAGAGGTACGCGGTATTGCTTCTGATAAAGACAGAATGGATTCTGAGCAAGCACCACAACGTTTAGAAGTTATTCTTACAAATGATGAAATTAAGGAACTAGTAGATAAAGTAGAAAAGGGTTATAAGTTATTAATTACTTATAAAGGAGGTATTCGCTAATGAAAATAGCATTTGTCGGTGAACATTCGTATAGGCAGTATTTAGATAAATTAGAGTTTCCTAAAGATATGGAATCATTCTCAAGTGTAGCTGATATTTTAACTTCAACATATGAAGCAATTGTACTTGTTGAACACGTTGATCTTACTTCTTCAAATTTAATTCGAATTCGCCAAATGAATCCAACAGCTAAAATCTTATTCATTCAAACTAGTGATTCTGACCGCTTACAAGTAGTATGTGCGGCTCAACATATAGACATGATGCCTGATGATTTTTCAGAAGACCGTTTTAAACAATATATTGAAAAGTTATGGTTTTCAATCAAAGCCAGTCTCTATAAAAATGTCATAGCATTCTTTGGAACACACCCGCAAGCGGGTACTAGTTCTACTGCATTTAGTGTAGCTCACCAAATATTACGTAAAAATCGAACGGTATGTTTGTTAAATCTTAATTTATATAATCCTAGTGAATTTCCAGAAAAACCATCGGAGTATTCATTAAACACAATCTATCAAACACTAGTAAGTGGTCAAACAGAAAAAGTAAAAGATGTAATGGTAGAAGTAGACGGTGTACCAGTACTTATTGGTAACTGCAATCCATTACAAGTACAAGCTTATGAGATTGAGCCATTAAAGGGCATGATTGATTATTTGAAAGAAGAATTTGATTATGTCGTTATTGATGCTGGAGCAATGTTTGATAATGCAGGTAGTTTGGTATCTATGATGTGTTCAGGTACAAAAATTATCGTAGCAACTCAACAAGAGATTAGTATTAGAAACTTTAATCGCAATTACGAGTACATCTTAGGTAAATTGAATTTCGATATTGATACATTTCATTTAGTGGTTAATAAATACATGGGTACAGCCTCTTACACACCAGACCATTTAGCTATGAGTCTAAAATTAAATCTATTAGAAAATATTCCATTCTATTTCGGAGCCGAGGATAAAGAAGTAGAAGTTGGTTATTTAATCGGTACAGGTGAAAAAGATTATGATCGCGCAATTATTAAAGTAGTAAACGGAGTTATTGCTCAAATCGATTCTTCATTCACTATTAACGCAGAACCAAAATCGAAGAAGAAATTTTTGGGGATTATCTAGAAGGGAGATAGCAATATGAGTAAGATGAATAGTTTAGCTATCCAACAATTTTTAGAAAACCAAAAAGAGAATAAAGTATTTAATATTCGTGAACACATCGTAAAGGGGAGCGAAAAATTAAGCCGCTCTTCTATAAACGATTTCTATATGATTTGTGAAAAGGCAACTGATTACGTCGAAACGTTTATTGAGAAAAAAATTAGAAATAGCATTAACAATAATAATAACAATGAAGATTATATTAATGTATTTCACAATGCAATAACTGGTGAACCATTTGCTATACAAACAATTCAATCGATAATAAAAGACTTCTTGTTTCACGAAAATTTATTACAGGTAGAATTCCCACCATATTATGATGACATAACTGAAGCAATCTTTGAAGAATGTTTTGGTTGGGGAGTATTATCTGCTTGGAAAAAAATGAAAAACTCTGAAGCTGCAAGAGTTAATGGAACACATATCTATATTACTGAAAACGGTTCTAGACGTAAATACGAGCATTCATTCAGGCGAATTGAAGATGTAAAAGCTCTTTATGAACGTTTCGTAAAATATAGTCCTGAAAACAAATTAGATTCAATGAAACATGAATTAGAAACAACAAGTCGAGACAACATTCGTATTACTTGTATGATTCCATCATCTGTATTTTTACCAAGAATCACACTGCGAAAGCATACTGTTGAAACTTATTCATTTAAGAAACAAGCAGATTTAGGGACGATACCAGCTGATTCAATTAAATTCTTTGAAATATTATCAAAGTTTAACTTAGTAGGTATCATTGCAGGACCACCAGGTTGCGGTAAAAGTACATGGATGATGACGATGCTTGAACAGGATCATGAAAAAACAACTGCTTTTGTTGAGAAGAGTTTTGAGTTTTTCCCTAACTTAATTTGGCCGAACTCAGATATTATGCATATCCAAGCAGATGAAAAGAAACTAGAAGATGTTGTTTTCCCAGCTCTTTTAAGACATGACATTGTGCAAATTATTATGGCAGAGGTTCGTAAACAAGAGGCAGGATTTTATGGTACGGCTTCTGAGCGCGGAATCAAAAAGTTACTAGGAACGTTTCACAATGAAAATCCTGTAAACATACCTGCTCAATTAGCAAGATTAGTAGTACAGCAAGCAAATGGCGGTAGCTTAAGTTTTGAAAGTGAGCGTTTACGTATCGCAGAGAGTTTACACTACTCAATTACGATGGACGAAGATCATTTAAATGAACAATTTAAACGAGTGACGAGTATTAATTTTTATGATGTTGATGATGAAACTTTACAAGTAATAACCTATAAAATAGTTTATTTTGATGAAGAAACGACTACATGGTCTTTTAATGCAGAGCTTCCAGCAAGAGCACACAGAAAAATGAGAAAACAAAGAGCGTTATATGACAAATTCATGGATGAACTAACTCGATTAAGTAATGCGTATCCAATGGATTCTCACTTAATTAAATCGAAGAGCTTACAAAGGAGTGTAACAGTTTGATCTTACATATCCTAGATGTTCTATTAAAAAGTTTATCTCCAATTCTCTTATTAATAGCAATGTTATTCCTGGTATCGTCGTTTGGTTTTAGTGTTAAAACAGTTCGTAACCGACTACGAGTTGCGAGTAAAGTACAACACAAAAAAATTGAAAAGACATTACATAAGAAACCAATCTTTCAATATTATAATCGCTTATTACTAGCAACTAGTAATTCTTATCACCCAAGACAATTTACAATGATTATCTATATTCAAACAATCATTTGTGTCTCAATGTTTTACATTCTATTTCTACAATTGCATGATGTGTTTTTCTCATTAGTTGCAGCGGTTTTAACAACTATTGTCTGTCCAATCGTTATTTTATGGTTGAGATTATACCGTATTCGTACAAGCTCTCAAGATAATTTTGGGGATACAATCGTGATCTTTATGCAAGAGTACAACAAGCAACACCGTAATATCATCTATGCATTGAAAAATACAACAGCAAGATTAGAAGGAGATACAAAATTTGTTTATTCAATGTTGTTATTCCGTTTAGAAGCAAACACGATTCCAAGAGAAGAAGCAGCAGCTATTTTTTCTTATCAAATGGGTGACAGTTATGGTATGAACCTTTCAATTGATATTTTAAGAGGATTACATGGAATCGATATTAGTTTACCGCTCCAAATCCTATTAAAAAATTACGTCATGTTCAGTAATGGTATTAAAGAAGCAAAAACAAATGGTCGTGAAACCGCTCAGTTAGGGAAAATACCGTTATTTGCGACACCATTACTTATGTTTTTAAATGCTAAATTTGCAATGCAGTTAGACGCATGGAATTACTACTTTAACACTTCAATCGGTTTAAAAACAGTTATTGTGTCCATGTGTTTAGCAATATTTGCTTTCTTACTTTCAATCTTTTTACAAAAACCGAAACAACGTTAGGAGAATCTTATGTCAAATCAATTTTTGCTCATAACTAATCTCCTTCATTTTTCGATAGTCGGATTACTTTTGTATTTTACTTACAGTTTATATGCAAAAAGTGAAGGAGTTAAAAGAAATCGTAATAAGCTACGAATGCAGATTAAACAAGTAATGAAATACAAACAATCTGGATTCTTAAAGCATTTAGAAATCAAACAAATGAATGATTTATTAAGGAGTGCAAGACTTCCAAAATCAATTAACAGTACAACTGTAATGATCGGTTATATTTTCATCTTAATTATTCTTATGTTTTTATCGGTTTTCTCTAATGTAACCGGGGTAGCGATTGTAACAAGTGGAAGTGCTAAGTTATACATGATTTTACTATTAGCACTATTTCCATTTCCGAAGTTACCAATGGGTTTTGTGCTGACATTCATCAGTAAAAATTACACTCAGAAAATTAATGATGAAGTGTACGCATTGTACTCTCAGTTATGCGCTGAGTTTTATCATGGAGAAAAAGTAAATAATACATATCATCTTCTTTTCGAGTATCGAGAATACTTTACTTACATTAAGCCAGCAATTGAACGAGCTTTAAGTCAATGGAATGGTGTTGGTGGTTCTGAAAGAGCCTGGGATGTATTTGCAAGTGAAATAGGCACTGAAGAAGCTAAAATGTTAGCTGAATTAATGAAAGAAATTGAAAATACAACAACTGATAATGCATTAGAATTAATCACTCAAAGACAAGAAGAATTTACATCCAATCGTTACAACACGTTTATGAGTTATTTAAAAGATAGAGAAATGCTAGTATATGTAGTTATTTTCATATGTGCGATGTCAGTCGTTGCACCAGCAATTGTTGCTCAGTTTTTACAGTTCGGCGACATAGCGAATTCAGTAAATGATTTATAGTTTTTAAGCTTATGAGCTTTTAAATAAAATAAAATTAAAATTTAGGAGATGAATTAATAATGCAAGAGTTAATCGCTACAATTATTAAATTATTCTTTGTTATCGCATTGGTAGTAGGTGTACTTTACTCAAGTGGTGGTTTTAAGGACAAGACAACAGATCTAAAAGCTAAATCAGTTCAAATGATGGACGATGCTGCTACTAAGATGACGACACCTTAAAAGGAGCAAGTTTTGAAAACTTTTTTAAGGATATTCCATTGAGAAACGTTCAACTTTTTAATGAAATAATAGAAATTTACCAAAAATAGATTTAGGAGAGTGTTTTATGCAAGAGTTAATCGCAACAATTATTAAATTATTCTTTGTTATCGCATTAGTTGTTGGAGTGCTTTACTCAAGTGGTGGTTTTAAAGATAAAACGACTAGTTTAAAAGATAAATCAGTTCAAATGATGGATGATGCTGCTACAAAAATGACGACTCCTTAAGGATAATCTTTCTACATCATGAACCAAATGAAATAAAGAAAAGGGAGACGAATCATGCAAGAACTTATAGCAACAATTATTAAACTATTCTTTGTTATTGCATTAGTAGTTGGAGTGCTTTACTCGAGTGGTGGGTTTAAAGACAAGACTACTAGTTTAAAAGACAAATCAATTCAAATGATGACAGATGCACAAAACAAAATGACGACTCCATAAAAAACGAAAGGGGACAACAATATTATGAAAAACTTAGTATCGCTAATAATGGTGTTCCCTTTCCTACTATTTTTCTTGTTGCAACCCATGTTACATAATTCGGAAATGGCAAGATCAAAGAAGTTAGAAATATTGGTACAAAAAGCTACTGAAAGAGCTGCAATTGAAGGTACATACACTCAAGACAATATACAAGAGATAATCGATGGATTAGCTGATGTTGGTTATGAACAAGGGGATATTGAAATAGAGGCCACAACCAATACTGTTTATAGGGGTGGATATGTATCATGCAAGGTTAAAGTGCCGAGTAATCTATTCTTTATCTTACTAGCTCCATTAATACATGGTTCAGATTCTGAAACATATCACATTCGTGAAGCAACAAGACAGTCAGAATATGTAGGATAGGGTGTAACTTATGAAGATATTATTCTGGACAATGAGTGTAATCGTTTTATCTTTCTATATCATTTCATATCAAAATGTAATGTATATGAGAGATACAGCTATTACTAAAATGAACTATTCATTAAAGTCTGCGGTTCATGACGGAGCATTACACATAGATGAATCAAAATTGAGCAGTCGTATTATTCACTTTAAGGAAACTGAAGTTGATAAGGCAGTTATCGATGGATTAAAAATGAACTTAAATGTTGATGATACTTTAACACCGAACAATACAAACTTAATTAAAAGTAAAATAACAATTCTACAAAAAATGTATCTAGATGATCGCTTTCTTTATCCATCATGTAGCTCATTTCCATGTATGTTTAAATACGATGATGCTACGAAGAATATTCATTTGAATGAGCCAGTATTTGGTCCATCGGTTGTATATGTTGTGACTGCAAAGATTTATGGTTCTGATGAACCAGTGCAGTTTATGACGATACAAGAATATAAAAAATAGACTGAATGTATAGTTATTACACTCAGTCTTCATTATTCTCTTCATCTTCAATTTTAATTTGTGGATGTCCATCTTTTAGAAAATGATAAATGTAATTCGATAGAGAACGATTATTTTTCTTAGCTACTTTAGTCAGTTCTTTTTTGAATTGCTTTGGAACAATTACTTGAATGATCGTTTGGTCTTTAGAAAGCGCCATTATATCATTCCTTTCATGTATAGTCTTAAAATAATTATATTAAATATATAACAGTTATGCAACTATTACATAACGGATATTAACTTATATACCTCAAGATTAATAAGGTGAGTGTTATAAAATGATGTTTACTAAATTTTTCCATCATTATATAATAATGTTAACTCATTTTATTTGCAGCCAGTTTTTATTACTGGTTAGCGGTTACTTTAAAACGTAAACCCTTGAGGTTTTGATACACATGCTTTTTTTGTGTGCGTCAATAACTTCAAGGGTCTTTTGCATTTAATTGACCATTGTAAAACGAAGTTGTGTAATAGTTATATAACTGTTGTATATCTGTTGTATAACCTATTAGGAAATGCTATAATTAAAATGAGAATATTATCAAATAATGGAGAAATTTGGAGGGAATTAAATATGAAAAAGATTCTATTAATCTTACTATCTGCTTGTCTATTTTTAGGAGCTTGCTCATTCGAGAAAAATGCAAAAGCTTCTACAAAATATACATACATCTACAAGGATGTTTCAAATGCACATTGGGCTTACTATCAAATTAAACATCTAAAAGATAAGAAGATCCTAGATACAATTGATGGAGTGTTCAAACCAGATTCTGCAATGACAAGAGCAGATGTAGCAAAATTATTAGTTAAGGCAAACAACCTAAATATCGATAACACACAACTTAAAGACATTAAAGCAACAGATGTTAGCACCTCAGATAAAAACTTCAAGTACATCAAAACAGCAGTAAATAATGCATACTTCCAAGACTCAACTTCTTTCAGACCAAATTCATCAATTACATTAGCAGAACTTTCAATGGCTTTAGTGAAGGCTTTCAATTTAAAAGGAACTTACCCATATACAGTAAGTGGGGCAACGAGTGGTACTTACAAATCTTATATTTCAACAATGCTTGCTAACGAATTAGTAATTAACACAGAAGATGTTAAATTCTATCAAACTAAGAAAGTAACAAGAGCAGAAGTTGCTAGTTATGTAGACAAAGTATTAAGTAAGAATACGCTTTATCAAAAACGTCGTACTTATAAAGCGAAAACGACACCAATTAAAGATTGGGATGCGGAAAATGGTGCAATAAAGTTTTATACAAGAAAAGCTAATAATGGTTATGCAGGAACAAAATATAATCCATTAATAAATAAGCAAATGATGGCAGTTTCGAGTGCAGTTCTTAATAGTAAATATTTCACATCAGTTACTTATTTAGAAGACTTAGGTGAAAACAGTTATTCAATTGCCTATATTGATAATCCACTTGGCATGTATAATGGCAACTTTTATTTCCAATACGTGTTTTATGAAAATATGTATGTTGAGGCTAATCCATTAAAAAAGAATTCCCCAAAAAAGGGAATGATCACATTACACTTAAACCCACTGTATGTTAATTATAATAAATTGAAAAAAGGCACATATGCAGATGACGATAAAAAACAAGCTTTTTACAATAGTGTAATTGGTTTGTATGGTAAGGATAAAGGTAAATTAGTTTTCAATCAAATTTATCCTGAATATGCAAAGTATATTAAGGATGATAATGGTTTAGAAGATAAGTACTTAACTAAATATGTATCAAACATACAAATAGATATTTTTTATTTACATGATGGAATGTATATCAATTTCAGCCAAAAATAGGTGACTATATGAAAAAACTAAAAAAGATTTTAATTCCAATATTTATAGTGTTGTTCACTTTAGGTGTATTTATGGAACCGTTCGCTGCTAATGCAGCGAATAATCCATATCCACAAACTGAATCTGAATTTTACCAATACTTAACAAAGGTTAATGAAAAAAGATATAGTAAAAAGGGAAAAGAAGCGTCATGGGAAATATATCGCCGATATCAACTAATTGTCTACACAAAAGACCATGAAAAATATGGTTACGGTGAAAAAAATGATGTCAATAACCTTTGTAAACCTAGCGATCGAACTGAATATCGTTATTTAGGATATGATGAGAACGATAAAGAAGTAACAAATACGTGTTTTCGTAATGATGCAACAGCAGGAAATGCTCATACCTGGAATTATGTAGATATAAACGCTGCAAATTCATGGACTAAACTTCTGGACGCTAATCACAGAAGCTATGTAACGAATACTAATTTAATTGGTCATAATGCAAAAAATTTAAGTCTAGCAGATATAGCGAGTAAGCAAGGATTATCACTCACTCAAATTAGGGACTATGCTAGGGTTGATGTAGCACCCACATGGAAAGTTGAGGGTAGTATTTACACTAAACATGATAACGGGTATTATGCTACTTTTACCCTTCCTGCCATGATTCCACCGAATTCCGCAGTAAAGGCCACTATTGCTACAGACGAAACTGAATATCGAATTCCCGCTGATAGTATAGATGGTAAAGCTAAAGTATTCTACAGAGTAATCGCTAAAACTCCAAGTTCTATTCCAAAAGTACAGATTGATAAATTAGCAGCAGGCTTTGAATTAGAATCATATAGTAATATGAATTATCCTAAAGATTATAAGGAAGATACCTTTACTGATGAAGTAGAAAAGACAGGTACATTAATTTTAGATCGTTTAAAATATAAACCTCGAACACAACCATATCTAATCGACCTAGTAGGTGGAGCGAGAGTAAAATCAATTTTTAATGACATAGAAGTAGACCATGCAGTAAAAACAATTAAACTTTATGTAGAAGATCCTAATGATAAACCTTCGGTAGAAACTAAAGTAACAGTTACTCCAGTTTCACAAGAATATAAAGACAAAGATGTCACTGTGAAAGTAAACGTTAAAGGTATGTTAAAAAACATTACTGACCCTAGTAAAGTTAAGTCATGGTCATTTAAACTTAATGAAAAAGGTTCTACTCAATCAAGTTTAAAATCTAACAACGATAAAGCATTAACAAGTAGTGTTGATTTTACTATGACTATACCTAAGGATCGTATTGATAGTAAGATGACAGCGAGTGAGTACGTTCAATATTACATCGGTAAAGCGGAAGCGACGCTAATCACCGATACCAAACCACCAAGTAACACAGATGAGGGTTCATCTCTTGTATATAAAAATATACCACCACCACCGCCACCTGGTAAGGGAGTACCACCAGTTGCTGTAATTCATGGTCCGAATGAGGTATTTTGGATTGAAACACCGAGTTATACGAGTGGTTCATCTGACGCCGATGGAACTGTTGTTTCTGAAGAATGGTCACTTGATGGACAAGCAGTAACAATGCCATTAACATTCCCACATGTAGAAGATGATGAAACACATGTGTTGGGATTAACTGTAACTGATAATGATGGATTGTCTGGTTCCACAACAATGGATATTTTAGTAAAATCAACGAAACCAAAAGCAGAGTACTTTACATATGGTTTCGATAAAAACAACAACAAGACTTATAACATGGGTAAAGTAAACCGAAAAATAGAAATTGATGCAACACCTTCAACATTAGCTTCCGCTTCCAGTGTGATTGCACCAATTGACTATACTCAAACGAATTATGAAATTAAACCACCTGCAGGCGTGGATGCTACTGACATACTGATTCGTCAAGATTCAGATAAAAGTAAACTTAATTTCTTAGCACGTAAACCTGGAGATTATGAAATTACAGTAACTGTAACTAATAATCTAGGTGAGGTCAGTGATCCAGTTGTTAAAACGGTATCTATTATAGAAGACCAAAAACCAGTTTCAAAAGTAGTGCTGTCACAAAAGAAGGTTTATCGTGATGGTACGCAAGTTGCTACTATATCGGCAACCGATAATAGTGTAAGTCCTGATTTTGATACAATTCAAAAAAGGACATGGTATATACAGTACGACGAAGATAATGATGGTTTCTTCAATGATAATACTGAACCCTTAAAAGTAATTTCAGATACAAATCAAACTAGTGTTACATATAACACGAAAAAAGTTGGTCATTACCGTATCATGCTTAAGGTAAAAGAGCAATTCGCAGAACCAACACTACCGGAGTTTATACGTGATGAACATTACTTAACAGATGAATTAGATATTGCAAGCCCGATGGGGAATGCAAGTGAAATAATGGATGATTCTCATTTCTTCTTATATCAAGAGGAAAAGGCTATTGAAGTAGATAACGTACCACCACTAGTAGATTTCGGTATGATTAGCCAACAACTTGTTGATATTTTCATAGATACAGGAGGATTAGTCGAACCTACTCAACAACACTTAACAGGTCCCGCACCTGGAGGTGGAACTTTTGACCACTATTATTATAATTACGATTATTCTAAGAGCGGTAGTGTAAATTCATTATTATCTGACCTTTACGTTAACTTAAATGCAAAAGGCGTAAATGCAAAAGTAACGTATCAGAATAACTTTGAGATCAATAGTGATTATGATGGATTGTGTAGAAGGGGAGTACCAGAACCGTATCTAGTTCCAGTCTGGAAAGAACAGAAAATAAATGATGCTTTAGCTGTTTATGGAATTAGTGGTTCTGGACCATATGCTATTATGCAGCAGCACGCAGATACAAGTTACACTTATACTCAAACAGGAGAATCACATTTATACTATTGTGGAAAAAAAGGTTCATATTCTGTAACTGGTTCAATGTATGGAGTTCAAACCACTGCATGGACTGGACCACTAGCACAATCTTGTAAAGACTCTGGTGGGGATAGTTGGGGATCAATTACTGACTATCGATATTACGAAGGTAAGAAGATGGTCATTGACCACTACGACACCTATTATAACTATGTTGATTATGGTTGCAGCTATTCTGAAAGTGTTAACGTAACAAACTTTGTACCACAATATAACTCTTCTACTTATCGTAGTGCTTCAGACAAATATTTTATCCGTTTCGATAACAATTCATGGTCTTGGGCAGGTGGAAGTGACACGATATTTAAGAATAAAACCAAAAACGATAATATTCATTTTTGGGAAGAAGGCCCATCTTCAATGAAAAGTTCATTTACAAGTCTTGTGAATGGTAACTCCAGTGATAGTACCTATAACATATGGAATTATAATGACAGAGCTAGAAAAGCAAAAGACATTGAAGATTTCTTTATCAATAAATATTCTAAACGTGCAAATGGAACAAACTTCACGATTATCTTAGGAGATACAATCAACTACACAGTTAATTATACAGATAAAGAAAATGATCCTGAATATAAGCGTGAATGGAAGTATACACATGATGAAACAAAAATAAATGGACGTACAATCTCTAATCAACCAAGTAAAATTGCTGAACATGATGTATGGATAAATAACCCAATTCAATTAAGGGAAGTTGGAACCTACAAAATACAACTTAGAAGCCGAGATAATCCAATTAACTGGAACGATAATCGTTTCGATAATTACCGTAAGTGGTCAGATGAATCAATGGTACGTGAATATACAGTTAATGTACATCGCAGACCAATTGCTAACTTTACTTACACTTTAGATAAAGCAAACAGTAATGCACTTACATTAGATCCTGTATCAAGTTTTGACCCAGACCATATCTTTACAAGAGCGGATAAAGGATTAATAGATTATCAATGGAGCTATGTATTAGATGGCGTTAAATATAATGGTAAGCCACCTAGTAATCTAGCGAACAACAAAACATATGATGTGACATTACAAGTAGAGGACGTTGATGGAGCATTTGGTTCTGTTACAAAGTCAATTAAAGTTGGACCAGGTAACGATAAACCAATCGCAAAATTCACTGTTCAAAAACTAGTACAAGTTAATACACCGTTAGATTTCATAGATTTGTCTTATGACCCAAATGGTGATCCATTAACTAATTATCAAATTACTGTAAGAGCTTATGGAAGTAGCACGATTTTAAAAACGTTATCGACATTCCCGTCAAGTATTCAATCAATGGGATTAAGTGCAGGTAAATATGTAATTGGTTTAACTGTAGATGATATACCAGCTATTGGACCATCATTACGTTCTGACTTATACGAGCAAACAATTGAAGTTAAACCAAATAACAGACCACCAAAATCAGTATTTACTTTATCACCAAATCCAGTTGAAGAAGGAAACTATTTAACATATACAGATGCTTCAAGTGATCCTGATGGTGACCCGCTAGTTTCATATAGTTGGAAGGTAGAAAAATTAGATTCAAATGAAAATGTAGAAAAAACATGGACAACAGGTAGTGCACCGACAGATTTGGCAGTATTTAATGGAGTAGGTAAATACAGAGTGTATCAAACAGTTTTTGATTTACCACCTTCACCATTACCATCACTTTCTGATACGAGTATGGTTGAAGTAGATGTTATTGTAGGTAAGAAACCTCCAGTAGCTGCATTTAAGTATTATCCGGATAATGTGTATGTCGGACAAGATATTACATTAGATCCGACACCTTCATATGATTACGATGGTGATGTTGTTAAATTTGCATGGACGATTAAAAATCCATTAGGTGCAGTATCAACAATTAATACAAATGTTGGTCCTACTGAAATGTTCCCGAAAATTACTAATCCTATTGCGGGAGATTATGAAGTCCAATTACATGTATTCGATAATGATGGACTTCGCTCATTAGTACCTGCAGTAAATGTAATTACAGTAAAACCTTTACCAGCTAATATACCGCCAGTTGCATTATTTAACTGGAGTCCATTAGTTCCATTCATTGGAGACGAAATTACATTTAATCCAGATGCATCTTATGATACCGATGGAAATATCGTTTCGTATAACTGGACAATTAAAGATAATGCTGGAACAACAGTAGCAACAAGTACACAACAATATCCTAAATTCATTCCTTTAAAACCTTATTACGATGTAACATTAGTCGTTAGAGATGATAGAGGGGCAACAGGAACGATTACAAGACGTGTAAATGTAAATATAGCTAAATTAACACCATTAGTAACTCATACACCTGAATGGCAAACACAATGGGTTAAAGAAGGTTATGATAAAGACGTTAACATGTTCTGGGCAGGAGAAAAGTTCGTTATTATTGCGAAAACAACACCTGCAGCATTTGTTTGGGGATCAGTTAACTTAGGAGGAAAAGTTGGGTATATTGATATTCCAAAAGCAGATTTCAAATTAGTAACTTCATCGCCGACAGAATATGTATGGAAAGCAGAATTATGGAGAGACGATTTCAAATCAATTCCGAAAGGGAAGTACCGTTTCCAACTTCATGGAATGCATCCAGTTGCTTCACCTACAGTTCAGTCAAACGGGATGTACGAAATTGAGATTGTGGGAAATATATTTGACTCACTTAAGTTTCATAGAAACTATTAATTTCTTAAAAAATGCTGATTCGATAGGCTTACAACCTTGTCGAATCAGTGTTTTTATAAAGAAAGGAATATCGTAAATCCTCTAATTTACTAATAATTTTGGTAGAAAGGTACATGTAATTTTTAAAGGAGAAATAAATAATATGATGGATGGTAAAACTCTTATAGGAATGGTTGAGGAAGTTTTTTTAATTTAAAAATAGTTTGTTAGTATTATAATCGCTATGAATACGAATAAAAGGATGATTATGATGTTTATAAAAAAACATAAAGTAACAGTTTATCAAAGAAAGGAATCGAGCATTTATTCTAAAGGCTTTGATAATGAAATTATTTTTACTGATATATATGACTCTAAGCTTGAAGCATCAGAGGTAGGCGAAAAGTTGTGTTTGAAACAACATGGTGAACGAAAAGAAATATTATCTAATGGATTTAAACTTGATCCAATATTATTTTACTTTGCCATAGAAGAGATAAATGTATTGGACGAATCTCAAATATGAGTAATTAATATAATACATAAATATATCTAGTTATATTAAGGAGAAAGTGATGAAGAAAATACATAAAATAATTATTAGCGCGATCTTATTAATAGGAGTAAGTATAGCAACTTATGCATTTACAGGAACAAAGAAAACAGAAGCAAAAAGCCCTTATAGTCAAATAACAGATAAAGAGCTAATTAAACGATTAGAAGATAAAAAAGAAACAGTAGTGTATTTCTATAAAAAAGACTGCAAGTACTGTAAACAAGCAAATCCTTTATTAAAAGAAACTATATCAAATAATAACGTTAAAGTTTACCAATTAGATTTTGATAAATATGAAGAAGTTACTACAAAACTAAATGTTTATGGAACGCCTATAATAGTTTGGTATAAAGACGGACAAGAGATTTCAAGATTAGAAGGAGTAAAAACATTAGATATCTATAATCGTTGGTTTAAAGCGATGTTAGAGCAATAAAAAAGAAGTCATTGGATCAATTGATTATCAATTGATTCCTTGACTTCTTTTTTAATTTTATTGAGAGATTACATCAGCGGTTAGTGGTTGAATATTTACCTTATCTCCAACTGCATTAAACAATACAGTGTTAGTTAATGTACTTTTACTTTTAGAATTTGTGTAACTAATCGTATATTTTTCAGTTACACTTTGAATATAACCAGCTTTGTTGACAGTTATAACAAGAGAAGATTTCGCGATATATGTTTTTAGCATTTTTTCAAAGATATCTCTCATCATTAGATCTTGATTTGCCATTCTTCTTTTCCACTCAGAATCCACATCTGTTCTGGTTTGATAAAGAGCATAATATTCATTAGATTCCTTGTAAGCAGTACCTATTTGTATATCTTTATATATTTTTGTTGCTACATTTTCAGGAACATTGACTTTTATTTCTTTTAACCCTTTTACAGTTTTTACATCTCCCTTAGCAGTTTTCAAATAAGATTCGTAAGGTTTTAAGATGTTACGTGCAATCTCAAAGTGAGATTTATTAACATTTCCATTATATTCAGTATCCCAAGCGTTTAACTTCTTGTATTTGTTAGTTTTAAAGTCAAATTCATAACTTTCATTATTTTGGTATTGGTTAACCATCTGTGTTGCACCGTTAGTTTCCTTCTTATACTGCTGATTTACGTTTAAAAGACCGTTTGCTAAGTCTGCATTATACTGAATCTTTCTTACGAAAATAATATCTAATGAAGGAAACGAAGCCTCAATAGAGTACCTTTTTTCTTTTAGTGTTTTGTCATAGGCGGCTTTATAAGCTTTATAGACAGTTTCTTGTTTAGGTACTGTTACTTTGGGTTTTGTTGCAGCTGCAGCAGGTAACACAGTACCCATGATTAAACTTGAAGAGATTAACAATGCTGGTATTAATTTTTTCATATATTTTCACTCCTAATATGTATTCATAATAAATATCGGCTATTATTTGTTAAATTTTTCCTTTATTCTAATATAAGAGAATAAATTTAATATACAGAGGGATGACATGACTACAGTACATATTAAGTGGTATGGAGCATACGATTTTAATAGTTTTAGTGAACGTGAAATTGCATCACAAAGAGGGATTTATGCATTTTATCGTGTGTTTGGGGGAAATGAGACATTATTCTATATAGGGAAAACAGAAAGAAGTTTTAAACAGAGGTTTAAAGAGCATCAAAAAGAATGGTTATGGAATGTAAGAGGTCAATTAAAAGTAAGGATAGGCATATTAGAATTTCCAGAAGGATCCAAGTATTCTGCCCAGAAGTTAGATCATGTTGAATCACTTTTAATTGTATGGCATAAACCAACAATCAACACTACTTCTTCCAAGTATTATAATAAGCGATATAAATTGGATGTAATCAGTACTGGTAGAAGGGGAAGTGTAGACAAATTCATTTCCGCAGAAAATTTAGAATGGGAATAAGATTGGGAGAATCAAAAGGAACAATCTAAGCTAATTTTCCAATTACACTTTACTAAAGGAAAATATTACTATATAATTAAAGTATTATTTTTACTTATTGCAACCTTATTATTAAGTTATTAAACTTATTTCGGTTAGCGGTTTCCCTTTTAAATTATAGAGCCCTTGAGGTTTTCTTATTATGCTTATTTAAGCGTGTATGAGAACTTCGAGGGCTTTTTTGCGTTTTGAAGGGTGGATAAAGATAACTAACAGTGGTGAACACATGTTCATGACTGTTTTTTATATATATAACATTATTGGAGGAATTTAGAATGATTAAAGTATTAGAGTTAGTAAAAGTTGAGGCAGATTGTACGAAAGGGGTAGTTAATAATCCTAATAAGTATGAAGAATTATTAAGCTTATTAACTTACCAACGTCCGTTAAAGGTTGAAATTATTGATCCAAATGGTACTAAACACCGTTTTCCTTGTTCAACTCATGAACGTAGTAAAGCTTTAGAAGAAGCAAAGGTAGTCGTTCGTTCTATTGAAACTCAGTTTGGAAAAGCGGTTTTTTGGCGCTTTGATGGTGAAAATGTGTATCGTATTGGTCATGACAAGGTTGTAGTTCAACCAGGATTAGGTCAAATAAAAAAAGCTCTTGGTAAAGTAGTAGATTTCTTTTTTGAAGATGTTTACGAAGATTAAGCCAATAGTACGATTTGATTTCAACAACTTTAAATTAAAATGATAGAGCATTGCTCATACATAGGAGGAAATAATTATGATTAATCGTTCAATTTTGGTTGGAAGACTTACTAAGGATCCTGACCTTCGTTTTACACCTACTGGAGTTGCAGTTGCGACATTTACACTAGCTGTAAATCGTCCATTTGTAGCAGAAGGTAAGGAACGTGAAGCGGATTTTATTAACTGTGTTATTTGGAGAAAACCTGCTGAAAACGTTGCAAACTTCTTGAAAAAAGGAAGTTTAGCTGGCGTTGAAGGTCGTATTCAAACTAGAAGTTATGATGGTCAAGATGGTAAGAAGGTATATGTAACTGAAGTTGTATGTGATTCTGTCCAATTCTTGGAGCCGAGAAATGCTTCTAGTAACCAAAATGGTGGTAATCAACAAAACCAAGGTTCAAATGCTGGGAATCCTTTTGAAGCACCAACTCAAAAGCCTAGCTTTAATGATGACCCGTTTGGTGGTACAAGTAAAACTATTGATATTACTGATGACGATCTTCCTTTCTGACTACCAGTTAGGAAAGATTCGGAGTAAGGAGAAGAGATAACTTTTGTTATTTCTTCTCTTTTTTTTTATTTATAGAGTTTAAAATTTTATAGTTTAAGATTTTATAGTTTAAATTTTATAGTTTGCTAGGAGGGAATCTTATGGTCACTATAAACCATGAGGATTTTTAAAAAAATGTATCTCCAGGTATCAAAATTGAAACCAAACATGGAGATTCAGAATTTAAAGAGGTTACAAGAACAGGCTTTGTTGCAAGATTACTTTCCGACAATAAGCTGTATACAATGACGTTCGGTATGTTTAAAAAAGTTAAACACGACGAAGTATATGTAGATTATAAAAATGGATTAAGGCTAGCCAATAAATTAAAAGGTTCATATGTTTTGACTGATTTAGGTGAATGTAGAGTAGGTAGTATTACTCCATGTAAATCTAGGGTAGCTTTATATCAAGAGGATGGAGATATTCGTCATATGCTGCTAATACATGATTTTTATAGATTAGTAACAAAGGATATCAAAAAATTACATTAAGATGATGACTGATTACTTGAATAGTAGTCTTTTTTTATTTCTAAAGGAGTGTATGTTATGTCTAATATCGGCAATAAGCTTTTGAGTGGATACTTCAAGACGCCTATAAAACAAGGGGAATATTTATCTCAATTAATAAATGTTAAAGGTACAGAACATGCGTGGTTCGATCCAACATGCGGAACTGGTGAAATTCTTCAATTCTTAAAATCTAAACTAGGTGAAGATAAAGAAATTGCTACATACGGTGTTGAACTTGAGTGCGCCCATAAAGGTATCTAATGAAATTTCTATTTAGCAATAGAGTAGGTTAATTCACACAGACCTATCATCAATCACCTTATCCGTGAGGGAAACTAATCGGGGAGTGTAGCATGGTGATTAAGCTATAAGTAGACTAGTAACCTAAGTCTCGACTGAATAGCAAGATGAAAAGAAATAGACGAGGATGAAAGCTAAACTGCTTGAATGATAGTCCGAGAGTGCCGCCAACCGCATTTGACGAAAAGGTTACTGATACGTCATAGGATGTTAGGATTTTGTAGTGTTCGAGTCTGCAAAATCAGTAAATCTAACTCCCTCAACTACAGTAAGTAGAAAAGGACGAAAGTCACATCCGAAACTATCTCGTGCTAGTTCATTATTTACTAAATGGGGATTGTCTAAGGGAGAACGCTTGTAAAAGCTATGAGTAATGATTTCAAGCTGAAAAGCAAGAAATGTGACCTCTGAATATCTTCTATGACAACGGAACCTTCGTAGTAGTCCGAGCTAGGGAAAGCCTAGTACATGGCGAAGGAAGGTAGCTTATCAATCTAAGACAAAATTGGGAAAGTGTGGGAGACACTATGAGAGATCCAAGACTAGTACTAGATACCTTATCAGTTCAGTCAAAATCAAATGAAAATTATGTTTTCGAGAGATTATACAGAAACTTATATAATGAAGAATTCTTCCTACTTGCATATAGTCGTATCTATTCTAAAACAGGTAATATGACTTCTGGCATCGATGGAAAAACAATCGATGGTGTAAGCCTAGAAAGAATCAGAAACATTATATGTCAATTAAAAGACGAGAGTTATCAACCTAAACCAGTTAAAAGAACCTATATCCCTAAGAAAAACTCTAATAAAAAGAGACCTCTTGGGATTCCATCCTTTGATGATAAATTAGTTCAAGAAGTGGCGAGACTAATACTTGAAGCTATTTTTGAACCAAACTTCTCAGATAAGTCACATGGCTTTAGACCAAATAAGAGTTGTCATACAGCACTTGCTCAAGCCAAAATAATATTCAATGGCGCAAAATGGTGGGTTGAAGGAGATATAAAAGGTTTTTTTGATAATATCGACCATCAAACTATCATTCTTATTCTCCGAAAACGGATTAAAGATGAAAAATTTGTTAATTTAATTTGGAAATTCCTGAAAGCAGGATACCTGGAAAACTGGTCATTCCACAAAACCTATAGTGGTACTCCACAAGGGGGTATTATCAGTCCTATTTTAGCTAATATCTATCTAAATGAACTGGATAAGTTCATGGAAGAATTCAAAGCTAAATTTGACACGGGAAAAGGAAGAACTGAAAACAAGGAATACCGCCAATATATTAGTAAAATTTCAAATCTTGAAAAGAAAATGAGAAAAAATTGGAGCAAATACACCAAAGAACAAAAAGATGAGGCTATAAATCTAAAAAAGAAACTCATCAAAGAAAGAAGTCAGCTACAACCTAAAGAACAAATGGATGAATCTTATAAAAGAATTCAATACATCCGATACGCAGATGACTTCTTAATTGGGATAATTGGCTCTAAAGAGGACGCTGAGAAGATTAAAGGTGACATTTCTGATTTCTTGAAAGAGAATTTAAAACTAGAACTCTCTCAAGAAAAAACACTAGTAACCAATTCTAGAGATAAGGCGAAATTCTTAGGATATGAGATTTCTGTTCTAAGAACTCAAGACAACGTTAAATCCAAAAATAAGGATTCTAAGAAAAAAGGTAGGCTACTATATCATAAAGTTATGCTATACATGCCTTCTGACGCTTGGTTTAACAAAGCCAAAAATCTTAATGTTATAGAATTTGATAGTGAAGGGAAGTGGAAACCTAGTCACAGAAATGAACTGATTAAATTAGATGACCTAGAAATATTAGATACGTATAACAGTGAAATAAGAGGGCTTTATAACTACTATCAGTTGGCTATCAATGTAAGCACACTGAATAGTTTCATGTTTTTCATGAGATATAGCCTATTTAAAACATTTGCTGCTAAATATCGTTCTACTGTTCCTAAGGTAATTAAAAAATACTGCTTAAACAAACAAACTAATCAGTTCAATGTAAAGTACAAAACTAAAGATGGAAATAAAATTAGGTTTTTATATAACGAGGGATTTAAATATGTATCACACGACAATATAAAACCCGAGGTTGATATTGTACCAAACACTCTTATCTATGCTGGTAGAAATAGCACAGTTCGACGTCTTTTAGCTGAAAAATGTGAGCACTGCGGAATAACAAATGTCCCACTTGAGATGCATCACGTAAGGAAACTAAAAGACTTGAAAGGTAAGAAAATGTGGGAACAAAATATGATCGCTAGAAAACGTAAGACATTAGCACTTTGTAAAAAATGTCACGTTGATTTACACGCGGGAAAACTAGACTGATTTTGAATGAGGGATAAGTGGAGAGCCGTATACATGGAGACATGTACGTACGGTTCGGAGGGGAGTTTCTGGAAACCTGTCATAGAAATATGATAAGGCGCCGGTCTCTTACCCTACAAGAGGAAGAGCACTTCAAGCGAAAGAAGTTCTGGATCATTGTATAAACGCTCCGATAGAGTCGATGGTTATATCTAACGGGGCATTTTCTATGGTTTATCTTAACCCGCCATATGATGATACGATTTCGTCACATGACGATGAAGGAACTGAACGAAAGGAATTTATAGAATTGCATCGTAACACAAGGTATCTAATGGATGGTGGTTTAATGATTTTTTGTGTATCAAGTTATACACTTGCAAATCCAAAAATTGCTAGACATTTAGCTACTACATTTACGAATGTTGCAATTTGTAGGTTCTCTTCGGAAGATTACGCTGATTATAAACAGTGTTACTTCATTGGTCGTAAGAAGAAATCTGCGGTTAAAAAGTTTGAACAAGGAATGTATGATTTCTTAATTCAAATGGATAATGAAGAGTTTGTAATGAGTAAGGTTCACCCAATTAATCATTTCATAGGTAAATATACGGTTGATGTCCCTACTACTTCTAAGACTGTTAAAACATTTTACACACGTCAAGAAGGAAAGGATATGTACTATGAGGGGATTAACCAATCCAAAGGCTTTGCAGCTTTTAAAGCTCGTTTAATGCCTAAACAATTGGAAATGGGCGGTAAACCGATTATTCCATTATCACAAGGTCAACTAGCTTTGCTATTGGGCAGTGGAATGTTAAATGGAATGATAGGTACTGGCGATAATCTCCATTTAGTACAAGGAATTGAGGATGTTAGGAATATCACAGAGGTTGAAAAAACAGAAAATGGGACTAAAACGATAACTCGTACAAAACGTGAGGTTACAGTCAAATATATCACGCCTTCAGGGTTAATTCGTAAGCTAGTCTAATCGTTTTCGGAAAAATTTAAAGTTGAGAGTATACAAAAAAAGTTGGAATCAGTGGTGTTTTATTTTAGCCATATGTATTCAACTTTTTTTGTTCTAAAAAAGGAGAGAAATGACATGTCAATGGAAAATGTGGCGAAGTTAATACCGATGGCAACAAATCTTTTAAGACTAGGTATCTATAATAAGGTTGCTGTTAGGGAAGTTGATCAAAGAGGTCAATATCAGAAAGATGACAACCCTGTAGAAGCATTAACATTTTATCGTAAAGTTTTGATTGATAATCAGTTTGTCACACAAACTTTACATATCTTTTTTAAAGGTGATTTAAACAAATTGAATGTCTATGCATTTGTCGGAAGTCACTTAAATAAAGGCATGGTTACTATGGGGTGTAATTGGATTTATGTTACAGATTATCCAGATAAATTTAAAAGATTGTCAGTTTCAGATAACTGTATTTCTTTTGAGGAATTACCACTTTTTATAACTGATCTATTTAATAAAGTTCAGCAAGTGTTAAATATTACTCCAAATACACGAGTATATACGCATTTTGATGAGACAGTTAACTATTTAGAGTCCTTATATAAAAATGAAAAAGCGGACCTTGATATGATGTCAGTGCATATTTCAAGCACTACATTATCCTTCTCTATTACATGTGAAACGGGATGGGGAAATGACTATCATTTTAATGTAACGAAAGATGGGCAATCTGTAGCAATGAAGATTGATATATGTCCCATAGAAGTATTCGAAGGAGATTCAAAGACTTATCGCCAAACGAATCTGACTAAATCTAGGGAAATTGCTAGCATTTATGAAGAATTTACAGAGTTAATGGCAGAACATGGACTTGTATCAATTAGGAATCAATAAGAAACAATTCATTTTGATTTACCTAATGGAGTGTAAAAAAAGAGCATAGTTCGACTATGACTCTTTTTTATTTGATAACAATTGGAGGAATATAAAATGGAAAAAATTATTGTAACAGTTTGGGTTTGTTCTTATCGTAGCGATGAAGCTGTTGAAGGATATAGTGGTGAAGCATTGTATACGAACGAAGTACAAGCAAAAGAGTTTATGAATCGTGAAGTACAAGAAAAAGTAGCGCAGGGTGATTGGTTTATTGTTGAGGAAACAGATACGCATGTAAATCTTCATAACAGCGAAGACGATGACCATGACAATCTAGAATACTGGATTTACCCAGTTGAACTTGAATATGACTGCTCGATTGAAGGAACTGTAATTTTAGGAGGAAAGAAATAATGTTAAATACAAAAGATTTTATTGTAAAAGAGAACTCACTTGAAATATATGATTCTAAATTAGCGGTTAATTCAAGTCGTGAAGCGGAAAATTGTATTATCCGTTTGAAGCATAATTTCTCACAATTCATATCAGTACTTGCTGTTAAAGAAGTGGATCATGAAACTTTAGAAGTAGAAGTTTCAAACGGGAAAGTTAAATGGCTTGAAACGCTTAAAAATTGGAGATTACAAGTTAACTAAATTGAGAGAGGTTGGACTTATAATGAATAAAAAATTATGTGAAATAGTAGATATCGTTGCAAATAATGAAGACTGTGTTGTATTAAAAGTTCAAGATAATGTTGAAATGGACCTAATAACACTGGGCTACTTTAATGGAAATGAAAAGATGTTTAGAATTACTAAAGGTAGTGAACATGTTGCAACAATATTTAGAGGTGACAGTAATTTTTCATGGAAGTGGGGAGCAAGTGGATATACATTAGTCAGCGATGAAATTAGAAAAGCTGGCCAATTGATCCAGGAATGCGTCGAGGATGAATTTGGAATTTATATTGGGAATGATAAACAAAGAGTTAAAGATGACTTATATATCAAGTCGTTAAATGATAAAAAAGGTAAAGAATGCTCAATAAAGATTTTGTACTATCAGGGTAAAGAACACGAAATGTGTAATATCCATAAAAACAATGAGCACGCTAGATGGTTCGATAATGTAGGATCCGCAAGAAGCTATATTGGTGAACGATTTCAAATAAAAAATCAAGAGCAATCAATTGGTATTACAGGTTGTATCGTAGAAGAGTATTTATGTTTATATAATTAAACAAAACAGGAGTAAGGCATCTATTTCCAAACTTTGGGGGTAGGTGCTTTTATTATTTAGTAGGAAGTAATAATGTTATTAAAAGAACGTGACGCTAAAAAATCATCAAGGCGCATTGCAGCAGCAAATAGTCAACGGTATACCAATAAATATGGTAACAGCGGTTGCACGTAGAGTAAAAGAACACATTGTTCGATATTATTCTGAATATGTATTAGGATTTAATTAACAAGAATTAGAGGTAATTTTGTATAGGTACAGAATGTTTAATATATACCTCAAAAATACTTTTAAATTAAATGAGGATGAAAATTATGTTTGAAGATATATCAAATTGGGAGCATATTGGTTTTGGTGGTATGAGTACATTAGAGAAAGAAGAATTATTATCACCAAATGAACAAAAATTTATTATTAAGTATAAAAGAGACTTTGAAAAAGGAACCTCTTGGGAGGATATCACAGAGTACGTAGCAGCTATTATAGGCAATTTATTTGGTTTAAGAATGATGAATGTTCAAATGGTGACACGA
>Ga0209676_1000380_pt1 | contig 81727 bp, 88 predicted proteins | sample AraplaCvi_mLB_r2_FD_184282 | JGI IMG/M metagenome (GOLD analysis project Ga0209676, IMG submission 184282) | Arabidopsis root microbial communities from North Carolina, USA - plate scrape MF_Cvi_mLB_r2 (SPAdes) (version 2) | ecosystem: Host-associated > Plants > Roots > Endosphere | place: USA...
GAAGCGGTGGCAGCGCCGGAGTAGCCCGAAGCGGTGGCAGCGCCGTAGTAGCCCGAAGCGGTGGCAGCGCCGGAGTAGCCCGAAGCGGTGGCAGCGCCGTAGTTGCCCGAAGCGGTGGCTGACTCGTTGCGCCCCTTTGCCGTCACGGCTGCGTTTTCCAGGTGAGAATCCTTGCCTTCAACCGGTGTGCAACGCTTCGTGCGCCACTCAATGCCAGCCTTAACCAGTCCAACGATGTCGATTTCCGCCTTGATCGTGATCTTGCGGCTAGCGACCTTCGAATCTTCCTCGTGGCGGCTCAGATCGCCGGACTGTTCCACGATGGCGAAACGGGACTTCGATGCGTTGTAGTAGCGCAGAACGTGTAGCGGGTCTTCGCAAGCGTGGAAGCCGCCAGCACATGCCTCGACTTCGCCCTTGTGCTCATACGATTCGCCCAGCGCATATTGGAATCCTCGGCACGTCCAGTCCTTGTTGAAGCCCTTATAGCTGGTGATGACTTCGGCTTCGGTCTTGTTCTCTTGCATCGATTTCCCCTCTGATTTGTGATTGGTCACTGCTTGATGCCGTAGAAATTGGCTGCCATATCAGCGTCGTCCAGAGCCGACATGCGATAGATGCATGCCTGACCACAGACCTCTTGACGCTTCTCGATGTGCAGAACGTTGCCGAAGTCATCGATCACGTCGAAGACCATCGGATAGCTGCGGTCGCCGTAGTGGTGGAGGATCACGATCAGTGCATCCGCTCGGTGGTCAGCTCGCGGTAGTCGCTGCGAGCGTGGCGGCGATCCTCGGCATCAGCCTCGATCACGTAGTCCACGTTGTCCGATACGATCTGGTCGCAGAACTCAGACAGGCGCCCGGAGATCTTCAGATTCACCTGGCGCAGATGCTCGATCAGCGGAACGCCAATCTTGGCCGGCGTGTTGAACAGCTTCACGATCTCGCCCAGCATTTCGAGCGCGGTATCGCCGTCCACGTATTCCTCAACCGCGCCAACGCGCAGGTTGCGTTCAATCACTTCCTCGGCTTGGTAGCGGTCCATCGCTTGCTCCGGTGGTTCGTTGCTGTTTCGATGGGTGTACTTTAGCAAGCTAAATTGAACGACGCAAGAAATATTTTAGCCCACTGAATTAAGCGGGCGCAAAAAAGCCCGCTCGAAGGCGGGCTATGGGTTGTCGGGGAGGCGAGCTTACAGGCGCGAGCCCATCCAGAAGACGCGACCGATGATAGTCAGCAGGTCTTCCTTGTCAGCGGTGATGTGGATGTCCGGGTAACGATGCTTGTCCTGGTTGTCGGAGACGATCACGATGCCGCCGCCAACTTCTCTTCTGAGGCGTTTTACCAACACCTCACCTTCCAACCGGATCACAAAGATCCCGTTATTGACGAACTCGGGCCGTCCGACATTGACCAGCAGCACAGCTCCATCAGGAATTGTCGGTTCCATGCTGTGTCCATCGGCGTAGCAGACCAGGGCTTCCCCTTCCTTTGCCCCTTCTGCCTTTAGAAAATCCCGGCGAAAAGCCAACTTCCCCTTGTCCGACTCGTAGAACACTAGGTTGCCATTGCCGGCCGATGCCTTAACGTCCAGGCGGCGAAGCATGGCGAACTCAGCGAACTCGTCTTCTGGCTCGTCGTCCGGTTCCATCGGGCCGAGACCTTCCTTCAGCCATTCGACGCGGACACGGAGCCCTTTAGCCAGCTTGAGCAGGGTGTCGGCACCCAGATTGGCGGTGTCTCCGGTGAACCATTGCGTGACGGCGCCTGGCGATACGCCGGCCATTTCCGCCAGTTCCTTCTTGTAGCGAATGTCGCGCAACTTCATTGCGCGAGCGAGTCTGTCTGCGAGCGATTCCATTTTAGCGATCTTAAACAAAACCACTTTAGCCTCCTTGCGCTTTGCGATTTAGTGCGCTAAAGTCCGTCCATGGACAAGACCTCTACCCACCCCGAAACGGTCCGGCTCATTGATGAGCTGGGGGGAACCGGGAAAGTCGCGGAGATCTGCGATCTGACGCCTAGCGCGATTTCGCAATGGCGTTCGAACGGAATTCCCCACGGCTATTTCAAGTTCCTGCGCCACAAGTTCCCCAAGGCAACTTGGGCGGGTGTTCTTGTCGCCAAGCGGTCGAAGTCTGATCGCCTGGCTGCTTGAGACGAACTGTATTTGTGCCAAGCAGCAACTGCACTCAATCCACTTTGCGGGCCATTGCCAATCATGTCTAAACCCAATATCGAACGCGCTTTGCGGGACATCCTCACGGGGCCGGAGCGTAAGAGCGCAGCCGAAAAGCTCGGGTGGGACCCGTCCGAGGTCAGCCGCTTCCTAAGCGGTCAGCGCGGTGTTCTGATCTCCGAGATCGACCGAGCGATCGAAATCGCCGAATACGCACTGGTCAGCCGACCGTATCTCGACGCCATTGCCACCCTGTGCAAAGTCGGTGCAGCCTGCGAATGTGCGCGTGCCGGCGCTGGTGAATGCGGTTCCCGCCGCTGAGGTAGGCCATGAAGCCGAACGATCCCCTCAGGTTCGACAAGGCGCAGCAGCAATTTGCTGAGGCGCACCGTGTCGCTCGCAAGATGGCGAGCCAGGGCGCAACCAAGAAGCGAGTCCACAAGTGGGCTGAGTCGATGCTTGCCGCGCTCAAGGCGCCTCGGGGATAGGCACATGCGCGAATACAGCAGGGTCGGCCCGAAGTTCTGGCTGGGCAAAACAGGTAAGGAACTACGCAAAGCCGGTGCGGAAGCGCAGGTCGTTGCCATGTATCTCATGACATCACCTCACGCGAACATGCTTGGCCTCTATTGGGTGCCAACCATGTACATAGCTCACGAAACTGGCCTTGGCATGGAAGGGGCATCGAAGGGGCTTCAAAGGGCCATCGAAGCAGGGTTTTGTGAGTACGACGAGGCTTCGGAGGTGGTGTGGGTCTACGAGATGGCGCGGTTCCAGATCGCCGATTCACTTGTGGCCACAGACAAGCGGTGTATTGGCATCCAGAACGAGTACAACTCGCTCCCCGCTAACCCTTTCCTGGCGCGGTTTTTCGCCAAATACAGCGTGGCTTTCAACATGGCAAAGCAGCGCGGAAACACAAGCCCCATCGAAGCCCCTTCGGAGGGGCTTGGAAGCCAAGCACAAGCACAAGCGCAGGAACAAGCGCAGGAACATATTCCTAACCCTGACGGGTTAGGTGTCGCCAGCGAGGCTGGCAACGATTCTCATGCCGGCACGAAGCACGTCAACTGCCCGCATCAGGAAATCATCGAGGCGTATCACGAACTGCTGCCTGCAAGCCCGCGCATGCGGGACTGGACACCGGCCCGTCAGGCGCAGCTGAGAGCGCGGTGGAACGAGGATCGTGACCGGCAAAACATCGACTACTGGCGCCGGCTGTTCGCCTACGTGGCTGAAAGCCGGTTTTTGACTGGCCGCACCAGCTCGAACGGCCGAGAGCCGTTCCACGCCAGCCTGGACTGGATCGTGAAGTCGGAGAACTTCGCCAAGATCCGTGAAGGCCGCTACCACAAGGAGGCTGCATGACCGCCCGCGAGGATTTCGTGGTGCCGCACAGCGTCGAAGCCGAACAGGCCGTGTTGGGTGCGCTGATGATGCAAAACGACGCGCTTGACGCGGTAGGCGACCTGGCGCGCGAGCATTTCTACCGTGCAGACCATGCCGCAATCTTCGCCCAGATCTGCGAACTGGTCGCCTCGCAAGTTGGCGCTGATGCCTTGACGGTATTCGAGCGCTTCCAGGCTAAGGGGCAAGCGGAACAGGTAGGCGGCCTCGGCTACCTGCAATCGCTGGTGCTGAACACCCCGACCGTGGCGAATGTCGCCCGATACGCGGCCGTTATCCGGGACAAGGCAACCAAGCGCCAACTGCTGGTTCTGTCGTCGGACTTGCAGGACATGGCGACCGGCCCGGATGAATCCCGTATCGTGGTTGACCGAGTGCAGGCCCGTTTGGAAGGAATGGCACAAGAGCGTGCTCGGTCAGAGCCAGTCATGGCTTGCGAGGATCTTGGCAACTACTTCGACCAGTTGCAGGCAGAGGTGGAAGGAACCATATCCGCCGTTCCCACCGGGTTTCGTGACCTTGATGAGAAGCTGGGCGGGGGGCTACGCGGCGGTGAACTGGTGATCGTTGCTGGCCGGCCAGCGATGGGCAAGACGGCCTTTGCGCTGAATATTGCCAATGCTGTTGCGGAAACGGGCGGCGCGCTGGTGCTCTCGATGGAAATGCCCAAGGCACAACTCCACCAGCGGAATGTGGCAATGCTCGGCAAGATCCCGCTGAACCATCTTCGGCTGCCTGCCAACATGACCAACCAGGACTGGGACAACGTGACAGAGGCGACGAAGCATATTGCTTCGCTGCAGTTGTGGCTGGACGACCAGCCCGGTCTGACGGCGTTGGAAGTGCGCGCCAAAGCCAGACTGGTGAAGCGGAAAAGCGGCCTCAAACTGTTGGTCGTCGACTATCTCGGCCTGATGACGGGTGGCCCCAGCGAGAACCGCAACCAAGAAGTCGGCAGTTATTCGCGCGGGCTCAAGGCGCTGGCAAAAGAGCTGGACATCCCAGTCATTGCGCTGGCCCAGCTTAACCGCGGGCTGGAAAACCGCCAGAACAAGCGCCCGACCATGGCAGACCTACGGGATTCGGGCGAGATTGAGCAAGACGCCGACATCATCATGTTCCTGTATCGGGATGAGGTCTACAACCCGAACACCCAGGCTAAGGGCGTCTGTGAGGTTCTGGTGGAAAAGCAACGGATGGGCGAAACCGGAATGGTGCCGCTCAACTACCAAGGCGAATTCACGCTGTTCACGAACCTGGCGCGCGGGTATATGCCACCGCCTCAGATCGAGCCGCGCCGCACGTTCCGGGATGACCTATGACCGACGCCCAGTTCGAATCGATCATGACTTGCGCTGATCCGGAGCCGGACTGCTGGTGCGAAACATGCCGCCCCATCACCATTTCCGACATGCGCATGGTGCTGTGCCCCACATGCGGCAACAAACGCTGCCCGCACGCCAGTGACCACCGGAACGCATGCTCTGGCCGCAACGAGGTCGGGCAAAAGGGCATTCCATGGGAAAACGTCAAGCCATGGAAGCCCGCAGAAACGGGTACGGCGCACGCATCGCGCGCGAGCACGATCCTCGCCATCGATCCCGGCACGACGGAAAGCGGCTGGTGCCTCTACCACACCGAGAGAGGCATCTTGGGTGCCGGCGTAAAGCCGAACGATTTCATTCTGGACGAGATCCGCTATCAGCCTGTCGATCACCTGGCTATCGAGATGATCGCTTCATACGGAATGGCTGTCGGTCGAGAGGTGTTCGAGACCTGTGTGTGGATTGGGCGCATGGTCGAGACCTTCCGGTATCCCAGCGCCGTGCGTCTGGTCTACCGCCGCGACGTGAAGCTGCACCTGTGCGGCAGCCCGCGCGCCAAGGACGCAAACATTCGCCAGGCGCTGCTCGACATGTTCCCAGCTACTGGCGGAGGCAAGACGCCACAGATCGGTACGAAGCTCTGTCCTGGCCCCCTGTACGGCGTTTCGTCGCACGCATGGGCGGCGCTGGGCGTGGCCGTGACAGCGGCGCATCAGATGAAGGAGGAGACATGACCAGCGACCGAGAATTTGACTTGGCTTGCGCGGCGGCATTGATAGCGCCTGGCTACGAGATTGCCGCCGCGATGCAACAGAACGTGTTGCACATCATGGAACAGCAACTGAAACGGGCGCGAGACGAGAAACAGATGGCCGAGGCCAATGCAGAACACTACCGTCTGCGCGCTGAGTACGCGGAGAAGCGTTTGCAGCAGCTGACTACAACCGATCCGTTGTAAATCGGAAATACAACCTTTGTGATGTAGGGAGAGAACATGGGCATCGAGGAACTTGCGCAGGCCATGCACGACGCGGCGATCCGATACGCGAACGGGCACACCGTGGACTTCCAGCACGAGGCGCGGGAGTTCGTTCTGAAGCATGACAAGGCAGAGCAAGAAGATGCCGCCATGTTCCGCTGGCTGGTCGGAGGTTTCCGCACGTGCTCAGTAGACATCGGCGGCCAGCATTCGTATGCACCAACCGGGCCTGTGATGCGCTTGCGGGGGCCGTCATTCCGCCAAGCTATTCGCGCCGCCATGTCCAACGACCAAGGCACTGAGCCATGACCACGCCCAAGATCACCAAGTGCCCGAGCACGAAGTACCAGGAATACCGCGCTGACAAGGCACTGCGCATGGCTCAGGAGCGCGCGAGGCAATCGCAACCGCCGATGATGTCGCTGGCGTCGAAGGTGCCGAACTACCGGATTGGAGAGTGACATGACCACCACGCAAATCGTGATCCTCGCAATCGTAGCGATCGGCCTCCTGTGCGTTGGCCTGATGGGCTGGGGCCTGTGCATGGCCGCAAAGCTGGGCGAGGACGACCCGGAACAGCCTTACGCCGACGCGGACGGGGAAACGACACCCAGCCGGCACCAGTGGAAGAACGCCGGGGCCAAGGCGTTTCACGCGGAGTAGGCGATGAGCAGATTCAAATTTTCCGCGATGGATCCGGGCGAGATCGAATTCACGCTGACTGCGACGCTAACGCTGAACGAGTGGCAGAAGATCCGCGCTGTCCTAGAACCTCGCCACTACGGACCGACCGGGTGGCTTGACGAAGCCATTTCCTTCATGGTGCGCCAGGCTCAGGAGTCGTACGGCTTCACGCCGGCCACTCCGCTGGAGGACGGAGAATGAGCCCACTCTATTGGCCCGCACTGGCCTGGTACATCGCCGCTTCCTTCATCCTCGGGCGCGGCAGGACGAAGGAGAACGACTGATGCGAGTCTGGGTGACATTCGAGACCGACGAAGGCTTCAAGAAAGAGCGCGTGCCAGGCGGCGTCTGGACCGACGACTACGCCTACGTGCAGAAGAACTCCCCGCGCTGGAAGTGGGAGGAACGCACGATGGTTGAACTGCCGGCTGGCGTGGTGCTGCAGAGATTGCCGAACAATGCAGTCCAAGAATAAGGCGCGCCCAACCGTTGCGGAGCAGCAGCACATCCTGCGCATCAAGAGCATGGACTGCGGCTGCTGCGGTGCGGCCGGCCCGAGCGAGGCCCATGAGATCGAGCAGGGAATGTGGTGGACCTCTCTCCCGTTGTGTCCTGACTGCCATCGGGGCAGCTTCAACGGGATCCACGGTCAGCAGCGCATGTGGAAGGTGCTGAAGAAGGACGAAATGTCGGTGTTGAACGACACCATCCGGTTGTTGATGGAAGATTGAACGGGGAGCGGGAAATGTACACAGCAACGCCAACGAAGCCGGTAGAGAGACAGTCGGCCCTTGCCGCGTACAGATACGACGCGCTGGACGAACTCCTGTACGACTGGTTCTGCCGGGAGCAGGGCTACCAACCGGTGGAAGGTTACGCCCGTACGGCGGTGGCTTGCGACCAGTCGGTAAGCTCGCGCCAGTGGGACAGCATCGAGGAAGTGCTGGAAAGCCGCGTGGAGGCGTTCGTGATGCCGACTATCGCGTCAGCCATCGATGAACTGGACGGTGATGACCGGCTCGCAATCATGATCGAGATGCGCAACCGGATGGGGCCGCAGGTCTGGCGCAATCCTCGGGTGGGGGCGAATCAGCCGGCCGCGTACCAAGCGGCTAAGCTGGCGGTTTCTGTGATCCTGAGGCGTAAGGGGGTGGAATGGTAAGCCCAACGATTGGATTTGCTTTCGGGTTGGTGGTGGGCATGATTTTCATGGCGTGGCAATGCCGCGACCGGTAAGGACTTGTAAACCACTTTGTTTTGTTCTATGATCCCGCGCAGAGGGGCGAATTGTCCCCAAAAACAGCCCGGAAGCGAGAAATCGCCCGGGCTTTTTGCTTTCCAAGGCGGTGTAGCTCAGTTGGTAGAGTAGGAGGCCCATAACCTCTCTGTCGCTGGTTCGAGTCCAGCCACCGCAACCCGTCTCCTCCACGATGGCGTGAACCGCCTCGTTCCAGCCGCCTTCGGGCGGTTTTTTTATTCTCCGACGCCATGCCATCTACTGGGATCGAAACCAAGCTGCTTACCGACCGCAGCGGCCCCAGCACGCGTGTGCGCGTCGATCCCGGACAGACCGGGTTCTTTGCCGGGCGCTTCTTCCGAAGCTATCTGGAATCCGTGATCCCGGTTGCCGGACCTTCCGTAAGTGCGCGCCTGACCAGCCCGGTCGACTTCATCCTCTGGAGCCAGGTGCTGACGCTTACCCAGGGTGCATTGCGCTGCGAGATCTTCCCGCTTGCAACTGGCGTAGTTCCGGCTGGATCGTGGACACAACTGCCGGTGATCGGCGTGAATCGCATGTCCGAGCGGCCGACCTACAACGGCGCTCAATATGCCGCGCTCACCACGCTGGAGACGGGCGGAAGCTTCACGGGCGGTACTGCGACCGATCTGCTGATGGTCCGGGCAGCCGGGCAGAATGGCCAGGCCTCGAACGTCGGCATCTCGCAGTCTGAGCGTGGTTTGCCGGCTGGCACCTACTACATCCGATTCAGCACGCTTGCTGGTGGCCTGACGGTCAATGACGCAGCTCAGATGGTCTATGCCATCGAGTGGGAAGAACGCGTGCCGAATCTGAACGGGGCGCAGTGAATCTGCCATGTCAGACACTAAACAAGTGACAAATACTGTCACCCGCAAGCCTCCTGCAGCTGGAAAGGGTAGGCCGAAGGGCGCCGTGAACAAGACTACGCGCGCGGCCAAGGATGCGATTGCCCAGGCTGCCGAAGCGCTGGGTGGTGCGGAGCGGCTCACCGAGTGGGTAAAGGAAGACCCAGCGAACGAGCGCGTCTTCTGGGGCACGATCTACCCGAAGTTGCTGCCGCTGCAGTTGACCGGCCAGGACGGCGCTCCGATGCAGTTCGAGAAGGTGGTGCGGGAAATTGTCGACCCTTCGAATAAAGACGCCTAGGGTCTTTGCGCCACTGCTGCAGTCCGCTCGTTATAAGGGCGCACACGGCGGCCGAGGATCTGGCAAGTCCCACTTTTTCGGGGAGTTGTGGCTAGAGGAAAACGTCAGCGAAAAGCTCGATTTCGTCTGTGTGCGGGAAACGCTGAAGTCGCTGGAGTTCTCGGTAAAGAAGCTGCTGGAATCGAAGATCGAGGCGTTCAACGCCGGGGACTACTTCGAGGTGCAAGACCGTCGCATCCTGTCAAAGAAAGGCGGCGTGACGATCTTCGAGGGTATGCAGAACCATACGGCCGAGTCGATAAAGTCGCTCGAAGGCTTTGACCGGTCGTGGTTCACAGAGGCGCAAAACGCCACTGACAAGAGTCTGACGATTCTGCGGCCGACGATCCGCAAACCTGGCTCACAGCTCTGGTTCGACTGGAATCCGGATCTGGCGACTGATCCGATCGACAAGCTACTGCGCGGGCCTGTGGTGCCTCCTGATGCCATCGTAGTTCAGGCGAACTACATGGATAACCCGTGGTTGCCGGATGAACTGCGCGCGGAAATGGAGTTCGACCGCTCGCGCGATATGGACAAGTACGAGCATGTGTGGCTCGGAAAGTACCGGCAGAGCAGCCAGGCGCGAGTGTTCAGGAACTGGACCGTCGAGGAATTCGACGTCGATCCGACAGCGGTTCTCAGGCAAGGCGCGGACTGGGGCTTCAGCATCGATCCAACGGTGCTGATTCAGTGCTACATCGTCGGGCGCAAGCTGTACGTGCCATACGAAGCTTATCGCGTTGGCTGCGAGATCGTGGACACGCCAGATCTGTTTATGTCGGTGCCGGACGCCGAGAAGTGGTCGATTACGGCCGACTCGGCGCGACCCGAAACGATCAGCCACCTGCAGAAGCATGGATTCCCGAAGATCCGGCCTGCAATCAAGGGGGCAAGGTCACTGGAAGAAGGCGTCGAGTTCCTTAAGTCGTTCGACATCGTGGTGCATCCGCGGTGCAAACATCTCATCGACGAACTGACGCTATATCAATACAAGCAAGACCCGCTGACGAACGAGGTTCTCCCGGTCCTAGAGGACAAGAACAACCACGTCATCGATGCGTTGCGCTATGCCTGTGAAAGTGCTAGGCGAGCCATGAATGTGAAGCGCAAGGAAGAAACGCCCAAACGGGAACGCGTGCCGGCCGTAGCTGGCGGATGGATGAGCTAAGAGAATGGCCAACGAAAACTCTGACGACAAACTGGTAGCAGAGGCGAAGAAGCGGTTCGCCCGTTGCCAGGACGCCGAAAGCGATTTCCGCAAGCTGTTCTTGGAAGACCTGCGCTTCGCCCATGGGGACTCGGACAACGGCTACCAGTGGCCAGACCTGATCCGCAACTCGCGCCAATTGGAAAAGCGGCCTTGCCTGACGATCAACAAGACGATCCAGCACAACCGCCAGATCACGAACGAGACGCGGCAGAACAGCCCGGCCGTGCGCGTGCAGCCGGTTGATGGTGGTGCAGATCGCAAGACCGCCGACATCCTGAACGGCATCATTCGACACATTGAAGCCAATTCGTCGGCCGATGTCGCCTATGAAACGGCATCGGAGTTCGCTGTCGACGCTGGGATCGGTTACTGGCGCGTGACGACTGACTATGTCAGCGATGACTCGTTCGACCAGGAAATCTATATCCGGCGCGTCAAGAACCCGTTGATGGTCTATCTGGACCCGGATATTCAGGAGGCCGACGGCTGCGACGCCAACTTCGGCTTTGTGTTCGAGGACATCACAAAGGACGAGTACGAGGCGCGTTTCCCTGGACAAGAGGTCGTCAGTTGGCCAATGGATGGTCAGGGCGACGAATGGCTGCGCTCTAACATGATCCGCCTGGCTGAGTACTTCCACGTTGTCGAGAAGAAGGACACGCTGGTCGCCGACGAGATGGGCAACGTGATCCGCCTGGGCGATCTGGCGGAGGAGCAGCGCGAGGCGGCCAAAGCTATGGCGACGCGCACCCGGACGGTGAAGCGCCGGGAAGTTAAGTGGGATCTCATCGCGGGCGACAAGGTGCTGGAGCGGAAGGATTGGGCCGGCACATACATTCCAATCGTCCGCGTGGTGGGCGAAGAAGTCGACATCGACGGCAAGACGGAGCGCAAGGGACATACCCGGCACGTCAAAGACCCGCAGCGGATGTACAACTACTGGTCGTCGTCGGCCACTGAGTTTGTGGCGCTTCAGGGCAAGACGCCGTATGTTGGCCCGGCAGCGGCGCGCGAAGGCTATGAGGCGTATTGGAACACCGCGAACACGGCGAACCACTCGTATCTGCCGTTTAATCACGTCGACAACGAAGGCAACCCGATCCCGCCGCCGCAGCGTCAGCAGCCCCCGGTGATGGCCGCAGCCTACATGCAGGGTATGCAGGTAGCTGCCGAAGAGATGAAGATGGCTACGGGCCAATACGATGCCTCAATGGGCGCTCGCTCAAACGAGACAAGTGGCCGCGCCATCCGTGCGCGCCAGGCTGAAGGCGACGTGGCGACGTTCCATTTCATCGACAACCTATCGCGTGCGATCCGCTACACCGGAAAGATTCTCGTCGAGTTGATCCCGAAGATCTACGACACGCCGCGCGTGGTCCGGATCTTGGGAGAGGACGGCAAGGAAGATACGGTGAAGCTCGACCCGAATCAGCCGCAATCTGTGGTGGAGCGCAAGAACGACATGACGGGCGCCATCGAGCGTATCTACAACCCAGGTGTCGGTCGTTATGACGTAACGGTGGCCGTCGGTCCGTCCTATACGTCGCGCCGCGCAGAAGCCTTCGACGCAATGACGCAAATGGTGCAGGGCAACCCGCAACTGATGGACAAGGCCGGCGACCTGATCATGAAGGCCGCAGACTTCCCAATGGCCGAGGAACTATCTGAGCGTCTGGCAAAGTTCCTGCCGCCTGGCGTGGCGGACGACCAGCAATCGCCGGAAGTCGCCAAGCTGAAGCAGGATCTGCAGCAATGCCAGGCGCAATTGCAGGCACTCGGCGCGGAGTACAACAAGGCAGTCGAATCGAAGGACAACGACGCGCAGAAGATCCTGACGGACAAATACAAGGCCGAGACCGAGCGCCTGAAGATCATCGCGCCGACGCTTGGACCGGAACTGGCCGCAGCGATTGCAGCCGAGTTTGGCATTCAGGTGCTGGCGTCCCCAGACATCTACCCGGGTGGTCAGCCCGACATAGACATGCAGCAAGAGCAACCCGCTTCGGCGGGTTTTTTTTCGCCCCCAGATTCCGCAGGCCAACCGGCCCCGGATCAGATGCCCGTCTAGGGCAGACAACCGTACCGGCGCGTATCACCGGGCTAAATCCCTTGGGAAACCATGAGCGAAGAAACGCAAGACGTCACTCCGACGGGCGCCGAACAGGCCGAACAGGTGCAAGAGGTCGAAACACAGCAAGGCTCTGAAGCGACCGCAGAGCAGGCAGCGGAGCAGCAAACCGAGCAGCAGCAGGACGATGGCACCCAGAAAAAGGAGCCGTGGTTCCAGAAGCGAATCGGCGAACTGACCCGTGAAAAGTACGAGGCACGTCGCAGTGCTGACGACCTGAGGCAAGAGAACGAGCGGCTTCGCCAGGCTCTTGCAACCGGTGGCCAGCAAGGCGAGGGGCAGCCGAATAACCAGGACATCGACAGCCTGGTGAAAACGGAAGCCCAAAAGCTTGTCGAGAGTCAGGATTTCGACCGCGCCGTCGGAAAGGTGTTGGAGGAAGGGAGGGGCGAATTCAAGGAATCGTTCCCGACCTCGATCCGCAACCTGACGATGGTGGGCATGAATGATGACTTCATTCGACTCGCCTTGGACACGGATGCGCCGCACAAGCTCATCCATCACCTGGGGCAGGAAGAAAACCTCGACGAAGCGGCTCGCATCCTGTCGCTGCCCCCTACGAAACAGGCGCGCGAACTGTTCAAGCTGGAGCAAAAGCTTACGCAGCCCGCCGCTAAACCTGTCTCTAAGGCGCCCGCCCCCATTACGCCGCTTGGCTCGGGGAAGGCTGCTAGTGAAGGCCTGTCTGACGATCTGCCGATTGACGAGTGGATGCGACGACATAGCCAGCGCAAGTAGCCCGGCGCTTCAACAACCATCAGCCCGCCTTTGAGCGGGCTTTTTGTTTTGGAGCCTTCAAATGGCAAACTCGATCCTTACACCCACAGCCGTCACGCGCAAGGCGCTGGCGATCCTGCACCAAAAGCTGAACTTCATCGGTTCGATCAATCGCCAGTACGACGACTCGTACGCCCAGGCTGGCGCAAAGATCGGCGATACGCTGAAGGTGCGTCTGCCGAACCAGTACACGATCCGGAACGGCAAGACACTGTCGACCCAGGACACGACCGAAACGAGCGTGTCGATCCAGATGGCAACGCAGAAGGGCGTCGACGTGAACTTTTCGTCCGCCGAGCTGACCCTGTCGCTGGACGACTTCGCAGACCGCGTGCTGGAGCCGGCAATGGCTGTGCTGGCTGCGAACATCGAGGCTGACGCCTTCAACATGGCGCTGGACGTCTATAACGCCGTCAACAACATCGGCCAGCCGATCACGCTCAACAAGGCGCTGCAGGCCCGAAAGCTGCTGGTTGACAACCTGGCGCCATCTAGCATGCGCACCCTTATCCTGAACACTCAGGATAACCTAGACCTGGTCGACGGTCTGAAGGGTCTGTTCCAGGATTCGACGGAAATCGCGCGCCAGTACCGCGAAGGCAAGGTCGGCCGCACGGCTGGCTTCGGTGACATCTACGAGAACACGCTGCTGGCCTCGCAGACCACCGGCACCGCAGCTTCGGCGACCGGCTACACGGTCAATGGTGCTGTGACCACCAACGGCTCGACCACTGTCGTGCTGGCTGCTGGAGCGACGACCTTCAAGAAGGGCGACGTGTTCACGGTGGTGGGCTGCAACCGCGTTCACCCGGAAACGAAGGCGGATACCGGCGTCCTGCAGCAGTTCGTGGTGACGGCCGACTACGCTGGCGGTGCCGGCACGCTGTCGTTCGCCCCGGCGATCTACACCACGACCGGTCTGCAGAACGTCACGGCAACGGGTATGCCGAACGGCGCAGCTCTGACCAAGGTCGGCGGTGCTTCGGCGGTCTACAAGCCGTCGCTGGCATTCCACAAGGATGCTTTCGCTTTTGTGACGGCCGATCTGGTGATGCCGAAGGGTGTCGACTTCTCGGCCCGCGAGGTCTACGACGGTGTGTCGATGCGTATCGTGCGTCAATACGACATCAACAGCGACAACCTGCCGTGCCGTATTGACGTGCTGTACGGCTACAAGACGATCCGCGCCCAGTTGGCCGCGCGCATCCTCTCCAACTAAGCGGAGGCCGCCATGTCCGGAATCATCATGGGCAATGTGGCGGCTCTGGGCGTGATCTCGGTCACGCTCAGCCCCGCCCAGGTTGCCGCCAACACCACCGCAGAGCAGACCTTCACGGTTCCCGGCCTCAAGGTTGGCGACTTCGTGGATGTCAACAAGCCGACGGCGCAAGCCGGCCTCGGTATTGCCGCAATTCGCGTCTCCGCGGCGAACACGCTCGCCATTACCTTCAGCAACAACACCGCTGCGCCGATCACGCCGACCGCGTCTGAGACCTACTTGGTCCAGTACGCGCGTACGGACTCGACGATTTCTGGCGTTGTCGCCTGATACCCGGCCCGCTTTGGCGGGCTGCCTCTCTTCTGGAGACTGACATGCAGGAATTCCCCAAGATCCTCTATATGGATGGCGCGCTCGATGCTGAGACAGTGATCGTCCATGACGAAGACCAAGAAGCAGAAGCCCGCGTTAATGGCTTCGAGTCGCTGGGTGAAGGCGAGCCGGCATACGATGTCGACGCGCTGCGCGCCGAAGCCGAGTCGCTGGGTGTGAAGGTCGATAAGCGCTGGAAGGCTGAACGCCTAGCCGAAGAAATTGCGAAGGCGAAGGGCTGAACATGGCTACGGTCAGCAAGGTCATGAACCTGGCGGCGCTGGATGCCGGGATTGTGGGCAACGGACAGACCCTGTCTGGCGAGGACACGGAAACCGTGTTCGAAACGTTCCTGCAGATGCTGGCGTTATGGCGGACTGACGACCTTCAGGTCTACTGCCATAAGAATGTCACCGTTCCCATGACTGGCGCGCTGACTTACTCCATTGGCACTGGAGGAACGGTGGACACGGACCGGCCGCCCACCATCGAGCAAGCAGTCTTCCTCGACACGCCGAATACGACGAGCTACCCGCTCAGCATCATCCAGTCGCTGGAAGACTGGCAACGGATCGCGGTCAAGGCGCTTCCGGGAAACATTCCGACTGCTGTTCGCTATGAACCGACATATCCGCTCGGCACTTTGTATGTTTGGCCACAACCTGCGGCCGGGCAGATCCAGATCACAGTTAAGCAGCCGTTCCCACTGTACGCGAGCATCGGAGACGACCTGATCCTGCCGCCCGAGTATGAAGCGCCGATTCGCTTCAACCTCGCTAAATGGCTGGCAGCTGCGTTCAGCACACCGCTGCGCCCAGACATTGCTCAATTGGCGGCCGGAACTCTTCGGCAACTGAAGCGGGTCAACATGCGCGTGCGCGAGTTGGAAATGCCTGAGCGTCTGCCAATGGGTGGATGGATCTACGGCTTCAACGTCTATACGGATCAGCCGTAAATGGCCCGCTACCCGCTGATCACTGCCGCCTACACAGCGCGCAGCAAGAAGGCGTCCGCCCAGCGCTGCGTGAACCTGTTCCCCGAGCAGAATCCGCAGGATGCGCCGGCGCCGTTCACGTTCTACGGCACGCCTGGCTACACGCTGTGGAGCACGGTGCCGGGAGACGGGGCGGTGCGGCTGGAATACGTGTCGAGCAACGGCATCCTGTTTGCCGTGCGTGGCGCGCGGGTCTATCGCTACAACGCCGGGACGTGGGCGGTAGCTGGCGCGCTTGGCACGACGGATGGCCGTGTGGTGGCCGCCGACAACGGCACCAACGTGGTGTTTGTCGACGGAACCATTCTGGCGCCTACCGTCAACCTGAACACCTTCACGGTGGGGGCGATGAGCGGTGACGGATGGTACGGCGCCGATTTCGTCTATTTCCTGAATGGCCGGCTGGTTTTCAACAAGCCTGGCACTCAGCAGTTCTACTGGACCGGCCTTTACGCGCTGACGCTCGATCCGCTGGACTTCTCCAGCGCGGAAGGCTCGCCGGATTCCATCGTGGCCATGCTGGTCGACCACGCGGAACTGTGGTTCTGGGGCCCGCAAAGCCTGGAAATCTTCTACGACAGCGGTGATGCGGACGCGCCGTACCAGCGCGTGCAGGGCGCATTCAACGAAGTAGGGTGCGTGGCACCGCACTCGGTGAACCGCCTGGACAACACGATCTACTGGCTTGGCCGGGACAGGAACGGCGGCAACATCGTCTTCCGCGCGGCCAATTACCAGCCCCAGCGGGTGAGCACGCACGCGATCGAGAAGGAGTTCGACGGCTACAGCCGCACCGACGACGCCTTCTCGTGGACCTACCAGCAGGAGGGGCACACCTTCTACGTGCTGGTGTTTCCGACTGCCAGCAAGACGTGGGTGTTCGACGTGGCCACCGGCCTGTGGCACGAACGGGCATACCGGAAGTCGGATGGGGCGCTGATCCGCCACCGTGGCAACTGCCACGCCTATTTCGACAGCAAGCACCTGGTTGGCGACTTCGAGAACGGCAACGTCTACCAGCTGAGCATGGACGTCTACCAGGACAACGGCGACGACATCGAGCGGTTCAAGGACTCGGCGCACACGTCAAACGGCGTGCGCACCTTCTATTCGCGCTTCCGGCTGGATTGCGAGGTCGGTGTGGGCAACGAGACGGGATCAGACCCCAATGTGTGGATCCAGTGGAGCGACGACGGCGGCTATTCGTGGTCGTCCTCTTTGATCCGCTCGCTGGGCAAGATCGGGGAGACGAAAAAGCAGGTCGACGTGACGCGCTGCGGATCGGGGCAGGACCGCATCTTCCGCGTCGGTACCAGCGCCAATGCGCGGATCTCGTTCAGCGGGGCATTCGTGAACGTGGTGCCCGGGGTGGGTAACTGATGGCGCAGATCTCGCTGCCCGGCTACCGGGAGCCGCTGACCGACCCGGATGGCAACATTTCCCGCGCGTGGTGGCGGTTCTTTCAGGGGCTGGCCACGCTGACGGGTGGTGGAGACATCCCGGACCTGAGCGCAATCATCGCCGCCATTGCCGATCTGCGTAGCCAGGTGCAGGAGCAGGAAGTGTCGTTGCAGCCAGCGGCGGCACTGGAAGCGCTTCAGCAGATCGAAGAACTGGCGACCCGCCTGCGCGACGCCGAGAACCTGACCGGCTTCAAGTCGAAGATCACCGAACTGGAAGACTTGCTGCTCTCGCTTCAGACGCCGGCCGTACCGAATCAGGTGGAGTCGATCACGTTTCCGACATTGGGCAATTCGTGGGCCAACACGGCGGGGCGCCCAGTGGGCTACTACAAGGACCCGAACGGCATCGTCCGGCTGCAGGGCTTCCCGACTTCAGGTGTCATTGGCACCGCGCTTTTCACGCTTCCTGTGGGCTATCGACCTGCCTTCCGCCAGTTCTTCGCGGTGGTGAGCAACGACTTGTTCGGCGCCTGCTACGTCGACTCCAACGGCGATGTCGTTGCCTACAAAGGCAGCAACGCCTATTTCAGCCTGGACGGCGTTTCGTTCCGTTCAGCATAGGAAAGACCATGGCAATCACTTACACCAAGCTCTTCCAGCCCACGATGCTTACCACGTCGGACGTGACGATCTTCACGGCCGGCAGTGGCGTGCCGCCGACGGCAGTGCTGCGCGGCGGGCGCGTCCGGCTCACGAACGTGACGACTACCCCGCAGACCTACCGCCTGACATTCGTCCCCAGCGGCGGTTCGGCGTCCGACACCAATATTTCCCCGAAGGACAAGTCGCTCGGCCCGCTCGATGTCATCGATATCGACCTGCCGACGCTCGTCAATGGTGACGCCATGCTGGCGCGCGCCGGCGCAGCGTCTTCCATCAACATTCAGTTCATCAGCGGAGCCTACTTCACCCCATGAAGAATTTCATGCAACTAGCCGGCGGAGTCGACGTCCTCCCGCTGCTGCTGGCCATTCAGCGCCGTCCCGAACTCTGGCAGGAAGACGACTTCCTGCGGAACTACCCGCAAGGCCCGTTCGGCGAGGTGGAAACGATTTTCCTGCGCTTCCCGAAGCGGCTGGTTGGGATCTCCGACGAGGATGTCGAGCGCTACAAGCAGAATCTGCTACCCGGCTGGGATCAGCACGAATCGATCGATTACCCGGCATACGCCACGCTGCATGAGGCCAGGCCACTGGTTATGAACCTGATGTCGCGCGTGCAGGGCGAGCGCTTGGGCCGCGTGATGATCAACAAGATCAACCCCGGTGGCCGGATCTACCCGCATGCTGACACGCCGGAGCATGCGAACTACTACAGCCGCTTCCATGTCGTCCTGCAGTCGGCACCTGGCTCTGACTTCCGGTGCGAAAACGAGCACGTGAACATGAAACAGGGCGAAGTCTGGTGGTTTAACAACAAGCTTGAGCACGAGGTGGTGAACAACAGCGCCGTTGCTCGCATCCACATGATTGTCGATATCCGGACCTCGCAATGATCACCTTCCACGTCGAACGCTTCGCTGATGTCTACGCCGAGATGTACCCGCTGCTGGTCGAGCACTACGACGAAATCAGCCAGCACAAGGAGCAGGGCATTCCGCTTGACCCGCAGGCCGAGGTCTACCAGGCGCGCGAGGATAGCGGCAACCTGCTGATGGTGATCGCGCGGGATAGTGGCCGCGTTATCGGGTATTTCGTTGCGATCATCGCCCCGGCGCTGCATTACAAGTCGTGCCTGACCTGCTCGCCGGACATCTTCTACGTGCAGCAGGAGTATCGGCGCGGCGGTGCTGCCATGGGCATGTTCCAGTTCGTGGAAGCGGAGCTGCGCCGGCGCGGCGTGAAAGCGTGGATGGTGGGCAGCAAGGTCGCGCACGACGTGACGAAGCTGTTTGGACACCTCGGCTTCGCGCCGTTCGAAGAGATTCACGTGAAGTGGCTGGGGGACTGACATGTTCGAATGGAAACGGAAACTCCTGCCGCTCAGCGGCCCTCAGGTGGCTGCTGCTGTCGCAGGCGGCGCAATCGTCGGGGGCGTGGCTTCTGGCGCGCTGGGGGCCAAGGGCGCCAAGGATGCGGCGAATGCCCAGGCGGATGCCGCGCGTGACTCGGCGCAGCTGCAATACGACATCTACCAGCAGCAACGCGAGGATCAGGAGCCGTTTCGTCAGACAGGTCTTGGTGCGCTTAACCAGTTGGCCTATCGACTCGGAATCGGTGCAGGATCAAGCAATGACCTGTTGCGCCGGTTCTCGATGGATGACTTCCAGACCGATCCCGGCTATCAGTTCCGTCTGGAGCAGGGGCAGAAGGGTCTGGAATCCTCAGCAGCGGCGCGTGGCGGCCTGCTGTCCGGTGCAGCTGCCAAGGCGCTGACCAAGTACAACCAAAACTTCGCCTCCAACGAGTACTCAAACGCCTACAACCGGTTCAACAACGACCAGAACACGCTGTTCAACCGTCTGGCGTCGCTCGCTGGTGTAGGGCAAACGTCCACGAATGCCATTGGAAATGCCGGGCAGAATTACGCGACCGGAGCGGGGAACGCTCTTCAATACGGCGGTGCAGCGCGGGCATCGGGATACACGAACACAGCAAATGCCATCAGCGGCGGTCTCGGATCTGCAACCGGTGGCCTGATCGGGTATGGAAACATGACAGGCTGGGGCAATACTGGCGGCTATGGCTACGGCGGGTCTACCTCATACCCGGTCACTGACTATTATTCCGGTGTCAATGGCACCCCTATCGCATAAGGGCGCATCATGGCAGAGATCAATCCACTGGCCTTCCAGCAAGCCCAGCAAGCCGCTATCGGGGTCGCGGACAACGTTCGGCAGAACAGGCTGCAGCAGTTGGCCCTGCAGCGCGCCGAGGATGCCTATCAGCAAGACCAGTCGGCGAATCGCTTGTATGCGGCCGCGCTCGGTCCGGATGGGACCATCGACCGCACCAAGCTGATCACCGGCTTCGCGCAGGGCGGTCTCGGCTCCAAGATCCCAGCGCTCCAGACGCAATTCGCTGCGCAGGACAAGGCATTGCGCGAGGCTGACAAGGCGAAGCTGGAGAGCATCAAGCAACATGTCGAGCTTCAAGGGCAGCTTCTTGGCGGTGTGCGCGACCAAGCCAGCTACGACGCGGCGCGCCAGCAGGCGGCGGCGGCCGGCATCGATGTCAGCCAATTGCCACAGCAGTACGATCCCGCATTCGTTCAGCAGGCCACGCAAAAGGCCCTTACGGCAGCGCAGCAAGTCGAGCAGATGTGGAAGCAGAAGGGCTACGACCTCGACCAGCAGAAGTTCGCCTATCAGCAGGGGAACGATGCGGCCAATCGTGGTGTGCAACTGCGCGGGCAAGACCTGAGCGCCGACACACAACGGCGTGGGCAGGATATCACGCTACGTGGTCAAGATCTGACAGATGCCCGCGCCCGCGATACGTTGGCTCAGAACGCGTCCAATAAGGCGCCGACCGAGTTCCAAGGCAAGTCGGCTGGCTATGGAGCACGCGCCGAAGAAGCCGATCGCATCATCAATCAGCTTGGGAACGATGTCAGTCCCATGGCCGTGAATGCAAAGCAGGCTGCCGGCCGTGTTCCGCTTGTGGGAGGGGTTCTGGAGACCATTGGGAATGCCGCGCTCAGCCCGCAGAACCAACAACTGGAACAGGCCCAACGAGATTTCGTGAATGCCACGCTCCGCCAGGAATCTGGCGCAGCCATCAGCCAAAGCGAATTCGAGAACGCCAAGCGGCAGTATTTCCCGCAGCCCGGTGACTCCAAGGAAGTTATCGCACAGAAGGCAGCGAACCGTAGGCTGGCGATTGAGGGATTCAAGCGTTCTGCGGGAAAGGCCGCGTTCAGCGCACCTGGCGGCAAGCCATCCCTAGCTGACATCTTCGGCAACTGATCATGGATAACGTCAAGCGTTTCGCGGAACAGTACGGTCCGCTGGCGGCTGATGTCGGCCGCAAGATCGGCGTCGCGCCTGACGTGCTGCTCGGCCAGTGGGGGCTGGAGACCGGCTGGGGCAAGTCAGTGATCCCCGGGACGAACAATCTCGGCAACATCAAGGACTTCTCCGGTAGCGGCACCCGCGCGGTCGACAACATGACGGGCTCGAACGACGCCTACCGGACGTACTCCACGCCGGGCCAGTTCGGCAGCGACTTTGCTGACCTCATCTCGCGCCGGTACAAGGGTGCGGTCGGTTCGGGAGCAGATGCCAGCAAGTTCGCCAGCGCTCTGAAGGCAGGCGGCTATGCAGAAGATCCCGCCTATGTCTCCAAGCTGTCCGGAGCCACGAACCTCGTAAGGAAATTCGCAGACATGGCACTCAGTTCCGTATCGGGCACGGCCAACGCGTCCACCGGCGATCTGGCGGCCAAGGTGAAGCAAGCCAGGGACGCCGGATACTCGGACGACGAGATTTTCCAGCATCTCGGCCAAAGTCAGGGATTCGCCGACAAGCTGAAGCAGGCGCGCGATGCCGGGTACAGCGACGCGGAGATCAGGCAGCACTTCGGGCTGGGAGCGGCAGCCCCAGCTAAGGCGCCTGCGGCAGCGCCAGCCAAAGCGCCAGCCAAGGCGACAAAGGAAGAGCCCGGCGTGCTGGCATCCTTCGGCGCCAATGCCGGCAAGGGATTCGGCAATGCCGTGCTGGGCGCACAACAGCTGATCGGCAAGGGGCTGCAGCAGGTGGGGGCCACCACCGCGGGCGACTGGCTGGTGAAGGACGCCACCGAGGGCGCGCGCCGTCTGGAGGAACAGGCTCGCCCGTACGCTGAGGCTAACCCTGTGACGTCCGTTGCCGGTGAGCTCGTTGGCGCCGTGGCGAACCCGCTGAACCGCGTGGTGCCTCTTGCCGGAGCTGGCGGGCTGGCCGGTACCGCGCTGCGCGCCGGTGCCCAGGGTGCTATCTCCGGCGCCGTGACCCCGGTCACCCAGGATGACGGCAATTTTGCCGGCAACAAGCTGGCACAGATTGCGACCGGCGCGGGCATTGGCGCTGCCATCCCTGTCGCTGGCCGGGCTGTCTCCGCCGGTGGCCGCTATGTTGGCAATGCGCTGCGGTCGCTGGTTGATCCGTTCACGGAATCCGGGCAGACCCGGATTGCAGGGAACATTCTGCAGCGTTTCGCCGGTGACGCGCCGGTGACTGGCAATACAGCTGCGCTGGTGCCGGGCTCACAGCCGACGCTGGCGCAAGCTACCGGAAATGCTGGGCTGGCGACTCTGGAACGCGGGATTCAATCGTCCACGCCGCAGGGTGCAAACGCCTTCGCGGAGCGCGCGGCGCAGAATGCTGCTGCCCGCGGGGCGGCGCTGGAAGGCGCGACCGGAACGGCAGCGGACATTGCTACGGCGGAAGGCGCGCGCGGTGCTAAGGCATCTCAGCAACTGGCAGCAGCGTTCCAGAACGCACAGCCAGCCAATCCTCAGGGGTCGCTCGGGGTGATCGATTCCATCCTGAACGGCCCGAGCGGAAAGCGCGATGCGGTGCGTGCTGCACTCAACAATATCCGTTCGAAGATCGTTGACGCACAAGGCAATCTCGAAACTAACCCCGAAACGCTCTACAACAGTGTGCGCAAGCAGATTGGCGACTTGCTCGATTCCCGTATGGCGGCGAGCAATCCGGCCGGCCTACAGGCTTCCCGCGAGCTGATCGCGGTGCGCGACGCACTGGATCAGGACATCGCGGCAGCTGCTCCGGGTTTCGGGCAGTACCTATCCGACTACGCTGCAGCCTCCAAGCCGATCAATGCGATGGAGTTTTTGCAGGGGCTTCGCCTGACGGATGCTCAAGGAAATATCACCTTGGCCAAGGTGCAGAATGCCATTGCCAATATCACCAAGCAACGCGGGGCTTCCGGGGCCAATGGAGCGAAGGCTGTCAGCCAGGGGCAATTGGACGCACTGACGGCCATCCGTGATGACTTGCTTCGCGCGGCGAACTCTGGTGGCGGCAAGTCCATCGGTTCCAACACCTTCCAGAACCTGGCCACGAACAACATCGTGGAGAACGCGATTCCGGGCCCGGTGCGCGCATTAACTGGCGGCACGAACGGTCCGCTTGGGACGCTGGCCGGAAAGGTGGGGAATCTGGTCTATGGCGGGTCGAACGAGGCAATCCAGAACCGCCTTCTGGAAATGCTGCTGCAGCCCGGATCAGGGCTCGCGGCGCTCCATAACGTCCGCGGCAATCAGGCGACCGGCGCGCTTGGCGGCAATGCGCTGCTTCAGCGTCTGGCGCCGCAGCTCGTCCCAGCGGGAGCCATCGGCGCAAACATGCTCGCGCGTCCCACCGGGTCGAATCCCCAGTAGGCCCTGCAACAAGCCCTTGACGAAGCAGAAAGAGAGATAGACGCCGCCAACCAGTAGCATCTTGTCCAAGAAGTCCATTCCGAAAGAGTAGCACACCCATCCAGCCGGCCATGCGCCGGCTTTTTTTCATGCCCGCCAAAAGAGCGGGCTTTTTCATTTCTGAGGTCGCCCAAATGGTAATGAGCCTGCTCCCTGAACCGGTGCAATCCTACGAGGACAGCAACGGTCGCCCCCTGAATGGAGGCAAGCTGTACACGTATGCTGCAGGCACCACCACGCCCAAGGCCACCTATCAGGATCAGGCCGGCACGATTCCCAACACGAACCCGATCATCCTGAACGAGCGCGGCGAAGCCACGGTATGGGGGACTGGCACCTACCGCTTCATCCTGAAGAACGCCTTCGACGCGACGATCTGGGACCGCGACAACATTCAGGCGCCTGGCTCCGCGCTGGATGACGCCATCGCAGCGTTGCGGGCTGATCTGGCCAATACCAGCGATGTGGGTAAAGGTGACGCGCTAGTCGGCGTGAAGCAGCCTGTTGCCGGCTCGGTTGCGCGCACCCAACACACCAAGAACACCGAGATCATCAGCGTCTTGGACTTCGGCGCGGTGGGCGATGGCGTGGCCGACGATACGGCGGCATTCGTGGCGGCGGTGACTGCCATGGCAGGAAAGGCGATCTTCGTGCCCGATCCGCCGGTCAAGTACATCCTGAGTTCGCTTGTCACGCTGCCCGCTAACACCTCGCTATATGGCGAATCGAAGTTCACCACCCGGATTGACAAGAGTGGCAACAACGACATGTTCTCGCTGGGCGATGGCGCGGTGCTACGCGATCTGTTTATCGAAGGTCGCGGGGACACAAACACCGGCGGCCGGGGCATTCTTATCACAGGCAGCGATGGCCATCAGAACCTGATCAACTGCCGAGTGGTAGACTTCCCTGCGGACTGCGTGACGTTCACCACCACCACGGCAGGGTCACAGTTCGCAGCAGTAAATTGCGAATTCAACCAGTACAACGCAGCGACGGGCAGCGGCAAGTTCGCCATCAACATCGTGGACGGCGTGCAACTGGGTGCGGTCCCGCGCAAGTTCATTGGCTGTGAGTTTCAGGGGTCTCCGTCGTTCAACTTCGGGGGCTGCAATGACCTCTTCATCAGTGCTTGCTTCCTCGGGGACCTGAACTTCACGTTGAATTCTCGCGGCGTCTTGATCAACGAGAGCCGGATTGCGAACCAGTCTGCCCTGTCGATCTACGGTCACAACCACGCAATTGTGGGCTGCGACATCAACCCGCAGGTCACCATCACGCCGGGCGCTGACAACATCCACATCGGTCCGGGCAGTTTCAACAATATCCCCGTAATCGACAACAGCGGCAACGGGCGAAACCAGATTTCCCACTGGAACGTCAACTACACGCCGGCCTTCACCTCCGGCGGCACGCAGCCCGTTCTCGGCAACGGCGTTCTGAATGGCCGTTGGTCGCGCCAGGGCAATCGCGTGGCCGTCGTCATCGAACTTACCGTTGGTGGCACTACGACGCTTGGCACCGGAGATCTCCGCTTCAGCCTGCCGACGCAAGCTCCCAATACACATGACCTCAGCCAGAGTTGCGGGATCGCATCGCTCACGCGCAGCGGCACATTCTATTCGGCAGTTTGCATTGTCCCGCCAACTACGCAATACGTGACGATGGCGCGCGATACGACTGGGTCTGTTATTGCAACTTCGCCCGGCACATCGGCGGTCGGAGATACATACCGGCTGGAGTTCGAATATACGGTCGGCGTCTGAAGTCCTTTAGATCCGGGGGGAAGTCATGGAAGCAGTACAGGGCAAGCGCAAATGGTTCGACACCACGATCAGCCTTCAATGGCTGGTCGGTGCCGCAATCAGCGCCATTGCGGCGGCAGGGGCAACTGCTGCCGTCTGGTTCAGCCTGGTCGGACGGGTCCAGGCGCTGGAACTGAAGGACATCGATCACGCTGCGCACTTCTCGCGCATCGAGGCGGATCTTCGGCAACAGCGCGCGGACGTGAAAGAGCAGCTGAAGGGTATCGGGCAGGACGTGAAGGAGATTCGCGGCTACCTGATGGACAACGCGGCCGGCAATCGGCCTGACATGCGGAGGTGGTCCCGATGATCAGTAAATGGCGGATCGGGCTGGCAGACAACTGGCGGCGGTTACACCGCAAAAGCACGGTCATTGCTGGGGTTCTCTTTACAACGGTGATGAGCACTGGGCCGCTGCTGTCGCAGGCGTGGGGCGCTATGCCTGCCGAATTGAAGGCGGTGATCCCGCAGAACGTGCAGCAGTGGATCGCCTACACCATGTTCGGACTGACGTTCCTGGCGCTGCGCTACACGGCGCTGCGCAAGAAGGAAAAGGAGGGCGATGATGCTGGCGCGTGAATTCATCGCTGGCCCTCTGGCCGATGCTTTGGCGATCCTGCCGGCGCCTATGGACACCCCACAGGCAAAGGTAATGGTGACGACCATCTGCCTGCAGGAGTCCGGCCTGATCCATCGAAAGCAGATGGGCAACGGTCCGGCGCGTGGTTTCCCGCAGTTCGAGCTCGGCACGCGCAAGACGCGCGGCGGGGTCTGGGGCGTCTACATGCATGAGGCGTCCCGCTACTGGCTCGACCAGCTTTGCGCTTCACGCGGCGTGCAGTTTCTGCCGGAATCGATCTGGCGGGCGCTGGAGACCGACGATGTGCTGGCGGCCGGCGTGGCGCGGCTGCTGCTGTTCACCGATCCGCTGCGGCTGCCGGCAATGGACGACCCGGATGGCGCGTGGGGCCTGTACCTGCGCACCTGGCGCCCGGGGAAACCCCGCCCCGAAACGTGGGCCGGCAACCACATGCTGGCACGACTGGAGGTGATTCGATGATCGCCGCACTCATATCCGTCCTATCGGACGCGTGGCCTGCGCTGCTGGCCGGCTTAGTAGCCATCGCAAGCCTTCTGTTCGGGTGGGGACGTCACAAGCAGGCACAGACCACCGAGGCGCAAGCCAAACAGAAGGAAGCCGAGGCTGACGCCAAGGTGGCGCAGATTCAGAAATCGGAAGCTGAGGCTAATGCCGCAGCTGCGCGGGAAGGTGGCGCCGCGGTAAAGGAGAGAACAGATGCCGAAAACCGGATTGCTGCTGGCCCTTCTGGCGAGTCTTCTCGCATCCTGCGCGACGACTGGTCCCGCGACTGAGCCGGAACCGCAGTTCATCACCCGGACCCGGATTGTCGATACCGGTTGCGACTGGACCAAGCCCATCATGGTCAGCAAGGCCGATGTCCTGACGGATGGCACTGCTGACCAGATCCGCGCCCATAACGAGACGGGCGCCAAGCGCTGCAACTGGAAGCCGAAATCTCAGCCGGCGCCCAGCGTCTCGTCCAAATAGAGCACGTGATCGCGGACGAAGCTCGGGCGCAGATGTCCAGAGTCCTTGTAGATAGGCTCGCCGGTGGCCGTGACGGAAGGACAGGTCTGCTTGTCGCAGAGGTGTTCCAATGGGTCGACTATGGTGGCGCCACCACGCCGGCCCGCGTCGATCAACTGTGCACGCAGGTTCCCCACTTGGTTGTACCAGGAATGCAGGTAGTAGCCGACTGGAAGCCCGTCCCGATCAACATTGAAGCCGATAGGGTAGAGCGATCGCTTCACCATGAATTTCGGGTCGACCTTCTGCCCATTCGGGATAGTCAGGACCAGATAGACCTTCTTCCCCGACTTCACCAGTCCTGCGATCATCGCGGCCAGCGAGTCCATGGATTGCTTGGTTCCAAGAGATCTTGGCGCCAGTCGTTCTGACTTGCCACCAGCCTCATACTGGTAGAAGTTGCCCATCACATAGTAGACATCCCACAGCGCGCCGATTACCACCGTGGTGACCTCGGGCCTTGCAGCATATTCCAGCGAAGTCCTCAGCGACGGGCCGCATTGCGGGTGATCCTTGTCCGTGACGTTCGGAATCGGTGGGCAACCGGGTGCCGTTGCAAACACCGCAGTATTCACCTTCCCGGATTGCTGGCTGACAAGCTGGTTGATCCGCGGCCCGTACTGTTCCATGTTGCTGTCTCCCAGAAAGAGCGTGGTCTCCGGACTACCGCTATCGCTCACGAACAGCACCTTCTTCTGGAACTCCACCTGTTTCATTTCCTTGCTGGGGAAATCCCACTCGCCGGCGGCCGCCATGATCTTCTCCAGTCCGGCCGACTTGGAGTAGGGCACAAGGCGCTGTTCGGAGATCAGGTAGCCGGTGCCCGCCAGCGCGACCATGGCGGTGCAAAGCCCAGCGACCTTCATGCGCGGGAAGGCGCCGAAGCGCAGCGGCTTCTCTACGGCAACGGTCAGGATGGCCAGGCCGAAGCTCAGAGCCACGGCGCCGGCGCGCACCGCATCGGAAGGGGTGTCCCCGTAGACCAGTCGGGCGAAAACCAGCAGAGGCCAGTGCCACAGATACAACTGGAAGCTGATCAGCCCGATCTTGCGCATGGGCAGGCTTCCAAGGGCACGCCGGTTCAGCCACGCGCCGGGGCCGGCCGCAATCGACAGCACCGCGCCGCCGATGGGCAGAAGCGCCCACCAACCGGGGAAATAGTCTTCGGCGCGCACAAGCACCACGGCAGCGACCAGCAGGCCGATACCGGCGACAGACAGCAACTCGGACAGCGCGCGCGGCATCTTCAGGCGCCCATGGTGCAGCGTCACATACGCCAGGAGACTGCCAGATAGTAGTTCCCAGAAACGTGTATCCGGCAGATAGAAGGTGCGCGTGCGGTCGAGGTGGACGGTGTCGATGTTCAGGAAGAACGAGGCGCCCAGCACCAGCAGCGTCACCAGCGGAAGATTGGCGCGCAGGCGGTACCCAAGCCAGAGCAGGAGCGGCCAGACCATGTAGAACTGTTCCTCGATCCCGAGCGACCAGAGGTGCAGCAGCGGCTTCAGTTCTGCTTTGGTGTCGAAGTAACCGGCCTGCTGCCACAGCTGGAAGTTGGCAAGGAACGATGCTCCGCCCAGCACGCTTTCCCCCAGCGACGAGTATTCGTCTGTCAGCAGGATGCCCCAGCCCAACGCCAGGCAGGCGCCCAACACGATGACCAAAGCCGGGAAGATCCGGCGCACGCGGCGCGCGTAGAAGTCGCCAAATGAGAACGAACCCTGCTCCAGACCGTTGAACAGAATGGTGGAGATCAGGAAGCCCGAGATGACGAAGAAGATGTCGACGCCGACAAATCCGCCCGGCAGCCAGTCCGGGAAAGCATGGAATACCACCACCGCGAGCACAGCAACTGCCCGGAGGCCATCTATGTCAGGGCGGTATGTGGGATGCGCGGATGTGCTGTTTTGTACGTTTTGCATCCGTATGTGTCGAAACTGAAAAAATCACCGCGCATGATGCCACAGTGACGGATGCAAAAAAATGCCGCGACTGAGGTAGATGGGCAGGCCACCGCCCGGTTGCTGCCAGATACTGTTCAGATATACAGTGCCAGCATGTCGACCGGATTCCAACCTCCCGCGCCGCCTATGCCGAAGTACGAGATCTCGGACGAGTGGGCATGCCGCACGTGTGCGCGGCTCGTGATCACGATGGTGCAGGAGTATCCGCATCCCCGGATCAGGCTGGACTGCCCGCTCGGGCATCCCTGTCCGCTCAAAGGGTGCCCGGACTGGCAGCGGGAAATGGGGGTGGATTGATCTGGATTTCGTTGGAAGATCCCGAAAATGCCCACGGTGTGGTGCGGCTTCCGGCTGGTACCATGTTCCAACGAACTGAGCCAAGTAACTGATTAGTAAGGATATTGGTGGCGGATTGTGATTCCTGTCGTCGTGGGTTCGAGTCCCATCAGCCACCCCAAAGAATTCCCTTACGAAACAGCCGCTTACTCAAGCGGCTGTTTTGCTTTCTGTATATCCCTTCCATCATCCCTTCCGCCTAGTGCAACTGGCGCCAACGGTTCCTATCATTCAGAGAGCGGCCGCAACCACAAGGTCGCATCTGAATGGTATCGGGGAGGCGGTATGAGGCTGCGCACGCTTATCAGTGCATCGCTCGGGGCCTTGAGCCTCCAGATGGGATGCGGCAGCGGGGGTGGGGGCGGACGGGAAGAGGCAGGCCCCGCTTTACGGGTTGCATCGGGCGCGCCGGAGGTAGTCAGCTACGCTGCATCTGACCTTGAGGCGGCATATCTTGCGATTCTCGTCACGATGTGGGTGATGACGGCCAGTGCTGTGCCTCGGCTATGGCGCGATATTCGGAGCAGCGACGAAATCCGCTACGTATCGAGGTTGCAGCACGGCATCATGGTTGCGATCGCATACGCCATCGTCTGCGGATTTTTTCACACGACGATCACGGCTGTTTATCACGTCATTTTGTGGCACATCGAGGGCTGACCGTAGCGCCTCTCCAGCTAATCCCGGGGAAGCCGACGCTGAGGCGGACCTGGAGGCCGGCGGCCTTGGCTCGCCGTTCGCCGGCTGAACGGCGACGCGAGCCGATCGACGAAAAAAAACCGGACTTTGGCGGGGTCGACAAGGTCCGGTTCTGCGCATGACGCGAATGCGCAGTGATGCAGTTGCGCGCCAGTGAGTTTAATCAGGCTTTGCTCAGTTTTAAATAAAGCCTTAATTACACGTTGTGAGGCCGCAACTCCACTTTTTACAAAGCGGGTCGCCCGAGGTCGTGAGGCGCTATTAGTGCGTTTCCTCGAGTGGGCGGCCGGAATTCAGTCGAGCAGTTTCGTGCTCGGTTCGGCAAGTTCCAGCATGCGGCAGATGGCTGCCATGTTGCCGACCATCGTGCGACGTTGCGCGCCCTGGTAGACGCGGACGCCTTTGATTTGCCGGAACGGGACCGGCTTGACCGGGCGACGGGAAGCGATGGGATTCGATTGCAGCATGGCAACACCTCGTTATTTGCGACAGCAGTGGTCCGCGCCCGTCGTCCAGCAAGGACGGGGCGGCATGGGCAAAGCAAAGCGGGTGACCAGGGCAGACGGCCGTGCTGCCTAAGTCTCGGGAGCCGGAGGCGCTGTCAGGCGACTCCGATCACGCTAGAAGCCTGACGATCGAATCAGGCCGACAGCGATACCTTCAAGAGAGAACTCGTCGCGGCCCGAATGGAGCACGATGTTCTGGAAATCCGGGTTTTCTGCGATCAGTTCGATCGTGTCGCCGCGTTTCTTCAGGCGCTTGACGGTGACGTCCTCGCCAAGGCGGGCCACGACGATCTTGCCGTTGGCTGCCTCGCTGGCCTTTTTCACCGCCAGCAGGTCGCCGTCCAAAATGCCGGCGTCGCGCATGCTCAGGCCGCGTACGCGCAGCAGGTAGTCCGGACGCTCGTCGAAGACTGACGCATCTACCTGGTACTGACGGTCGATATGCTCTGCGGCAAGAATCGGGCTGCCCGCAGCGACGCGACCGACCAGCGGCAGCGTCAACTGCAGCACGCCTGCCATCGGCAGCGTGAACTGGTCCGAACGCTCCGAATCACTGCGCGCCACCTTGAGTCGGATGCCACGCGATGCGCCGGGCGTCAGTTCGATGACGCCCTTGCGTGCCAGCGCCCGCAGATGTTCCTCAGCCGAATTGGGCGAGGAAAAACCAAACTCGGCGGCGATCTCTGCGCGGGTGGGCGGGAAGCCCGTATTGCGGATCGTGTCGCGGATCAGATCGAAAATCTGCTGCTGCCGGGGTGTCAGGGTCGCCATGGTTCGCCGGTCTCTCGTGCCGAAGCACTGTATGTTTAAACAGTATGCTGTGATTTTATACAGTATCGTGTGAAGTGCAAGCACAATTTGCGCAGTGCGCTCTACATGGGCGGCAGCGGCACCGATGGCTTCGCGGGTTTGCCAAGGGGGCGCCGGCGCGGGGTGGCAGTTACAATCGTCGGCCAGATCCCGGGCCGCGCCAGCCTGGGCAGCCCCTCAGCCAGCCTATTTTCATGTCAGCTTCTTCGTTCTCGTTGCCTCGTGTCATCGTGCTCGCCACCGGCGGCACCATTGCCGGATCGTCCGGCGACCCAGCCAGCAGCGCCCAGTACCAGGCGGCTACCGTGCCGGTGTCGCAGTTGGTGCACGCCGTGCCCGCGCTGGCCGATGTGGCGCGCGTGGAGACCGAGCAGGTGGCGCAGGTCGATAGCAAGGACATGACGTTCGGCCTCTGGCAGCAGCTGGCGGCACGGGTGGCGTACTGGTCCGGCCAGTCGGACGTGGCCGGCATCGTGATCACGCACGGCACCGATACCCTTGAAGAAACGGCGATGTTCTTGCACCTGACGCAGCCGTGTCCCGTGCCGGTGGTCATCACCGCGGCGATGCGCCCGGCGACCTCGCTGTCGGCTGACGGCCCGCTGAACCTGCTTGATGCCGTGCGCGTCGCGGCCAGTCCGGACGCGCGCGGGCTGGGTGTGCTGGTGGTGCTGAACCAGCAGATCCACGCCGGGCGCGACGTGACCAAGGCGCATACGTCCGCCGTCGATGCCTTTGTCTCGCCGAATGCCGGTCCGATCGGCTACGTGCAGGACGCCTATATTCGATTCACGCGTGCGCCGGCCAGGCGCGAGACGTCGTATTTGCCGGTGCCGTCGGCCTGGCCAATGGTGGAAATCGTCGTCAGCCATGCCCAGCCGGGCAGGGTGGCCGTCGATGCACTGGTGTCGGCCGGTGTGAGGGGGCTGGTGGTCGCTGCCACCGGCAATGGCTCGGTCCACGAAACATTGATGGCGGCGCTGGCCGATGCGGCGGCGGCTGGCGTCGCAGTGGTGCGCAGTTCACGTACTGGCGCCGGCCATGTGTCGATTCCGGCGCGGCCGGCGACGCGGGCCGGTCTGTTCGTGTCGGCCGCAGACCTCAACCCTTACAAGGCGCGCGTGCTGCTGCTGGTGGCGCTGGCAGCCGAGCCCGCGCTGGGCTTCGACGCCGGGCGTCTGCAGTCGCTTTTTGCAGCCTGCTAAGCCGTCTGCGCCGCGCTCCTTGCGGATTCCCGGGGTTCCGGGCTATACTCGCGGGCTATTCAACCTTGCCGCACCGGACGTGACGCCCGGGTGGCTCATCCCAAAAGGAGCGTCAATGCGTCATTACGAAATCGTATTTATCGTCCATCCGGACCAGAGCGAACAAGTGCCGGCGATGATCGAGCGTTACAAGCAGCTCGTCACGTCGCAAAATGGCCAGATCCATCGCGTGGAAGACTGGGGTCGTCGTCAGATGGCCTACATGATCCAGAAGCTGGCCAAGGCTCACTACGTTTGCCTGAACATCGAATGCGGCAAGGACACGCTGGCTGAACTCGAGCACGCGTTCAAGTTCAATGACGCCGTGCTGCGTCACCTGATCGTCCAGACCAAGAAGGCTGAAACCGCTCCGTCGCCGATGATGAAGGAAGTGCAGCGCGAAGAAGCCCGCAAGGCCGCGCAAACGACCACGGAAGGCCAGGCCGCCTGAGTGCGGACTGCTGTGTCGCGGTGAACCAGCTTCGGCTGACCGCCACGCTCGCCGAGCGAGATACGCTGCGCTATACGCCAGCCGGCATCCCTGTCGTCAACTGCATCCTGCAGCATGCCGGCGAGGTGATGGAGGCGGAAACGCCCCGGCAGGTGGAATTCGCAGTGGTGGCCATGGGCATCGGCCCGATTGGCCAGCGGCTCGAGCGCATGCCGCTCGGCACGCTGCTCGACTGCGAAGGCTTTCTGGCCCGCAAGCACCGCAACAGCAAGACACTGGTCTTTCACATCACTCGATGTAAAGCATTCGAAAAGGATTGAATCATGGCATTCGTCAAACGTGACAACAAGAACAAGAAGCGCTTCCAGCAACAGAACCCGCTGTTCAAGCGCAAGCGCTTCTGCCGCTTCACCGTGGCTGGCGTCGAACAGATCGACTACAAGGATCTGGACACGCTGAAGGACTTCATCGGCGACAACGGCAAGATCACGCCGGCCCGTCTGACCGGTACCAAGGCGCACTATCAGCGTCAGCTGGATACGGCCATCAAGCGCGCCCGCTTCCTGGCGCTGATGCCGTACACCGACCTGCACAAGAACTGATAGTCCCGGGACCGCAAGGAGAAATACACGATGCAAGTCATTCTGCTGGAAAAAGTCATCAACTTGGGCAACCTGGGCGACATCGTTCGCGTGAAGGACGGTTACGCACGTAACTTCCTGATCCCGACCAAGCGCGCTCGCCGTGCTACGCAAACCGCCATCGCCGAATTCGAAGTGAAGCGCGCCGAGCTGGAAAAGGCCGCCGCCGCCAAGCTGGCTGCTTCGCAAGCCGAAGGCGAGAAGCTGAACGGTCTGACCGTCCAGATCACGCAGAAGTCGGGCGTGGACGGCCGTCTGTTCGGTTCGGTGACCAACGCCGACATCGCTCAAGCCCTGGAAGGCCAAGGTTTCAAGGTCGAAAAGTCGCAAGTGCGTCTGCCGAACGGCCCGCTGAAGATGGTTGGCGACTACGCCGTTGGCGTGTCGCTGCACACCGACGTGCTGGTCGACATCACTGTTTCGGTGCTGGGCGAGCACGTCTAAGCTGTACGCGTCCAGGATGTGCCGGTCCGGACCGGCGCGTCGGATGCTCAAGAAAGGCAGGGGCCACGCTCCTGCCTTTTTTGTTTTTTGCGTGGCGCCCGGCGCCGTTATAATTCCCTCCCATGAACGCGCCCGCCGCAGATCCCCAACTAGACAACCTCAAGGTTCCTCCGCACTCGATCGAGGCCGAACAATCGGTGCTTGGCGGGTTGCTGCTGGATAACGCCGCCTGGGACCGCATCGCCGACTTCCTGTCCGAAGCCGATTTCTATCGCTTTGACCACCGGGTGATCTTCCAGAGCATCGCCCGCCTCATTTCCGCCACCAAGCCGGCGGACGTGATCACGGTCTTCGAAATGCTTCAGGTGGCCGGCAAGGCCGAGGAAGTGGGCGGGCTGGCCTATCTGAATTCGCTGGCGCAGAACACGCCGAGTGCGGCCAATATCCGTCGCTACGCCGAAATCGTCCGGGAACGCTCGGTGCTGCGCAAGCTGGTGACGGTTGCCGACGACATCGCTTCCGCGGCTTTCGCGCCCAAGGGGCGCGAGGTGCGCGAACTGCTCGACGAGGCCGAATCCAAGGTTTTTGCGATTGCGGAAGAAGGTTCGCGTGGCCAGAAAGGCTTTCAGGAGATCCAGCCGCTGCTGACGCAGGTGGTGGAGCGGATCGACGAGCTCTATCATCGCGACAGCACCACGGACGTGACCGGTGTGCCGACCGGCTTCATCGACCTGGACCGCATGACCAGCGGGATGCAGCCGGGTGACCTGATTATCGTCGCCGGTCGCCCTTCCATGGGTAAAACCGCGTTTTCGCTGAATATTGGCGAGCATGTGGCGGTAGAGCAGGGCCTGCCCGTGGCCGTGTTCTCGATGGAAATGGCCGGTGTGCAGCTGGCCATGCGTATGCTGGGCTCGGTGGGGCGCCTGGACCAGCACCGTCTGCGTACCGGCCGCCTGCTGGACGAGGACTGGCCGCGCCTGACGCACTCGATCCAGCGCATGAACGACGCGCAACTATTCATCGACGAGACGCCGGCGCTGAATCCGATGGAGTTGCGGGCCCGCTCGCGCCGCCTGGCGCGCCAGTGCGGCCAGCTGGGTCTGATCATCATCGATTACCTGCAGCTGATGTCCGGGTCGGGTGGCGGAGAAAACCGGGCCACGGAAATTTCCGAAATTTCGCGGTCGTTGAAGGGGTTGGCCAAGGAGCTGAACTGCCCGGTCATCGCGCTGTCGCAGCTGAACCGAAGCCTGGAGCAGCGTCCCAACAAGCGCCCCGTGATGTCCGACCTGCGTGAGTCGGGCGCCATCGAGCAGGATGCCGACGTGATCCTGTTCATTTATCGCGACGAAGTCTACAACCCGGATTCGCAGGACAAGGGTACTTCCGAAATCATCATCGGCAAGCAGCGTAACGGCCCGATCGGCACCGTTAGGCTCACGTTCCTGGGGCAATTCACGAAGTTCGACAACTTCAGCGGCGGCCCGGCGTTCTTCGACAACGACACCTGATTGTCAGGGGTTACACCGCTGGACGGTGCAACCCTGTAAAATATTGCGCTTTGATGACAGCCGCCCACGAGGCGGCTGTCGTGCGATTGCTCTGCCTCCCATTTGCAACACAACCGAGCGTGCCGTGAGGCCCGCCACAAGGACATTTCATGTTCGGCCGTTTCATGCCCACCGAGGGCAAGTTCTTCGAATACTTCAACCAGCACGCCGATTGCGCCGTTACCGCCGCGCACGAGCTGGAAGCGTTGGTCAATGACCTGCCCAACGCCGAAGGCCATGCGCGCCGCGTGCAGGCTACCGAAAAGAAGGCAGACCGTATCACGCACGACACGATCGACCTGCTGCACAAGACCTTCATCACACCGCTTGACCGTGACGAGATCCACAAGCTCATCACGACCATGGACGACATCCTGGACCTGATGGAGGACGTGGCCGAGACGATCTCGCTGTACGACGTTACGCACCTCACCGACGAGGCCCGCCGCCTGGCCACGATCTGCGTGCAGTGCTGCGAAGCCGTCAAGATCGCCGTCGGCCTGCTCGAAGACATGGGCAACGCCAGCACGATCCTGAAGACGGCCCAGCAGATCGACCAGCTCGAATCGGAAGCCGACCGCGTGATGCGCTCGGCCATGTCGAAGCTGTTCCGCGACGAAACCGACGTCAAGCGTCTGATCAAGCTGAAGGCGATCTACGAGCAGCTGGAGTCCATCACCGACAAGTGCGAGGACGTGGCGAACATCATCGAAGGCATCGTCCTGGAAAACGCCTGAGGCTCGCACTGGCATGCAAACAGTACAAATGAGCTTGTGGGTCATCGGCTTGCTGGTGGCGCTGGCGTTGCTGTTCGACTTCATGAACGGCTTTCACGACGCGGCCAATTCGATTGCCACGGTGGTCTCCACGGGCGTGCTGAAGCCGCACCATGCCGTGGCCATGGCGGCCATGTGCAACGTGGTGGCGATCTTCATCTTCCACCTGAAGGTGGCGGCCACGGTGGGCACGGGCACCATCGACGTGCATATCGTCGATCACTATGTGATATTCGGCGCGCTGGTCGGCGCCATCGCCTGGAACGTGATTACCTGGCTGTACGGTATTCCGTCGTCGTCGTCGCACGCGCTGATCGGCGGCCTGGTGGGCGCTGCGGTGGCCAAGGGTGGCACGGGCGTGCTGGTGGGCAATGGCCTGCTGAAGACCGTGGCCTTCATCCTGATCTCGCCGTTGCTGGGCTTCATCCTGGGCTCGCTGATGATGGTGATCGTGGGCTGGACGTTCTTCCGGACGCCGCCGTCGCGCGTGGACCGCTGGTTCCGCCGGCTGCAGCTGGTTTCGGCGTCGCTCTACAGCCTGGGGCACGGCGGCAATGACGCGCAAAAGACCATCGGCATTATCTGGATGCTGCTGATCGCCAGCGGCCACGTGGCCGTGGGCGGCGCAGAGCCGCCGATGTGGGTCATCGTGAGCTGCTACGTGGCCATCGGCATGGGCACGCTGTTCGGCGGCTGGCGGATCGTGCGAACCATGGGCCAGAAGATCACCAAGCTGAAGCCGGTGGGTGGCTTCTGCGCGGAAACCGGCGGCGCGATTACGCTGTTCATCGCTTCGGCGCTGGGCGTGCCGGTGTCGACGACGCATACCATCACCGGCGCCATCGTCGGCGTTGGCTCGGCGCAGAAGATGTCGGCCGTGCGTTGGGGCGTGGCTGGCAATATCGTATGGGCGTGGGTGCTGACGATTCCGGCATCGGCGTTCATGTCGGCCATCGCCTGGTGGATCGGCAAGCAGATTCTGTAAGCCTTGCCGGAAGTATCGGCACACCAAAGAGCCAGGCATTGCGCCTGGCTTTTTTACTATTGATTCGCGAATGCCGCGATCGGGTCGTCTTCCGGCGGTGAGGCCGGGGGTGCGGCGGGCGGTGGCATGGGCGAGGTCGGGGCGGGCGTGATCGACGGAGCAGGGGCTGGCGTCATCGGCAAATTGCTGGCCGCCACGACGCGCCGCGCGCCGTTGTAGCGCGACGCCCAGTAGGACTTGCCCATGTCTTCGAGCCGGACCGTGCCGCCGGTGGCGGGCGCGTGCACGAAGCGGTTCTGCCCGACATAGATGCCGACATGCGAGTTGGCGCGGCCAGTGGTATTGAAGAACACCAGGTCGCCCGATGCCACGTCGCTGCGGTCGAGCGATACGCCGCGCTGGCCCATCTGCTCGGTGGTGCGCGGCAGGTTGACGCTGGCGGCGCGCTGCACCACGTAGCGGACCAGGCCGCTGCAGTCGAATCCGGAATCGGGCGTGTTGCCGCCGTAGCGATAGGGCGTGCCGACCAACGACATCGCCTGGATCGAGATTTCTTCCAGGCCTGCGCTCGGGTCGATCATGGGCTTGCCCGGGGTACGGGGCGGCGAAGACGTATGACGGGCAGGCGGGCTACCGGCGCAAGCGGCCAGCAGCAGGGCGCTGGCACACAGTGCAGTCAAGGCGAGCCGGGACGAACTCCGCGGTGACGGAGCCGGGGACATCGACACACGCGCCGGGCGTGGTGAGGGCGGCAATAGAAGCGGGCGCTGCGGCATCCTTCTTGTCGTTCGGTTGCCGGGTCAGGCGTCCGCCCCACCGTACAGGGTGGGACTGCCAGCGAAAATTCCAGGTATGACTACCAGCGCAACTGCGCGTTGCGCGTACCGGTACTGATCTTGATGGACTTTGGCTGACCCTTGTAACTGGCCTCGATATTGTAGCTGCCTTCTGGCGCACGTATGAGGCAGCGCGGGCCACCCGCGCGGAAATCGGCCACACTCTGGCCATCACGTGTCAGTTTTACGTCAACATCGGCCAGGTACTCGCCGTTGGCACCCCGGGTGAACAGGATGCCCATGTTGAAGTTCTTCTCCTGTTCGGCCAGCCTGGCCCGTTCGTCCTCGGCAATGCCGCCGCAGACATAGCTGACCGGGCCCATGGTGCGGATCACCATTTCGTTGCCTACCGGGGCGCTTGCTGCCGGCGCGCTTGCTACCGGCGCGCTGGCGTCCGCGGCCTTGGCCGGTTGCAGGGCGGCCGCCACGATCACCGTCGCGCCAATCAGCGCAGCCACGGCAAGGCGCTTGCGCCGGGTGGCGCGCGCGTTGTGAGAAAACAGGGTCCTGCTGGTGGACAGGTATCTGCTGAAAGATTGCTGCCTGTTCATCGACGCCTCCGTATCGACATGAACACCCGGCCATCATAGCCGGGTCGTGCGGTGCTGGCTGTCGGTCAAACGCCGACGCTGTGGGTTGCACCACACTACGCGATGCGGCCACGGGCAGCCATGGAACAGGCCGCCCGTGGAATTGCCGGTTTTGCAGTGACTGCCGCGTTACAGCACGTCCGCCGCGTGGTCCGCCAGGCGCGAACGCTCGCCGCGGGCCAGCGTCACATGGCCGCTGTGGCTCCAGCCCTTGAAGCGGTCTACCACATAGGTCAGGCCGGACGAGCCTTCGGTCAGGTACGGCGTATCGATCTGCGCGATATTGCCCAGGCAGATAATCTTGGTGCCGGGGCCGGCCCGGGTGACCAGCGTCTTCATCTGCTTCGGCGTCAGGTTCTGCGCTTCATCGATGATCACGAACTTGTTGACGAAGGTACGGCCCCGCATGAAGTTCATGCTCTTGACCTTGATGCGCGAGCGGATCAGTTCCTGAGTGGCCGCGCGGCCCCATTCGCCGGCGCTGTCGTCGCTCTTCTGCAGCACTTCGAGGTTGTCGTCGAAGGCGCCCATCCACGGCTGCATCTTTTCTTCCTCGGTGCCGGGCAGGAAGCCGATGTCCTCGCCCACGGGCACGGTGGCGCGCGTGACGATGATCTCGTTGTAGAGCTTCTGGTCCAGCACCTGTTCCAGGCCGGCTGCCAGCGCCAGCAGCGTCTTGCCTGTACCGGCCTGGCCCAGCAGCGTCACGAAGTCGACGTCGGGGCTCATCAGCAGGTTCAGCGCGAAGTTCTGCTCGCGGTTGCGCGCCACCACACTCCACACGTTGTTCTTGTTATGGGTGTAGTCCCTGAGCGTCTGCAGCAGGGCGGTCTTGCCGTTGATTTCCTTGACCTGGGCGTACAGCGGCAGGCTGCCGTCCATCGGCTCCAGATAGACAAACTGGTTGACCAGGAACGACGGCACCAGCGGGCCGGTCAGGCGATAGAACATCGTGCCCGACTTCGGGTCCTGCCAGCTTTCCACGCCCTTGCCGTGCTTGGCCCAGAAGTCGTTGGGCAGCTGCATCACGCCCGAGTACAGCAGGTCCTTGTCTTCCAGGACCTGGTCGTTGAAGTAGTCCTCGGCCGGCAGGCCCAGCGCGCGGGCCTTGATGCGCATGTTGATGTCTTTCGACACCAGCACCACCTGGCGCTCCGGATACTGCTGCTGCAGCGCGCTGACCACACCCAGGATCTGGTTGTCGGCCTTGCCCTGCGGCAGGCCTTCGGGCAGCTTGATGTCGTTCAGCCGGGTCTGGAAGAACAGCTTGCCGGCCGCGTCGCGGTTGCCGAGCGTGGCCAGCGGCAGGCCTTCGTCGAGCACGCCGTCGGTGCCGCCCACGAGCTGGTCCAGCGTGCGGCTGACCGTGCGCGCGTTGCGCGCAACTTCGCTCATGCCCTTCTTGTGGTTGTCCAGTTCCTCGAGCGTCATCATCGGCAGATAGATGTCGTGTTCCTCGAAGCGGAACAGCGAGCTCGGGTCGTGCATCAGCACGTTGGTGTCGAGCACGAACAGCTTGCTCGGGCCGGCTGCCTTGCGCGTGCGGCGGGTGGGGCCGGCGGCGGGCTTGACAAGGCTGACGGACGGCGATGCCGGCGGGGTGGCGACCGGCGCCGGGGCGTCGGCGGTCTTGGCCCGGGTTGTGCTGCCGGCGCGTGCACGGGTGGCTGGCGCCTCGGTGTCGCCGGTCTCGAGCAGTGCCACACGCTCGAGCACCGGCACGGGTTTCTTACCCTGCGCGGCTTTGGCCTTGGGCAGTGTCACCGGAGCGAATTCGCTCGGGTCCAGCAGTTGGGCAGGCTTGGCGGGCATGGTAGGCAGCGGCATGCTTGGCTTTCCTTTCAGGGGAGCAAACGGGGGCGAAAAAGCTGGCTTACAGCCGGACGTACAACCGGGAAACGACGGAAATCGGGAAAACCGGAGTGGCGGGACGCAAGGCGTCCCGGAAGGAAACCAACCAGCAAACAAAAAAGCCGCCAGGCCTGGAATACAGGGGTGGCGGCTTGTCTGTGGTCCCGCGACGCGGCAGGTTCGCTACCAGCCCTGGGACTGTGCCTGTCGGGCCGGGACGTTACTGCAGCGTGGCAACTGTGATCGGAACGCATTGAGGCCAAATCTACCCGAAGGTTTTCGCTTTTGCAATCGGTCAGATTCTCGTCGCGGTTGCGCAACTGTCGTCGGGCCGTGCGACGCGCGGGTTGCCTCGCCGAGGATGTTCCGGTTCACATCCCCTTGACGATCTCCAGCACCTCGTCCACATGGTTCGGCACCTTGATGCCGCGCATTTCGTGGCGCAGCACGCCCTTGGCGTCGAGGATGAAGGTGCTCCGCTCGATGCCGCGCACTTCCTTGCCATACATCTTTTTCATCTTGATGACATCGAAGATGTTGCAGATGGCTTCGTCCGCGTCGGAGATCAGCTCGAAGGGCAGTTCCAGCTTGGCCTTGAAGTTTTCGTGCGACTTCAGGCTGTCGCGCGAAATGCCGAAGACCGTCACGCCGGCGGCCTCGAAGGCGTCATGCTGGTCGCGGAAATTCATCGCCTCGGTGGTGCAGCCCGGCGTGTTGTCCTTCGGGTAGAAGTACAGCACCGTGGTCTTGCCGCGGTGGTCGGCAAGACGGAAATCCCCGCCGGTAGCGGGGGCCTGGAAGTCGGGAACGGCCTTGTTGAGACTGACGGTCATGCTGGTGGCTCTCCTGGATGGCAGTGCATCATCGGTGACGGCAGCGGCCCATTGTTGGTTTGTTCGCCCGGACCTGCGCCATGGCGGGTGCAGATTGGGGCAGTCGGGCAGACTTCAAGCGTGGCGGAGGCGCAACCCGGCAAAAAAGTGGCGCATGGCGGGGCACGCCAGCTGCGTGCTTCCCCCGGGTGGTCCGCGTCAGCCCTGTGCAGCCGGCTCCACCAGCAGGACCGCCGCGACCTTGCGGCCCTCGGCCATCAGGATATTGTAGGTGCGGCATGCAGCCTGCAGGTCCATGGCGTCGACGCCGATATGCAGGCGGGCCAGCGCCGCCGTCAGGCGCGGGTGCGGAAAGCGCAGGCGGTTGCCGGTGCCCAGCAGCACGACTTCCGGCTTCTTTTCCAGCAGCGCCTCGAAGTGGGCGGGTTCGAGGTCTTCGAAGCGGCCCACCGGCCAGGGCGCGACATCACCCTCGGGCATGACCAGCACCGACTGGTCGTGTCGGACCGCATTGATTTCGACATAGCCGGGGCCGTAGCCGGTCACGGTATTCAGGTTCTGGGGTTGGTCGGCGTGGAGTTTCAAGGAGGGGGCCTCATGCCGCCCGGGGGTGTCCGGAGGCCGCTCCCTGCGTGGGACGGGCGGCCGGACCGGCCACGGGAGGGGCGGGCGGGGGGTTGGTGGCAGGATCATGCGCGCGCGGGCCCAAAAGGCTCGCTGCAATGCAAGAATCCATGCCGAAGTCTGTCATAATCCGATATCTTATAGCTTTTGGTGCGACACGCACTTTTCGTGTCCGGTAGCTCATCGTTAAGAGCACGCTCAATAGAGCATCGACCTTTGCTGAGACAAGGGGAAGGCCTCGGCCTGAACCGTCCCATCTCAGCCATTTCTTGCTTTGACAAGCCCAGCCGCAAGGTTGGAGCGAGTCCATGTGTTGTGGGAAGGCCAGCGTATCGGCTAACTCGCAGCTTGCTATTTGCTGGATGGATTTCCAGCCATTGCCCAAAGGCGGGGACGCTTGCCTTTGGGCAGGTGTCTTTGCAGTACGCACGCTCCCCGGAGGGTGCGGGTGGACATGCAGCAGCAGTTTCGCTGCGTGTTCGCTACATAGCATTTAAACCGGCCCAATAGGGTCGGCGCTACGTTCTTTGGGACGCAGGCCATGCGCTCGCGAGAGCCCGTCTGTCGTCAAGCGCCTGCCAGCACGGAGGCACTGAAGTAATGAAGTGAGGTTCCCGGAGCGATAGCTCTGCGCGTTATGGTTCGGTCGAATACACCCGCGAGGGTGCCTCGATAGAGAACCTGCTATGCGACTAGCAGTAGCCTAGGGAGACATGCGTCACTGGTAACGGTGGGGTGTGAAGCTCTCCTGACAACGTAGCCCCTGTAAGGGTGCGTCCCTGTCGTGAGATAGGTTCGCAGAGACTCCGAGCAGCAATGGGGTCAAGGAGCCAGGCTGACTGGTATGGGTAATGTAAGTGAACTGCTGATAAACGTCGTAAATAAGGCGGTGCCAAAGCTGCTGATAGGCACTAACCAAACGGTACGTGATCGGATGCTCCGCTCGAAAGTCGGAGTACGTCGCTAGATAGATCACCGGCGAAGAGGCAGGCCCTAAGCCAGTCGTGTAATGCGCAGGGAACGTGGTAAGCCCGTATGGCTGCCGGAGCGCCGTATGGCTCTGGCAGGCGAACCGCAAGGGACGCTGTTGGCTGTGCGGGTATGGGAGGTTGGAGAAAGCGAACGCCGGGTTGTAATGATCCGGATAGGGGTTGAAACATCATCCCACGCGAAAGCGAGCAGACTTCCAACTGGTCTTTCGTCGCAAGACGGCTGACTGAACTCGCTTGTTTAATTTTCTTCCCTTTGGGGGGTGACATGCCCCCAAGGGGGCATGTTGTCTCTGCTGTTTGGGGAAGTCCTCAAGATAGGAGAGCAGCATGGAAGCATTGATCCGCGAGGATGAATCTGCGCCCTCCGGCATCCCGCAGCGATGGGGCGACATCAACTGGCGCCGCGTCGACCGGAATGTTCGGGCAATGCAGATTCGAATTGCGAAGGCAACACAGGAAGGGGATTGGCGCAGGGTGAAAGCCTTGCAACGATCTCTGACCCGCTCGTTTTCCGCCAAAGCATCGGCGGTACGACGAGTGGCGATGAACCAAGGAGCGCGGACGGCGGGAGTCGACCGCGTCGAGTGGGACTCACCTGAAGCCCGATGGGCAGCCATTGGGAGGTTGAAGCGCCGGGGGTATCGCCCGCTGCCGTTAAGGCGGGTGTACATCCCCAAGGCAAATGGGAAAGAACGCCCTCTGGGCATTCCGACCATGCACGACCGGGCCATGCAGGCGCTGTATCTGCTGGCGCTGGAACCGGTGTCCGAAGGAACGAGCGACCCGAACTCTTACGGGTTTCGGATCAATCGCTCTACTGCGGATGCCATGTCCCAGCTGTTTGTTTCCCTATCCAAGAAAGCCTCGGCTCAATGGGTGTTGGAAGCAGATATCAAAGGGTGCTTTGACCATATCAGCCACGACTGGCTGGAGCGCAATGTCCCAATGGATAAAGCAATCCTACGGAAGTGGTTGAAAGCTGGCGTGGTCTTTCAGGGCCAGTTTCAGGCGACCGACGCTGGAACACCACAGGGGGGCATCATTTCCCCGACCTTGGCAAATGTGGCACTGAACGGGTTGGAGCAACAACTGATCGAGTCCTTGCGGGCAAGACTGGGCGTTGCCAACACGAAGAAGCTGAAAGTGAACGTCGTACGGTACGCGGATGACTTTGTGATCACCGGCAACACGCCGGAAGTTTTGGAGCACGAAGTGAAGCCGTGGGTAGAGCAGTTCCTAGCAACACGGGGACTGACGCTCTCCACGGAGAAAACACGAATCGTCAACATCGCTGACGGCTTTGACTTTCTTGGGTGGAATTTCCGGAAATACTCGGGAACGCTGCTCATCAAACCGAGCAAGAAAAACGCGCAAGCGTTCTATCGCAAGGTCAAGGAGGTCATCGGGACACATAGGGGGAAACGGACGGCAGATTTAATCCAGACGTTGAACCCGATGCTGAGGGGCTGGGCGCAGTATCACAGCCCAGTGGTTGCGAAAGCGATGTTCGCCCACATGGAGCATCTGATTTTTAGGTCTCTATGGAGGTGGGCAAAGCGGCGACACCGAAGGAAGGATACCGAGTGGGTGCGAAGGACATACTTCGCCTCAGTTGGGAACCGGAACTGGGTGTTCGGTGCCACGATGTGGAATAGGGCGGGTGAGCGCTACTGGATGGAACTGTATTCGATGCCGAGTACGCCTATCCGGAGGCACAAGAAGGTTCGCGGGGACTACCATCCCTTCGACCCAGCGCAGGAAATGTATGGCGAGACGCTGCGGCAGGAACGTATGGCAGAAAGCATGTCGTACCGAAGGCAGTGGGCAAAGCTGTTCATGTCCCAGCGGGGCTTGTGTGCGGTATGCCAGAGCAAGATTACCAAAGAGACAGGATGGGATGACCATCACATCGAACCTCGGGTATCCGGGGGCTCGGATGCTCTAGGGAACCGCGTTCTGGTGCACCCCGATTGTCATATTCAAGTCCATTTCCACGGCCAAGTTGCTGTGAAGCCGGTGTATGATTCGTCCATATACTTTGTAGAGGCTTGAGCCGTATGCGGGGAAACTCGCACGTACGGTTCTTAGGGGGGAGGGGGTCAGTAATGACCGTTCTCCTACCCTACCCTCCCGGTCTGCCACGCTCGACTGCTGCCCAGCGACGCGCGCCGCCAGACGTCCAGGACAATCCAGAAGATTCCCAAGACCGCTGCCGCAGAGACCGGCAGCTTGCCCTGACATCGCCGAAACCGCCGTGAAACCCATCCAGAAATCGAACAAGCTCCAGAACGTTTGCTATGACATCCGCGGCCCGGTGCTGGAAAAGGCCAAGCAGATGGAGGAAGAGGGGCACAAGATCATCAAGCTCAACATCGGCAACCTGGCCGTGTTCGGCTTCGATGCGCCGGAGGAAATCCAGCAGGACATGATGCGCAACCTGCCGAATTCGGCGGGTTATTCCGATTCCAAGGGCATTTTCGCCGCGCGCAAGGCGATCATGCACTACACCCAGGAAAAGAAGATCCAGGGCGTGGAGCTGGACGACATCTACGTGGGCAACGGCGCGTCGGAACTGATCGTGATGTCGATGAACGCGCTGCTAAACAGCGGCGACGAAGTGCTGGTGCCGGCGCCCGACTATCCGCTCTGGACGGCCGCGGTGAGCCTGTCGGGCGGCACGCCCGTCCATTATGTGTGCGACGAGGCCAACGACTGGATGCCCGACCTGGACGACATCCGCCGCAAGATCACGCCGAACACGCGGGCCATCGTCGTCATCAACCCGAACAACCCGACCGGCGCGCTGTATTCGGACGAACTGCTGCAGGCGATCGTCACCATCGCGCGCGAGCACGGGCTGATCATCTTTGCCGACGAGATCTACGACAAGGTCCTGTACGACGGCAACGAGCACACGTCGATCGGCTCGCTGTCCACCGACGTGCTGACCGTGACCTTCAACGGCCTGTCGAAGAACTACCGCTCGTGCGGCTACCGTGCCGGCTGGATGGTGGTGTCGGGCGACAAGCGCCCGGCGCAGGACTATATCGAAGGCCTGAACATGCTGTCGTCGATGCGCCTGTGCGCCAATGTGCCGGGCCAATGGGCGATCCAGACCGCGCTGGGCGGCTATCAGAGCATCAACGACCTGGTCGCCGAAGGCGGCCGCCTGCGCCGGCAGCGCGACCTGGCCCACGAACTGATCACGCAGATCCCCGGCATTACCTGCGTCAAGCCCAAGGCGGCGCTGTACCTGTTCCCGAAGCTCGACCTGTCGATGTATCCGATCCAGGACGACCAGGAATTCATCTACGAACTGCTGCAGGAGTCGAAGGTTCTGCTGGTGCAGGGCACGGGCTTCAACTGGGACGCACCGGACCATTTCCGGATCGTGTTCCTGCCGCACGAGGAAGACCTGCGCGAGGCCATCAGCCGCGTGGCACGCTTCCTTGAGAACTATCGCAAACGTCACGGCACGGCCTGAGCCGCCGGGGCGCCCCCATTTTCGTATCAAGCAACCCAGAGTCAGACGTCCATGAATCCCATCAAAGTCGGCCTTCTCGGCATCGGTACCGTCGGTAGCGGCACGTTCAACGTGCTCAAGCGCAATCAGGAGGAAATTCGCCGCCGTGCAGGCCGCGGCATCGAGATTGCGGTGGTGGCCGACCTCAACACCGAACGCGCCCGTGAGCTGACCGGGGGTACCGTGGACGTGGTCAGCGACGCCAACGACGTGGTGACGCGCCCGGACATCGACATCGTCGTCGAGCTGATCGGCGGCTACGGCATCGCGCGCGAGCTGGTGCTGAAGGCCATCGAGAACGGCAAGCACGTGGTCACCGCCAACAAGGCGCTGCTGGCCGTGCATGGCAACGAGATCTTCGAGGCCGCCCGCAAGAAGGGCGTGATCGTGGCCTTCGAGGCGGCGGTGGCCGGTGGCATCCCCATCATCAAGGCGCTGCGCGAAGGCCTCACGGCCAACCGCATCCAGTGGATTGCCGGCATCATCAACGGCACCACGAACTTCATCCTGTCCGAGATGCGCGACAAGGGGCTGGATTTCGACACCGTGCTCAAGGAAGCGCAGCAGCTGGGCTATGCCGAGGCCGATCCGACCTTCGACATCGAAGGCATCGACGCCGCGCACAAGGTGACGCTGATGAGCGCCATCGCCTTCGGCATGCCGGTGCAGTTCGACCGCGCCCACGTGGAAGGCATCACCAGGCTGGCCGCCATCGATATCAAGTACGCCGAGGAGCTGGGCTACCGCATCAAGCTGCTGGGCATCACGCGCCGCCGCGAAGAGGGCGTGGAACTGCGCGTGCATCCGACGCTGGTGCCGGCCTCGCGCCTGATCGCCAATGTGGAAGGCGCGATGAACGCCGTGCTGGTGCAGGGCGACGCCGTGGGTGCCACGCTGTACTACGGCAAGGGCGCGGGCGCCGAGCCGACCGCGTCGGCCGTGATCGCCGACCTGGTGGACGTGACCCGCCTGCACACCGCCGATCCGAACCATCGCGTGCCGCACCTGGCGTTCCAGCCGGACGAACTGTCGAGCGTGCCGGTGCTGCCGATCGACGAAGTCACCAGCTCGTACTACCTGCGCATGCGCGTGGCCGACCAGACCGGCGTGCTGGCCGAAATCACCCGCATCCTGGCCGAAGCCGGCATCAGCATCGACGCGATGCTGCAGAAGGAATCGCGCGAGGGCGAGCCGCAGACCGACATCATCATCCTGACGCACCTGACGCGCGAAAAGCACGTCAATGCCGCCATCCGCAGCATCGAAGGCCTGCAGACCGTGCTGTCGCCGGTCACGCGCCTGCGCATGGAAGAACTGAACTGAGACGCCGAAACTGGACGAATTGCCATGAAATACCAGTCGACGCGCGGCCATGACATGCCGCAATCGTTCTCCGAGATCCTGCTCGGGGGCCTGGCGCCGGACGGCGGCCTGTATCTGCCGAAGCAGTATCCGCAAGTTACCGCCGATGAACTCGAGGCGTGGCGCAAGCTGCCGTACGCCGATCTGGCGTTCGAGGTGCTGTCGCGCTTCTGCGACGACATCCCGGCCGACGACCTGCGCGCGCTGACGCGCAAGACGTACAAGGCCGAGGTGTACTGCAACGCGCGTCCCGGCGACAACACCGCCGACATCACCCCGCTGCGCACGCTGGGCGAGGAAGGGGGCACCAGGCTGCAACTGCTGGGCCTGTCCAACGGCCCGACGCTGGCCTTCAAGGACATGGCCATGCAACTGCTGGGCAACCTGTTCGAGTACGCGCTCAAGCGTGCCGGGCTGAAGCTCAACATCCTGGGCGCCACGTCGGGCGACACCGGCAGCGCGGCCGAGTACGCGATGCGCGGCAAGGAAGGCATCCGCGTGTTCATGCTGAGCCCGCACCGCAAGATGAGTGCGTTCCAGACCGCGCAGATGTTCAGCCTGCAGGACCCGAACATCTTCAATATCGCCATCGAAGGCGTGTTCGACGACGCGCAGGACATCGTCAAGGCCGTGTCGAACGACCACGCGTTCAAGGCCCGCCAGTGCATCGGCACCGTGAACTCGATCAACTGGGCGCGTGTGGTGGCCCAGGTGGTGTACTACTTCAAGGGCTGGCTGCTGGCCACCGATGGTCCGGGTCAGAAGGTGTCGTTCTGCGTGCCGTCGGGCAACTTCGGCAACGTCTGCGCCGGCCATATCGCGCGCATGATGGGGCTGCCGATCGACAGGCTGGTGGTGGCCACCAACGAAAACGACGTGCTGGACGAGTTCTTCCGCACCGGCACCTACCGCGTGCGCACGTCGGCGCAGACGTACCACACGTCGAGCCCGAGCATGGATATCTCGAAAGCGTCGAATTTCGAACGCTTCATCTTCGACCTGCTCGGCCAGGACGCCGGCAAGCTGGCCGCGCTGTTCCGCGACGTGGACGCCAAGGGCGGCTTCGACCTGTCCGGCACGCCGGAATTCGACCGCATCCGCCAGTTCGGCTTCGTCTCGGGCCGCAGCACGCACGATGACCGCCTGGCCACCATCCGCGACGTCAAGCAGCGTTACGACGTGACGATCGACACCCATACCGCCGATGGCGTGAAGGTGGCGCGCGAGCACCTGTCGGCCGGCGTGCCGATGGTCGTGCTGGAAACCGCGCTGCCGGCCAAGTTCGCCGACACGATCCGCGAGGCGCTCGGACACGAGCCCGAGCGCCCGGCTGCGTTCGATGGCATCGAGTCGTTGCCGCAGCGGTTCGAGGTCATGCCGGCCGACGCCGACACCGTCAAGGCGTATATCGTGCAGCACACGGGCCTGTAATAAGGGGTATTGCCTCAGACTCCTGTGGTTCCGGCGCCAACTCGCTACAATCGGGTTTGCCGGGCCCCGCTGCCACGGCCCCCGGGCGTTGCTCCCGGGGGCTGTTTTGCTTTCTGGGGCCAACCCAGATTCCAAAGACCCCCATGACCCAACCCGCAGCGCGTCCCCCGATGCTGACGATGGCCCAGGCGCTGGAAGCCCTGCTGGCTGGCGTTCGTCCCATCACCGAAACGGAAACCGTCGATACGCTCGATGCCAACGGCCGCGTGCTGGCGGCGCCGGTGACCAGTACGCTGCGTGTGCCGCCCGCCGACAATACGTCGATGGACGGCTACGCGATGCGCGCGGCCGATGTGCCGGCCGAAGGCACGCGCCTGCCGGTGTCGCAGCGCATCCCGGCCGGTCATGTCGGGTCCGAGCTGGCGCCGGGCACGGCCGCGCGCATTTTCACGGGCGGCCTGATTCCGCCGGGTGCCGATGCCGTGGTCATGCAGGAGCAATGCCAGGCCGACGGCGATGCGGTGATCGTGAACCATGTGCCGGCGTCGGGCGAGTGGATCCGCCGCGCGGGCGAGGATATCGAGGCCGGCAGCCAGATCCTGCCGGTGGGCGCACGGCTGTCGCCGCAGGCGCTGGGGCTGGCCGCTTCGGTCGGGCAGGCCAGGCTCGATGTGATTCGCCGCGTCCGGGTGGCCGTGTTCTTTACCGGCGACGAACTGGCGATGCCGGGCGAGCCGCTGAAGCCCGGCGCCATCTATAACTCCAACCGCTTCACGCTGCGTGGCCTGCTGGAAAACCTGGGCTGCGAAATCACCGACTTCGGCATCGTGCCCGATACCCTGGCTGCCACGCGCGACACGCTGCGGCGAGCGGCCGAAGGCAACGACCTGATCATCACGTCGGGCGGGGTGTCGGTGGGCGAGGAAGACCATATCCGTCCGGCCGTGACGGCGGAAGGGCGCCTGGACCTCTGGCAGATCGCGATCAAGCCCGGCAAGCCGCTGGCGTTCGGCCAGGTGGCCAATGGCACCGACCAGCCGACCTTCTTCATCGGCCTGCCAGGCAATCCGGTATCGAGCTTCGTCACGTTCCTGCTGTTCGTGCGGCCGTTCCTGCTGCGCCTGCAGGGCGTGGCGGACGTGACGCCGCGCCGCATTGCCATGCGCGCCGACTTCGATCTGCCGAAAGGCGACCGCCGCAATGAATTCCTGCGCGCGCGCCTGAACGATGCGGGCGGGCTCGACCTGTTCCCGAACCAGAGTTCGGGCGTGCTGACGTCCACGGTCTGGGGCGATGGCCTGATCGACAATCCGCCCAACCAGCCCATTGCGCGCGGCGACACCGTGCGGTTCATCCCGTTTGCCAGCCTGCTGGCCTAGGTTTCATGCCGATGCAACTTGAACTTCGTTATTTCGCCAGTGTGCGCGAGCAGGTAGGCCAGGCCGCCGAACGCGCCGAGGTGCCCGCCGACGTACGTACCGTCGGCGATCTGCGCGGCTGGCTGCGCGCGCGCGGCGGTGTCTGGGCCGAGACGCTGGCCGAAGGCCGCGCGCTGCGCATGGCGGTGGACCATGCCGTGGCCCGTGCCGACACGCCGCTGGCCGACGGCTGCGAGGTCGCCTTCTTCCCGCCCGTGACCGGAGGCTGAGATGACGGTCCGTGTGCAACACGAGGATTTCGATCTCGGTGCCGAAGTGGCCGCGCTGCGCGCCGGCAATCCGGGCGTGGGAGCCGTGGCCAGCTTTATCGGCACGGTGCGCGATGTCAGCGACGGCACCCCCGTCAGCACGATGGAGCTGGAACATTACCCGGGCATGACCGAAAAGGCGCTGGCCCGGATCGAGGCTGCGGCGTGCCAGCGATGGGCGCTGCTGGGCGTGACGATCGTGCATCGGGTGGGGCTGTTGCAGCCGCTGGACCAGATCGTACTGGTCGCGGTGGCGTCCGCGCATCGTGGCAACGCCTTTGCCGCGTGCGAGTTCATCATGGATTACCTAAAATCCGAGGCGCCGTTCTGGAAGAAGGAAGCCACGCCGGAGGGCGCGCGCTGGGTGGACGCGCGGGTGTCGGACGATGCGGCATTGCGCCGCTGGGGTATCGAATCGTTCAACGCCGAGGCGGCGGGTACGCCCGACAACAACAAATAAGTTCGAAAATTCGAACGGACGAAAGGTCGAATCGATGGGTCCGATGGGGTTTGTGGCGGTGGGCGTGGGCGCCGCGTTGGGGGCATGGCTGCGCTGGGGGTTTTCCGTGATGTGGAATGCCGTCAATCCGGCGCTGCCGTACGGCACGCTGGCTTCGAACCTGGTTGGCGGATATCTGATAGGCCTGGCGGTGGCGTTCTTCGACACCCATCCGTCGCTGCCCCCCGAGTGGCGCCTGCTGGCCGTCACCGGCTTTCTGGGCGGCCTGACCACGTTTTCGACGTTTTCCAGCGAGGTGATCGGCAACCTGCTGGCTGGGGACTATCGCTGGGCGCTGGCGCACCTGGCGACCCACCTCGGCGGGTCGCTGCTGCTGACCGCGCTGGGCATCTGGACGTACCGCACGCTATCCTGAACCGTCGGACTGTGCGGGAGGTCTCGCACGAATCCCCCGTTCTGGGGCATAGGTAACAGTCCCGATACTTTTGCCGCTAGCGGTCCGTCGCGGACCGACTACTATTTCCCGCATGGGCATTGAGGTGTGCAACGCACCTCGCGTCGTTCGCCTGTCTGCTTTCACAATCATTAGAAAGTGCAGCTACGGTCGCTTGCCGGCCCGCCGTGGCCTTCAAGAATCCGGCGGTCCGTCGGCGGCCATCCGCTTCGCGCCCCCCAGCAGTCCTTGTGTTATCGCGGCTTACCGTTCCGTCCAATGACAAGGAGACACCCCATGCAGCATCGCCATGCCTCGCCCGCCAGCCCGCAACTGCGGCGCCGGTTCCAGGAGACCGCCGTCGCGGCTGCGGCGGCCACCCTGTTGATCTCGGCCTGTGGAGGCGGAGATTCGCCCAGTACGCCAGGTGGCGGGGGCAGCACTACGCAGAATCCTAACAATCGGCCCACATTCATTGTCGGGACGATTTCGGTCAAATCCTACGACGGCTCGTCGGATGACCTGCTGACGGCGGGGCTTGGCAAGGACGGTCTGGCGGCCGCCGCGGCACCGGCATTTGCCGATCCCACTGCGCCAACGGCGGCGGAATTGCGCCGCAATGCCATATTCGTCAACTACCGCGCCATCGTGGACGTCCAGGCAGCCGGGGGCTACGGCTCGCTGTATGGGCCGAACGTCGACGCACAAGGCAATGTCACGGCCAGCCAGGGCAAGGTTCCGGGCACCGAATACCTGGCCTTTGCCGATGACGGCACGGGCACAAAAAACGTGACGATGATGGTGCAGGTGCCGGATTCGTTCGATAAAAGTAACCCATGCGTCATTTCCGCGACTTCGTCCGGGTCGCGCGGCGTGTACGGCGGCATCGCGGTCGGCGAGTGGGGTCTCAAGCGCGGCTGTGCGGTGGCCTATACCGACAAGGGCACGGGCGCGGCACCGCACGACCTGGATACCGACACCGTGCCGCTGATCGACGGCACGCGCGGGGACCGTCGCGGCGTAGGCAAGGCGGCCCAGTTTGCGGCCCAGCCTGGCGCACAATCGCTGGCGGACTTCACCACGGCCAACCCCCATCGACTGGCCTTCAAGCACGCCCACTCGCAGCAGAACCCCGAAGCCGACTGGGGCAAGAACACCCTCCAGGCCATCCAGTTCGCCCTGTTCGCCATCAATGACCGCTTCGGCACGATGGGCGCCGACGGCGTGCGCCAGGCTACCTTTACGAAGAACAACGTGCTGGTCATCGCGTCGGCCATCTCGAATGGCGGCGGGGCGGCAGTGGCCGCCGCCGAGCAGGACACCGACGGCCTGATCGACGGCGTGGCCGTTGGCGAGCCGAACGTGGAAATGCCGCCGAGCCCGGTCATTACCGTGCGGCGCGGCGGTACGCAGGTGGCCGCGTCCGGCAAGCATCTGTATGACTACACGACGACGGCCAACCTGTTCCAGCTGTGTGCCAGCCAGGATCCCACGCTGGTCAACGCTCCGCTGGCGGCGGCGCCCGGCACGTTTGGCGTCAATCGCTGCACATCGCTGAATGGCAAGGGCAAGGTGACCGGAGCCACCGCCGGCGACCGGGGCACATCGGCACTGGCGGCCCTGCATGCCGCGGGATGGGAAACCGAATCCGATGAGCTGCATTCGTCGCTGTCGGCGCTGGAAGTGGCCAGTTCGATCTCGGTCACCTATGCCAACGCCTATTCGCGCGCCAGTGTGACGGACCGGCTGTGCAACTACAGCTTTGCGGCGGTCGGTACGGCGTTGACGCCCGTGGCGATTCCGGCGGGCTCGCTGGCCGGCATGTTCTCCACCGGCAATGGCATTCCGCCGACCGCGCCCGTTACGCTGATCAACGACGCGAACCCGAGCGGTCCGCTCCGCGATCTGGTCTCGCAATCGCCATCGACCAACCTGGCCGACGGCAATCTCGACGGCGCCCTGTGCCTGCGAGCCTTGCTCGACAACCAAAACGCGGCGCTGATGGCCGGGATCGGCCAGACATACCGTAACGGCAACCTGCGCGGCAAGCCGGCGATGATCGTCCACGGCCGCAGCGATGCCCTGCTGCCGGTCAACCACACGTCGCGGCCCTACCTGGGCCTGAACAAGTCGGTGGAGGGCAGCGCCAGCAAGCTGTCGTATGTCGAGGTGACCAACGGGCAGCACTTCGATGGCTTTATCGACGTGATCGCCGGCTACGGTGCGCGGTATATCCCGATGCACCTCTACCTGAACCGCGCGCTCGACGCCGTGTATGCCAACCTGAAGAGCGGCACTGCGCTGCCGCCGTCGCAGGTGGTGCGGACCACGCCGCGTGGCGGCAGCAACACGGTCGCGGTGGGGCCGCAGATCCTGCCGTCCAACGTGCCGCCGATCGCGGCCAACCCGGCCGCCGCCGACACGATCTCGGTCAGCGGCACGACCGTCGACGTGCCGAACTAGCCGCGCCGCAGCGCGCGGAAGACGAAGTCGCCCGCCATGCACTTGCAGTCTGTACAAGTTGTGTGGCGGGTGTCTTGAAATGTCAATGCAAAGCCCTATCTTTCGTGAGTAACGTGTCCGGCAGGGCATCCGCGCAATGGCAGCCGCAGGGCTGCCACGCCGCCGCCCCGCACCAGGACACACTCATCGACCAGAGAGAGGGCGCCTGATGCGAATTGACAAACTCACTACCCGGTTCCAGGAAGCGTTGGCCGAAGCGCAAAGCCTGGCCCTGGGCCACGACAACCAGTACATCGAACCCCAGCACCTGTTGCGTGCGCTGCTGGCCCAGGACGACGGGGCGGCCCGTACGCTGCTGTCGCGCGCCGGTGTGAACGTGAACGGCCTGCAGACCGCGCTGGATGCGGCCATCGGCCGTCTGCCGCAGGTGCAGGGCACCAACGAGGTCCAGGTCGGCCGTGACCTCAACAACCTGCTGAACGCCACCGAGAAGGAGGCGATCAAGCGTAACGACCAGTTCATCGCCAGCGAACTGTTCCTGCTGGCCGTGTCCGACGACAAGGGCGACACGGGCCGCATCGCGCGTGAGAACGGGCTGTCGCGCAAGTCGCTGGAGGCGGCCATCACGGCCGTGCGCGGCGGCGAGAACGTGAACAGCGCCGACGCCGAATCGCAGCGCGAGGCACTCAAGAAGTACACGGTGGACCTGACCGAGCGGGCCCGGGCGGGCAAGCTCGACCCGGTGATCGGCCGCGACGACGAAATCCGTCGCGCGATCCAGATCCTGCAGCGCCGCACCAAGAACAATCCGGTGCTGATCGGCGAGCCCGGCGTGGGCAAGACCGCCATCGTCGAAGGGCTGGCGCAGCGCATCGTCAACGGCGAAGTGCCCGAGACGCTCAAGAACAAGCGCGTGCTGGTGCTGGACATGGCCGGGCTGCTGGCGGGCGCCAAGTATCGCGGCGAGTTCGAGGAACGGCTGAAGGCCGTGCTGAGCGACGTGGCCAAGGACGAAGGCCAGACCATCGTCTTCATCGACGAAATCCACACGATGGTGGGCGCGGGCAAGGCCGAGGGCGCGATCGACGCGGGCAACATGCTCAAGCCGGCGCTGGCGCGCGGCGAGCTGCACTGCATCGGCGCCACCACGCTGAACGAGTACCGCAAGTACATCGAGAAGGACGCCGCGCTGGAGCGCCGCTTCCAGAAGGTGCTGGTCGACGAGCCGAGCGTGGAATCGACCATCGCCATCCTGCGCGGCCTGCAGGAAAAGTACGAGCTGCACCACGGCGTGGAGATTACCGACCCGGCCATCGTGGCGGCGGCGGAACTGTCGCACCGGTACATCACCGACCGCTTCCTGCCGGACAAGGCCATCGACCTGATCGACGAGGCGGCCGCGCGCATCAAGATGGAAATCGACTCGAAGCCCGAGGCGATGGACAAGCTCGAACGCCGCACGATCCAGCTCAAGATCGAGCGCGAGGCCGTGAAGAAGGAAACCGACGAGGCATCGCGCAAGCGTCTGGAACTGATCGAGCAGGAAATCACGCGGCTGGAGAAGGAGTACGCGGACCTGGACGAGATCTGGCGCGCCGAGAAGGGCGCTGCCCAGGGCGCGGCCGCGCTGAAGGAAGAGATCGAGAAGATCAAGCTCGACATCTCGCGCCTGCAGCGCGAAGGCAAGCTCGACAAGGTGGCCGAACTCCAGTACGGCAAGCTGCCGGCGCTGGAAGGCAAGCTGCAGGCGGCCAACAAGGCCGAGGCGGCCGAGCAGAAGCAGCCCAACAAGCTGCTGCGCACGCAGGTCGGAGCCGAGGAAATTGCCGAGGTGGTGAGCCGCGCCACGGGTATCCCCGTCGCCAAGATGATGCAGGGCGAGCGCGAGAAGCTGCTGAAGATGGAAGACAAGCTGCACCAGCGCGTGGTGGGGCAGGACGAGGCCGTGCGCCTGGTGTCCGACGCCATCCGCCGCTCGCGCGCCGGCCTGTCGGACGAGAACAAGCCGTATGGCTCGTTCCTGTTCCTGGGGCCGACCGGCGTGGGCAAGACCGAGCTCTGCAAGGCCCTGGCCGAGTTCATGTTCGATTCGGAAGAGCACCTGATCCGCATCGACATGAGCGAATTCATGGAAAAGCACAGCGTGAGCCGGCTGATCGGCGCGCCGCCGGGATACGTGGGCTATGACGAGGGCGGCTACCTGACCGAGGCCGTGCGCCGCAAGCCGTACGCGGTGATCCTGCTCGACGAGGTCGAGAAGGCGCACCCGGACGTGTTCAACGTGCTGCTGCAGGTGCTGGACGATGGTCGCCTGACCGACGGCCAGGGCCGTACCGTGGACTTCAAGAACACGGTGATCGTGATGACGTCGAACCTGGGTTCGCACATCATCCAGGCCATGTCCGGCGAGCCGCAGGAGGCGGTAAAGGGCGCGGTCTGGCAGGAGGTGCGCACGCATTTCCGGCCCGAGTTCCTGAACCGGATCGACGAGGTGGTGGTGTTCCACGCGCTGGACCAGAAGAACATCGAGTCCATCGCCAGGATCCAGCTGCAGCGCCTGCAGTCGCGCCTGGCACGCATGGACATGACGCTGGATATCAGCGAGCGAGCCCTGGAGAAGATCGCCAGCGCTGGCTACGATCCGGTGTTTGGGGCGCGTCCGCTGAAGCGGGCGATCCAGCAGCAGATCGAGAACCCGGTGGCCCGCGCCATCCTCGAAGGCAAGTTTGCCGCCAAGGACGTGGTGCCGGTGGATTACCAGGACGATCACTTCACGTTCGGACGCGTCGTTCACTAAGCCGGGCGGCAGGCGGTATCGCCAGCGTCGCCATCATCGCCAACGAAGGAAGGACCTCTGCGGAGGTCCTTTTTTTTCGCCTTCCGCTTTCGGCCTTTTGCGCCACAATACCGGCTCGACCCGATTCCCACCCTCTGGAGCAATCCCATGGCTCATGGCGAGCACAAGTACCACGTCACCGTGGAATGGACTGGCAACCGCGGCACCGGCACCACCGGCTACCGCGCCTACGGCCGCGACCACACGATCCGCGCCGGCGACAAGCCCGAGATCCCCGGTTCTTCGGACCCGGCCTTCCTGGGCGATGCCACGCGCTGGAATCCGGAAGACCTGCTCGTCGCGTCGGCCAGCGCCTGCCACAAGCTCTGGTACCTGCACCTGTGCTCGGACGCCGGCATTGCGGTGCTGGCCTATGTGGACCAGGCCGAGGGCACCATGACCGATGGCCCGGCAGGCGGGCAGTTTTCGGAAATCGTGCTGCGCCCGCATGTGACCATCCGGACCGGCGACGATGCGGAACGGGCTGCGCACCTGCACCACGTGGCGCATGAGAAGTGTTACGTCGCCAATTCGGTCAATTTCCCGATCCGGTGCGAAGCGGTCATCGACCAGGCGGCCGCCGCCTGAGCCATATGCTGGCAGGTGGGGCAGGGCGTATGTCCGCTGTCTCACCCATACCGCGCGAAAGATGCCTGGCCATCACCATGCTCATGGTCTAGTGTTGACACATTGCATTGATTGACAAGCCAACAGTCAGCACGGTCATGAATCCCCATGTTGCCCTGACCAACTCCTCATAGCGCCCTGCGCCCGCGCTGTCGCGCGGGCAATCCTTCCATCCCAGCCCGTCGTCTGAATGTTCCGAGCCATCAGCCCGGCGGGCCGCGTTCGCCCTTGCGTCCGACAAAAACACGGCAGACGCTGCTTGCCCGTTGCTCCCCGCCTGCCAATCCGACATCCGCAAATCGCGCCCCCCCTGGCGCTTCTTTGTAGTCTGGAGGAAATATGGTGTTGCCAATACGGAAGGTCCCCCTGACCCTGGCGGCCGCGGTTGCGGGCACGCTGCTGGTCGTATCCTGCGGTGGCAGCGACGACAACTCGACGCCGACCACGCCCGCCACGCCACAGGCCGATAACAGTTGCCAGGTGCTGGCCAGCAACGGCAGCACGGTGGTGGTCGGGTCGAACCAGCCCGGCGACCCGGCATTGCCGGAAGCTGCCACCGGCTATCGCACCGGGTTGAAGCCGGTGTACGCCAGGACCTATATGGTGTCGACATCGAACGCCTACGCCAGCGCGGCGGGCTGCGCGGTGCTCAAGAATGGCGGCACGGCCGCCGATGCCGCGGTGGCCGTGCAGGCCGTGCTGGGCCTGACGGTGCCAGAGGCCACGGGCATGGGGTCGGGCGGCTTCATGCTCTATTACGATGCCACCGCGAAGACGGTGCAGGCCTACGACGGGCGCGAAACGGCACCGGCGGCGGCCACCGAGAACTACCTGCGCTACGTGGACGACGCCACCGACCAGACGCTGCCCAAGCCCAGTGCGCGTGCCAGCGGCCGGTCGATCGGCACCATTGGGGTGCCCCGGCTGATCGAGCGCGTGCAGAAGGAACACGGCAAGCTGGCCTGGAAGGACCTGTTCGGCGACGCCATCTCGCTGGCCACCAACGGCTTCCCCATCGGCGGCCGGCTCGCGCAGGCCATCTCGTCGAACGCTGCCAGCCTGAAACGCGACCCCGAAGCCACCGCCTATTTCTTCAACGCCGATGGCACCCCCAAGGCGCTGGGCACGGTGCTCAAGAACCCGGCCTATGCCAACACGCTGACCGCCATGGCCGCGCAGGGCGCCGACGCGCTGTACAAGGGCGCCATCGCCAGCGACATCATCGCCAAGATCGGCGCGACCACCGCCACGGACGGCACGCCGACCACCCCGGGCAAGACCACGCTGGCCGACCTGGCCGCGTACGAGGCCAAGCTGCGCACGCCGGTCTGCGTGACGTACCGCGCGTACTGGATCTGCGGCGCGCCGCCCCCGACATCGGGCGGCATCACCGTGGCATCGGCGATGCAGATCATCGAGAACTTCGATATGGCGTCGTTCAAGCCCCACCCCGTGGATGGGGAGGGCGGCAAGCCGACCGTGCAGGGGGTGCATCGGGTGAGCGAGGCCGAACGGCTGGCCTACGCCGACCGCGACAAGTACGTGGCCGATACCGACTTCGTGCCGCTGCCAGGCGGAACGTGGGACACGCTGCTGAACAAGCCCTACCTGCAGACGCGTGCGGCGCTGATCGATCCGACCCGTTCGATGGGTACGGCAACGGCCGGCAACTTCGGTGCGGTGCCGCTGGGCGTGGTACCGCTGGTCGAACACGGCACGAACCACTACTCGATCGTCGACGCGCAGGGCAATGTGGTCAGCGCCACGACGTCGGTAGAGTCGAGCATGGGGTCGTTCCACATGACCAACGGCTTCCTGCTCAACAACCAGCTCACCGACTTCTCGGCCGCCCCGACCGACGCCAGCGGCAACCTGGTGGCCAACCGGGTGCAGCCGGGCAAGCGGCCGCGCAGCTCGATGGCGCCGACGCTGGTGTTCCGCAAGGCGCCCGACGGGTCGATTGGCGATTTCCTGATGGCCACGGGCTCGCCGGGCGGCGGCACCATCCCGCAATACGTGGTCAAGACGCTCGTGGGCGTGCTCGATTGGGGGCTTGACGCGCAGCAGGCGTCGAATCTGGTGGATTTTGGCGCCAGCAACAGCGCGACCACGACCATCGGCGGCGAGCATCCGGACATCGATGCCAGCAACGCCGGCGCCAACGATCCGCTGATCACCGGCCTCAAGGCGCTGGGGCACACGATCTCCACCGCGGCACAGTCCAGCGGCGTCAACACGATCCTGCGCACCCAGGCCGGCGGCGCGCCAGTGCTGCAGGGCGGCACCGACCCCCGGCGCGAGGGCGTCGTGCTGGGCAACACCTTCACGCCATGACTGCCACCTGAACTACGCCGTTCGGCAGGGCCATCCGGTCGCGTCGGCCGGATTTCGCAGCCAACCGCCCGCGATTGTGGGGCGGTTGACCTGCGTCAACTTGCGAATGGGAACGGATGGCTAATATCTGAACCGTCATGGAGATGCGGGGGCGCTCTTCATGACTTGTCTACCCGTTTCCGGAATGGAAACTTGACCCGCAGCGCAACTCCGGTGCTGCGGGTTTTTTCTTTTGGGCGGCCCGCCAGTACCGCCTTCGCCAGGTTACGTTTCCGGCATTCCCATATTCCCGTCCGATCTTATGCAGAAAACGTGCTTGGATCGGCGAAACCATTCGTTCCGTTCAGAAGGACCGGCCGGTAGCCTTTCTCCCTGACAGAAACCCCGTCCGATCCAGGCGGGGGCATTCACGACAACTCTGACGGGAGCAATTGAACATGATTCGCAAGCTGGCCCTGGGCCTCGCAGTACTGTCCGCAATCGGCGCCGCACCGGCCGCCCTGGCCAATACCAACCTGCTGAACGTTTCCTATGACCCCACGCGCGAGCTGTACGGGGACGTGAACGCCGCGTTTGCCAAGGCGTACAAGGCGCAGGGCGGCGATACGGTGCAGATTCGCCAGTCGCACGGCGGTTCGGGCAAGCAGGCGCGTTCGGTGATCGATGGCCTGGACGCGGACGTGGTCACGCTGGCGCTGGGCTATGACATCGACGCCATTGCCGAGAAGGGCCTGCTGAAGCCCGACTGGCAGAAGCGCCTGCCGCACAACGCATCGCCGTACACGTCGACGATCGTCTTCCTGGTGCGCAAGGGCAACCCGAAACAAATCAAGGACTGGAACGACCTGGTGAAGCCGGGCGTGCAGGTCATCACGCCGAACCCGAAGACGTCGGGCGGCGCCCGCTGGAACTACCTGGCTGCCTGGGGCTATGCGCTGCGCCAGCCGGGCGGCAATGAAGCCAAGGCCAAGGAATTCGTCGGCCAGCTGCTCAAGAACGTGCCGGTGCTGGATTCGGGCGCGCGCGGCGCCACCACCACGTTCGTCGAGCGTGGCCTGGGTGATGTGCTGATCGCATGGGAAAACGAAGCCATCCTGGCCATCAAGGAACTGGGTCCGGACAAGTTCGACATCGTGGCGCCGTCGGTCTCGATCCTGGCCGAGCCGCCGGTGGCCGTGGTCGACAAGGTGGTGGACAAGAAGGGCACGCGCAAGGCCGCCGAGGCCTACCTGCAGTTCCTGTACACCGACGAGGGCCAGGAAATCGCGGCCAAGAACTATTACCGTCCGATCTCGGAAAAGGTGGCTGCCAAGTACGCCGCCAACTTCCCGAAGGTGAAGCTGTTCACGATCGACGAAGTATTCGGCGGCTGGGCCAAGGCCCAGAAGGCGCACTTTGCCGATGGCGGTTCGTTTGACCAGGTGTACCAGCCCGGCAAGCGGTAATCCCAGCGCCGGGGCGGCCAATTCCACCTTGCCGCCCCGGTGCGCCTGACGAAGGAGCCCGAGATGTCCGCTGTTCGCGCTGTCCTGCCTTCCCGCGTCGCCATGGGGCGATGTCCCGCCTGACCTGAAGTTTCCTCCACGCATGACGTTTTCCGCATGCCGCGCGCTGGCGCCGGCAGGGCGTCGTGCCGCCATCGATTTCGAACTTCTCCTCATCCGGAACCCCGATATGACATCGTTCAAACCGCTTTCCCTGCGCCGGCGCCTGCTGCTTGGCGCGCTCGTGGTGGCCACCGGCCTGACCTACGGCCTGCTGGCCAAGCCGGCCCAGGCGCAGTCCCAGACCGTGAATCCGAAGCAGTTGCGCATCGGCTATCAGAAGTACGGCACGCTGACGCTGCTCAAGGCGCGCGGCACGCTGGAAAAGCGCCTGGCGCAGCAGGGCATCACCGTGAAGTGGACCGAATTCCCGGCCGGCCCGCAGTTGCTGGAAGGCCTGAACGTGGGCGCCATCGACTTCGGCACCGTCGGCGAGGCGCCGCCGATCTTCGCGCAGGCCGCCGGGGCGCAGCTGGCCTATATCGGCAACGAGCCGCCCGCCCCGACGTCCGAAGCCATCGTCGTACCGAAGACTTCGACGCTGAAGTCCGTGGCCGACCTGCGCGGCAAGCGCGTGGCGCTGAACAAGGGCTCGAACGTGCATTACCTGCTGGTGCGCCAGCTGGAAAAGGCCGGTATCCCCTGGAGCGAGATCCAGCCGGTCTACCTGCCGCCCGCCGACGCCCGCGCGGCCTTCGAGCGCGGCGCCGTGGATGCCTGGGTGATCTGGGACCCGTTCCTGGCCGCCGCCGAAAAGCAGCTCGATGCCCGCGTGCTGGCCGATGGCCGTACCGCCGACGGCAAGAACCTCGTCAGCAACCATCAGTTCTATCTGGCGTCGCGCCCCTATGCGAATGCCCGCCCGGACGTGGTGAACGCGATCCTCGACGAACTGGCGCAACTGGGCCAGTGGGCTGAGAAAAATCCGAAGGACGCCACGCAGTTCCTGGCCAGGGAAACCGGGCTCGACCCGAGCGTGCTCGATCTTGCTGTTTCAAGATTTTCCTATGGCGCGAAGCCTGTGACGGCAGGCGTGCTGGCCGAACAGCAGCGTATTGCCGACGCGTTCGTGACGCTGAAGCTGATTCCGAAGCCGATCAAGGTGGCCGATGCCGCCTGGCAACCGCCGGCCGCCACGGCGCAACGCTGAATCGGTGAATCGCCGAATCGCCAGGCCGTCCATCGCAACCGATAAAACAAGAGGCTCGACATGCAAGTTTTCTGGTTCATCCCCACCCACGGCGACAGCCGCTACCTGGGCACCTCGGAAGGGGCGCGCGAAGTCAATTTCGACTACCTGAAGCAGATCGCCGTGGCTGCCGATACGCTGGGCTACGAAGGCGTGCTGATTCCCACCGGCCGCTCGTGCGAAGACCCATGGGTGGCCGCGTCGGCGCTGGCTGCCGTGACGCGCCAGCTCAAGTTCCTGGTGGCCGTGCGACCGGGTTTGATGACGCCAACGCTGGCTGCGCGCATGGCCGCCACGTTCGACCGCGTGTCGGGCGGCCGCCTGCTGGTGAATCTGGTGACCGGCGGCGATGTGGCGGAGCTGGAGGGCGACGGGTTGTTCCTTGACCACGCGGCGCGCTACGAGGCGTCGTCCGAGTTCATCCGCGTCTGGCGCGACGTGCTCGCGGCCAGCCACGACAACGGCGACATCAGCTTCGAGGGCAAGCACATCACCGTGAAGGGCGCGCGGGTGCTGTATCCGCCGGTGCAGCGCCCGCATCCGCCGGTCTATTTCGGCGGATCGTCGGCGGCCGCGCACGACCTGGCCGCCGAGCAGGTGGAGGCCTACCTGACGTGGGGCGAACCGCCGGCCGAGGTGGCGAAGAAAATCGCCGACGTGCGCGCCCGGGCCGCGAAGCACGGCCGCACGGTGCGCTTCGGCATCCGCCTGCACGTGATCGTGCGCGAAACCGAAGCGGCGGCGTGGGCGGCTGCCGACGAACTGATCAGCCGGCTCGACGACGACACCGTGGCGCGCGCGCAGGCCGTCTTCGCGAAGATGGATTCCGAAGGCCAGCGCCGCATGGCGGCCCTGCATGCCGGCGGCGCCAGGCGGACCCGCGAGGCGCTGGAAATCAGCCCGAACCTGTGGGCCGGCGTGGGGCTGGTGCGCGGCGGCGCGGGCACGGCCCTGGTGGGCGACCCGCAGACCGTGGCCGCGCGCATGGAGGAATACGCCGCGCTGGGCATCGACACGTTCATCTTCTCGGGCTATCCGCATCTGGAAGAAGCGTACCGCTTTGCCGAACTGGTCTTCCCGCTGCTGCCGCGCTCGGTGCGCGACAAGCTGCCCGGCCAGGTGCTGTCGGGCCCGTTTGGCGAAGTCATGGCCACCGGCATCGTGCCGCGGGCGTCGCAGAGTTGAGGAGGGCGCAACCATGACGACGCCTATATCGAGCCAGGTCGCGAAGAAAACCGCGAACAAGGCTGGGAAGAAAACCGCGGCGCAGGCCGTGGCACCGTGGATCGTGCCGGTGCTGCTGATCGTGGTCTGGCAGGGCGCCTCGCAACTGGGCTGGCTGTCGAACCGTGTGTTGCCGGCACCGCTGGCCGTGGTGGAGGCGGCGTGGTCGCTGGCCGTATCCGGCGAGCTGTGGCGCCACGTCTGGGTCAGCACCTGGCGGGCGCTGATCGGGCTGGCAGTGGGCGGCGGGCTGGGCCTGGCGCTGGGCCTGCTGACCGGCACGTTCCGCACGGCGGCCACGCTGCTCGACAGCACGCTGCAGATGGTGCGCAACATCCCCACGCTGGCGCTGATCCCGCTGGTGATCCTGTGGTTCGGCATCGACGAGACCGCCAAGCTGTTCCTGGTGGCGCTGGGCGTGTTCTTCCCGGTGTACCTGAACACCTACCACGGCATCCGCGCCGTGGACCCGGGCCTGGTGGAGATGGCGCGCAGCTATGGCCTGTCCCGCTGGCGCCTGTATCGCGAAGTGATCCTGCCCGGCGCACTGCCGAACATCCTGGTGGGCGTGCGGTTTTCGCTGGGCCTGATGTGGGTGATCCTGATCGTGGCCGAGACCATCTCGGCGCAGTCGGGCATTGGCTACATGACGATGAATGCGCGCGAATTCCTGCAGACCGACGTGGTACTGGTCGGCATCCTGCTCTACGCGCTGCTGGGCAAGCTGGCCGATGTGCTGTCGCGCGCGCTGGAACGGTTCTGGCTGCGCTGGCATCCGGGCTACCAGACCAACTGACAAGGAGAGATCCCCATGCAAACGCTATTTCCCGTGGAGCAGGCCGCGCTGGCGTGGGCCGAGCGCGATCTGGCCCGGCGTGACCTGGCCCGCCGCGAGGCGGCTGCCGAAGCGCGCCAGACGCCTGCGGCCGGAGGCATTGCGCTGCGCGTGCAGCAGGTGGTCAAGCGTTACAACGGCCGCGAGGTGCTGCATGGCATCGACCTCGATGTGACGCCGGGCGAGTTCGTCGCCATCGTCGGGCGCAGCGGCTGCGGCAAGAGCACGCTGCTGCGGCTGGTGGCCGGGCTGGAGGCGGCCGACGAGGGCGCGGTGCTGCTCGACCATCAGCCCGGGCGCCAGCTTGATCGCCAGCAAAGCCGGACACTGCAGGACAGTATCCGCGTGATGTTCCAGGATGCGCGGCTGTTGCCTTGGAAGCGTGTACTCGACAACGTCGCGCTGGGCCTGCCGCGCGAGCGCCGCGCCGACGCCGCCGCCGTGCTGGCGCAGGTGGGGCTGGCCGAACGTGCCGACGAATGGCCCGCGCGGCTGTCGGGCGGCCAGCGCCAGCGCGTGGCCCTGGCGCGTGCGCTGGTCCACCATCCGCGCCTGCTGCTGCTGGACGAGCCGCTGGGCGCGCTCGATGCGCTGACCCGCATCGACATGCAGGCGCTGATCGAATCGCTGTGGCGCCGACTCGGTTTCACGGCGCTACTCGTCACACATGATGTATCGGAGGCCGTTGCGCTGGCCGATCGTGTCGTCCTGATCGAGGACGGCCGCATCGCGCTGGACCAGCGCGTGGCGCTTGAGCGTCCGCGCCAGCGCGGATCGGCGGCGTTTGCGCAACTCGAAGACACCGTTCTGCGCCGCGTGATGCGGCAGCCATCGACAGTGTCTGCACCATCAACGAATCTTCACGCCCGGCCCGCCGAGGAGCTTCTATCATGAGCAATCAGGCGAACCGCGCGTACCGACATGGACTTCACCATGACCCACGCTTCCGCAACTTCCGCACCTTCCGCAACCTCCGCACTCGAACGCTACCTTGAAACCCTGCCGCGCGAGCCGGTGCCCGGCCGCGAGCTGTGGCGCGACGCGCGCGGGCAGGTGCAGGGCCAGTACTTCAACTGCTCGCTGACCAGCGCATTCGAGCCCCTGGTGACCCTGGCCGACCGCGAGGTGGTGGCCCACGAGGGCTCGATCCGCACCTATGCCGACGATGGCGTGGGGCTGGCCGCCTGGAAGCTGTTCGCGATGGCGGCCGACGATGCGTCGCTGGTGTCGCTGGACCGCCTGTCGCGGCTGGTGCACGCGATGAACTACTTCGCGGCGAACGGCGAGCGCAAGCTCGTGCTCAACGTGCATAACCGCCTGCTGGCGGCCGTGGCCGACGATCATGGCGCGGCATTCCGGCGCGCGCTGGAGTCTCTGGGCCTGCCCGTGGACCGTTTTGTCATTCAGGTGCCTGCCAGCGCCAATGACGACCTGCCGCTGTTGCTGCACGTGGTGGGCAACTATCGCCGCAATGGGTTTGCCGTGAGCCTGCAGGCGTCCGACCCGGCCGAGGCCGGCGCGCTGATGGCCCACGCGCTGCCCGACTGGCTCAAGCTGGACATGCGTCGCATCTGGACCGACCGTCAGCTTGCCGGGCTGCGTGCCAGCGCCGAGGGCGCCGGCGTCACGCTGATCGGCCGGCGGCTGCAGAACGACGAAGCCGTGGAGCGGCTGCAGAACGCGGGCATCGCGCTGGGGCAGGGCGAGGCCGTGGCCGGCGGGCCGGTGCCGGCACGGCAGTTGCATGAGCCGTTGCAGGCGGGCAGTGCTCCCTAGGCGGCATCGGCCTGCCGGCACTCGCAGGCGGGCCGTGCCTGCAATCGAACATCGACCCGCAGTCGGAAAGCTGTTGCAGTACCCATAAGTCCTGAACAACGAAGCACCGAAGCAGAGAAGGAGAGCGCGTATGGCGGCATCGACTCTATCGGGCGGTGTCGCGCGGCTGGAAGTGCCGCGCGGCCTGCAGATCCTGACCGTACCGGGCCTGCATGGCAGCGGGCCCGCACATTGGCAAAGCCGTTGGGAAGCGCTGTACCCCGACTGGCAGCGCATCGAGCAGCACGACTGGGGACGCCCCAGCCTGCCGCTGTGGGCCGAACGTGTATCGGAAGGCGTGTCGCGCGCGCTGCGCGTGGCATCGCGCGGCGCGGTCTTGGTGGCGCACAGCTTCGGCTGCCTGGCTACGCTGCGCCAGGCGTCGCTGGACCCCGTGGGCATCGCCGGCGCGCTGCTGGTAGCCCCCGCGGATCCGGACAAGTTCGGCGTGGGTGGCTTGCTGCCCACCTGGCGGCTGCCGTTCCCCACCGTGCTGGTGGCCAGCACCAATGACCCGTGGATGTCGCAACGCACCGCGTTCAGCTGGGGCACGCTGTGGGGCAGCGAACTGGTGGATGCGGGCGCGCTCGGCCATATCAATGCCGATTCCCGCCTCGACGAATGGCCGGCAGGGCAGGCCTTGCTCGCCACATTGCTGCAGCGGATCGATTCCGAGGGCCGTATTCTGCACCTGGGAGACGGTTCGGACTCGTGGGAAGCGTCGGCAGATGTCGCACAGACATCGCCTTATATCTAAAACGTCTAAGAAAATTCGGAAAGATTCGTTCTTTTTATAAGGGCGCATCTGCAAAATTTGTCTCGTACGCCGGCGCCTTATGCGCCGGTTTCATAAGACGAGACACGCATGCCTTCCTCGATTTCCCTGGCGGACGCGCCGCCGCAGACGGCCAGCGCCGCGCCCCTGCGCGCTGCGCCGGCCCAGCGATTTACCGTGTTGCCGGGCTTCGGGCTGTCGCTTGGCTTCACCATCTTCTACCTGACGCTGATCGTCCTGATCCCGCTGTCGGCGGTGTTCCTGAAGACCTTCACGCTGACCTGGGATGGCTTCTGGGCGACGGTGAGCAACCCGCGCGTGGTGGCATCGCTGGAACTGAGCTTTGGCGCGTCGCTGATTGCCGCCATCGTCAACACGGCCTTTGGCCTTGTCGTGGCCTGGGTGCTGGTGCGCTACCGCTTCTTCGGCAAGCGATTCATCGATGCGCTGGTTGACCTGCCGTTCGCCCTGCCCACGGCGGTGGCTGGTATCGCGCTGACCGCCCTGTTCGCCGGCAACGGCTGGATCGGCCGCTGGCTGGAGCCGCACGGCATCAAGGTGGCGTTTACGCCGCTGGGCGTGGTGGTGGCGCTGACCTTCATCGGCCTGCCGTTCGTGGTGCGCACGGTGCAGCCGGTGCTGGAAGACGTGGAACGCGAACTGGAGGAAGCGGCCGCCAGCCTGGGCGCCTCACGCCTGCAGACGTTCGGGCGGGTGATCCTGCCGGCCATCCTGCCGGCGCTGCTGACGGGCTTTGCGATGTCGTTCGCGCGCGCCACCGGCGAGTACGGATCGGTGGTCTTCATCTCCGGCAACATGCCGATGGTGTCCGAGATTGCCCCGCTGATGATCTATTCGAAGCTGGAACAGTACGACTATGCCGGCGCCACCGCGGTGGCCGTGGTGATGCTGGTGATCTCGTTCGTGCTGCTGCTGCTGATCAACCTGCTGCAGGCCTGGACGCGCCGCCACCAGACCGGTGCCCGCGCGGCCGCGCTGCCTGACGGCAACCCGGAGGCGAACTGACATGGCCGGCGCTGTATCCCGACTGGGCGGCCCGGCTGCCGCCCAACATCCGCACGACGCCACGGGCGAATCCCGGTGGGTGCGCTATACGCTGATTACGGTGGCGGTGCTGTTCCTGGCGCTGTTCCTGTTCGTGCCGCTGGCTTCGGTGTTCTACGAGGCGCTGCGCAAGGGCCTGGACACCTACCTGGCGGCGCTGACCGAGCCCGACGCGGTGGAAGCCATCAAGCTGACGCTGACCGTGGCGGCCATCGCGGTGCCGCTGAACGTGGTGTTCGGCGTGGCGGCGGCCTGGGCCATCGCCAAGTTCGACTTCCGGGGCAAGAACCTCCTGATCACGCTGATCGACCTGCCGTTCTCGGTGTCGCCGGTGATCTCGGGCCTGATCTACGTGCTGATGTTCGGCGCGCAGGGCTGGTTCGGGCCTTGGCTGGAAGCGCACGATATCAAGATCATGTTCGCGGTGCCGGGCATCGTCCTGGCCACGATCTTCGTGACCTTCCCGTTCGTGGCGCGCGAACTGATTCCGCTGATGCAGTCGCAGGGCAGTGAAGAGGAAGAGGCGGCCATCGTGCTGGGCGCCTCTGGCTGGCAGACGTTCTGGCATGTGACGCTGCCGAACATCCGCTGGGGCCTGTTGTACGGGGTGATCCTCTGCAACGCCCGGGCGATGGGCGAATTCGGCGCCGTGTCGGTGGTATCGGGCCATATCCGCGGCCTGACCAACACCATGCCGCTGCACGTGGAAATTCTCTACAACGAATACAACTTTGCGGCCGCGTTCGCGGTGGCGTCCCTGCTGACGCTGCTGGCGCTGGTCACACTCGGAATCAAGACGCTGGTGGAAGCACGCGCCAGCCGTGAACACGCATCGGAAGGGCAGCCATCATGAGCATTCAGGTCAGGAACGTGCAGAAGCGGTTTGGCGATTTTGTGGCGCTCAACGACGTCTCGCTGGACTTCGCCGAAGGGGAACTGACGGCGCTGCTGGGGCCGTCCGGCTGCGGCAAGACCACGCTGCTGCGCATTATCGCCGGCCTGGAACGCGCCGACGCGGGCCAGGTGGTGCTGGCCGGGCAGGACGCCTCGTCGACGCACGTGCGCCAGCGCAGCGTCGGTTTCGTGTTCCAGCACTACGCGCTGTTCAAGCACATGACCGTGTTCGAGAACGTGGCCTTCGGCCTGCGCGTGAAGCCGCGCGCCGAGCGCCCGTCCGAGGCGAAGATCCGCGAGAAGGTGAAGTCGCTGCTGGAACTGGTGCAGCTCGACTGGCTGGGCGACCGCTACCCGGCGCAGCTGTCGGGCGGCCAGCGCCAGCGTATCGCGCTGGCCCGCGCGCTGGCCGTGGAGCCGCGTGTGCTGCTGCTCGACGAACCGTTCGGCGCGCTCGACGCCAAGGTGCGCAAGGAACTGCGCCGCTGGCTGCGCCGGCTGCATGACGAACTGCACGTGACCAGCGTGTTCGTGACCCACGACCAGGAAGAGGCGCTCGAAGTGGCCGACCAGGTGGTGCTGATGAACCGTGGCAGCGTGGAGCAGTTCGGCACGCCCGAGGCGGTCTACAACCATCCGGCCACGCCGTTCGTGTTCGGCTTCCTGGGCAACGTGAACCTGTTCCACGGCCGCCTGGAAGTGGGCGACAGCGGCGGCCTGCTGCATACGGGCGAGGCGGTGCTGCCCGTGGTAGGCAGCGGCCACGAGACGGCCGGCGACGCGGTGGCCTACGTCCGCCCGCACGACCTGGAACTGGAACGCTACGCGCCGGGCACCGACGGCATCGCCGTGACGCTGCGCCGCGCGCTGACGCTGGGCCCGGTGGCCCAGCTGGAGCTGGAGCGCGAAGACAACCAGGACGTGATCGAGGTGGCGCTGCCGCTGGAACGCTTCCGGCACCAGGGCTTCCGGGAGGGCGAACTGCTGGCGGTGCGTCCGCGCCAGCTGCGCGTCTTCAACCGCAACCAGACAACAACACAGGATCAAGGGGCGGCACGATGAACTTCCAGCAACTGCGATCGATTCGCGAGGCGGTGCGCCGCCAGTTCAACCTGACCGAAGTGGCCAACGCGCTGTACACGTCGCAACCGGGCGTGTCGCGCCAGATCCGCGAGCTTGAGGAAGAGCTTGGCGTGGAGATCTTCGAGCGTTACGGCAAGCGGCTGACCGGGCTGACCGAGCCGGGCCGCGAGATCGTTCGCATCGTCGAACGGCTGCTGCTCGAAGCCGAGAACCTGCGCCAGGCCGGCGACGAGTTCGCGGGCCGCCATACCGGCCGGCTGACCGTGGCCACCACCCACACCCAGGCGCGCTACGCGCTGCCCCGGGTGGTGCAGAGCTTCCGGCGCGAATATCCGCACGTCACGCTGGCGCTGCAGGAAGCGTCGCCGTCGCATATCGTGGAACTGCTGCTGACGGGGCAGGCCGATATCGGCATTGCCACCGAGGCGGTGGCCAGCGAGGCGGGGCTGACGTCGTTCGAGGCCTATAGCTGGCAGCACGTGATCGTGGTGTCGCCGGAGCATCCGCTGACCCGCCTGCCCGAGCCGACGCTCGAAGACCTGTGCAATTTCCCGATCATCACCTACGACGCCGGTTTCACCGGGCGCCGCAAGATCGATGGCGCGTTTGCCGCCGCCGGGCTGCAGCCGGAGATCGTGCTGACCGCCATGGATGCCGACGTGATCAAGACCTATGCCGAGCTGGAACTGGGCGTGGGCATCATCGCGTCGATGGCGTACGACTCGCGCAAGGACGCCGGCCTGACGCAGATTTCCGCCGATCACCTGTTCGAGCCGAACACCACCAGCGTGGCCGTGCGGCGTGGGGCCTACCTGCGCGGCTACGCCCATGCGTTCATCAACATGTTCGCGCCGCACCTGTCGCGCGACACCGTGTCGACCGCGCTGGCCGAGGCGACCAGCCGCCTGGCGGTCGCCGCCTGAGGCCACCTGTTACCGGCCCGATCCTCGCCTTGACCGCTGCCCGGGCCATCCGGGCAGCCGCCTGCGTGCCGCCCCGCGCACCGCCAGGCAGGCCGTCCGGCGCCCGCCCGGCCCGCCGCGTGCCTTCAAACGCGCGTACGACCCGCTGGTCGAATCCCTGAACCGATCGCGCCATTTCACGCCGGTTCGTCGCACGGCGCTTTCTTCCCGTCGCGCTCCGGCGTAAAGTGCCCTTCATCGCCGCGCCCGGAACCCGCCGAATGCCCGGGCCGCTGCCTTTGCTGCAGTGCATCACAGAATTGCACGCGGTTTGTGGAGCAGAAGGAGGGAGAGAGATATGCGCATGTCGTGCGCGGTGCCGTCACGGCTCAATATTCTGGCGCGAGACCTGCTGTTCGTGCTTTGCATGAACACCGTCATCGCGGTCAGCCTCAATTACGGCTTCCAGACCGGCGGCACGCTGGTGCAGAACTTCGTCTACAGCCAACTGATCGGCCTGTCGATCTGGGTACTGATCGACGTGCCGCGCGTGCTGATCTGGTGGAACGACCGCCCGCGCCGCTGGCCGTTCATGTGCCTGGCCGTGGTGGCCGTGCCGATGGGCGTGGTGCTGGGCAGCTGGGCCACGCGCGAACTGCTGCACCTGCCCGAGAAATCCGCCGCTGCCACGGGGGACATGCTGCGCATGTGCCTGATCGTCGGCATGCTGGCGTCGGCCAGCATGATCTATTTCTACTGGTCGCGCGAAAAGCTGGCCTACCTGGAACGCCAGGCGGCGCTGGACGCCCTGCAGCGCGAGGAGGCCGAAAAGCAGCTGGTGCGCGCCCAGCTGATGGCGCTGCAGGCGCAGATCGAGCCGCACTTCCTGTTCAACTCGCTGGCCAACCTGGACGGGCTGATCGCCACCGACCCGCGCGCGGCGCGCCAGCTGCTGCAGCGGCTGATCGGCTTCCTGCGCATGTCGCTGTCGCACACGCGCGCCGAGCATTGCACGCTGGCGCAGGAATTCGAACTGCTGCGCAGCTACCTCGACATCCAGGGCATGCGCTTCGGCGCCCGGCTCGACTACGAGGTGGATCTGCCGCCGGCGCTGGCCGATGCCGAGATTCCGCCGATGCTGATCCAGCCGCTGGTGGAAAACGCGGTCACGCACGGCATCGAGCCCTGCATGCGGGGCGGCAAGATCGTGCTGTCCGCACGTCAGTCCGGGGACGGCAGCCTGCAGGTGCTGATTGCCGATACCGGCGTGGGCTTCTGCCAGAGTGGCAAGAGCGGATCCGGCCTGGGGCTGACGCATGTGCGCGAGCGGCTGGCGCGCATTTTTGGCGCGGCGGCCACGATGCAAATGGAAGAAAACACGCCGCGCGGCGTGGTGGTGCGGCTGACGCTGCCGCTCACGCGCAGCACCGAGCCCACCTTCGTGCCGATGCGCGCCGCGCCCGACGCTCGCCCGGCGCCGCCGGCCACTGTGGCGCCGGCCATCTCCCGGACCTGAGCGCACCCGAGCCACGCCCCCTGAACCGTTCTGTCCCTGACATTCGTCCCACATGTCTCCGACCCTGCTGATCGCCGACGACGAGCTGCTGCTCGCCCGCGTTCTCGAAGCCGAACTGAAAGCCCTGTGGCCCGAAGCCACGATCGTGTCCGTGGTGCATGACGGCATGGCCGCGCTGGACGCCGCGCGCGCCCACCGGCCCGACGTGGCCTTCCTGGATATCCGCATGCCGGGCATGAGCGGCATGGACGTGGCACGTGAGCTGATCGAGTTCGACCACCCGCCGCTGGTGGTGTTCGTTACCGCCTACGACCAGTTTGCGCTGGAAGCCTTCGAACGCGCGGCGGTGGACTACGTGCTGAAGCCCGTGCAGCACGAACGGCTGGAGGCCACGGTGGGGCGCCTGAAGGCGCGCCTGAGCGCCAAGGCCGCCGAAGCGGCCGGTGACGACGATGGGGATGACGGCGACGAGACAGCCGCCACGGACATCGGCACCATGGTCGACACCGACCGGCTGGCGCAACTGCTGCAGCGGCTGGAGTCGCTGGAGCAGCCCGCCGCCGCCCCGCGCGGCCACTACCTGCGCTTCATCAAGGCGCTGGTGGGGCAGGAGGTACGCATCATCCCGGTCGATGAAGTGGTGTATCTGGAAGCCACCGACAAGTACGTCAACGTGGTGTCCACCAGCGGCGAGGCGCTGATCCGCACCAGCCTGCGCGAGCTGACGCAGCAGCTGGACCCCGACCGCTTCTGGCAGATCCATCGCGGCACCGTGGTCAATATCGACTGCGTGGCCAGCGCGGTGAACCAGTCGCTGGGGCGGCTGTCGCTGAAGCTGCGCGACCGGCCGGAGTCGCTGCCGGTTGCCCGGCAGTACGCGCACCTGTTCAAGCAGATGTAGGACGGTCCGCGTCGCGGCCGTTTCCGGATCGGCCTGCACCACGGCGGGGAAAGCTGGCGCAATGGTTCCGCCGCCGCGCGGCTTCCTCTACCATGAGCGTTCCCTGTTCCGTCAGCAAAGGATTGCGCCATGCAGCGTGTGTTTGTCTACGGCACCCTTCGTGCCGGCGAGGTCAACGATCTGAACCGGGCCGCCGTGCAGCATGGCATCGGCGCGGCGACGCTGGTGGGCACAGCCAGCATTGCCGGGCGGCTCTACGACTTCGGCACGTATCCGGGCCTGGTGCTCGATGCATCGGCCGGCCCGGTGCTGGGCGACGTGTACGACATTCCCGACGCGCTGCTGCCGGTGCTGGACGAGATCGAGGAGGTCTATCCCGGGCAGGCCACGCTGTTTATCCGCGAAACGCAGTCCGTGATGCTGGACGGCGCGCCGGTCGATTGCCTGCTGTACCCGGTGGCCGCTGCCGCCGTGGCCGGCCTGGCCCGCATCGACGGCGGCGACTGGGTGGCCTATCGCCAGGCGCGCGACACCGCCGCGGCCGCCTGAAGACGAAACATTTCAAACGCCGTCACGCGGCACGTGACGGCGTTAGCATGGCCGGCGATGACATCCGATGCCGTCAACGCTCAACGCCCGCCCATGACCCAGCCGCCTGCGCCCGCGCATTCCGCAAGGGCTCCGCTTCGATTCCACGTTCAGTCCGGCCGCATCCGCCTGACCGCCTCGGCCTGGGGTGATCCCGCGCGTCCCGTGGTGGTGCTGGTGCATGGCTACCCCGACAACAGCGAGGTGTGGCGCGGCGTGGCGCAGGCGCTGGCGGTGCGGTTCCATGTCATTGCCTATGACGTGCGCGGGGCGGGGCAGTCCGATGCACCGCCTGACGTGGCCGACTATCGCCTGGAACGACTGGCCGACGATTTCATTGCGGTGATCGACGCCGTGTCGGCGGACCGGCCGGTGCATCTGGTGGGGCATGACTGGGGTTCGATCCAGGGCTGGGAGTTTGTGACCGATCCGCGCCTGTACGGCCGTATCGCGTCGTTCACGTCGTGCTCGGGGCCGTGCCTCGACCACGCGGGCAGCGCGTTGCGCGCCGGTGGCCGCCGCAGTCTCCGGCAATGGGGCGCCACGCTGCGCCAGGCGCTGGCGTCCTGGTACATCGTGTTCTTTCATATCCCGCTGCTGCCCGAATGGAACTGGAGGCTCTGGCTCGGGCGCGGCTGGCCGTTCTGGCTGCGCCGCACCGAAGGGCTGCACGTGCCCGCCAATCCCACCCAGACGGCGGACGGTATCCACGGACTTCGGCTGTATCGCGCCAATTTCCGCGCACGGCTGCGTGCGCCGCGCGAACGCCGGGCGCATGCGCCGGTGCAGGTCATCGTGCCCACGCGCGACCGCTACGTGCGGCCCGCCGTGACCGAGGATCTGGGCCGCTGGGTGGCCCGGCTATGGCGCCGGCAGATCGATGCGCATCACTGGCTGCCGCTGTCGCATCCACAACGCATGGCGGCCATGGTGTGCGAGTTTGTCGACCATCTCGACGGCACGGCCGCGTCACCCGCGCTGGAGCTGGCTTGTGTCGACCCGGAGGCTGCCAAAATTTCATGATGCGGAACGATGTTTTGGTCCGCAAAAATGCGGTCCACCTATCGGGCCCGGCATTTCTCATCCTGAAAGATGTCGTGCCATATTGTGAAAAGGCAAAGCTAACGTATTGATTTATATCAACTAAAAAACTGTACGCGCGTTACGGTCCGTGCTTGTTGCAACGCGGGAGGCTTCTCTACACTCTTATATAAGACACATGACCTGAGGCGCCAAAGACACAGCGCCCCGGTCGCCCGGCAGGCAACGGCCGGGGAGCCGTCACCGATTTCCATGCCATCTCGAAATCGCTACAGGAGAGTGAACATGACGACCCGCCAACAACAGATCGACGCCCTTCAAAAGGACTGGGATACCAACCCGCGCTGGAAGGGCGTGCAACGTCATTACACGGCCGAAGACGTGGTCAAGCTGCGTGGTTCGGTCCAGATCGAACACACGCTGGCCCGCCGCGGCGCGGAAAAACTGTGGCACCTGCTGAACACCGAGCCGTTCGTCAACACGCTGGGCGCGCTGACGGGCAACCAGGCCATGCAGCAGGTCAAGGCCGGCCTGAAGGCCATTTACCTGTCGGGCTGGCAAGTGGCCGGCGATGCCAACCTGGCCGGCGAAATGTACCCGGACCAGTCGCTGTACCCGGCCAACTCGGTGCCGATGGTCGTCAAGCGCATCAACAACACGTTCCAGCGTGCCGACCAGATCCAGTGGAGCGAAGGCAAGGGCGACACCGACTTCTTCGCGCCGATCGTGGCAGATGCCGAGGCAGGCTTTGGCGGTGTGCTGAACGCCTTCGAACTGATGAAGTCGATGATCGAAGCGGGCGCCGCCGGCGTCCACTTCGAAGACCAGCTTGCTTCGGTGAAGAAGTGCGGCCACATGGGTGGCAAGGTACTGGTGCCGACCCGCGAGGCGGTGGCCAAGCTGACGGCCGCGCGCCTGGCCGCCGATGTGTCGGGCGTGCCGACGCTGGTGATTGCCCGTACCGACGCCGAGGCCGCCGATCTGGTGACGTCGGACGTGGACGAGCGCGACCAGCCGTTCCTGACCGGCGAGCGCACCGTGGAAGGCTTCTTCCGTTCGAAGGCCGGCATCGACCAGTCCATCGCACGCGCGCTGGCCTACGCCGAAGTGGCCGACCTCGTGTGGTGCGAAACCGGCAAGCCGGACCTGGAATTCGCGAAGAAGTTTGCCGAAGCGGTGCACGCCAAATTCCCGGGCAAGCTGCTGGCCTATAACTGCTCGCCGTCGTTCAACTGGAAGAAGAACCTCGACGACGCCACCATCGCCAAGTTCCAGCGTGAACTGGGCGCCATGGGCTACAAGTTCCAGTTCATCACGCTGGCGGGCTTCCACTCGCTGAACTACTCGATGTTCAACCTGGCGTACGGTTACGCCCGCAACCAGATGTCGGCCTTCGTGGAATTGCAGGAAGCCGAGTTCGCCGCTGCCGAGAAGGGCTTTACCGCCGTCAAGCACCAGCGCGAAGTGGGCACCGGGTACTTCGACGCCGTGACGCAGACCATCGAAGGCGGCCAGTCGTCGACGACCGCGCTCAAGGGATCGACGGAAGACGAACAGTTCTTCGACAAGAAGGTGGCCTGAGCCACCTGACCGGAAAGGGGATTCGGGGACGGCGCGCGACCATCGCGCCGTCAGTTTGGCTCCGCGCCGTGAGACCCACGGCGCGGCTTTTTTCAAGAGGCACCAGCAAAACGATCCTGGCGTCGTTGCGCGCCCTTGGCCGTACCACTTGTACTGTCCGGCGGCCGCGCGCCTAGCCAGAACCGCTGCGCTGCGTTTTTCTAACGCCTCTCGGTGTGGGAGCTATCGGTAGACGATCACCGGAATATCCGTATGCGTGAGCACTTTCTGCGTTTCGCTGCCAAGCAGCAGGCCTGACAGGCCGCGCCGGCCGTGAGAGGCCATGAAGATCACATCGCAGCCATGGCGTTCCGCCGCGTCGATGATGCCCAGGTAGGGCACGGCAAAGGTGGTCATGTCGGCGTCGAAAGGCAGGCCGGCGGCCACGGCGGCGCTCTCGATTTCCTTCAGGTACAGCCGGGCCTGGTTCTCGATGCGTTCCTTGAACGCCTGGGGTGCCTCGACCACGATCTCGCTGAAGGGCGTATACGGATATTCCTCAAGACAGACGTAGGCAGTAACGCGGGCATTGATGACCTTGGCCAGTTCCAGGCCGCCGTCTATGGCCTTCTTGGACAGCTCCGAACCGTCGGTGGGCAGCAGGATGTGCTTGAACATACCGGACTCCTTTCGCGAGTGGGAACGGGTGCAGGCCAGCGGGGCGCCTGTCTGAATCGATTGTAGTCAGTGTGCAGTGTTCGTCATTGTGAAATATCAAGATTCTGCGATTGACAGCGTACGGACGGTGCTACGCGACGACGGCGTGGACTTCGGCGGCGGCGCTGCTGGGCGCCTGTTCGGCGCGGCGCCAGTAGGCCGGGTTGCCATAGGTGTTCTTGAGATGGTCGATAAACAGTCGCACGCGCAGCGGCAGGTGCTTGCGTTGCGGAAAGACGGCGTGAATGCCGATGGGCGGTGCCTGGAATTCGTCGAGGACGGTCACCAGCCGGCCGCTGACGATTTCCTGGCCCACTTCCCACCAGGAGCGCCAGGCCAGGCCGTGACCCTGCAGGCACCAGGCGTGGAGTACGGCACCGTCGGTGCATTCCATGTTGCCGCCGACCTTGACGGTGACGGCGCGGCCGTCCTGCTGGAATACCCAGCCGCGCTGCACGTTGGCGCTGGCACCGAAGTGCAGGCAGTTGTGGCGGGCCAGGTCTTCGGGCAGGGCGGGGGTGCCGGCGCGCGCCAGGTATTCGGGCGACGCCACGACCACGCGACGGTTTTCGGCCAGTCGGATCGATACCAGGCTGGAGTCGGGCAGGTCGCCCAGGCGGATGGCGCAGTCGAAGCCCTCGTTGACCAGATCGACCACGCGGTCGGACAGGTCGAGCGTGAGCGTGACGTCGGGGTGGGATTCGATGAACAGCGGCACCAGCGGCGCCACGTGCTTGCGGCCGAAACCGGCCGGCGCGGTAATGCGCAGGTGGCCGCTGGCCTTGACCCCGCCAGCGGAGACGCTGGCTTCGGCATTGTGGAGGTCGTTGAGGATGCGCTGGCAGTCTTCGAGGAACGCCGAGCCTTCGAACGTGAGGGTGATCTTGCGCGTGGTGCGCACCAGCAATTTGACGCCGAGCCGCTCTTCGAGGGCATCGATGCGGCGGCCGATGATGGCCGGCGCAACGCCTTCGGCGGCTGCGGCGGCCGACAGGCTGCCACGTGACGCCACCGATACAAAAGTCTCCAGTTGTTTGAAGTGATCCACGAAAATTAGCTCGGTGGTACACGAGTCTTGATGGGGATGGCCAAGATTAGTAGCGTAAAAGTAAAAGATCAAGTGACAGCGTGCCTATTTTCCGCACTGCAGCGCAACACTAGAATTCGATGCATTCAATCGTGTACAGGTCCATTCAGTCCCTGACGTTTTGAGAGATGAACAAAATCCGCGCGGTAGTCTTCGATGCTTACGGCACGCTGTTCGACGTGTATTCGGTCACGGCGCGGGCGGAGCAGCTGTTCCCGGGCAAGGGCGAGGCGCTGGCCCTGCTGTGGCGCGAGCGGCAGATCGACTACACCCGGCTGCGTTCGCTGGCCGCCCCGGACGGGGCGCGCTACAAGCCGTTCTGGGACATCACGATCGATGCGCTGCGCTATGCCGCCGACCGGCTGGCACTGAAGCTCGATGACACCGCGCAGGCGCAGCTGCTCAAGGAATATGCGTGCCTGTCGGCATTCCCGGAGAACCTGGCGGCGCTCAAGCGGCTGCGCCGCGCCAACCTGCCGCTGGGCATCCTGTCCAACGGCAACCCGGAGATGCTCGATATCGCGGTCAAGAGCGCCGGCATGCACGGGCTGTTCGACCATGTGCTGTCGGTCGATGCCGTGAAGCAGTACAAGACCGCGCCGGCCGCCTACGCGCTTGGCCCGAAGGCCTTCGACCTGCCGGCCGGCGAGATCCTGTTTGTCTCGTCGAACTGCTGGGATGCCTGTGGCGCCACGTGGTTTGGCTACACCACCTACTGGATCAACCGTGCCGGCCATCCGGCGGAGCGCCTGGACGTGGCGCCCACCGGCACCGGGCACGACATGAACGACCTGCTTGCCTTCGTTGCCGCCTCGGGCGCGACGGTCTGACAGGCGGGCCCCCTTAACACACCATCGCACCAACAGGAGAAGACTGATGGCTATCACGCTGCCCGCGGGCATGAAGATTACCGGCGAGATCCTGCCGGCCTACGAAGACATCCTCACGCCGGAAGCCCTGGCCCTGGTCGACAAGCTGCACCGCGCCTTCGAGCCGCGCCGCCAGGAACTGCTGGCCGCGCGCGTGGAACGCGCCAAGCGCCTGGACGCCGGCGAAATCCCCGATTTCCTGCCGGAAACAAAGAACATCCGCGAAGGCGACTGGAAGGTTGCCCCGGTACCCAAGGCACTGGAATGCCGCCGCGTGGAAATCACCGGCCCGGTGGAAGCCAAGATGGTCATCAACGCCTTCAACTCGGGCGCTGACAGCTACATGACCGACTTCGAGGACTCCAACACCCCGAACTGGCACAACCAGATGCAGGGTCAGGTGAACCTGAAGGCCGCCGTGCGCCGCACGCTGACGCTGGACAGCAACGGCAAGCACTACAAGCTCAACGACAAGATCGCCACGCTGCAGGTGCGCCCGCGCGGCTGGCACCTGGACGAAAAGCACGTCACGATCGACGGCAAGCGCGTTTCCGGCGGCATTTTCGATTTCGCGCTGTTCCTGTTCCATAACGCCCGCGAGCAGATCGCCCGCGGCGACGGCCCGTTCTTCTACCTGCCGAAGATGGAAAGCCATCTGGAAGCGCGCCTGTGGAACGACGTCTTCGTGATGGCCCAGAAGGAAGTTGGCCTGCCGCAAGGCACGATCAAGGCCACGGTGCTGATCGAGACGATCCTGGCTGCGTTCGAAATGGAAGAAATCCTGTACGAACTGCGCGACCACAGCGCTGGCCTGAACGCCGGCCGCTGGGATTACATCTTCTCGTGCATCAAGAAGTTCAAGGTGGACAAGAACTTCTGCCTGGCCGACCGCGCCAAGGTGACGATGACCGCGCCGTTCATGCGTTCGTACGCGCTGCTGCTGCTGAAGACCTGCCACAAGCGCGGCGCGCCCGCCATCGGTGGCATGAGCGCCCTGATCCCGATCAAGAACGATCCGGAAAAGAACGCCATCGCCATGGAAGGCATCATCAGCGACAAGCGTCGTGACGCCACCGACGGCTACGACGGCGGCTGGGTGGCCCACCCGGGCCTGGTCGAGCCGGCGATGAAGGAATTCGTGGCCGTGCTGGGCGACAAGCCGAACCAGTTCGAGAAGCAGCGCATGGACGTGGAAGTGAAGGCCGCCGACCTGCTGAACTTCCAGCCGGAAACGCCGATCACCGAACACGGCCTGCGCATGAACATCAACGTCGGCATCCACTACCTGGGCGCCTGGCTGGCCGGCAACGGCTGCGTGCCGATCCACAACCTGATGGAAGACGCCGCCACGGCCGAGATCTCGCGTTCGCAGGTCTGGCAGTGGATTCGCTCGCCGAAGGGCAAGCTCGAGGACGGCCGCAAGGTTACCGCCGAGCTGGTGCGCGCGCTGATTCCGGAAGAACTGGCCAAGGTCAAGGAAGTGGCAGGCACCGGCCCGACCTACGACCGCGCCGCGAAGATCTTCGAGCAGATGTCGACGTCGGAAGACTTCGCCGAATTCCTGACCCTGCCGCTGTACGAGGAAGTCTGAGATCCTCGTTGCTTTGTGTGTTCGCCCTTCTTCCTCTTGTGGGAGGAGGGCGGGGAAGAGGGCCCTGCCGTGTTCGAGCTGCGAAAGTCGGCAGGCAGAACCGCCGACCCTCTCCCTCGGCCCCTTTCCCGCGTGCGGGCGAGGGGAGTGCAGTGGTCCAATTTCCTCAGACAGGTCGATAGGTGGAAAATCACGATCGACGAGGAAAGACGACATGACAAAGCAACGCCGCAAGTTTGACGCCGCCTTCAAGCTGGAGGTAGTCCGGATGGTCC
>Ga0209676_1000381_pt1 | contig 81685 bp, 80 predicted proteins | sample AraplaCvi_mLB_r2_FD_184282 | JGI IMG/M metagenome (GOLD analysis project Ga0209676, IMG submission 184282) | Arabidopsis root microbial communities from North Carolina, USA - plate scrape MF_Cvi_mLB_r2 (SPAdes) (version 2) | ecosystem: Host-associated > Plants > Roots > Endosphere | place: USA...
CATACGCATTATTTGGTATAATGTTTTGGAGAATCTCACCTACTTGAATTAATACTTCGTCCCCTTTTTCATGTCCGAATTGATCATTTATTTTTTTAAATTTATCTATATCAAACATTAAAAAAGTATGGACAGTAAGGTTACTATTTAGTTGAGCGATCATTTTATTCCAGAAATAACGATTATATAAACCTGTTAAGGAATCTTTTATGATAAAAGTTTCAAGATCAACAACATAAGAAAGGAATTTTGCCAGTCTTGTCAGTATACTAATAGTCTTTTGATCAAAAAGAAATGGTTCTTTGTTTTGGGCACAAACAGTTCCAAATACAATGCCATTTTTTAAGATAATAGGTACTCCAGCATACGAACACATTTTATTGGTAATTGTAGCATTGAGAAAATTTACTCGTTCGTCTACTAAGCTGTTTACAATAAGAACTGGTTCTTTCCCTTGAAGAGTGTACTGACAATATGTCTCCTCAATAGGCATAATAATTCCTTCGTCTAGCCAAATTTTATTTTTTACTTTTAAAACCTTTAAGATTTTCTCGTCTATAAAGCTAACAAAAAACTCATGTTTTCCAATTAAATCATTTGCCATTTGCAAAATATCATTTGCAACATCTTCAAAATTAAATGCATCTTCCACTGGATATCTCTTCATTGATCTTTCTCCTGAGTTATATATCATTTCTTAATACTTATTGTATCAAAATTTTCTTAATAGAAAGACAACTAATATCATCAAAATACAAATTTTCTTTCGGTAATTTTGGATATGATATTTAAAATTGGAGATGGTATTAATACAGCTACATTAGAAAGGAATGAAATGATACTATGTGGGCTTTATTTATTATACTTTTAGTATTATGGCTACTAGGATTTTTTGTTTTCCATATTACTGGTTGGTTAATACATCTTGTGTTAATTATCGCAATTATCGTATTCCTGGTTCGCCTATTTAAACGAAAAACATAAATATATTTCTGGTACTTGAGCTTGTTTATCACAAGCTCTTTTTTTTGTTTTTTTATTTTACTTAAGCAAATATTCTCTTCTATCTATCAATGGCAATGAATAAACTGCTATGAATATGATTAAATTCTAAAGGGGAATAATTATGCCAGATGTTAGTCAGGAAAGTCCTTTAACAATGGAGCAAATGCTTCAAACGATTCGAACAGGATTACCTAAAACATTGGTACCTAAAAATATAACCGTTGTCGGAGCAGGGATTTCTGGATTAGTAACGGCGTCTTTGTTAAAAGAAGCCGGACATAACGTCACTATATTAGAAGCAAATAATCGTGTTGGTGGACGAATATTTACAAATCGATCATCTTTTTATAGCGGACAATATGTTGAGCTTGGTGCAATGAGAATTCCTTCAATTCATTTACTCGTACTTGAATATATTAAAAAGTTCAACTTACCAATTGAAGAATTCATAAATAGTACTCCAAATGATATTATTTACGTCAATGGCGTTCGAACAATCCAATCAATATACGAAGAAGATCCAGATTTATTAGAGTTTCCAACTACCCAAAATGAAAAAGGAAAAACTGCTGATGCCTTAGCCAAGTACGCTATGGAACCAGTAACTAGTTTTATCGAAAAAAATCCAAAACAAAATTGGGATATCATTATTAAAGAATTTGATCGTTATTCTATGGAGTATTATTTAAAATATAATCCATTTGGTAGAAGATTATCCGTTGGCGCGATTGATATGATTAAGGTTATGCTTGGACTAGAGGGATTTCCAGAGCTTTCATTTACTGCACTTCTTCGAGAAGTCATGATTTTATTTACTGAAGGACTTAAGTTTTATGAAATTAAGGGAGGAAACGACCAGCTTCCAGCTTCCTTTCTTCCAAAATTAAGCGAAAATCTTTACTTCAATCAAAAGATGCGAAGAATTGAACAAACTGACTCTCAAGTAACTATTCATACTATAGATACAAATACATCACAACGTTATACAACAACATCAGACCTCGCCATTATTACAATTCCATTTTCATTATTAAACTTTGTCGAAGTTACCCCACATGATTTATTCTCATATAACAAATACAAAGCAATTAGACAGTTACACTATGTAGCATCTACAAAAATAGCATTACAATTTAGAACAAGATTTTGGGAAAAAGAAGGATTCGTAGGCGGAAAAATGATTTCTGACTTACCGGTACGTTATGCTTACTTTCCTAGTCAATCAGTTGGTACAGAAAGCCCTGGTGTGATTTTAGCAAGCTATACTTGGGAAGACAATGCAACACTTTGGGATAGCTTGACTGAACAGGAGAAAATTGCTGACTCACTCGAAAATCTCGCCTATATATATGGTCCAAAAATATATGATGAGTATCTTACGGGAACAAGTTTTAGCTGGGCTGAAAACCCTTTTTCTGGCGGTGCATTTGCGATATTCAAGCCAGATCAACAGACAGAAATTGCCCCTTACATTCAAACACCTCAAGGAAGCGTACACTTTGCAGGAGATCATACATCAACAACACCGGGCTGGATACAAGGAGCTATTGAGTCAGGCATTAGAGTAGCATATGAAGTAAATGATTTACCCAAGTTATCGGATAGTCATGAAACAGAAAATGAAGCAAAATAAATAAATCAAGCCTGTTCAATTAAAATACAGGCTTGTTTTTTATAGATAGCTCATCCTATTTTCAGATATCCTACTGTCGGTACAAATGAATAACCTTGATTCATAATCATATTCGTTAATTCTGCAGTATCATTTTCTTTTAATTGATGAAATAAATGATATTGAACTTGTATATTTTTCTTCCCTTTTAGGATCGCATTTAAGTATGCTAATTCAATATCTAAACTTGGAATTCTGTATGTAAGATTAGTTGTTAACCTATTCGTAATTAATTGTTGAAATTGTACATCAGTTTCATCTGCTAGTATGTTTCCATTCTTAATCTCATTCATATAATTGGATTGTTTAGTTGAAAGTTCATTAACCACATATTCAATTTCTTTTTTCGATAATGTCCTTGTATCTCTTATTGGCAGAGACGGTTTATCAGAAGGTTCTTTACTAAATAACTGCCTTAAATACTGAATCATCTATACTATCCTTTCTTTCATTCATCATTTTTTATTATTTGAATTACGTTCATTACCTCGTTTAAAATTACCCGTAACTTTTGCTAAAATTAATTGTACCTCTTTTTCATTAGCTGCAGAATTTAATTTAGCTATGATTCGCTCAGCCTCTTTAGCCTTTAAAGTCGTTACGGATTTTCCACACCAATCAATAAATACAGTATTGTTTTTTGTAACTCGATATGTAAAAATATCCTCATCTAACCGATTTCTTTTATCGATATTGTCCAAATGAAATCCCCTTTTATATGTATTACAATTCAACAAGACTACCCTTTTGTAGTTCCTTACATCTTCTAAATGGCTCTAAAATACTAACTTATTGTTTTTCGATCATCTTTACTATTAGGTTGTGATATAACTAAAAACTCAATTTCCTCATCAGAATGATTAAACATTTGATGCGGAATTTGTGGAGCTACTTCAATACCTTCATTTTGTGATAAATCAAATATTTCTCCATTTACTTCAATTGTTGCTAATCCTTTTAATACAAAGAAAAATTGTCTAGATTTATGATGATAATGTCTTACTTCTTGTGTATTTGGTGGCATTCTCTCATGAATAACGCTAATATCATTATTTTTAACGAGTTGCCAGCCATCACAATTTTCGCCCCAAATATAGTGTTCTGCATTTATTTTACTGATTTTCATTCATTTAGCCCCTACCTGATACTATGAATATTCTATTACAATACTTACATTCGGTACGGTTTTCGTTTATTCCTTGCAAGCTATCGAACAAAACACTATTTTTTGACAAAAAACATTTTCTCTTTTATTTCTCCCAAATTTCAATCCATCTTCCTTCAGGATCAGCAATCCATACGAAGGTGCCATATTCACTTACTTCCGGCTCTTTAAGGAGTGTCACACCAAGTTTATTGAAATGCTCTATCCACTCGTTCATATTTTCTACTTGAAAGTTTAACATCACTGATTGTTCTTTCGGAAAATACTCGCTTTCTTGCTTAAATAACGAAAATATTGTTTCATTGTCCGCATCTGGTTTTACTATCGTACCATTCCAATCTCCCATTGAAATACCTAAAACCTCGTTATACCAATTCTTCAAAGTTTGTGCGTCTTGTGTTCTCCAAAATATTCCACCGAAACCTTTTATTCTCATTTCGCAATCCTCCAATTTAGAATAATGTATAAATTTTCCACTTAGCTTAATCATATCAAAATGTGTCCTTATTTAAGATACTTATTTTCTGAAGAAAGTATTAAGTTTTTTTAGTAATCACGTAGTTTTCATTAAAAAATAAAAAAAATACAGATTCAGTATTATGAATCTGCTTTGTTACGTTTAACTTCTTGGCTCCTAAAAAGAGTAGATCATTAAAATGTCTACTCCCAATTTTATCAATCATTATCTTTCACAAGCGAAACCGTCTTGGTCACGGTCCATCTTTGGTTCATAAGCTGTATGATTTTGAGGAACCCCGTTAGGATACACTTTTCTTAAATCAGTACAGTTTGCAAATTTTTGTATTTGGTTGTTAGTAGACTTTGGTGTTGTTCCTGATTTGTTGCTCCATAAACCAACTTTTTGTCTTTGTGCATTTGCCTGTAAATCTCTTAATTCAGCTTCATAAGAATAAGTGCCATAGTCATAAAACTTTTCAACATATCCTTTTTTAATGATTTCTCTTTGTAATAACTTACCATCGACCCAAATCCAAGCAAGCGTTCGATCATATTTATCCTTCTTCGGACCATCATATTGTAATTGAATCTCGTTAGCATTTTTTAAAAGATTACAAGTATATGCTGCAGCTTCTTTACCATAAGGTTCAATAGTTCTCGTACTTTCAGGCGTATCAATATAAAGAAACCTAGTTGTTCCTACTTTTGTAAATTTTGCCGTATCTCCGTCTATGCATTTTGTTAGCTCAACAGTAACTTGTTCCCCTGCCGTTGCTTGAACTGTCTTGTTCTCCTGACTACAACCGGAAATACCAAGTATTGCTATAAATATGATGATAAACATGTTCTTCATGATGTTCCCCCATTTAATACATAGTCCACTTATTTTAACAAGAAAAAGTAAGAATGTAAGTGTTATGAGGGTAAATTTTCTATTTTCGAATGATTTTTCTTTATTTAATAGGTTTAATAGAAAAAGTGATTGGTTTTAACTATATAAAGACCTCCATAAATAAAAGGTTACATAAGCCTCCCAACCGACCCAATTTTTAGCGAGTTCTTTGATTTCTTCGATTGAAGGTTTTTTGTTTAACCCAAGCTGAATTTTTAGTGCATTATGTATTCCAACATCAGCAATTGGAAAAGCTGATCTTTCCTTTAAACACTTCATTAACACATAGTCAGCAGTCCAATTTCCAATTCCACGGATACTGATTAATTGTTTACATTTCTGTTGATAATCTCCACAGTCCATTAATATTTCTTTAGACAGTTTGCCTTCTGACATTAATTTGGCAATCCCAATCACATATTCTGCCTTCCTTTGAGTAAATTGAAGACTTGTTAAATCAGAGATTTCTAATTTTGCAATCACATCCGGATTTGGAAAAAGAAAGTATACTTGATCGTTCCATTTAAATTGTTCTCCATATTTTTCTGTAAATCTTCTTTTCAATGTATAAGCGAACGTTAAATTAATTTGCTGACCCATAATAGCCCAACATAATGCCTCAAACAAGTCTGGTATATTGATCAAACGAAGCCCATAATATTTTTCAAACAATGAATCCAACAGATCATCTTGTTTTGGAAGTTCATAAAAACGAGTTAAATCCTGATCTAAGTCAAATAAATCCCAAATATAGTTGGATGCTTGTATTTTTATTTCTTCATTAGAAGGTTGATTTTGAAATTCGATAAGTAGATTTCCATTTTCTTCGTAAACCTTAATTAAAACCATCTCGTTATTTATTTTCATTAACTTAATGAAGGAATGATCTATTACACTATGCAAAACCTCATTATTTGATCTGCCTAAAAAGATTAAACACTCATTAAAACTAAAATCTTCAGGTGGCTTAATGATGACAATATTTTCTCGTTCATCAAAAAAAATATTGTTTTTTGCTCTCTTGTTTTCCGTATTCATGACATTCACCTTCTGTCCTTCTTTTTTTATTAAAGACAAAATTATAAAGAGACACTACTGCCTCATAGTAATGTCTCTTATGGGTAATCTTTATTTTTTGTATACTACTTTTCATTACAGATTAACTGTCTTTTTACTTCGATGCGCTACATGTTTTTTTTGTGATAAATAACTATGCAGGATCATTCCTACCATAATAACCAACATACCCACCCAGGATATAATAGAAGGAATTGGTGCAGAAAGTAAGAGAATTTCGCCCGCAACAGCAAATAATACTTCCATTGATTGAGTTGCTTCAACCGCTCCTAATTTTTGCATATCTCCCTTAACAAGTTCTGTTGCCTGGAAAAATAGCGTAGTGGCAATTACACCAGAGGAAACAGCAACTATTAAAGATTGAATCGTTTGCTCTCTACTTGGTAGTCCCTCTGTACCTATTCCATATACAGATAAAACAATCCATATTGGTAGACTAGCGATTGTCATACCTAATACTCTCTGATAAACATCTAGTTTCCCATTACAAAGTTCCATCATTTTACGATTCCCTAGTGGATATGCAAAAGAAGCAATGATGACTGGTACGATTCCAAATAAAACTGTCTTGATTGAAAGTTTAGTAGCTAATTCTACTTGCATCATTACGATACCTACTAATATAAGTAAAGACATGCCTAATCCTTTAAATGGTATTTTCATTCTAATCTTCTTTATTCCATTAGGCGTATTAATTGTCATAAAGAATAATGGTGCAAGAAGTGAACCAGATATGATTGTAATTTGCCATGAGCTTGCAATTAACCAACCAGGTGAGTATACCGCTGCAAAGCAAATTGGTGCATAAAATAATCCAAATCCAATAGAAGACCATAAAATCCAACTACCAAAATGTTTTTTCATATGTTCAAACAAATCTTTACTATTTTTTCGTAGGAAAACAATTATCAATAAAAAAGGTACCATAAAAAAGTAACGTAATGAAGCGCTCCAGATCCAACTACCGCCTGATAATTCCATTGAACGATTTAAAATAAACGTAATCGAGAAAAAAAATGCCGATAATATCCCTAGTACAACTGGTCTCATGACCTCACCTCAATCTATCATTGACTTCAGATTTTTAAATTGTATTCATTGTAACATCTTCATCTATGTATATGTACTCCACCAATCCACCAATCCATTCCAATTAAATCGAAGCGACTGCTTTTCCCTTTTAATACATCTAAACCATTTTGTGTAATTTCCAATGTCGCAGTAGAGACTGGATGTTCAAAATTAGGCAAATTTGAATCTGATCTTATTAATGGGTATTTTCCAAGCATTAATTCGTTTAATAATGAAGCAAAATAAAAATCACTAAGTCCATCATTTAATCTAGCACTAGATACCTTGTTAAATAGTTGATTAAATTGAAGCTTGCCATCACTAATAAGTGATAAAGCTAAGTGTTCTACTTCATTTAATCCTGTCTCAGTAGAGGGAAAATAGCTTACGTGTGATATCATCGCTTGTTTAAGAAATGGAAGTTCATGTTTTTGATTTTGAATCCACTTTTTCAAATCTTTTGGGTCATTCGATTGATAAGCTTTCCATACTGCTTTAGCTTCATCAATCTGTTTGGTTGTTACAGTTTTCTTTTGAGGTAAAAGATCGATTAATTGATTTGTTGTTAATTGACCTAGTCCATGAAAAGGTTCAATACCCGGATACCGATCTATACTTACTAACGAAATATCTTGAAAACCTAATGAAGATAGCTCTGTCAAAAGATAAATCATCATAATTTGATCATACCTGTCATGCTCAAACCAAAGTACAACTTCTTCCTTATTTGACAATTCTTTTAGAAGATTATATTGATCCATACAATTCTTCACAAAAAATGATGATGGAATCTTACATTTTTGTTCGAAGAAACTTGCTCTATTTTGATATAGCTCCTCATTTGACCACATTAAGTTAAAAGGGCCAACATCATACATCTCTCGCCAAACAATTACTTTTTCTAAATTTATTAGTTTGTTTCCAACTACATCCCCATTCACAATATGAATCAAATTACTCCACCCTCTACTAGAATTTTCATGATCTCGTTTAATTATATGTAGTTTTCAAATGACTAAATTCTATTTCTCCATTTCAAGCCCTTATTCCTTGTACAAGTGAATAAAAAAGCTTTTCATACAAAAAACCATCTTAGCAAAGATGGTTTAGTGTGTAGACAAAGTATATAAACTTAGATTCGTATTAGTCTCTTTTTTGTTTTTTTCTAGAAGATGACTTTTCTACACCAGTTTCACTAGTAGTTGTACCTTGACCTTGAACATGCGATGACCCAAGTCCAATTCTAGAAGGATCTTTTTTCGTTTTTCCCATTTCACACACCTCCATTTTTACTTTTTCTATTATGAAACATCTTTATTCTAAGAATATTTTTCCTAAAAATAGTAAATCTTATATTTCTGAGGAGGTGTTTACGAATGGCAAAAATTGGAGTAGAGCAATCTTTAACAAATGTACAACAAGTATTGCGTGAAAAAGGTCATGAGGTTATTGAATTAAAACAGGAATCTGATGCAAATGGTTGTGATTGCTGCGTTGTTACTGGTCTTGATTCAAACGTAATGGGCATGCAAAATGTATCAACACAAGGATCTGTTATTGAAGCTAGCGGACTTACAGCCGAGGAAGTTTGTCAACAAGTTGAAAGTAGATTTCAATAATACTGTAAACTACCAGCCATATTAAAAAGTATGAAGAAATATTCCAATTAAAGGGTAAGCAAAATTTTAATAGAAATTTTGCTTACCCTTTATAAATTTTTTCTATTTATTTTTCTTCACATTTGCTATTTTACGATTATTTCTAAGTTTTTAATAAGAATATTCTATTAATTATGTCTTGTTTTCAAGCTTTATATTAATAAACAAAAGTCTATAATTTCTAAAACATATTCCAATTAATTGGAAACGGATACAACATTGTATTTAGAACGAATTCCTATTTTTCTTTAGTAGGTCTAAGCATTATTTTAAAAATATGCATGATCATTCTTTTTATCATTTGCCTGAAAATACAGTTTTTTAACGTGTTCTAGAATTATTATTCTACATTTTTTGTGCTAAATATTTAGAAAAATTTTAATTATAGAACTTTTATTTTTTTCAAGATTTTTTACCATTTAGTGTGTATTATATGAAATTGTGTTATTAACTATGTTTTGGGGGATCGATAAAAAATATGACCGTAAATAAAAGTTATGAAAATTTGCTTAAAAGTATGAACTATTCTTCACTTGAAAAAGAAAAAGAAAGCATTATCAAAATACTTTCCCATAAAGAGACCTTGGATCAAGATTTCTATAGCTTAATAAAAAAGCTAGAGCTAATTTACCAAATCACATTACATAAATTTCAAAACAATGTTCATAAGAAATACTCCTAGACCCTACAACTCTAATCAATCAGATTTTCTCCTACTATATACATCCTTATAAAATAAAACTAATGCTCTCATCAGAAACAACAACTAACCCACAATTGAAACTGCTTTAAAAATTCACATACGAATTATTTTTTTTGACTTTTTTTAATGTTATTTTTTGGAAATGTTTCAAAATAGTAAAAATTCAAATTTTATCATCCGAAATAAAGGTAACAGCTATATATTTCACTTCGGAGAAAAGGAACGAGAAAACATGTTAAATATTAAAATTCGCACAAAGTTATTATTATTTTTAGCTATTCTCATTGTCGTACCAAGTGCAGTAATCGGAATTTCTTCTTTTGTTAGCGCTAAAAACAAAGTAAAGGAAAATTTAGTACGTAGTGCATCAGAAAATGTTTCATTAATCAATGATAACATTTCAAGTACTATTTCAAGTGAATATAGATTAATTGAATTATTATCTAAAAAAATTAATAAAGAGAGCTACCAAGAAACCAATTTACCTTCATTAATAAGTGAATTTCAAAATGTAATTGACACTCATGAGGAAGTAAGTGCTTCTTATGTTGGAACTGAAGATGGGAACATTTTTATTTCTCCAAAAGTCGATCTTCCAGCGGGATACGATCCAAGAACAAGGGATTGGTACAAAGAGGCAAAAGGAAGTAATGGAGAAGTTATTATTACAAGTCCTTACGAGGATGCAGCTTCAAAATCAATCATTGTGACTATTGCAAGAGCCTTACCAGATGGTAGTGGCGTTATCGCTTTTGATATAACATTAGATAAATTAAAAGAATTAGTATTAAATGTAAACATCGGTAAAACTGGATATCCAGCAATGCTTGATAAAAATAATAAAGTTGTTATTCACCCTACTATTAAAGCCGGTGATTCATTACCTAAAAATGTAACAGCTGGAATCGAAAAGAACTCTAAAGGACAATTTGATTATACTTATAAGGGTTCAAAAAAATACTTAGTTTACAATACAAATTCTTTAACTGGATGGAAAGTACTAGGTACGATGGAACAAAAAGAATTTTTGGATGAAGCAATGCCAATTCTTTTTACTACAGGTATCATTGTATTAGTATTCTTAGTAATTGGGGCATTAATTAGTTTCTACATCATTCGTATTATCATGAAGCCGATTAATGAATTATTACATGTAACAGAAAAAGTAAGTAATGGTGATTTAACTGCTAAAGTACAGGTAAGATCTAAAGATGAGTTCGGTGTGCTTGGTAAAGCATTTAATCAAATGATTGAATCATTAATTCAATTAATTTCAAAATTAAATTTAACTTCAAACAAACTTGCAGAGTCATCAGAGCATTTAGCGATTACGATTACTCAAGTTAGTGAAATTACTTCAAATGTAAATAGTTCAATGGAACAAATGGCAGCTGGAGCAGAAGTTCAAATGACAAGTACGAATGAATCTTCAATCGCTACAGAGGAAATTGCTTCAGGTGTTCAATATGTTGCAGAAAAACTTTCTGAAGCTAGTGAATCATCTACAGAAGCAACGCTAAATGTGGATGAAGGAAATGTATTCATCCAACAAGGTATAACTGAAATGAAAAATATTCATGATACAGTTAAAGATAATTCAAAATTAGTACAACAATTAGGTAAAAAGTCTTCTGAAATTAACGTTATTATTGATGTTATTAAAGGAATTTCTGAACAAACCAACTTACTTGCTTTAAATGCATCGATTGAAGCTGCTAGAGCTGGAGAATATGGAAAAGGTTTCTCTGTAGTAGCGCAGGAAATACGTAAGTTAGCTGAAGCTTCGAAACGCTCAACAAGTGAAATTTCAGAGATTTTGTCTTCTATTCAAGGTGAAACTTCAACTTTAATGAACGCTATGGAATTAGAAGAAAAACAAACCCTTAAAGGTCTTGAAGCAATTACCCAAACAGGTGAAAGCTTTAATAAAATTTTACATTCAATTACTGAAGTAAATAAACAAATACAAGAAGTTTCTGCTACATCTGAACAGATTTCTGCTTCGACTGAAGAAATCTCTGCATCATTTAATGAAATTTCTAATATCGCAACTAGTTCATTCAATTCAACAAGATCAACTGTAACTGATACGAAAGAACAACTGAAAATGACAGAACAAACAAGTATTGCTGTTGGAGAATTAGCGAGACTGGCAATCGAACTTCAAGAAGAAATTGCAGCATTTAAAACGGCTGAATAAATAGTATAAAAAAACCTTATCGAGTTTATATCGATAAGGTTTTTTTATTTAGTACATCTACAAAAAGTAAGTATCAATCGTCTATATAATGTTAATCATAACAATAAAGGAGGTGTCTAAATAATGGCACAAGATGTACTTTGCGAAGTTAACAATTGTAAATTCTGGGCTTCTGGTAACAAATGTAGTGCAGATGCTATTTATGTTGTGAGTCATAAAGGGAAACAAGCATCAAATACTGAGGAAACAGATTGTAAAACATTTGCTCCAGAAGTTTAATGAAGACTTGGGTAACCGACTAGATGGTTACCCTTTCTTTATTATATAGTATTGATAATAACTATCATTTTCATTCAAATACTTTCCATTTAATTTATTTTTTTACATTTACTTTACCTTTATTATTGATAAAAGTGGCTGAATACATAATGATTGCTGATATACAGTTATTCCAATAAAGATCAAAGTTGTTTCAGATTTTTATTACATATACGAAAAATAAAGAACAAAAAAAGCCATTTTATAATGGCTCAGGAAACATTACGATTGATTAATGGCTTTCATACCTTCTAAAATCACTTTTGCATCTGCATTTAAAAAGTCTAATGCATCCTTTCTTACTAATAACATTGAATTATCTGAAATAATTCTTTTTAATTCGCGCAAATCAAATTTGTTTGCACTTGTATTGATAGCTTGAATAACCAACAACTCTCTTCTTGTTAATTGCTCATAACCATCATCTCGTCTGTTTGCTATAAAAGTTAATAATTCACGAGCATTACTATTCAAAAGCGTTTTATTTTCTCTAAGTATTTCAATGTTTTCTTCAATATACTTTCTTGCAATCGATAGTTCCAAACTTTCAACACTTTTGTTTATATTTGTAATTAATTCTTGTAGGATCAAATTCTTTCTCCCCTTTAAATGCTCTTGTCTCTTATTTAATTTATCGGTTTGATTAGGATATATTAAAGGTTAATACACATTCTTTATCATAAAACTCTGAACTGATTTCTTCCTCAAACATAGTCTACATTTCAAAAAACGAATCTCGCTCGACCTTACATACTCTTAATGAATAAGACTCATACCATTCTTTTTTGCCACGTTCCTGGGCAATTTTATGCGTCATATGTTCCTTCCAACTTTTAATGGACTCGAGCGAATCCCAATAAGACACTGTTACCCCTAGTCCCTCGTCTCGTGCACTTTCAACACCTAAAAACCCATTTTGTTTACTCGCCAGTTCAACCATTTTATCAGACATCTTTCCATAACCATTATCACCTTTTGTTCTTTTAGAAACAAAAATGACCGCATAATAAGGTGGATTTGGTGTTTTTGCAAATGAACTCATAACCACTAATAACCTCCTTTAAAGATAATTTCAGATAATTTCGTTATTATAATCATATATGATTACCAGTGAATAGACATACTAAAAAATAAGCCATCATGTATGATGGCTTATTAAAAAATTATCTTTATGACAGACCTAGATCTTAAATCCTTTAACAGTATCCTGTAATTCCTCTGCCATTTTACTTAAAATATCTGCAGACGCAGCCATTTCTTCCATAGATGCATTTTGTTGCTCTGCTGCTGCTGCAACACTTTGAGATTGGCTCGAGGCTTCAACAGAAATCGTAGAAGTCATTTCTACAATTTGAATGATACTTTGAGAGCTTGCGTTGATTTCTTCAAAAATTGCAGATACTTCCTCCGTTTGCGAAGAAACTTCTTCGATCATTTTCACGATTTGTTTAAAGTTTTCACCTGACTCAGTTACAAGATTTATACCATCTTTAATTTCAGAAGAACCTTCTTCCATTGAAACAATAACTTTGTTAACTTCAAATTGAATAATATCCACTAGTTGCGATATTTGTCCTGCTGCATTTCTTGATTGAGTTGCCAATTTCTTAACTTCATCTGCAACTACAGCGAACCCTTTTCCTTGCTCACCAGCTCTAGCAGCTTCAATTGCGGCATTTAAAGCCAGTAAATTCGTTTGCTCTGAAATCTCAGTAATGATCGTTACGATTTTACCAATTTCATCTGACTTTTCACCTAGTGAGTTTACAATTTCAGACGTATGATTAACTGTTTGGTGAATCATGTTCATTTGATTTACTGTTTTATCTAAAACCTTATTTCCATATATAGCTTTTTCTGAAGTTGATTGTGAATTTTCAGCTACTGTTTGAATAGAGGAAGCAGCTTGTTCCATTCCAATTGAAATTTCTTTTACAACTGAATATGCTTCATGTGTACTTTTTTCTTGTTTTTCTGCTCCATCAGCAATATAAATTATAGAGCTTGTAATTTGTTCAGATGCTCGACTTGTCTCTTCAGCACTTGCTGAAAGTTCTTCAGATGTCGCAGCTACTAGCTGAGAGTTGTACATAACATTTTCTATTAAGCCTTTTAAATTCTCTGTCATTGCATTGACATGATTTGCAAGTTCACCAATTTCATCTTTATTTTTAATGTGAATTGGGTCTATTCCTAGATTACCGTCAGCTACTTCTTTTACCTGACTAGATAATAAGATTAAAGGTCTTCTGATACTTCGAACTAATAAATATGTAATAGCGATTGTAAAAATTATCGAACCAATAACGATATAAATGTTGATATTTAAAGCATTTTTAGATTGCTCATCACTCTCGATCGTTATCTTTTCTGAAACTTGGCTATTTAGCTTTGTTAATGCATCTAAATCGCCTTGCATCTTTTCAAAAAGAAGGACGCCATCTCTAAACGTTTGATTAGCCTCTTCTTTATTATTTCCATTGCTTTCACTGACCACTTTATCCTTCTTATTAAGAAAAATCGTCCATCTGTCCTTTAATTGATTATAGTAGTTTTTCTCATCGTCACTTTCGATTAACTTTCCATATTTTTGAAACGAATCATCTAATGCGGCTGTCGTTTCAGTTATTTTATTTTCGTATCCATCTTTTGTTGCTTGATCTTCACTTAGTAAATGATTTTGAGTTAATGTCATAACATGTTCAGTATAATAATTAATATCTCCTATAAGTGATACTTTTGGTAGTACGGTTTTACTTAATTGCTGTGTATTATTGTTTAGTGTATAAGTATTTCTTAATGAAAAAGCACTTAGTGTAACCATGATTAACATGATTAACATTGATGTAGTAAATAATTTTTTACCTATCGTCCATTTCAATGGATGCTCCCCCCAGAGATAACATTTTTTTATATTTGATATCCATTTTATCGGCCATTTTCCCTAAATAATTTAGTTGTTTAATAGGTATTTAAAAATATAAATCGACAAATAAAATAAAAAAAGCGATACATTTATGTATCGCTTTTATCCTTCTTTATGCAATTATACCTAATTTGTTTTTGCCACTGTTCTCCTATTTAGAGAAAATGAATAGGCAGCTGAGACCAATGCTAAAATGACAATTATGCCTCCCACTACTGCATTCGTCCTTGCAGTATATTCATTTATCAGAATCCCACCTAAACTAGATCCTAATGCGATTCCGATATGTGAAAAGGAATTATTTAGTCCTACCTGTATATCTGCTGTATCCTTCGCTGCTTTCGCAAGACTATCCTGAATGCTTGGGCTAAGAGACCAAGAAAAACACCCCCACAAACAAAGGATAATCATTAAACTGATAATAGAATTAGTTGCAATCGGAAGTAATAAGATTGAAATTGCTAACAATCCTAATAAGATTAAAATCGTTTTAGGTCCTCCAAACCGATCTGTAGACCATCCGCCAATCCAACCGCCTAAAATACCAGCTACCCCAAAAATCAGTAATGAGATACTAATCATTTTTGTAGATAATCCCATCGTACTTTGCAGAAATGGAGTTAAGTAAGTGTATATTGTAAAATGACCAGTTAATTGTAAAAATGAGATTAACTGAATTGATAAAATGCGTTTATTTTTTAATGTAGCGATTTGTTTAATTAATGGAATTGAAGGCTGTGGATTCACCTTTGGAAGAAACTTAATTATCCCTACCATTGATAATAAACTTAAAACGCCAACTAAAGCAAAAGTCATTCTCCAACCATAATGCTCTCCAATTAATGTGCCTAAAGGAACTCCAAACACTAAAGAAGAACTGATTCCCATAAAAATAACGCCGATTGCTCTCCCTCTAATTTCATTAGACACGATATTCGCTGCAGTAGTAATTGAAACGACAATGACAACTGAACAACTTGCTGCAAGAATGATTCGAGCTATTAATAAAATAGTAAAGTTAGGACTGACGATTGATAAAACATTTCCAATGAAGAATACGGTCATTGCAATTAGTAATAACTTTCGTCGCTCCACTTTTGATGTAATCGCAATAAATACAGGTGCTCCAATAGCAAAAACTAAAGAGAAGATCGAAACTAATTGGCCAACGATTCCTACCGATACCTGTAAATCACCTGCAAGCATTGCCAATAAACCTGTAATAATAAATTCTACTGTTCCAGCTACAAACGTAGCGATTGCTAAAATATAAATACCTTTATGCATTTCAATACCTCTCAAATATGAGCTTTCTATTCCTTTGATTTTTGCCACATTATATTATTATAACGTTAACGATACAAAAGTCTATTTAAAAAAAACGAACCCATTATTAGGCTCGTCTTTTATACACCAAACTATTTACAAATCTTTATCATCTTTCGTAGGTACAACACTAATACTATTCTCTTCATTGTTTTCAACAAGATGCTGGAGAATGGATAATTTATTAGACCAAAACTGATCATAATATGCTAACCATTGTTTCAATTCACGAAAAGCTTCAGGTTGTAAAGTATATCTTCTTTCTCTTCCAACCTTTCGATCAGTTACAAGCTCAGCTTCAGAAAGTATATGCAGATGTTTAGCAATTGCTGTTCGACTCATCGTAAAATTACTTGATATCTCAGAAATCGGTAACTCTTTGTTCGCAAGTAATCTAAGAACTTCTCTTCTAGTTGGATCAGCTATTGCTTGGAACACATCATATTTTTGTGGGGAAGTAGACACTATTTCTCAACAACTTCTTTAAGTCTTGCAACTAAGCCAACCCATCCGCCATTCATGCGCTCGCGAATTTCTCCACTTTTTTGTTGTGGTTTTGGTAAGATTTCATCCGCCGGTTTCCAACCACCGTGAATTAATGTGAATTCAGTTTTGTCTCCAACTTCTTTTAATAGAAATGAAACAAACCAACCATCAAGATCCCATTTAAAAGTAATTTTATTTGGTTCATCTACTTCTAATACTTTACAAGGAGATGGTCCGAATTGTGACTGTAAGTGAAACTCATGTCCAACAACCGGTTGAAAATCATTCGGCATAAACCATGATGAAATACCTTCTGCAGTTGAAACAAAATTCCAGACTTTTTGAATTGGTGCATTGTAAACGACTGTTTGTATAATATCTTCTACTTGATTTTGAACGCTCATAATTCAATCCCTCTTTCAATTATTATAAAACCTTTTGGTTACATATCGAATTATATAAAACCTTTTGGTTTCATGTCAACAATATTTTCACAACTATTTTTTCCATCTATCTTATTTCTATCAATAAAAACATCAAACAATCCATTTGACTACAAATCGTTTTTCACTCAATTCTTATAAGACTCAACGTTAAAATGTGTTTACCTACTATAAAATCAAATATGCTACCATTAAATCAAATTAAAAATTGGGGGATATTTTTTATGAAACGAGCAGCAATATTTGATATGGATGGCACTTTATTCCAAACGCAAAAAATTTTAGCTACTTCTCTCGAAGATGTCTTTGAGTACTTACGGCAACAAAAATTGTGGGACAGCATTACACCTATAGATCAATATAACGAAATTATGGGCGTACCTTTACCTGTTGTTTGGGAAACCTTATTACCGCAACATTCATATGAAATTAGAGAGCACGCGAATGCATTTTTCCATAAGCGCTTAATCGAGAACATACAATTAGGTAAAGGCGCATTATATTCAAACGTTATTAAAACTTTTGAACTGTTATTAGATCAAGATTATTTAATTTTCATTGCGAGTAATGGACAAACTGAGTATTTACAATCCATCGTAAACTATTACAAATTAAATCAATATGTCACAGAGATTTTTAGCATCCAGCAAATCGAGTCACTAGATAAATCACTTTTAGCTGAAATGATTCTTAAAAAGTATCATTTGATAGAAGGTTTTGTTGTAGGTGATCGACTATCAGACATTCAATCTGCAAAAAAAAATTCCTTAACAGCTATCGGTTGTCGATTTGATTTTGCACAAGAAGCTGAGCTTGCACATGCAGATTTTATTATTAATGATTTACTTGAAATAAAGTCAATTATGAAATAGGAATAAATGACTAAAAAAGAGCCTATCAATATGATAGGCTCTTCCTATTGTTGATTCCAGCTCCTGGACGCTCGATTTATAGTGCAGTCAATCGGTCTAGCATCCTCCGCTTATTCACAATTATTTGTTGAACATTCTACCATTCATCCATTCCAAATCCGTTTAAACTCAGTATGTTCAGTATCAATACTCAGTTCATATACGTCTGGATTGCTAAGCATTCTCCATTGTTCAAAGCCGAACTCTGAATCAAAATGCATCAGCAATAATGACATTAAGTTACCATGAGTAACAATAATAGTATGCTCACTTTCATAATTGATGATTTCTTTAACTAAGGAAAGAACTCGCTCAATCGCTTCTTTACTTGATTCTCCACCTTTAAACTTAAGTTCTAAGTCAGAATAAGTTTCTTCTAATCTTCTAAGCCAATCTGGATATACCTCTGAAGTTAAAACTCGTTCAGCCAACCGATGATCAACTTCTAACTGTATTTGTTTATGGTTTACCGTTGGTTGAATGGATTGAACTGCTCTTAAAAAAGGACTGGAAATAATGCGATCAACAAGTATATTCGAAAAAAAATGACTTAGCTCTAGAGACTGTTCAAACCCCTTTTGAGTAAGGCTTGATTCAGGTGGTTGTCCAGATGCTTCACAATGTCGAACAATATATATTTTCTTCATACAGACTCTCTCCTACAAATTGATTCTACCTAGTCAAACTTATTTTTAATTCGGCTTGTTTAATACTTTCTTTTAAGTAAACAGGCGCTTTACTGTGTCGTTCTATTTGATCTGATGACATCCATTTTACATCTTCTACCTCATCAGGACTTTTTGGGTAAGCAATGCCAGACTTATATTCACATAAAAATACAATATTCAAAACATGTTCATTTTTGTCTGTTACAAACGTAGAACTATATAGATAATTTACATTTTTTATTTCAACATCTACTTCTTCAAGTACTTCTCGCTTAAGATTGCTCTCTAAAATTTCTACTGGTTGTTGTCCTAGTTCAACTGTTCCTCCAACTAATGAAAGCATTCCACCTGCATGCTCTTCTTTCTGACTTCTTTCTATAACTAACCATTTGCCTTCATGGTTGATTGCAGCTTCAACATTTACGATAAACATAAAAATCCCTCCGTTTTAACAATTTAAGTAATTTCTATGTACTATATCCGAATTCCTCTTTAACCAAATTAATAGTCCCTATTCTAATAGATTGGATACGAAAACAGCCAAGTAAAAAGCATTACTCCGTTAAAAGAAGTAATGCTCATCCAATTTCTATTAAAGTAGAGTTTATTCAACAGTCCGTTGTCTTAAGAAAAACATAACCAAAATATTAATCAAGAAAATACCAATGAAAGCAACGATTAATGTATATACACCTGAAAAAATATTAAAGCCATAATCTGCATTTAATAATAACCATATACTCCCACTACCTAGTACAAGTAAATTGATATTAAATGCAATCGACATAGTTGCCAAAATACTATTTGTATTCTTTTGCATTTTGACCTCTAACCAAACTGATAAAATAAGTGATACGAAAATAAAACTAAGGAAAGCAATAAATTGTAAATCCATTCTTATTCCTCCTATATTTTATTTGGTAATCCTCTAACCTTTTCTGGTAATAACTTTGATTCTCTATAAATTTACCAAAATCCTTCTTAAAATAAGATGCAATACATTTTTAAGAAAGAATACCTACTTCTACTTCTAAATCTATATTTTGTAAATACAAATTAACCCATTTAAGAAACAGTTAAAACTATATCTTTCGTCACATGATAATCTATTGATATACACTAATAGTCTTTAAGAACGGGCTAAATAAAACAGCTTTGTAATATTCGAATCTCAATGTGTGGGACTCTCATCGATTTCCACTCCAGTATACCTCGCTTTCCATGGGGACAGGATTCGAGTACCTTCCGCTCCAATCATACCCTGTATCTTCAGTGTCTTTTTAAAGAACAAAAATACAAATCTTTTAGAAGTGAATATTAATGAAGAAGAGTGTTAATATAATACACACAAGACTACTGCTAAAAAACAAAACCATAATTGACCTTATTTAAAAACAAAGTTTACAAAAACAGGCTTTTTAAAAATCACTCTATAAATTTACAGTGTAAAATAAAGAAAAGCATTCCTCCCAAGAAGAAATGCTTTTTTATTATTTTTCATATTTTGTCCAAGCAGACCCATTAATTTTATTTGACACTTGAATGATTTTATTTTTAACTCTTTTTGCTTCTGACCCTTTTAATAACATTGGTTGATAATTATTTCGGTAAGAAACAGATGAAACTGAAAATGGTACTACTTTAATCTGTTTTTGATTTGTTAAAGTGTTATTTTTGAAATGGAATGTTTGTTGGAAAACGAATGTATCTTTATCACTTGGATTTTTATTCCCACCAAACATAAAATTTCCTAAACTATAGGCTATGAATTTTCCTTTATACTCTTCAATTCCTTGAACTACATGAGGATGATGACCAACAATTAGATCTGCACCATGATCAATTGCATAATGGGCTAAATTTTTCTGCGTTTGATTTGGAACATATACTCTTTCAATCCCCCAATGGAAGTTAATGAGTACAATCTTGGCTCCAGCTTTCCGCAATCGTTGTATGTCATTGTTTATTTTAACTCGCAATTCAGGTGAATCATTCCATCCTTCATAACCGAGTGCTCCAATTATTATTCCTTTTACAGTTGTTACATACGAATCATTGTAACCAAAATAACCAATCTTTTGCTTTTGTAATGAATTAATTGTATCTTCATAACCCTTTTGCAAATAATCGTGACTATGGTTATTTGCTAGATTGACAGCTTCAATTCCTCCAAAAGTCAATATTTTCGCGTATGAAGGGTCCCCTTTAAAACGGAACTTTTTCACTGCTTTCTTTGTTGCTTTTGTAAGTGCTGTTTCTAAATTGACCGTCGTAAAATCATCTTGTTTAAAAATATTATCCAATCTTTTAACAAAATGGTCTAAGCCATGCTTATTAGCCTCGTCCACAAATGAACCAGTAAAATAAAAATTTTCATCTGTTCCAATTGTAAAATCACCGGCTGCACTTACTTTTATTGTTGTTTCTGTCACTGGTTTTACTTCTGGTTTCTTTACTGGCGGTTTAACAATTGGTTTGTCAATTGGTTTGTCAATTGGTTTGTCATCTGATGTATTTTCTGGTTTTTTTACAGGACTTTTATCTTCACTTGATTTTATATCTTCTTTATTTTCTGTAAGACTCTCATGGTGATTTACTATGGTTGAATATACATAATGACTAATAATCGTAATACATCCAAATAGAGCTAAAATCATCATCCAAACTACAAATTTTTTACTCTTGCTTCTCCTCGGATTGCTATTTTTGCTCCTCATATCATAAATCTCCTTATACTAGTATTAAAGAATTTCACCGTAGGATATTTTTAAAATATTTTAAATAATTAAATAATGTGTTAACTATATTAAAACATCTTTTAAAAATTTTGTAAAAAAAAGAAAGTGAGCCTATTTGTCACTCACTTTATTAGAAACTAATGTTATTCTAATTTTTCAAAGATAAAACATACGCAACAAATTTATTTTTATTATTTTTCGTGATTACTTTTGAGACGAGTAATTTCTTACCTGATGGACTCCAAGTTATTGGCCCTGAAATTTCGTCTAAGTCAGTAGAGAGTTGAGTAATCTTCTTCGTATTCACATCTATAACAAATAATCCCCGTTCCCCTTTATCTTCAGAAATAACGGAAAATGCGATCGTTTTTGAATTCGGAGACCAGCTTGATCCAAATATTTGGGTACCTTTAGCTAAAGAAACTGTTTTTTTACCACTTACATCCGTAATGAGTAATTCTCTTTTTGTTTGAGATATTTTCCTTACAACGACAAATTTCTTATGATTCGGTGATGGTATAACCCATTCAACTCTTAATCCACCAAATTTCTTTTTTAAGACATTTATTACATCTTTATTCGAATCTATTTTCGTTACTTTACCATTAACATCTGCACTATACATTTGTTGGTCAATGGTTGGAAAGATGATTGTATCATTGTTGATCCATCTACCCTCAGTTGAAAATGCAAAGATTTTATCTACATCAGTTACTTTTACTTTTTTCTTACTTTCGAGATTTATAATATATCCTGTCCCAGTAGTTCCATCGATCGATTGTTTATAAAATATATGCTTTTTATCTGGCGAAATAATTGCACCTATTTGTCCACTTTCTTCACCAGATATTACATTAGCTGTTTTACTCATTAAATCATAACTAAATAAATTTACATGATAAACGTACTGTCCATCATCAGTCATTGCGGTTTTTGGCATTTGAGTATTTTTTTGTTCTATTAAGATTGAATCTTCGTTAAGCCAATCCGTTCCTCGAATACCTTCATATCTGTCTATTTTTTCTAACGCAAGTTCATTGGTAACAACTTCTTCATTTTTGGTAAGTACAGTAATTTTTTTATTTTTCTTTTCAATGACTACATTATCATTCTCATTTTGCAATCCACAACTAGTTAAGATAAAAGAACAAGATGCAGCGATCAAAATTAATCTATACCACTTTTTTATATCCATCTTACCACTCTCCTTATCTCTTACCATTTGTATGATATGCATTTGATGTTTCAATTTAGGACATTAGTTGTTTCCAAATTGTAAATTTAGTTAATCTATTTTAGGAAATGAAATGACAAAGTTCGAGCCAACTCCCTCATGTGATTCAACGGTAATCGTCCCATTTTGTTTTTCAATCAAATCTTTCGTTAAAGCTAGTCCTAATCCTGAACCACCTGAAAGGCGTGAACGGTCTTTATTAACTGTATAAAATGGTTCAAAAATTTTATCAATCACACTAGTAGGTATCCCAATCCCAGTGTCTCTAATACTAATTAATACACGATTGTTTTTAATTTCATTTGAAACGATGATGTTACCATTAGTTTTGTTATATTTAATTGCGTTATCCAATAGATTCATAAAAATTAATGTGAAACTTTCTTTATCGATATAAATAATAGCGGGTAGAAAATTAGTTTGAATTGTTAATCCGAATTTTTTGATTTTTCCTTTCATACGTTGACAATAATCTTCTAAAAGCTCTTTTACATCAATACTTTCTTTATTTAATTCAAAATCATATTTTTCTAATTCAGCTAATTTTAAAATCTTCTCTACCATTTCATAAAGGCGATGGGATTCCTTCCCAATATTTTCTTTTGCTTCTTCAATTAATTTGGGATCATCAGCATACATATCCAACAAATCAATGTAAGCTCTAATGACAGTTAGTGGAGTTTTAAACTCATGAGTAATTGAACCAATAAAATGTTTTTGCTGTTGCTCTAAGATTTCCAGTTTATCAACTGCCAATTGTAGATTATCTTTTTCTTGTTGCATTCCCTTAATATTTTTTTGAATTTCATTACTCATAAAATAAATTCCTTGGCTTAAATAACCTAACTCATCATTTCGATTTAAAATTGAACGATTAGGGTATTGTCCAGATTTTATTTCCTCAGTTACTTTTCTAAGCTTTAATATATTATTAACAAGTGAATTGAAGAAAAAATATCCAATGATAAAACTTAGGAAAATGATGATCATGCCTATTTTAATAAACAGCTTAATGATCTCATTATAAAACTCATTATTCTTAGTTAATGAATAGTCAAATTGAACAACACCAATCTGTTTATTCGTATTATAAATAGGTGCGAAATAATTGAGTATTTCATTAGCTTCCTGATATACAGTTTTGCCTTTTAAGCCATAGTGAAGCGTATCTTCAATGTCTTTATTTGTTGTAGTCTCTAGGGGTAGAGAGTCCCCAACAATGTTTCCAGACATATTATAAATCGTTACATGTAAACTACTGATAATCCCGATCTGTCTAGCAATTTCAAAACCGTAACGTTTAAAAAAATCATTTGGATTTTCAGAAGTTTGACTAAGATACACTTGTTTGACATATACATTTGCAAGTTTACTTTGCTGAGCTAGCATATCTTCTGTTTGCTTTTTTTGATTTTCATGGATTCCTTGTAGTATAAGTAAGCTTAGTCCAAATACAGTACCAATTAGTAGAATGGCTAAAAATAAACTTGATTTTACTTTAATACTAGACCTCATTTTATTTCACCTGACATTTTATAACCAATACCAAATACAGTTTGAATGAAATGTTGGTGCTCCTTTCCAAGCTTCTTACGTAATCGTTGAATATGAATATCAACAGTTCGTGTACCACCAATGTATTCAATTCCCCATACTAAATCTAGTAAATCATCACGTCGAAAAATACGCTCTATATTTGTAGCTAGTAATGCTAATAAATCAAATTCTTTCGGAGTTAATTCAATTGATTTTCCACTGATACTCACTTTTCTTTGTTCAAGATTGATCACAAGCTCTTGAATTGTGATTACTTTAATTTTCTGTTCTTCTATATGGGATGATTTTTTCAGCCTCCTTAATAATGACCTTGTTCTTGCAAGTAATTCCCTGATATCAAACGGTTTTGTTATATAATCGTCAGCACCAAATTCTAACCCTAAAACTCGATCAATAATATCATCTTTTGCGGTCAGTAAAATAATCCCCATTCCATCTTTATTTTCAATTTGTTTACATAAATCTAATCCATTCATTTCTGGCATCATGATATCTGATATCATAATGTCTGGTTTGAATATAGGAACTTTTGATAATGCATCGATCCCATTAACTGCAGTTTCGACGATAAACCCTTCTCTTTTGAAGGCATATGATAATGGATCTAAAATACTTTTTTCATCATCCACAATTAAAATTTTTTCTTGCATACGCTCACCTAAATCCATTTTTATATTTAGTGTTCTTACAAATTTCTTTCACTCATTCATTTTTAAATTATTTTATCCTTAAGTTAAAATTATAGATAACTTACACGTCATTTACTAAATTATTTTTTATAAAATATAAAAATTTACAATTTCGAAACATCACATTCTATTTTTATGAAGTATGTTCGTAGGAATCAATTATTTTGGACAATATTCTAGCCCCTTCTTTATTTTCATACATTAAGTAATGAATAACATCATGGGAGGGATTTCATGAGCGAAAACATAAGGTATTTGAGTGGTAAATGTAATTCATACAAAGACTGTTATGTAGTATTTCAAACGGAAGAACGAGCGTTATTAGAGGGCATATTATTAGAATCTGATAACGAGAGTGCGACCTTACTTACACCAGAAGATCTACCTGCACCTCCAGATTCAGACTACGAAGTTCCACGTCATGGGGGCGAAACTTTTGGCCCAAGATATCGACGTTATTATAGGGTCTTAATTCCTTTGTCAAAAGTAACAGAAGTACACTTATTCCCTTATCACTTTCCATCATTCCCATATATATATCCAAGGAATTATCCTTATAATCCTTATCTAGATCAAAGAAAATATTCATACAACCCTTATGTATATCAAAGAAATTATCCTTATAGGTATTAAATGAAAAAGCATCTAAAATTAGATGCTTTTTCCCTACTCTGCTACAAATGCGAAAATAGATAGCGGCTTAATCCCGTTCGTTTTTATACTTTCTTCTAACATTTTCATTTCGGATTGAATAAGCCCTTTAAATTTTGCAGGCATGTCATTAATTTTACTTAATTCTATGTCGATGTCTTCTATTGTTTTATTAACTTCCCACTTACCGTCCTGTAAATCAGGTGAACTAATTGTTATTTCATCAATGACCGACCACCCTGCTGATCCAGTAATTGCTTTCAAATCGTTTGGAGTAAACAGTGTTCGTATATTTGATTCACTATTTTGCTTGAAAGACTCATATTGTGCTTGAATTAATATTGATAATAAATGTGGGTATTGTTCAATTTCACTTATTCTTGTGTCCCACTCTGCAAAACATAATTTTTTTCCCCATTTTTTTATTTTTTTCAAAATGTCATTTAATTCATCAGTTGAACTTAAGTACCACGAACAATGAGACAAGACAATATAATCAAATGCTTTCGTTGGAAAATTAAATTGAGGTGATAATACGTCAACTTCAAAATCCATTTTAATCTGCTTTCCGAGTGATGAATTCTGTAAATGATCCGCTGCTTCCCCTAATGTTGATGGACTTCCATAATCCCTTGACCCGTTATCAATTCCATGAACGAAACCATTTTCGCCAACAGTATATGCTAATACAGCCGTTGTATCCCCTTGTCCACAACCTATTTCTAACACCTTACTTCCTTCTTTAATATTCCAAAATTCTACTAGCTTGAATCGATGTTCAGTTTGGATACTTTGTATGTTGGACATGTCATTATTTGATGTCATACATTTTACAACAGAATCGATTTTGGCTTGCAACATATGCCCCCCTTTTCATCAAATATAAATAATGGACTGTTTTCACATAAACAGCCCACTTTACATTATTTTATTAATCTAGTTTAAATGAAACTTCACCTACACCCATATCCATATCAACATTTAACGTTTCTTTACCATTTTCATAAGCTTCATTTACATAAACACCATTGCCTTTGGAAATAAAATCGACAACGTTTGCTTTTCCAATTCCTTTATCTGAGTGTATTTTCACGCCGATATCTGAGGGTAAAATAATTGTTGTTTTTCCAACACCCGTTTCGATTTTTGTATTAAAACCATGCTTCCAGTCTCCACCTAAGTCAACTGTAAGTTCTCCCACTCCATTTTCAATATCTAAAGAGTTAAGTTCCAATCCTTTCAAATCAAGATTTGTTTTTGAAGCCCCTGCATTAACGTCTAAATCTAAAGGAATTTTATCCGTGAGCGTTAAGTTCCATTCATTTTTAAATTTACCAATCTTCTTATTTGGCAATTTATGTTTTCCTTGTTCGATCTTCACTTTACCTTTGGATCCGTTCAATTTGTAAGATACTTCAGGCTTAAGCGGTTTATGACTATATTCGGCAATTCCTTCTACCCACTCATTTCCGCCTTTCTTAACATTCAACTCCCCTGCACCTAAGTCCACCTTAACGTCCAATGATTTTGCGTTATCTTTTTCAATAGAGATTAACTCTTCTTTTACTTTTCCATTAGTAAATATATTACAACCTGTTGTAACAACTAGTGTCGCACCCACTAAAACAGCAATAAAAAATGATTTTTTCATTTTATAGCCTCCATAAATAAGATTTCTCATACACTTATTTTATGGATATATACTTTATTAGATAATGACCTTACGCATTAAATAAAATCAGACCTTAGTATGAAATCGTAAACACTAGCTGACTTATCTAGAATAAAGTAACAAAACTTTTCTCTTCATTAATGCATTAAAAGTAGAATCGCCTCTTCATTACTAGCTGCTATTTGATAAAATTTAACTAATTCTGCATAATGCTCTACTAAATAATCTCGATCCTCTTCAGTCCAGTTACCGTCCGATGGATAAATTTCTTCTTTGTTTATTTTTTCTAAATGAAATCTAGAAGCTAATTCACTTACTGAAATACTTGATAATTCGCGGTGAATTTCGATTACTTTACTTGCTGGTAAAAATCGTAATGGACCATACCCCAGATCTTCCCCTATTTCATCTCCACCTAAGATAGCCTGTCCAGCTAATGATTGATTTGCCGTTTCAAAGCTTGCATCACCAGTAAGTAGAAAATAGATTCCATGCCAAGATTTATCAATGTCTAACTCAGTATCTTGAATCTCTTGTGATTCATACAGTATTTCGTCAATATCATCTATGTTCGACATAATTGTTTGAAGCATACTATTTGAAACTCTATAAAAACTAGCACTCATTCCCATCATCTAATCCTCCTGATCTTTAAACATAGTACATTCATACTTTTTTACTATTCACTAGATTGTTAATTTCGTATATGCAATAAAAATTCCTTCTTTATTAGGAAAAATTACAAAGAAATAACCCATTGTTTATATAAAAATGAGTTGGGATTTGAAGTAAGTACAATTAAATTACTCAGCAGTATTGTCCATAAAAAATAACAAAATTGATATATGGGCTATCTTAAAGAAACTTAATACCACTAGCAAATTTAAAAAAGCAATACTCTTAATTAGTGCAAATCTATTTTTTCTATTTTGTGGATAGTCCCCTATTTCTCAGAAAAAAGGAGACCAAATCATATGCGATTTGGTCTTCTAATTACTTATCTAACTAAGTTTATCGTACTCATATTCCTTATAACCATTTGTACCAATTCTTTTTATAACCTTTCGGATTGATTGGATCATCTAGTGCTAAGGTTTTCGTTTCTTTTGTATGAATTGAATCATTTACTGCTACATGTTTAGTAGAATCTAAGTGCACACTTTTGATCAATAAAATTGTAATGAAACTTAACAATACAATGAGTTTTTTCATCATTAAATTCCTTTCTTATTTAATATTGAAAGCAATATCGAATTATACTCTTGTAGTAGAATATTTTGTTCTTCTATTTTACAATTTTCTTTGTAAAAGTCATTAAGAATTTTATAATATTTAATTAATTTATCACTTTCGCTATTTTTGATCCAAAAAGGTAGCGCCACTTCACGTAAATATTCAACTAAATTACATTTTTCTTGTTTAGCTTCAAAGTACAACACTTGTATTTTAATGTATAACGAACTATTTTTATCCTCTATTTTAGTTAATTTATCTTCTAGAAGTTCAGTTGCGGATTGATATTCTTTTAATATAATCATGTTATTTGCGATATTAGAGATTACCGTGTAATATTCTTCGCTGCCGTCCTGCACACTTTCTAGATATCTTTGATAATATGTGATTGCTTTTTTATTTTGATTGGAATGAAAATATAGATACCCTAAATTATGCAAAGCGTTATAATAAATTGTTTTATCATTTAATATTGTTGAATTATCTAGTACTTCTTCTAATATTAATTCTGCTTTATCCAGTAGCTTGCTCTTAATTAATTGGAGCGAAAGTAGCATTTTAGAATCTAGTATTCTTTTTATATTATTGTTTTGTACAAAAATTGGGATCGCTTTATTACAAAAGTACATCGATACTGATGGTTGATTCATTATTTGATAGATTAATGCCCTATAAAAGCAAAACTCTTGAAACTCAACCTCTATATTTGGGACAAGGTCTTGCACTTCATCCATAATTAAAAGTGAATCATCATATCTTTTTTCCTTAATATAAAATATCGAAAGTGTAAACAAAAATTTAACGAATTCATGTTGGGAAAATTTTTTCCTTTTTTTCTCAAGTTGCTTCCACTTTTCCCTAGCATTTTGCATATCTTCGATAAAAATATAATATCTCCAAATAACAATTGAAAATTCATTTGATATACTAGTATAATGAATCAATTCTTCATTTAAAATAAGCTCATCAAATATCTGCTTACTTAGTTGATAGTCTGCTCTTTCAATAAGATTCCATAATCTTTTTAACTGGATCATTATTTCATCTAGATTAATCGTATCTTCTTCTTTTTCAACTTTCATCCTTTTTAGAAGTAGTTCAATCGTTTCTAGAGCAGCCTCTTTATTCCCATTTTCTATTTTACTTAAGTGTGATACAGAACAAATGCCTTCACATAATTTTTCCTGAGTCCACCCTAATTTCTTTCTATGATGATAGATCATTTTGCCGTATTGCATATCGAATCTCCTGTTCTAATTAATCGATCCATTAAAAAAACAACTCTAAATTTTACTATATTAATATCTTTATATTTCAAATATATATTTTTCTCAACATTTTTTTCATCAGTAGTATACAATCATTTTTTCGTAAAATTCTTGATTCCCATGTTAAAAATTTTCCCAATACAAAATCCTTCTCTAGAATGCTATCATTTGAGTATAAGCAATTAAACGATACTAACTTTTGTCTCTTTATTAGTATTATTTAAATGCACCCCCATTTAATAACACTTTAAAGCAAGATGTATTTGCTACATCTTGCGATTTTTTTGTTTTTTACTATATTTTCAAGTATGCCCAGGACTAAAATCATTCTAATAATTAGTAATTTCTATCCTTAATTTGAATATAACTTGAAGGGGACTCAAATGGTCAAGAAACCAGATTTATTATATTTGGTAATATTTGGTATATCTATTATACTTCTTTTATCATTGAATTTATATATTGAAAAAGAAAAACAAGCAGCAAAAGATGAAGAACTATCAACTGAGTTAACAGAAGAACAAAATGTCCAAGACACTGTACGATTCTATATAACTTCATTAAAAAGACAGGATATAGAAAAATACAATTCAGTAATGGTAGATGATTTGAAAATTAATACTTCTTCGTTATATTTTACTAAAATAATGACAAATGTAACTGACTCAAAGTATGTCGGTGATAATCTGTCTGCTATTCATTTACTTAAAAATGATCGTAGAGTTTCAATAAAAGTAAAATACGAAATAACCTTTAAGGAAGATTATAATCCTGAAGGAATTTATAATGAAGGAAGAAACAAATGTAATGTTTTAATAGATTTAATAAAGATTGATAAAAGATGGGCAATAAAGAAAGTACATAATGTTCAAATTGTTTAACTAAAAAAGGATTACTTCTATCTGAAGTAATCCTTTTTTACTATTCAACTCTGAATATCTTCTAAATCCTTAGTAAGCCATCCTTTACTTTCATCATCTACCACTTGACTTGTAAAATGAAAGGCAGTTTCCAAGCTCACTTGGCATTTTACAGCTTCCCCTAGTCCCTTATATGCCCGAGCTGCAGCCTCATGGGCATACGCTATGTAAAACGGCTTCAATTCAGCATTTGTACTAATCTCTATGCATTTCTCAGCGTAATGTAAAGCAGTTTCCCCTTTTCCAGTTACAGCATATACTCTCGATAACTGCCAATATCCAATTGATAGATTGGTAGGTGTATGCTTCTGTACCTTTGTCCAATGCCAAAACGAACTATGAGATAAATGAACCATTTCTTCTGATTCTTTCTCGGTCCTGTTTTCCAATACAAGTAAATCCCATACCTTATTAAAGCATGTTACTGCTATTTCCCTATGTGTAAAGCTTGATTTCTGAATGATTTCCTCCACTTGTGGACCTCCTTTTATGTAAATTACTTTTATATATGTTCATAATTAATTATAAGAAAATTTAGATAATAAGTATATGTAAAAATACAATATCAACATCAAAGAAACCGACTACCTATTGGTAATCGGTTTTTCTTTCCTTTATGATTTTACTTCAACAGTAGTAACATGTTTCATTATTTTAAACATCGGTATCATAATCAGTATACCAAATACAAATAGTAAAGCTGAGAATTGATACATAGAGAATAATGAGAACTGTTCTTTTAGAACACCGGATAAACTCATTGTAATAACCATAGAGCCCATAAATAATGGCGTTAAAATTCCGTTTACTCTACCAACAAATTTCTCATCTGTGTTTTTTAGGATGATTGTATTAATACCAATATGTAATGCTGGCATAAATAATCCCATAAAGAATTCAGCGACTAAAGTGATCCAGAAAAATTCTGACCAACCCATTACAAAAATACCGATGGCTGTAACAGACATACCAAGCAATAATAAAACATGTGGAGCAAGTTTATTTGAAATAACCATTATTACTCCACCACCAATAATCATGGCAGCCCCATTTGCAGCAAATAACCATTGTAAATAGTCCTTATCTAAACCTAATCTTTCAGTAACTAAGAATATAGCTAAAGGATGAATAAAACCTAAACCTAATCCTGCAGCTGTAAATACGCCTCCTAAAATTACCAAAACCTTACGTGACCACACATATTGAAAGCCTAGCTTCATTTCTTCCCATAAAGAAGTTGTTTCCTTAGCTTTTTCTTGAAGTTCATCTTTTGGTAGTTTCGTTAAAACAAGAGCAGATAATAAAAATGCAATTCCTACAATTCCCATTGAAATATAAATACCTGATTGTTGATAAACAAAAGTACCCAAAACTGGACCTAAAATCATAAAAATTGCCATCATTGTTTGAAATATAGACATACCAGCTTGCATTTGTTCCCCAGGTACATGTACTTTAAATAATTTCATGCTTGAAGGCTGTGAAAACTGCGACAAAATTGCCGACACCAATGTAGCAAAAAATACGAATTTCCAAGTACCATTTAGTAGTGCAAGTAATATAACAAAAATTGATGCTGCACTTAAAAGGTCACACCAAATCATCGTACGCTTTGGTCGCCAACGATCTGCAAAAGTTCCACCGATAAAAGAAAAAATAAAAATCGGTGCAAATTCAGCAACTGAAATAAGAGATATTGCTGTTGCATCACCATCCGTTTTTTCCATAACAAATAATAATATGGCAAAATTACGAATCCATATCCCTATTTGAATGAATAAACCTGCTGACAGAATCGTCTGGACAAAACGATTTTTTAATAATGATGCCATCGAAGGATTAGAAGTACTAGTAGTCATTTTTTACCTCTCCATAATCATTTTATTTTTTCTAATCAAAATAACATATGTAAATATTTACAGTTTATGCTAAAAACAAGAACTAATGTTCCTTAATAGAACGTACTTTCCTATATTACATTAAAGTTTCTTAATGTTCAATGGCTTATTTAAATTTATTTTATCCAATTTTCTGAATCTTTAACACAAATTATATTTCATAATGAAAAACTAATTCTTCACCATGTTCACCAGAATACCTAATTCCTTTATCAACAAAACCACATTTTCTATATAAATGGATTGCAGGTATATTCGTATGATGTACTGTTAATATGATTTCATTTTTATTAGCCATCATTTTTTTCGTAAAACTAGATAATATATTTATTGATTGCTCTCCAAGTTTTCTTCCTTGAAATCTTTGATCGATCGAAAAAGACTTAAAAACAATAGCATTCTTATTGTTGGTATAGAGATTACCTTTAGTTCGTCCGTCTAAAATAAAAAAACCTATAACGTCATTTTCCAAAAAGATCAGCACTGGTTTTACTTGTTCACATTCAATTTGCTCTAATGCTTCAATTGGATATGAAGTATAGATTGCCTGTTCTTTAGGTAAATCATAATTTGCGATTGCATTTCTGTATTTTTCTTCATAAGGTATTAACTTTAATGTTTCTAATGAATTAAAACCCATATTTTTCACTCCATTAAGTTTCTAATTTTCTTAAACACACAATCTTCAAAAATAATTACATGTATACAATACCTGAATCCGTAAAAAAAGTAGACCCTTAAACAGGTCTACTTTTCAATTATTCTCCTAAGTCTACATTATGGTAAACACGTTGAACATCTTCAATATCTTCAAGTACATCTAGCATTTTTTCAAACTTTATTTGACCGTCTTCTGGTAATGTTACATCATTTTGAGCAAGCATTGTTAATTCTGCTACTGTAAATTCTGTAATATCTACATTCTTAAATGCTTCTTGAATTGCATAGAATTGATCTTGGTCTGCATATACAATTACTGCATCATCTTCTTCTAAAATATCACGAACGTCTACATCAGCTTCCATTAAGATTTCAAGTACTTCGTCAGCTGTTTTCCCTTCAAGACCAATTACTGCTGTTGCATCGAACATATACGAAACTGAACCTGTTACACCTAAATTACCACCATTTTTACTGAATGCCGCACGCACTTCAGCAGCTGTACGATTCACATTATTTGTTAATGCATCAACAATTACCATTGAACCATTTGGTCCAAAACCTTCATAACGTAATTCATCGAAATTCTCTTCTGAACCACCTTTTGCTTTTTCAATAGCACGATCGATAATTGTTTTTGGTACGCTATAAGTTTTTGCACGTTCAAGTACAACTTTTAACGCTTGGTTTGATTCTGGATCAGGTTCACCTTGTTTTGCAGCTACATATATTTCACGACCAAATTTTGCATAAATACGGCTTGTATTAGCATCTTTTGAAGCTTTTTTTTCTTTAATATTATTCCATTTACGCCCCATCTTGTTCCACTCTCTTTCAACATAAATCAAATTTATTAAGTAATTTGCTAATGCTTTATTTCAATAGAGTTACCTCAATCTATTAATACATTAACAAATAATCTACCTTATATTATACCTTATTTTTAAAATTTTTCACGAATATAAACGAATGAATCTATATCATTATAATCCATTCTATAAAATGTAAAACAAAAAACATCCGACAGATTGTCAGGATGTTTTTTAAAGTGATAGATTATCAATTATATTTTTAGTACATATTCTTTACTATTTCATTTGATTCCATAGGTTCATTAATACTTCATGATCTATTTTGAAATAAAGCGCATTGCCGTAACTAATATAACCATCTTTTACAACCCATAATGTTACATTCGTTCCATCAGTTAGTGAAATTGTTAACTCCTTATATTGTTCATTATTTTGAAAGTTTCCTAACTTAGCTTCAACATCTTCTCTTAAATAAGGTATTGAATCATTTAATGCATTCACAAAAGAATTTAATAATACTTTATCATTTATCTCTGTATATTTTTCAGTACTATTATTCCAATCATCGTATGTTCTCGATTTTGCCTTTGCAATATTCATCAAATGTAATCTCTCTACGATTTCACTTCCACTACTAATTGGCACACCATTTAAACTTTCATAAACTTCAGCATATCCGCTGCTTACATCATAGGTCATTAATCTAAACTCTTGTTGATATCCTTTTACTGAATAAACATCTACTTCTCCAATTGATGAAGCGAATTCAACTGCATAATCATCTTGATTACTCCATTCATCAAGACCAGCTCTCGTTTTCCCAAGCTTTTCCCCTAATAAATTTTTTACTTGGGATGGATCAATTTTTGTAGATGATTGTATATATATTCTTCCTTTATATACAAATAAAGGCATCATTTTTGCCGTTTCTCCACTTTTAGGTAATTCAATGGCAGGGATCGTAACTCCGTTTTTATCAAGACTTGATACTATATTCTGATTTTCATATGATTGATGATTAGCATTCCAAACACTATATCCACCAACCGATAAAAAGACAATACTGACAGCCAATGGCACGACTTTATATAGATAATTTTTGCGCTTTGTCATTTCACTTTTTGCATTCTTTACACCAATTATAGCTCTTTCATGAAGTTCATTCGGAATTTGAATTCGATTCATTTCTTGTTTGATTTTATCGCTCATACATTTCATCTCCATTCAATTCTTTTCGAAGTTTATTTAATCCTCTGTATAAAATTGTCTTTGCCGTACCAAGTGGAATGTTTAAAGTCTCCGAAACTTCTTTAATTGTAAAATCAAAATAATACCTTAATATAATTACTTTCTTTTCAGTTTCATTTAATAATTGGATTAGATCATCTAAGGTCATTGATAGAGCAATATCATTTTCATCCTTACTCGAAAGTACTTTTTCAACTTCCGGTTTTAATTCAACTACTTTTTTTTGTTTTCGTAATACGTCAATTGAACAACTGATGGCAATTTTAATAATCCAAGTTTTTAAATATTTTGGTTCCTTTAAGTTTTTGATTGATTTAAATGCACGATACGCAGTTTCTTGGACTACATCTAAAGCGTCTTCTTGGTTTTTCACATAAACAAATGCTGTTCGATAAATATCGTTCTCATATTCTTGGAACAGTTTTAAAAATGCATTGTCATTTCCTTGTTGTGCTTCCTTTACTAACTGAATCATTTTTTGCACCTCCACATCCCACATATATTAGACGTATAATGCGATACTTTAGCTTTTATTTTTTTATACGAATAAAAAAAAGCTCCAACAAGAGCTTTTTAGATGTTATCTATTTAATCATTACTTATTTCTATGTAAGGTATAGCTGTAAATAAATTGTTCACCAATTGCACCAATTTTTCTTCTACCTGTATCTTGGTAACCAACCTTTTCATATACTTTTTGAGCAGCGATATTTTTATGATTTACTGCTAAAACAATCTCATTGCAGTGTTGAAAATATTCACTAACAAAATGTTCGATTTGGAGTAATCCTTTTTTGGCATATCCATTTCCTTGTTGCTTATGGTCAATCGAAAATGATGTCAGTAACATTGCATTAGTATTATCAGTATAATCTTGAACCCTCGAACTGGAATGTAAGATAAAGAACCCAACTGGACGAGATTCACTTAAGATTACGATCGGATACCGTCCATCTGAAGCTTCTAACATGGCTACCGGTAATGAAGTAAATTGTTTTTGCTCCTCCGGTAAACTAAACTCACTTAACGATTCATAAAATTCAGTTTTATAATGCTGTAATTCTACTCCATCTAACATCTTTAATAATCCTCCATAGTAAACTCCAAATAGCAGAACGTATATTCTCACTCTATTATAAAAGACGAAAAAAGAAAACTATTTTAGAAGTTAACTATATCTCAAAATGTCGTTAACTCATAAACAATATGCTTTTTATATTTGAAGGATTTTAAATCACATTGTTGCCGATGCACTGTTAGTACCACTGTTATTTCGTCTTTGAATAGCATGAACACCCATGACAATTAGGATTAATTCTTCTGGTGAAAGCTCACTTGTGAAGCTTTCTAAGCGAAATGCAGGTGAGGAAAAAAAACCACTAATTTTCTCGAATTTACATACTAATGTCGTTTCATCTTTATATACTTCGTATAATTTGGAAAATCCACCTGATTTAATATAAAAAGTATTTTTACCGTAAGCATCAAACTCATATTTCTTAGAAAATAAAGAAAACCTTCCTCTTAATGAGCCAATCTCCTGACCCGATTGATTACTAATCTTCCACTTTGAGCTTAAAAATGGGAATTTACCACTCGCAATAATATTTCCTTGTAAGTCAAGTACATCCACTCCAGATGAAAACATACTTTTCAAATCAAGTTTGCCTACTTTTTCTTTGGCTTCATTATATATATCTGTAATTCCTGTAGAAAAGAAGTTCTCATTAAAATACAATGTTTCATTCTTCATATTATCCCTACTTCCAAAAATGAAGTTTACATCAGCCAAGGTTTATCGTAAAAAATAATTAGCTCACTTTTAACTTTATGATATAAGTAACATAATTATTTCCTTTCCAAATCCCTCTTACCTCAAAAACCCGCTCACCCTTCTGTGAATCTATCTGAAAAGCATAACCTTGATAATCATTTGTATTTTTATCATAAATATAACTTTTTTTATGTTTTTTATGTTCCAAAATTTCAACATTTTCAGGGCGATCAGAAAAATGAATATGAACATATTCTCCCATAAATGCAGAGGTTCCTTCTGTCCCTTTCACACTGCTATACGTATCTTTCATGATTAGTTTATCTTTATTTAGAACTTTTCCCCAAGAATAGTTTGTTATTTTATAAGGAATCGCTTTATCAGCTAGTACAAATTTCACCTGTGGTTTTTCTTCTTTTGTCAAAATCGTCTCATGAATAATTAAAAATAAAGTTGAAATTGCAACAATCAATAAAATTCCTTTTTTAAACATATTACTTACACTCCATATTTCTTTTGTTAACTATAATGTAAGCTATCCTTAATCAATTGTATATTGGGAAAATTAAGAGATGTATTTCTAATAGAATACTCACACCTCTCCTTTTAATAGTTCAAAAGAATTATTAAATAAGTAGATTTGACCCATAAATTGATTATACTAATGAAAAAACACCCATTTTTTTTAGGTGTTTTTTCATTCATTCTACATTATTATTTTCGTCATTTGATGATTGGGCTAACTTATATTCAATTAGTTCATTTCTTGAATGCTCGTATGTAGCAGTTGGTTACATTGCTTAACAAACAATTGCTCGGGTATTATGATAAATAAGTGAACACTTTACATATGAAAGGACTTGATTTCAAAATGAATCATCAACCTGAATACTGGATTTCAAAATTGGATTTGGCCTCACATCCTGAAGGAGGCTATTACAAATCTACATATCAATCAACCGAACAAATTACTGATCGCGAGTTATCTGTACAATACAATGGTAATCGCTTACTATACACTAGCATTTATTTCTTATTAAAATCGGAGGATGTTTCTCATTTTCACCGTTTAAAATCTGATGAGTTATGGTATTTCCATGCTGGAAGTGCTCTCACGATCCATGTAATCCATGAAAACGGACAGTATGAAGAAATTAAGTTAGGTTTAAATCTAGAGAACGGAGAAGTTCCTCAATATCTAGTTCCAAAAAATTCGATCTTTGGTTCATCTGTAATGGAACAAAATACATTTTCTCTAGTTGGATGTATGGTATCCCCTGGATTTGCATTTGAAGACTTTGAGTTATTTACTCAAAATGAATTATTAGAACAATATTCCGAGCATGAAGAAATTATAAGAAAACTAGCTTACGAAACACTTCCGGTGTAAATAAAAAATGGCAACTAATCTTAAATTAGTCGCCATTTTTTTATTCTGTTTTCAACCCTGTTTAAAAATTACTTTCTTCTTTACTTCATATCTAAATAGGCTGTGCTTGCATATCCTTTATAGCCTTTGTAGGTTACGATTGCCCACCCAGTATTTACCGACGTTTTACTTTTGGCATATCCTAAGAAACTTACATTTGCACCTTTAGGTATAACAGTTAATACTTTGTATTCTGTACTTGGACCTGTACGTAAATTTAGATTCGCTTTCGTTTTAATAATTGATTGTACTTTTGCTAAATACTTTGTACTAACATATGCCACGCCACTTTTAGTTGTAGTTGTTTTGATCTGAGCCCAGTTTGCATTTGTATATTTAACAATTTCTATTTGATCCTTTTTTCTTAGTGAATCAACAATTTTTGAGTTTGTACTTGGTGCAGAACGAACATTCAACTTACTAGCAGTAACCTCATACACACTAATTGGTGCATCTATTACGGCTGCGCTTACCTTTTGAGGAGTTATCTCCCCACTACCTGAAAATGTAATCGCACTAGTTAAAGCGACTGTAGAAACAAATGCTTTTAATAATTTATGTTTCATATCTTATTCCTCCATTAATACTTAATATTTTTGTTGTCATTGTTGCTATTAAATAAGGAAATTCGTTGATTTTCTTTCTAGGATGTTTGTATTCTCCTTTCCTTTGATAGCTAAATCATATGGCAATGTTGTTTCAAATTAAGTCATCAGATGTTTCGAAAATGTAAACATTCTTAAGCTATTCGTATGAAAATAAAGGGAACTCAATTGGTAAAAATATACTAAAATTAACAGGAAATATTTGTATATAGCTTCCAATATATGGACATTCTAAACTTTGAATTTGTTTATTGGGGGCATACAAATGGACAATCAGCACAACCAGGAAGACATATTAACAAATCGTCAAGGACATCCAATTACTGATAATCAAAATGTTAGAACTGTTGGGAATAGAGGTCCCACAACATTAGAAAACTATGACTTTTTGGAAAAAATCTCTCATTTTGACCGAGAGCGTATTCCCGAAAGAGTTGTACATGCACGAGGTGCGGGTGCAAGTGGTTACTTTGAGGCTTATGGTAAAGTCGGTGAGGAAACAATCTCTAAATATACAAGAGCAAAATTATTTCAAGAAGTTGGCAAGCAGACCCCTGTATATGTTCGCTTTTCTACAGTTGTTGGTGGTGGACATTCTCCAGAAACTTTGCGTGATCCTCGGGGGTTTGCAGTTAAATTTTATACTGAAGATGGGAACTGGGATTTAGTCGGAAACAATTTGAAAATATTTTTTATCCGTGATCCATTAAAATTTCCAGATATGGTTCATTCATTTAAACCAGATCCAGTCACAAATTTACCAGATCCTGAAAGAATGTTTGATTTTCTACATCAAACTCCTGAATCCACTCATATGGTTACATTTTTATTTTCACCGTGGGGCATTCCTGCAAATTATCGTCAAATGCAAGGCTCGGGTGTCAATACATACAAATGGGTAAATAAAGACGGAGAAGCAGTCCTAATTAAGTATCATTGGGAACCGCTTAACCAAGGTATTAAAAACCTTCTTCAAAATGAAGCAAATGAAATACAATCCACAAATTATAATCATGCAACACAAGACTTATATGAAGCAATTGAACAAGGAAATTTCCCAGAGTGGGAATTATGCGTACAAATTATGAGTGATGATGAACATCCTGAACTCGATTTTGACCCACTTGATCCTACTAAACTTTGGGATCCAGAGAAGTTTCCATTTTTAAAAGTTGGAAAAATGGTACTAAATAAAAATCCAGAGAATTATTTTGCTGAAGTAGAACAGATTGCTTTCGGTACTGGTGTACTTGTTGATGGACTTGATTTTTCAGACGATAAACTATTGCAAGGACGTACATTTTCATATTCTGATACACAACGTTATCGTGTAGGAACAAATTATTTACAACTACCAGTTAATTCACCAAAGAAACATGTTGCTACAAACCAACGTGACGGCCAAATGGAATATAAGGTTGATATGGCACCGGGACAAAACCCACATGTGAACTATGAGCCTTCATCTCTTGGCGGATTAAAAGAAGCACCAAAAAATGGCAAAGATCATGAACCTAGTTATAACGCAAAATTAGTACGTCAAAAAATTGATCGACCAAATGATTTTGCCCAAGCAGGTGATACTTACCGAGCTTTCGATGAAACAGAAAAAAATGAGTTAATCTCAAACCTTGTCGACGCTTTAAAAGTATGTAAGCCTCATATTCAAGAAACAATGGTTGGCTATTTTACGGAAGCTGATGCAGATTATGGAAAAAGAGTTCGCGATGGCTTAGAGAAAGCGAATCGTGAACGATCTGAACATACAAGTAATCATGCAGCAGACAATACAGTAGATAAATCGAAATCGATGGGTCATGAATCCGATCGATATTAAAAAACAGGTGTTGGTGCGATTGTACCAGCATCTTTTTTTGTAACATCATCTTAAATGCGAAAACGTCTATTACAAAAACTAATAGTTTACGCATGTTTCCTCACGAGCTAAAATAAGAGTATGACTTTTTAGAAAATTATGACATACAATTCACAGTACGAGATATGGAGGGGAATGACCTTGGATAAATATTGCCATGAGACAAAAGTGATCCGAACAAAAAGAGTATTTCCTAATGAAATTAATCACTTCAATACATTATTTGGCGGCGTTTTAATGTATGAAATCGATGTAGTTGCTAGCGTTTCAGCTGCAAAGCTTTGTTTATGTGAATGTGCGACCGTATCAACAGATTCCGTTGAATTTCTACGTCCAATTTTACCGACTGATGCTGTTTGTTTAGAAAGTTTTATCAGTTGGACAGATGAACGTTATATGGAGGTATTCGTCAAAATCACGACAGAAAACTTACGAACTGGTCAACAGCAACTTGCTGCTACTGCTTTTCTCACTTTCGTTGCTTTAGATGAAAATGGAAAACCTCGTCCAATTCCACAAATTCGCCCTTCTACAGATGAGGAGTATGCGTTATATTTCGGAGGACATGAACGCGCCCGTTTGCGAAAAGAGAGACGAAAATCTACTTATGCAATTGCAGACATATTGACTGTATAAAACTCAGCCTGTTTTTTGATAATCTACAATAAAAAAAGGAAATTCATCATTGTGAATTTCCTTTTTCATATTAACAAACTCTTTGTGAGTTCTTCTCAAAAAATCTAGTTTCATTTTGTGCAGCAACTATGTAATTCTCGTTTTCGTTGCAAATTCTCCAGCCATGTCCTCTTACATAGTCGCACGGAACGATTTGCTGACTTTCTAAATATACTCTAGAAACCGTACTATATCCTGATTCATTTTGACTTGAAGTAGTAAATAAGACACCATTATGAGCACTAATATCTAAAAAGCTACCTTGAACATCAGTGCTATAACATTTATTCCATTGATATTCTGTTTTCCTTTTTATATCATTTAACGAAATAAATTCAATGATGCCGTCTTTCCCACGACAAGATCCACTTACCGTTACTAATTGGTGATTCGTAACAAGCATAGCCGAAATCATCTGATTCGTTTTTGCATTCAATTTTGTTACTTCATGAGAAGATAAATCCATCATCCATACTCCACCGTTTTCTCGATGAATCTTGGTGCCAATAAACAAGTACTTTTCATATAAACAAAGTGAGCGAATTGAAGGAGGATTATGAACGCCAAAAGGTGATAAAACACTCCATGTCTCTCCATAATTAGTTGATATGTAAATTACTTTCTCTCCATGAGCAACTACTAGCCCTTTTCCATTACTAACAATGCTCCATACGTTTGCTTTAGTTGGAAAATGCTCTACTAACCAATCAATTCCACCATTTGTACTTCTAATAAATATACCGTTATCTCCAGCGCCATAAATGATTCCGCCTGAACACGTCAAGTCTCTAATTTGGTAGTTTGATAATGATAATGAACAAATCCACTTTCCATTTTCTTCTATGAATATATTCTCACTAGTCGCTAAAACGAAACTACCTTCTTCAGTTCTTGTCACTGCTGTAGAACTGAGTAAGTTATTCATAGTGCTGCGCCCTCTAATCGCCCAGCAAAGTTAAATGCAAATGTAACGCAACGTTCAATATCTTCTTCTGTTTCTGGTGCAAGTTCTACTTTTAAACCTTGCTCCACAATTTCCGCTCCACATGCCACTAATCTTTCCTCTAATATGTCAACAGCTGCACAAAACTTTGGATAAGCATGGTCACCTGAGCCGAATACTGCAACCTTTTTCCCTGTTAAATCCAATGTCTCAATGTCATCATAGAAGTCCTCTACCTCATAAGGAAGCTCGCCATCTCCCCAAGTATAAGCACCTAGAATAATACCATCGTATTCTAATAGTTTTTGAGTATTGATGTTTTCAATTTCCTTCATTTCTATTTCATGACCTAAAGGTTCTATACTTGTTTTGATTAGTTCAGCAATTTCCTCTGTATTTCCAGACATACTAGCGAAAGCGATTAAAATTTTTGACATGTGTATTCTCCCCTTACAATCTACTTTTTTATTTAAATAGTCTGTGCATATGATTCCATCATTTTAGTTTTCATTTCTTTTAACAAACGGAGTTCATTTGCATTGGAAATAAATCCTTCTCTATCATTTTGGTCAAGCGCTTCGTTTACTTTAAAATGTAAATGATTTAGCTTTAAGTCTATATCCCAGGCTGAACAAATATTTCCATTTGAATGTAGTGTATCCAAATCTTCTACATGAATATAAAACTCAAATTCATCATTGTTCTCTACTAAATAATGCCATCCTAAGCAATCAACGTATTTACGTTCATTTGTAATTACCCAAATATCACCTTCATGAAACTCAATTTTATGTTGATGCTTTTGACCAGGACAGCAGCAAGTGACTTCCTGTTGAAATGTTTCAAGTATCATAAAAGTTTTATCCATAGTTACACTCCTTTGCTAATTAATACTTTTTGCATAGCTCTATTGGTTCATATAAAGATTCATAATTATATCCTAAAAAAATTCACTTTCTAAATGAATTTTCAATTAGTTGAAAGTGATAATCATTTTCATTTATTATGATATATGATAATGATTATCATTGTCAATTTAATTTTCAAATAAATTTATTGTAAAATGCCCAAATAAAAAAGAACCTATTTACAGGCTCCCACATTACATAAAATGAATTTTTAGCAGAGTATTATCTTCTTTGTCTCGAACCACCAAAAAATAACAGAATAATTACGAGACATGTAATACCTACAATAATAAACGGCATTAACCCAGAACTATATACCATATAAATTTTAATATGACGAATAGCATTAACTATAATAAAAATGATTAAGAACAGAAATAAGACAAGGATCAGAGCCCCATTTTTTTTCCTTCTCAAATTTACCAGCCCCCTTCAAAAAACAAGTTCAATTGTTTTCTCAAATATGAAAATAAAGGAGTTTAGTAAACTTTATTAAATATGACTTGTATACATTCGAACATTTCAATTTTTGTTTAAACGGTTTATTCTTATCTTAGTTCTGAATAAACCTCTTGCAGTTTCATTATTAAATGAAAAGAATCCTTAGGTCTTTATCATAATTCCAAAGACTTGTCCTAACAAAAATTGACATTATAAAAGATAGTTAGACATGGCTGTACTAACTATCTCTATGTTTTTTTTATTCACAAAAATAATAGTTCCTTTTATTAAATAACTAATCTATTAATTCTGTAAAACAATTATCTACAGATCCATTTCCAGCCTTGGTTCGTCATCATCCAACCGCATTGTTGACCCATGCCGCCACCTTGGCCCATGCCTCCGCCTTGACCCATGCCGCCACCTTGACCCATGCCTCCGCCTTGACCAATGCCTCCGCCTTGACCCATGCCTCCACCTTGACCCATGCCTCCGCCTTGACCCATGCCTCCGCCTTGACCCATGCCGCCACCTTGACCCATTTGAGGACATTGTACGCCTAAATATTGTAGACCGACCATATCATTTTTGTGAACCATATTAGCTATACCGTTTTCCATAATATTAACCATGCCTGTAGCTGCATTTATTCCTAATAAGTTAAATGTATGTTCTCTTCCGCCCCAAAAAGATTTAAAGCAATGACCTTGTCTTCCTAACTTAATTTGATCTTCAATTGTAGCTTGTGGAACTAAAGTTGGTGCTGTGCCTACTCTATAATAATAATCATATAAACTACGATAATATTCATATTCATCACTGTTATAAAACAAATTAAAACCCTCCTTTAAGATACATAACACTATATGACATTATCTAAAAATGGTTATTCGTGGACAATTCATTTTTTTACCTATTTTGAAAACGCTTTATTACAAATTTAAAACCTGCCTTAATTAAGTGGCTGGAAAATCATTATGTAACTTCTATTTCAATTACCTGACTTGCACTTACATTTTTGGGAATTGACAGCTTTCTTTTTAATTATGACTACTCTTTATTCCCCTATTATTAGATGTTAAATAGTTTGTAGATATTTGATAAAATCAACAATATTGTGATTTATTTACAATATTCAGTTTAATACAGAATATTAGGTGTCGATAAAACTAATAATGATAGATAACAGCAGATTCATTCATAAACCATATATTCGAGCTTGTTATCACTCACTTATTAAGGAGATGACATTTTGATGCGTAAATTTGCGGTAACTGTCGCTGTTATATTTTTCTCATTATCAACTCTGCCAAAGCATCCCTCAGCTGTGACGAAAAAACTAGTTCTTGGTTATTATACAAACAAACCTAGTTCAACTAATTCTTTTCAAACAAATTATAAATTTATGAATCAAATCGCAACTGATACATATAAATTTGATGCTACCGGTAAAGTTTTGGGGACAGCACCAAAGGAGATTGTAGATCTTGCGAATTCTAAACAAGTCCAACCATTTGCAGTTGTCTCAAACTATGGGAAAACTGATTGGGATACTGCTCTTGCACATAAAATTTTATCAAACACGGACATTCGAAAAAAATTCATCTCTAATTTATTGTCATTACTTCGCACGAATCAATATAAAGGTGTCAATATCGATTTTGAAGCTTTATCACCAAAGGATAGAGTTTTATTTAGTAAATTCATTCAAGCAGTATCAAAGAAACTATCCACAAACGGATATTTAACAATGGTATCTGTTCCAGCAAAAGTTAAGGATAATCCATCAGACTCTTGGTCAGGAGCATATGACTTTAAAACATTAGGAAAATGCGCGAATTTTGTTCAAATAATGACTTATGATGAAACAGGTTATTGGTGGAATCTTCCTGGATCAATAGCAAGTCTTCCATGGATCAACGCTTCTCTAAATTATGCTGTATCAGTTATGAGCCCGAAAAAAATTTTAATGGGCATCGGTGCATACGGAAATGATTGGAATATCACGAGTCGTAACATAAAAGAAAATAGAAGAGTACCTTTGAGTGAAATCTCGCAATTACTTAAGCGCACAGGAGCAGCTCCGATTCGAGACAAAGCTTCAGCTTCATTGCATTTTAGATATAAAGACCAAAACGGGCACACCCACGAGGTTTGGTATGATGATGCTACAAGTATTTCAAAGAAAGCTCAATATACAAATAAATATAATTTAGGTGGTATTTCTATTTTTGCACTTGGGATGGAAGGTCCAGATTTTTGGGGAGCAATAAATAGAGGACTACAATAACAAAAAAAAAACCACCTTTATAGGTGGTTTTAATTTAGCTTCATTTAGAATTAATTCCTAACTAAGCTTGATGAGTAACGATTTTCTGGTATTTTCAGACCTAAATTCCCTCTTAATGTTGATGCCTCATATTCTGTTCTAAAAATTCCTCTTTCTTGCAGTAAAGGAATAACTTGCTCTGTAAAATCTTTTAAAGCACTTGGTATTGCTGAATAAATCATCAATCCATCTGCTGCTTCTTGTTCATACCATTCTTGAATTAAATTCGCTATTTTTTCAGGTGTCCCAATAAATGCACTTCTTGGTGTCGCTGCCTGTAATGCCACTTGTCTAAGCGTTAAACCTTTTTCTTTCGCTTCCTTTTTAATTTTATCAGTACCACTTCTAAAACTATTTTTCCCTAAATCACCTACATCTGGGAATGGTTCATCTAGAGGATATTGGGAGAAATCATGATGTTCAAAGAATCTGCCTAAGTAATCGAGTGCATTTTCTATACTTGTTAAATTAACCAGATCTAAATATTTTTGTTCCGCTTCTTCTTGTGTTCGACCTACAATTGGTACGATTCCTGGAAAAATAGCAATATCATCTTTAGATCTGCCGTATGCTACTGCTCGCTCTTTAACTTCTTTATAAAATTGTTTAGCATCTTCAATATTATCATGCCCAGTAAATACTGCGTCAGCAGCCTTTCCAGCTAACTCTTTCCCACTTTCAGAAGAGCCTGCTTGAAATACAACTGGCTGCCCTTGTTTCGAACGCCCTATATTGAGTGGTCCTTCGACTTGATAATATTTACCCTTATGATTTAATCTGTGTAATTTTTGCGGGTCAAAAAATACGCCAGATTCCTTATCTCTAATAAATGCATCATCCTCCCATGAATCCCAAAGCCCTCTTGTCACTTCTAAATGTTCCTCTGCAATCTTATAACGATCATCATGGGAAGGGTGATCGTTCTTACTATAATTTTTAGCAGAACCTTCTAAAGGAGAAGTGACTAAATTCCATCCAGCTCGACCATTACTAATATGATCAATAGAAGCAAACTGTCTCGCTACTGTAAATGGTTCGCTGTAAGTAGAGGATAAAGTTCCAACTAACCCAATATTTTTTGTAACCGCTGCTAGTGCAGAAAGGATTGTAATTGGCTCAAAACGATTTAAGAAGTGTGGTATCGATTTTTCGGTAATATACAATCCGTCAGCAATAAAAACTAAATCGAATTTACCATCTTCTGCAATTTTCACTTGTTCTTGATAATAATCAAAATTAACACTAGCGTCAGTTTGCACCTCTGGATGACGCCAACCAGACATACTTCCACCAACACCATGCACTAATGCTCCAAGCTTTAATTGTTTTCGTGTAGTCATTTCTTTCCCTCCATTAATTCGTTAATAATGTCGTTTCATTTATAGTTAATTCGTAGCTTTTTACTAGAATTTTTCCATTCATAAATTCATATTGTTTTGCCCTTTTAAACCCTAACTTTTCATATAATTTTATAGCTGATTGCATCATGTCCGATGTATGAAGTACAATTCGATCTGAACCCCATTCTTGTGCTAGATTACAGCTCGCTCGAATTAGTTCAGTTGCAATCCCTAACCCTCTAGCCTTTGGTGAAACACCTAATAATCGAACAATCGGATATTTAATCTCTAAGTCTGGTAAACCATATGCCTTTTCAGCTGAATCATATATAAAACAAGCTCCCAACATAACATTGTCAACCAATGCGACAAGCTTAGTCTTCGTTTGACTGTTTTCAGTCGAGTCAATAATACTATTTTTGTAGTTTTCCCATTGCTCAACAGATAAAATAGTTGCATATTGCTCATACGAATCAACTAAAACCTTTTTCACCTGATCTACTTCATCTAGTTTACTTTCCCTAATGACCAAACGATTTATCGTCATACGTGATTTCCCCTTTCAATTTGAACTGAAATATTGAAATCATCAGCTATGCGTTTGATTTGTTTTATATGATGATAAACATGTGAGATGAAGCTTTGTATAATTTCTTCTACCGTTACCTCTTGATTTTTAGGATTAATTCCACTTTTATGCCAATCGTCATTTTTTAACCTTCTCAGTAATTGACCATTGTACTGTAATACAGAGCGATACGTTTCTAGTAATTCTGTAATATTGCCTTCATTCGCATATTGACCTTTGACCCACTCATCTTGATTAAATGCTGGCAATTGAACACTAGATCCTGATAAAACTTCTCTCAATCTGAAGTTCACTACAAAGGCATGATCTAATAAATGTGTTAACACTTCTGTAATGCTCCATACCGTTTCATTTTTCTTCCATTGAAGCTGATCCCTTGGAATGTCAGAAACTACTTGATTGATCCGTTCATATAATTGTAAATATTCATTTAAGTCAACTGACAATTTATACATTTTGTCCTCCTATATACTAATTACATCTTTAGAGAGTTTATTTAAAATAGCCATTGAAAAATCCTTGAAGAATCTTACACTTAAGGGGATTGCTTTCTCATCTAGATTGAATTTAGGATGATGCCATTCATATTCTCCAGAAGTTCCAAAAAAGATGAACAATCCAGCTTGATCTTCAAGATAATAGGAAAAGTCCTCACTTGCTGCTGAAACCTTTGGTTCTACGACATGCATACCATTTCCTACCGCAACTTCTCGTGCTATTTGGGCTAATTTTTCGTCATTAATAACAGGTGGTGGGCCGGCCTTCCAAACTGTATTAATCTCAGTTTGAAAAGCATTACCTACACTTTGATTCATTTCAAACAGTCTATTTCGAATTATTTTTCTTACCTCTTGATTGAATGTACGAACGGTTCCGCTAAAAACAGCTTTATCTGAAATGACATTCCAAGCTGTTCCACTATGAAATTTTGTCACACTTACAACTGCACTTTCGAGTGGACTAATATTCCGGCTTACAATTGATTGAATTGATGTAATCATATGTGAAGCAGCTACAATTGAATCAAATCCTGATTCTGGGACTGCAGCATGACTTGATTTCCCTTTTACTTCCACTGTAAACCCATCTGCAGATGCCATCAGTGGTCCAGACTTAATACCAACTGTTCCAACTGGTAAATCTGGTTTATTATGCATTCCAATAATAGCTTGAACATCACTTAAGACATTTGTTTTGATGATTTCCAATGCACCTTTACCAATTTCTTCGGCAGGTTGGAAGACTAGAAGAATTCTACCAGGAAGTTCATCTTCTATTTCCTTTAGTAATATCGCGGTACCCAATATTGCAGCTGTATGAAAATCATGACCACACGCATGCATTTTACCTGGATTCCTTGAAGTAAATGGAAGCTCAGTTTCTTCTTGGATTGGAAGTGCATCGATGTCTGCTCTGATCGCAATAGTAGGACCTTTACTAGCATCCCCTATTTCTGCGACGACCCCAGTCTGTAATCCTAAAGGGATGATTCGAATGTAATTTTCTTTTAGGACACGTATAATTGTTGCTGTTGTTTCAAATTCTTCAAATGCTATCTCTGGATTTTCATGCAAGCTTCTTCTTATATCTATTAGTTTTTCAATTAATTTTGTCGGTATCTCTTGTTGCATGAGCATCTACTCCTATCATTTCATTAAACTGTAATTTCACTAAATGCTTCTTTAATCAATTGAAGAGATCGCACTCTTCTTTCATAATCTGGAACCAACGAAGTAAAAATAAATTCATCAACGCCAAATTCATTTTGATATTCATATACCCGTTTTTGAAATGCATCTTTTGTTCCTTTCAACACATCTGCATCACGAATTTCAGTAGTATAAGTTTGACCGGCTTGTTTTGCATAAACTTCAGCTTGCTCGAGCGTTCCAACATTTACAATTTGACCGTTTCCTAATGTCACGCGAACAGTTTGTAATTGAATCGATAATTTTAAAGCTTCTTCTTCCGTATCTGTCACAATTGTAGACAGTGCTAAAATAAATTTTGGCTTCCGCCCACTTTCATGATTAAACGAGCTATTATAAACTTGAATGGCTTCCTTCGCTGCAGCTGGATCATTATTAATAAATAAAGCAAATGCATAAGGGTAACCTTTTTGAGCTGCAAACTTTGCACTTGATACACTCGTACCTAATAAGAATAGCGGTACTCTGATCTGAGGTAGTGGTGAAGCTTGCAGTGAGTCAAATGAGCTTACCTTAGAAGCTTCTTGATATATAAATGTCTCTAATTCATCTATTTTCTCTTCTAGTGATTGGGGTTCTTTTATACTTTTTTGTAATTCCTGACTAGATTTTGGAAATCCACCAGGCGCTCTTCCAACACCAAGCTCGACTCTTCCTGGAGCTAGATTTGCTAACACATTAAAGTTCTCAGCTACTTTATAAGGACTATAATGCTGTAGCATGACACCTCCTGAACCAACAGCAATTTTTTCTGTTTTTGCTAGAATATGAGAAACTAATACTTCGGGGGATGAGCCCGCAATACCTTGTGAGTTATGGTGTTCTGAAACCCAAAATCGATTGAATCCTAGTCTTTCTGCTTCCTTTGCCAAATTAACAGTATTGATTAGTACTTCATTTGCTGTTTGACCTGGAAAAATAATACTTTGATCTAAAAAACCGTAATTAAGTCCCATATTACTTTCCTCCATTTTTGATTAAATATAGTACATTTCCTCTTCAGAAAATCGCTTTAAAAACTGTATTGTTCTTTCTTCTTTTGGGTATTGAAAAATCTCCTTAGGGTTTCCCTCTTCAACAATTACCCCCTCATCCATAAACACCACATGATTGGCAACATCTCTAGCAAATGCCATTTCGTGTGTAACGATGATCATTGTAATTCCTTCTTTTGCTATTTTTCTGATAATCGACAATACTTCACCAACTAATTCAGGATCTAATGCAGAAGTAGGTTCATCAAATAGTATGACTTCAGGATTTAAAGCGAGGGCCCGGGCAATCCCAACTCTTTGTTGTTGTCCTCCAGATAACTGTACCGGGTATGAATTTAACTTATTTCCTAAACCTACTTTTTCAAGCAGTTCTACACTTTTCTTGAATGCCTCTTCTTTTGGCAGTTTCTTTGCAACAATCAATCCTTCCATGACATTTTCAACGACCGTTTTATTTTTAAACAAATTAAATTGTTGAAACACCATTGCTGTTTTCTGGCGCAAAGAGAGAATTTCTGCTTTAGAAGCTCGACTAAAATCAACCTGAAAATTATCTATTTTAATTTTCCCTTTATTCGGCTTTTCCAAATGATTAATGCAACGAAGTAAGGTGGTCTTTCCTGACCCACTAGGACCAAGGATCGCAACAACTTCTCCCTTATTTACTGTTAAATCAATTCCTTTTAAAACCTGGTTTTTTCCAAATGATTTCGATACATTTTCTAGCGTAATCATTTCACACCGCCTCTACTAAATACACTGAATCTCTTCTCTAGTAAACTTGTCATCTTTTCTATGACAATCGTAATTCCCCAAAAGATTAAAGCAGCTGCAATATACGCTTCAAAAAACTTCCAATTTGTAGATGCTACAATTTGTGCTTTTGCGTTAATATCTACTACTGAAACAATAAATGCTAGAGTTGAACCGTGTAGCATACCAATAAATGTATTTGACAAATTTGGTAGACTAATTGCGAAAGCTTGTGGAAAAATGATTCGTTTTAAAGCTTGTGTAGTTGTCATTCCTACTGAGTAAGCAGCTTCAATTTGTCCACGTTCAATACTTGTAATACCTGCTCTAACAACTTCTGATAGATAAGCTCCCGCTGTAATAGAAAATGAAATAATTGCAAAAACCATCATTGGAATAGAAGCTGAATTAAATGGAAGGTGATAATTTTTAGCTAATGAATCTAACAGCATTGATAATGAGTAATAGATGATTAGCAAATGAGTAATCATTGGTGTACCTCTAACAACTGTTACGTAGCCAGACGCAATTTGACTTAAAAATGGCACTTTATAAATGCGAACAATTGCACTAAAGGTTCCAATTAAAAATCCTATAAAAACGGAAACGACCGTTATGAAAAGAGTATTTGGTATTGCGGGTAAAATTTGTATAAATGCGGTCCAAATAAAAGAGAGATCCAGTTTCATAGTCTAGTACCTTCTTTCACTACAATGACATCGCGATTCAATTTTCCAAATAAATTACGAATTTTAAAGGCATTTCCTGACTTTTCCACACTTGTTTTTTCATATTTTATAAATCGTCTTTCTAATAAGATAAATCCTTTTTCAAGAAAAACACTTAATATAAAGTAAACCAATGCTAAAGCAAGATAGGATTCGATAAAATGGCGATTTAATAATCCTAATGTTTGTGATTGACCAGTTAATTCCATCACACCTAAAGTAAATGCGAGCGAAGTATCTTTTAATGTTCCTATTATTAAGTTCCCTAAAATCGGAATCCATATAGCGAATGCCTGTGGCGCAATAATGCGCTTAAATGCCTCGTAACCATTCATTCCAACTGAATATGCTGCTTCAATTTGACCGCGATCGACCGCACTAACTGAAGCTCGAATTCCTTCAGATATAAAAGCTGCACTGTGTAACCCATATGTTAAAATGACAAAATATAAAACATCGAATCGACTAACATCTACATTTAATAGCTTTAATATTTCAGGTACTCCATAGTAAATCAAAAATAATTGAATTAAGATTGGAGTCCCTCTAAAAAATGAAACATACACCTGCGATAATCTTTGAAATATAGGTACCTTATACATTCTAGGTAGGGCGACGAGCAATCCTACGCCCAAACCTACTAAAATTGAACTCCCTACAATAATCAAAGATATCTTTATAAATGGTAGTAATTTCAAAAAGTAGTCGAAGATTAAACCAAAATTAAACTCAGCACCCATTTCTTCTCACCCTTTAGATTGATCTTTAGTTATCTGAAGTGAAATCTGCTCCCAACCATTTTTTACTTAAGTTCGCTAGTGTTCCATCAGCTTTAATTTCAACTAATGCTTCATCTATAGAATCTGCCAATTTTTGATCTTTCGCGTCATTCTTTCTAAATGCAAATAATACATCTGCCTCTGTTAAAGCCGGTCCTACAGTTTTCAATTCACCTGTTGGATCTGTTAGTGATAGAACAAAATCGGCTGCAACTGTTGCATCCACGCGTCCAGAGGTAATTTGTTGAACAGTATCATTTGCTCCACCATTTTGATAAACAATCTTAATCGCGTTATTGTGTTCTTTATTATAGTTTTCTAGAATTTGTGCTTCTGCACTCGTAGCAGTTGTTAATACTTTTTTTCCTTTTAAATCATCTATTGATTGAATTGAATCATTATCTTTTGCTACAACAATTTTATTTCTCCAGTGTGCATAGCTTTCTTTGTTAAATAAGTACTTCTTTTCTCTCTCTGGGTTTTTCTCAATTTCATGAGCAACAAAATCAATTTTCTTCGTTTCTAAGCTTAATAATAAGCTTGAGAATTCATATGTTTTTAAATCAAACTTGTATTCTGGTAATCTTTTATCTATTTCCTTTACTAGTTCAACGTCAAAACCAGTTAAATTTCCATCTTTATCGATAAAGCATACATTTGGAAATTGTGTACCCGTACCAACAACAATCTTTTGTACTTTAGCTTTTGTGCCTGAGGCCTCTGCACTTTCTTTGTCTTTATTGTTTCTTAACACACCAGCTATAATTAGGACTAAAACAATTAGTATTGCAAAAGTAATCGCAAATTTCTTCATCTTCATTTCCTCATCTCTCAAATTTTTTTAAAGTTTTGTTCCTTGTGGTCTTAGGGCTTGCCAAATTAACTCTTCTGATAATTCTTCCGTAGCTATGTTCAACCTTTCTGTTAATTTATCAGATAAAATAAATTCATAATTGTCTTCTCTTTTTATCCAATCATCAATCGCATAAACACCTGTTACAAAATGTTTTCCTCCAAGAACAGAAAGAACTGGCTTTAGTGCATACTCTAGACTCAATAAATGAGCGATCGTACCACCAATAAATACAGGTAATATGACTTTGTTTTTTAATCCGTTTTGAGGTATCAAATCTAAAAATGTTTTTAATACACCGGAATATGAAGCTTTATAAACGGGACCAGCAATCACGATTCCAATGGATTTTTCGATTTTATTTAGTGCTTCTTTTATTTCTGCATCATGAAAGTCACTATTTATTAAAGACTCTGCTGGTAACTCCCTTATGTTTACTTGACACACATTCAAGCCCTCATTTTCCCATTTCCTCTGTACATATTGAACGATGCCGTTTAATCTGGATTTTGTTGATGTACTTGATGAAATAATAACAATATCCTTCAATGTATCTACCTCCTCTATGAAAATGAGTTAATACCTATATTTCTTATTGGTTAACTAGGAATTAATTGTTACCAACTTTATCATTGACTGAAAATTTCGTCAATCTAATTTCTAATAGAACTTTTCTATACATTTATTGAATATTTGAATTAGCCTATGTAATTTTTTTCTATCTTTGAAAAGTTTGCTTGATCAATATGAGAATAAATAAAAAAGAGTTGGCTATTTTACCAACTCTTTACTTAATTTAACTATTTCATTTACTAATTCGGAATACTCTCCTCGATTACAAAAGATATTAGTTTGTAAATAAATCCCCTTCGTTTCTTCAATATGGATTGGGTATAATAGCCCGTCTTTCACTTCCTTCTTAACACAAATACTAGGTAAGAAGGCAATTCCAAATTTCTCTAGTATTAGCTTTTTGGCCATTTCTGAACTATCTGTATGAATTTTTATATTAGGTGGGGATTCTAGATTTTCAAACAAACGATGAATTCTAAGCCAATCTAAAGAACCACACTCAAAGAAAATAAGATTCTCCTTAGCAATATCTTGGATACTGATAGAATGTTTAGAAATAAAAGGATGGTCCTTATAAACATATAAAGTAATAGGATCCTCAAATAATTTAATAGATTGTAAACTAGGATGACTAATCTTCCTTACAAATGCAATATCAATTTCATTATTTAATGTCTTCTTCACTAATTCATCTGTACTACCCGTAATCATTTTATAATGTACCTCATCATTCATGACTGAGAGTTTAGGAATAATCTCGGAAATGACATAGTTTGAAACAGAAATTGTACACCCTATCTTTAATTCATTTGTTTGCGATTTTTTTTGATTTATATGCATCTTACCCTTTTCATAAATTTGCACGACTTGTTGTGCATAAGGTAAAAAACGTTTTCCCTCTTCTGTGATCATCACTTGCTTTCCTGTTCGATGAAAAAGCTTGCAGTTTAATTCTCTTTCTAATGATTGAATTCTAGCAGTAACAGTTGGCTGTGATAAAAATAAAGAATCTGCTGCTTTATTAAAACTCCCATAGTGAATCACGTAAATAAACGCTTCAATATTTTCGATATTCATTTTCATCACATCCCAAACATATTTTCATATCTTTGATATAACATTTAATACAGTTATTTTATTCATAATTTATTCGTTACTATCGTACTAAATCCTTTTCAAATAAAAACTTACATTTTTTATTAGACGAGCCTAAAAACTCTGCAAAAAGACACGCCCTCTTGATGGGGCGTTCTCTAGAAATCTTTCAAAGGAGTATTGATTTTATTTCAACTGTACATGAACAGAGCCATATATTTAATGAACTCTATTGTGCTTTTTCTCATTCATTACTCGAGTGTATTCTTCTTCTAACTCAGATAACGTTATTTCAAATAAATGAGATGATTCTATTTTATAAACTCCAACTTTGATTAACTTGTTGATTAGATCATTCTTTCGAGTTTCAACCAATTTTCTTAACATATTTTCCAATTTAATTCCTCCTTACATCACAAATGTTTTAATCTATTTTATTTAATAACTTTACTTTTCTCATAGGAATACTTGGTATTTTAATTATAAAAATCCATCCGCCTCCTTTAAACAACATATTAATAACCCTCTCAACAAAGGATATCCCCTGAAATTGGCACGGTCGGTATTTTAAAGAACCCGTTGCCGAGGTATCATTGGGCCAGTCCCTCCACCTCTTTTGGATAAGAAATTATTTATTTTAATATGCAAGCATTACATCTCTAACACACTTAATAAAAAAAATCCTCTTCTAAGATAGAAGAGGACTAGATTAATATCATCTCTTCTTATCTTTCAGGTATTACCTGATGGAATTAGCACAGTGTTCAAAAGAACCTGTTGCTGAGGTATCATAGGGCCAATTCCCTCCACCTCTCTGGATAAGATTATTTTTATGTATTTATATAATTTCCGACTGATTGAACCAAGATTAACCGATTTAAAAAATCGAGTCAACCCATTTTACAAATGTTAGATTTTTCAGTTATTTATTTCACTGTTTTTTTAAGATTTATTATCTAATACAAGTAGGAAGGAATTGTTCTTTTGATTTCCATATAGTCTAAGTAACTTATTCTTTTGGTTTAGTCATATTTTCTGGTTTAACAATCCGGTCAAAGTCCTCTTCTGTAAGAAATCCTGTTTTTAAGGCAGCTTCTTTTAGGGTCGTGCCTTCTTCATAAGCTAATTTGGCAATACTAGCTGCTTTTTCATAGCCGATGTGAGGATTTAGTGCAGTTACTAGCATAAGTGAATTATTTAAATGACTTTTTATGACTTCTAAATTTGCTTCTAACCCGCTCGCACAATGCTCGTTAAATGAGTTCATCACATCTGATAGCAGTCGAATCGACTGAAGAAAGTTATAAATAATAACTGGTTTAAATACATTCAATTCGAAGTTCCCTTGACTCGCAGCAAATGCGATTGTCATATCATTTCCTACGATTTGAGTTACGACCATAGTCATTGCTTCTGATTGTGTAGGATTTACTTTACCTGGCATGATTGAACTTCCTGGCTCATTTGAAGGGATCATTATTTCACCAATTCCACTTCTTGGTCCACTCGCCATCCACCTTACATCATTTGCAATTTTCATTAGATCAGTAGCCAGTGCTTTGAGCGCACCATGAGTATAGACCATTTCATCATGGCTTGTTAATGCATGAAATTTATTCTTTGCTGATGTAAATTCATAACCAGTAAACAAACTAATTTCTTTTGCAACCAGTTCCCCAAACATGGGATGTGCATTTAGTCCAGTTCCTACTGCAGTTCCACCAATAGCTAGTTCATTCATATATTTCATACTGTCCAATATCATTTGCTCATTTTTTTCAAGCATACGATGCCATCCACTAATCTCCTGCCCTAAAGTTAAAGGAGTTGCATCTTGTAAATGTGTGCGACCTATTTTAATAATATGCTGATATTCATCTGCCTTTTGCAAAAAAGTATTTTTCAGTTCATTTAAAGCAGGAAGTAATTGTTTATTTAATTCAATGATAGCTGCTATATGCATTGCAGTTGGAAATGTATCATTCGAGCTTTGTGACTTATTCACATCATCATTTGGATGAATGCTCTTTATACTTCCAAGTGCTTCCAATATTTGATTTCCTCTATGTGCGATTACTTCATTTACATTCATATTTGTTTGCGTACCGCTACCAGTTTGCCAAACTACAAGAGGAAAATGTTCATCTAGCTTCCCACTTAGAATTTCATTTACAGTTTCAATAATGGCATCTGCCTTTTCATTATCCAATTTACCTAGTTCTTTATTTACCGATGCTGCACATTTTTTTATGATGGCTAATGCATGTATTAATTGAACTGGCATCCTTTCAGTACCTATTTTAAAGTTTTGAAAGCTTCGCTGTGTCTGAGCTCCCCATAATTTATCTGCTGGAACGTTTATCTCACCAATTGAATCTTTCTCAATTCTATACTTCAATTTCTGACCTCCTAGTTTTATAAAACTAATGAATTATTTTTATGCATGTATTACCAATTTTATAAAGTTTAAATGTTTTTAATGCTATTGCCTTTTGCAAAATTTGTTGGTCACTATTATTCTGCATTTAATAAATACATATTATTTAAGTAAGCGTACACTATTCATAAATAGAAAGTTTAAAATTAGAAAAAGCCAAAGACTAGTCTTCAGCTTTATCTACATTCATATATCATTTAGATTTTTATTATTTCCTTGTAATCGTATATGTGTACGATTTTGTAGCTTTTTTAATAGCATCTCCATCATTTTTGAAAATACTACTTTTAGCTTGTTCCGATGGTTCAATTGATACAGTAATCGTATTTACGCCCATATTAAGTGGAACATTAGCTGTAAAGGTTTGATCTGCATTAATCGCTACGAGCTGATTATTTATTTTTAGAATTCCATCTTTAATCGCATTACCTTTAAAATCAATTGATGTATGGGTTGTTTCACTAATAGGAGAAAATGGTGTAGTCACCACTACTGGTCGATCAATCCATCGGAACAAATTATCGCTTATTGTCATCTTGTTGCCCCCATCATTTCGAACGATGATTTTCATATCAGTACCAATAGCACCATAACCATATAAACTAATATCATCATCAGTCATTATATTTGGTGTATGATCTGGTAATCCTTCTTGATCCCACGTTCCACCTCTGACATATTTATACGTAATCTCAGTGCCTTCCTGTAATTCAACAGTGTATTCCCAATCTGCTGTTACCGCACCATTATGTGACATTTCCCAAGCATTTGTATCCCAGCCGTTCATACTATTTGGAATTGTCACCTTGTCATTTAAGTTTGTGCTTTCTGGAGCATGTACTTTAAATGTTACTTGTACCATTACGATATCTGGTTTTCCGATAACCTCATTAGAAGTAACATATTTTCCTTTCTGGTTATAGACGTATAGTTTATAGTTATACGTTTTTCCATTTTCAACATCAAAATCTTTATATGTGGAAGTTGATGCACTTACAGTATCCACAATGACACCATTTTTCTCGATTGCAATTAAATATGGTGCATCAATTGTACTAGGATTATTGATTAGCCATTTTAAGTTAACTTGCCCTGACTCTTGAACAGGCTGTTCTATACTAACTGAATCTGCTGGTGATACTGATGTTCCTTCCGTTAAGGTTACATTCTGATTTTCTGCATTGATCCAGCTTCTTCCACCATCCGAACTAAATTGCATATAATACGTATAACTACCTGCTTTAAATGATTTGAAGCTTGATGTAAATGTATTTACCCCATCCTTTGCTTCTACAAATTGAGCTGGATATACTAGAGTCACCCCTTCTAATTTCACTGCTAATCGAGCAGATACTCCCTCAGCTTGATTCATTGTTACACCTTGTATTGAAATTGCAGCTGAAACATTATGAGTTTTTGCTAGATCCAATTCTCCTTGTTTTACAAGTTCCTGATAGGTTATCACTGCTTGATCTAATGAATAATGTGGAACGGCCGGGACACTTGTCATAATCCTTGCAAGTTCATTTCCTAAATCATCAACCGCAATGACTTTAAAGTAGTAATTTTGACCATTAGTTAAATTATTTGCTACAAATGTATTTGTTTTCACTTCTGCAACCTTATGGAATAATGCCCCATTTAACTTGGATTGGTAAACGATATATTTATCAGCATTTCCTTTCCAATTTAAAGTTGCAGATTGAGAACCTTCTTGTACTGTTAAATTGCTTATTGAAACTGAAGGTTTCAATAATTTATTTGAAATTGTCATTCTTCCCGATAATGCAGGAATTGTCACAGTCATCTTTCCATTTGATACTTTTGCTGAGTATGTTGAATCTAATTGATCAACAAGTGTAGCACCATTTGGAATTAGTCCATTTATGTCAATTTCAACAGTTTTTGATTCGTTTGAACGATTGATCATAACCAGAGAGGCTCTGTCCTCATTAGTACGAACGAAACCATACACATCATCTTTTCCGTATACGTTATCTAAAGTACCTTCTGAGAATAAATTTTGATACTCTTGACGAACTTTCCCTATTTTTTGATAGTGCTTTATTAAATCTTTATCTTCTTTCCCCCAAGGGTAAGTTCTGCGATCATCTGGATCTTTAGAACCGGTTTGACCTGCCTCGTCTCCATAATAAATAGTAGGTGCACCTGCATACCCCATTTGGATAATTGAAGCTAACTTTAATCTTGCTTTTCCAATCGAATAGTTATAGTTTGGATCATCCTCAGCACGTTCGAATGAATCACTACCATTTCCCAAAACAAAAATAGCTCTAGACGTATCATGTGATCCAAGTAGATTCATTAATGCATATTGCGCTTCTTTTGGATAATCTTCTTGTATTGCAGTTAACGATTGAATGGTTTGATCAGCTTTTCCATTTTTTAAAAAATCTAAAATAGCACGTTGGAATCGATAATTCATGACTGAATCAAATTGATCCCCTAAAAGATATTTTGAGGCATCATCCCAAATTTCACCTAAAATTAAAGGCTTTTCATTTTTTTCTAATGTTTTGGAATGTTCCCACTGATTATCGTCTTCGTTAAATGCTTTCAATTCTTTTCTAAATTCACGCCAAAAGTCTGTATCGACTTCGTTTGCTACATCTAAACGCCAGCCTGATGATCCGTTATTAATCCAAGTCTTAGCAACAGAATCTTTATCATAGAAAATATAGTTAGCGAATGCTTCATTATTTAATTCTGAAGAGTGATTAACTTTATTACCATTAATAGATTTAAATACTGGTAAACTTTCATAACCCCACCAACCATCATAAGCATAATGCTCTAATTTATTTTCTGAATCAATCACTTTTTTATTTTCGATTGAAAACCAATTTTGGAACCCATATGGACTAAATTCTTGTCCTTCTTTATTAAATTTAGCAATCGCTAGCTTCTCAGCTTCTGATTGAGTGATTCCTTTTGAATTCATTAAATCATATATAGTGGACCAATATTCATAAGCACCAACCGTTTTGTATTTATTATATCGATCAAAATAGATCGAATCGTCTGAGGAATGATTAAATACACCATCTAAAATTAAATGCATTTTACGTTTTGCTAAAGATTTTACAAATTCTTTGAATTCCTTTGGTGAGCCAAACATTGGGTCTATTTCTTTATAGTCCGTTGTATCATATTTATGGTTCGAAGGTGCTAAAGCAATTGGATTTAAATAAAGCGTATTTACTCCTAATGATTGTAAGTAATCTAATTTCTGCTCAATACCAACAATATCTCCACCAAAAAAGTCATTACTGTATTGCCCATCTCCAGTGTACCCTGTTGGATTTTTGTCTTTTAATCTAGGATTGTCCGGTAATGTATTCCAATCTGTTTGATGTTCAATTAATTGAGGCCCTCGTCCATTTTTCTTAGCATAGTCATTCTTCTTATTTCCATTATTAAATCGATCAGGGAAAACTTGATAAACAACTGCTTTTTTCATCCAATCAGGTGTTTGGTATGATGGATCATAAACGGATAACTGAAATAACTCAGCATTTTTATCTATAGCAACCCCGTCTTTTCCTTCTGCTCCACTTTCTCCATATTCAGCAGTATTACTTCCATCACCAACTAAAAATTTATAACCATATACTCCAACACTGTCTGGTACAAATGTTACTTCCCAATACTCTACTTGCTTTCCTTCCCTTTCATCTATGCCTACTTTATTCATTTTATAAATGGTTGTTTTACTCGTTAAATTGTTTTTTACAAAAGCGCTAGCACGTGTTAGGTCACCCATTTTTGCTGAAAAACGAAAAGTAACAGGTGTTCCAGCACTTACCGCACCAAACGGTTGTCGATATTCTTCTTTCCAAGTGTCGTGATAAATCATATCTTTATTTATTAATCCGTCATGCCCATTTGGATTATAATCTGTATAAACAGTTTTATTTTTACTGTTATAAAAGAATGTAATTTTCGTATCATCTAAGACATTTATAGAAGCATTCGAACTTGGATAAGCTTCATCCCAGCTATTCCCTAGTGTTATTTTATATTCATACTTTCCTTTAGGAATATTTGTAGAGAATTCATAAATACCATCAAAGTTATAATCTGTTAAATATGATTTAGAATTACTTGGTGACCAATTCTCCGTTTCACCGATCGGAATTTGCAAATCCCCAACTAGTCTCGGCGTCTTTTCAATTGGAAGTGCATTATATTTTGTAGAATCAATTATTTTATGAGTGCCATCATGATAATAAAATGTTACTTCAGAATCATGTTCTAAATGTAAAGCAATATTTTTACCATCTTCACCATAGTTTTCATCCCATGTTTGATTAATTGCTACTTTATATTCATAATCGCCTGCTGGTAGTGTACCTGTAAACGCATATAGTCCATCACCTATCTGGTTCATAACTGTTATCCCTGTGGGATCCCAATCACTTGAATTTCCAAGTACTTTCTGAACATTACCTACGAGTGTTACAATTCGTGTGGTTGTTGGAGGAGCTGTTGTCACTGCTGCATTTACTTCGTTTGTACTAGCATTATATGAAAATAAATAATATTGTTTAGAAACTACATTTAAACTCGCATTCGAATTTGGATAAGCTGCCGCTGTATTCCAATTATCTCCTAATATTATTTTATATTCGTAATTTCCCGCTGGGACTTGTGTAATATATGTGTACACATTATCGAAATCATTATCCAATAAAAATGCATTAGATTCTGATGGAGACCATTCTCCCCCATGATTAATACTCGGTTGAATATTTCCTACTATTCTAGGTAATTTATCTGAAGCAATTGGTGTATAAATAGAAGAGTCTGCAATTTTGTGAGTATTAGCATGATAATAAAATGTAACATTTGAATCCTTGCTAAGCTCTAACACAATATTGTCTCCTCCTTTGCTTCCATCTTTTCCATAGTTTTCATCCCAACTACCATTAATAGCAATTTTATATTCATATTTTCCTGCTGGTAGCGAACCTGTAAAAGTGTATAATCCATTTCCTTGATTTGTCAGGACTGTTTTAGAATCTGATGGGTCCCAATCGGTACTTGCCCCTAATTCACTTTGTAAATCACCTACAAGTGTTACTGTTTTAACTTCTGCATTTACATGATGAGTTGGTACAACAAAATTAGAAACGATTTGAGCGACTAACATTAAAACAACGAAAATAGAAATTTGCCTTCTCCCCAAGTTCTTCCCTCCAAATGATTAATATAGAAAACATTTCATAAATTTGATTCACACAACTAATGCAACCGCTTTCATTTTAATGAATAAACAAATTGCAGATGTGTATAAACTAATTATCAATTGAAAATATAGTTTGTTCAACAAGTACTATTAGTCAAGTTTCTACATTTTTCATATACTTCTAGATAACATTTGCAATCGAATGCATCATTAATCAACTTTCTATTGGCATACTCAGGTGTATTTTTGGAGTGATTAGGGAAAACTAAAATAATAATACAGGTTCCTCAAGGGCAGTTGGTATTGGAATCCAACGAAAACTACTGTATTTGATGTAGAGGACTATACTAAATACAACTTCTATAAGAGAAATTTTCATAAGAAAGAAGGTATGAGACATGAGTGAAAACTTTTTTGCAAACTATAAAAAATTTGTTGTTCCACCTCAAGATCAACAAAAAGTTGAAAATGAAGAGTTTAACCCCAAGGATTATGCCTCTTATTATATTCTGACACTTTCTCTTAATGACCCCCTTATAGCAAACTGGAAAGAAGCAATTGACTATGAAATAGATATTCATAAAAGCATATTAAAAGTATTAAAAGAGTTCAATGAAAAACAGATTGGTCATTATCACCTTAGGTTACTTGAGTTAGAGAATGATAACTCTTATTTTGTCATTGCTTTGTCTTGTAAAAATGAAATTCATCAACCAATTGAAATGATCTCCGATTATATAGAAAAAATGATTTCAACGCCTTTTTATATTGGGCAAAACTGGTACAGAATTATCGGTCATAAAGGTAGGGTTGAACGTAAAATCTTTCATATTTCATTACAGGAATACAGTACGTAAAAATGCTTCAAATGATAAAGTTCAACATAGAAACCAAACTATAAAAAAAAGAAAAACCACCTTAGAAGGTGGCTTTATATATATATTTCAAACTCTGCGATAATAAAAGATGATGTTATTACTGATTATCGGTTACCAAAAGTTCCTTCATGATGATCAATGATCTTTCTTTTTTCAAAAATACTCATTGTTATATAGGTTTGAATAGCCACTGAATATTATTATCTAAACCTATATACAACATTACTGGCGCTGCCCATTAGTCTTTTCCTTTACACTTTTATCGTACTTATTTAACAAACAATCTAAATTTTGACTAATTTGAATGACTTCTTGAGAAGACAGGGAAGTTTGAAGAGTTAAATTGATCATTTCTAACCGTTGTTTTTCAATTTCTTCCAGTAATTTCTTTTCTTTATGCATTCCCAAATTACCTCTTTTAAAAATAATTAGAAATTCATCAACCACTTTAACCTCTTAGTCCTCAGATGATATTCCAAGAAACTATAAAGGTGTACCACTGACCATGTATCATTAAAATTCTAAAATCGCAATGCATTGTCTTATTTATATAAATCATTTAATAGACTATCTATGCGACTATATTTTTCTATATAAGAATTTAATAAATTTTTAAAGATATTAGCGGCAGCTCCAATATGCTTTTCTTTATGGTGGATTATTGTTACTTTTCTTTGAAGAGCTGGTTTGATCCGAATTGCTCTCAAACTTCCATTATCCTCTAAATTATAAAGTGTCCTTGATAGGATTGTAGCTCCTCTACCTTCCTTCACTAGACTAACGATTGATTTTATATCAGACGATTCAATAATTGGTTCAATCAATATGCCTTGGTTTCCACATAGATCATCAAACCATTTTCTAAAAGAATGATCTCTAGGGTTTAAGATGAATGGTATATCTTCTATTTGACTTAATTCTAGATAGTTTCTGTTTGCTAATAAATGCTCCGAATGTACGACTAGACAAAATTCCTCTTCATATAAAGGAATGATATTTAATCCATCATCCTCTTTCGGCATGATTGTCAATGCTAGATCCAGTTCATTTTGTTTTATTTTTTCAATAACATCATCAAGCACAAAAAACTGCAACTGTATTTGTGGATACATGGCATGAAACTCTAGTAATGCCATAGAAGCAATATGACTTAAATCACCTGAAAGTGCACCGATTATCAACTTACCTCTATTCAGTTTTTGTAATTCCTGTAATTGATCATTAGCACTTTTGATTATATTAAAAATTTGCTGTGAATGTTCTAGTAAAATTTTGCCTGCTTCAGTAAGTGCTATTTTTTTACCTAATCTATCAAAAAGTCGTATACCAAGTTCCTCTTCTAAGGCTTTGATTTGATAGCTTAAGGTAGGTTGCCCAATTCTTAATTTATCTGCAGTTTTTGTAAAATGCATTTCCTCACAAATTGCCATAAAATATTCTAATTGTTTCAGCTCCATTTTTTTCACCAACTTTGTCATTTTCATCATGTTAGGATGCAATTCGCAAATACTTCAAAATAATTAGAAAATATTTAGTATAAAAAAATTAATACATTTTGTAGAGGAATTTATATTTCTATGCAAACACGATCATTGAAAGATCCTACTGAATCAACAATCTGTTTACCTTTTATAAGCACAATACTTAAGTTATCATTTTTTGCAGCACCAGAAATAGTAATTTCATTATCTTTTCCTATAATTATTTAATAATATTTATGCTTCTAATGTTTCTACCAGCTTTCATAACAGTTACGCTTAATATTAAGAGGATTCTGATCTTATAACAATACAAGATTTTCGATTAGAATGATTCATATTTTTAATGAAATGATTTTAGTAGATTCTCTCATTCCATTCAACTTCTATTCAATTGAAGTAAGACTCCTTGATAGGATACCGATTATGAAAAGTCTTTAAAAGAATAAGAACACATTCTAAAGTAACGAATGTGTTCCTTTCAAATTCTTCCTTATCTAAAAAGGTGTTAACTCTACAGAGTTGCCTTTACTCAGGTAAAACCGGATCAATACCATCATCATAATAATCTCTTAAAAAACGATATTTATCTGTATTTAGTACTTTTATTTGCCCAATTTCTCGATGAACGTATTTAGATATTCAGCATTATCTGGAATAGAGGGTATCTTCTAAGATTGCTGCTTCTTTGCTATTTTTCTACAAAAACTTTTGTTTAACAAACACTTGTAGTTATGAACACTCTTGCTATTAAAATGAATCACTGTTTAGGAATTTAACTCTAATTGTAACTTTAGTGCCTTTTCCTATACTGGATTGAATACTAATCCCGTAACTTTCACCATAATAAAGTTGAATTCGTTTATTTACATTAGATATCCCTACACCACCAAGTTTTACTGTTTTTATTTTGTTAGTTGCATTCAATTTGTTTGTATCAAACCCAATTCCATTATCTTGAATAAAAAATAAAATATCCTCATGATCTTTTTCTAAGCGTATCGTAATTTCCCCATTCTCATCTGATTCTCGAATTCCATGATAAATAGCATTTTCGACTATAGGTTGTAATAAAATTTTAGGAATCTTCACATCATTTAATGCAGGGTTATAGTCAATGGAATATGATAATTTTTCTCCATATCTTTCTTTCTGAATAAATAAATACTGTTTAACGTGCTCTATTTCATTTTGAATTGTAGTAAATTCATTTCCTCCACTCAACGAAAGTTGAAAAAATTTAGCTAGTGCTTTTGTTATAGATATAACACGTTCTTTTTCTTCAAATTCTGTCATCCAGACGATTGTATCAAGTGTGTTATATAAAAAATGTGGATTGATTTGACTATGCAACACACTTAATTCATGTATTCTGACATTTTTTTCTTTTTCTTCTATTTCAACTAATAAATTCTTAATTTCTAAAACCATCTTGTGAAAATGTTTTGATAAACTAAAGACTTCAATACTTCCATTTGTACTTTCAGTGAAATCTATATTAAAATCACCTTTTTCTACAACCTTCATCAAACGTTCCAGTCGATAAATTGGTTTAGTAATTCGATTGGCGAGCAATGTAGAACTGATAATAATAATTAAAAGCATTAGAATTCCGACTAAAATTATCGTAATAATTAACTGGTTTCTAAATTTGGATAACTCATCTAAGAAACTTATTCCTATAATTAACCAATCAGCATTTTTCACCTTATAATGCTCAGTTAAAACGTTTTTGCTCCTTGTGTAGCCTTCTTTCATATCTTTTATTTTAACTAGGTATTCTCTTTTTTTTTTGTTCCCAAAATAAGTTGGATCTTTATGATAAACAACTTCTTCTTTTGAATTTAAGATAAATGCAAACCCTTTTTTACCTAAATATATTTCATTTAAATAATCTTCAATGACCTTGTATTCAATATCAATTAATAATACTCCTAGATGTTTATTATTTACCCCTTTTACTTCACGACTCATTGAAATTACCCAATTATCTTTTTTCATTGGAAATTTCTGCAAGCGAAGTGATGAATGGAATGGCGTATTATTACTCTTTATAGCCGAAACATACCAAGATTCTTCCATCATATTGGAATTCATATCTTTTGATAAATCCCGTTCATTTGAAAGGACTTTTCCATCTTTACTTACTATTAGTATCGATTTTATGTATGAATCGGAGGATTTAACAACATTTAGAAAACGCAAAGCATTTATTTCACTTTTCTTATTTCCATTCTTAATAAAGTCTTTTACTTCATTGTTCTCAATGATTAAATCAGAAACATTCTTTAGTTTATCTAAGTACATTTCTATATATGTCCCACTTTTTTTAACCGATGATTTTGTAGATTGAATTGACTCTTTTAATATTAAATTTGAGACAAGATAATACAATAAACTACCAATAATCAATAATGTAAGTAGACTAATGATTATGTAAGTATAAGCAATTTGTACTTTCAATCTTTTTCTTTTCATTGATCCTTTATTCTTTCTTTAAATTGATTTGGAGAAACTCCATATCTCTTTTTGAATGAAGTACTAAAATAATTTGGCTCATCAAATCCGACTTTTTCGCTAATTTCATATATTTTCAAATCAGAACTTAATAATAATATCTTTGCTTTTTCTAATCGATTCCTTATAACAAATTCTTTAAAAGAAATTCCAAATAATTCTTTAAATAAACTACTACAATACCCCGTACTTATATTTAATTCATTAGCTAAAAATGGTAATGAAAATGAAGGATTTGATGCATTTTCTTCTATTATTTTAATTATTTTATCTTTGTAATTGTATTCTCCAGTTATCGTATTTTTTTCTATTATTCCTTCTACAAGTAGATTCACTACTTCCTTTTTCAATCTTACTTTTAATTTGTTAACTAATTTAGATAAAAGTTCTTGAATATCATTTTTTGAAACAGGCTTTAAAATATAATCATCAATTCCAATTTTTAATGCAGTTACCGCATACTCATAGTAATCATAACCTGTAATAACTGCTATCAATACATTTTCATTGATACTTTTTATTTTTCTTGCAAACTCTAAGCCATTCAGTTTAGGCATATTAATATCCAGTAGGACTATATCAGGCGTATATTCATAAAATCTATTTAATGCTTCATTTCCATTTGAAGCTTCATATACTTCCGTTATAGTTAACTCTTCAAAGTTAACAAACTTTCGAATACCTTGTCGTATGATTGGCTCATCGTCTACAATTAGCAATTTATACATGCTTTCCTCCTTTTTATGTAATAGGATTAATGCATTTCAAATCAATCAGATCATCATATGATCTAACTTTTATTAGTTTTTAACAAAATCTATTAAATATCCATAACCTTCTTCTTGTAATTTTGTAATTGTAAATACTGACATTTCAATTAGTTAGTAATTTTTTGTGGACAACTAAAAGAGGCTATGATTAATATTCATAGCCTCTTTTTAACAATTGTTTATTCAAATACTACACAGCTCAGATTCTTCCATCATACCGCTACTCTAAACTCTGCCAATAAGACTTAGTTAGCCTATCGATTTGGGCAATTTGTTCTCGTCATGCTAAAACGGTATACCCATGTTTGATTGAACGTGAACTACTATGCGTTTGGAGACGATACTAACACAGATACGCGCCGATCAAGCGGGGGGGAAATCGCACAAACGGATGTGCCCACGACTAATCGATCGTGACCGTTTGTTCTGTTACTAGTACGCCGCCAAACGATTAGTATCATATCGAGCAGCTATCTTGCTAGCTCTTTTAGCCTATTTCTACAATCCAAATTGTTTATCGGGTATCGCCGTTAGATCTCCAATAATGCCGTGAAGGGCGTTGGACTACGAGTTCCTTTAATGCATAATCCAATGACTCCGATTAGCGTAGTGACTTAAATGCCGTGCGAAGTTCAGAAGTGATGTGCTCCGGCTGCTCCCATGCTGCGAAGTGTCCGCCCTTAGGAAGCTTGTTGAAGTGGATAAGATTCGGGTATGCTTTTTCTACCCAGCTCTTCGGTGCTTCATAAAGCTCATCTGGAAAGACGCTGACAGCAACCGGGAGTTTGACGCCTTTGACGGCGAAGAAGGAATGTCCAGCTTTGCTGTTCTCCCAGTATAGACGAGACGCGGAAACACCAGAATTCGTAAACCAGAAAAGAGAAATGTTGTCAAGAACGTCGTCTCTAGTTAGGCCCTCTTTCACTCCAGCAAAAGATCTCGAAATCAAGTCAAGACTCTTCCAGTCGTGGTCAAGCATAAAGGCTGCCAAACCGACAGGCGAATCCACCAGTCCAGTCAGCGTTTGCGGGCGCGTTCCCATCATGCCTGCGTAGGCGAATTTATTTTCGCCAACTTGCTCGCACGCTTTCTTCTCATCTTCTGAGAGACCGTGTGGCAGCGGGTTACCGGACCAGATCGCCGCATCAACTTCTGGCGGAATCACGCCTGCCATGTTAGTATGCAGGCCGATCAGACCTTCAGGTTCCTGAACGCCCATAAAGTCAACGACAATCGCACCCCAGTCGCCACCCTGCGCCACATATTTCGTGTATCCTAGTCGATTCATTAACTCTCCATAAGCACGTGCGATACGAGTAGGATCCCAGCCTGTTGTAGTCGGCTTACCCGAGAATCCGTAGCCAGGCATCGATGGAATCACCACATGGAAAGCATCCGATGCATCTCCACCATGTTCCGTAGGATTAGTAAGTGGTTCGACAAGTTTCATCTGTTCAATGATAGAACCTGGCCATCCGTGCGCAATAATGATCGGCATAGCATCTTCATGTTTTGAACGAACGTGGATAAAATGAATGTCTAAACCATCAATCTCGGTAATGAAATGAGGCAGGGCGTTTATCTTCGCCTCGATCTTACGCCAGTCATATTCATTTGCCCAATAACGAGCAAGTTCCTGAATCGTTTCTAGCTGCGTGCCTTGTGATTGATCCGATACCGTTTCCTTCTCAGGCCATCTAGTAGCGTTAATACGTCTGCGTAATTCTATCAGTTCTTCTTCTGGAACATTGACATGAAATGGACGAATAGCGTTTTTTTCTGTAGTTGTTGTCATGTTGTTAAACTCCTTTTGATAGTATTTTTAGGTTTGTCATTGATCTAGCTAACTAGTGCGGCACTTTGAAAGCCGTGCGGAGTTATGCAGCGAAAAGTTCTGTTGGTTTTCCATAATAAGTTCACGCATTACTATTCATTAAAGGTTCAATCCAGATGAATCCAAAATATCGTTCCAAGATCATGTTTTGCCAACGAATCATGGTATTTGCAAGGTAACTGACCTCAGGAAACATTCATCTCCGTTGAATGTCCATTTCAATCTACAATTGAAGGTCATCCTAAAGCAGAATGAGTATTAGACAAACGACGTTTAACTGATTGCTCGCAAATATTTCACTAAATCGTTGAATTACATGAAACTTTAACCAAAAGATATTCCCTTTAAACTAGAGTAAATTCTCGTGTTTTTTATCATGTAGTACCAACTGATTTCTTTCAGAAGTATAAGCTCGATGTTATTCTATTAGAAATAGTCAATATGAACCATTGAATTTTAATAGGTAAAACTATAATAAAATCATGTGTTTTGTAATGAATATCATATGTATCCCAATGATCACACAGATAAATGTTTGGTTTGTTCTGTTCTCGTGATAATAAATTATCAATCAGTAGCCCTAGAATTAAGTAATGATAAGATTACGATTATTTTAAGATTATTTTTTTAGGGCATAGAAATAACCTCGCATTTTTTTACTTCTTTATAAGTGTAAAATTTTTGGGACAACAAAGAAGAGGCTATGGATAGTTTCATAGCCTCTCTTCATTAAGCTTGCATTTACAAATTAGCAAGAGAATTATTTTAGACATTATTTAGAATAACTTTTAAGTTGTAGATTTGATAATCAATTAAACATTCTTCATCATCAAGTTATTAATTCATTTACCTCAAAAGCTACTCGAATACCAGATTCAATTGCACCTTGCATCCACCCAGGGGTTGATGATGTATGCTCTCCTGAAAAATGAACTCTACCTTCTGGTGTAGCAAGATAAGGGCCTAGTTCCTTCAATTGATCTGGTTTTAACATTGAAACCGCCCCAGCTGCATAAGGATCAAGTGTCCAACTATAAGTGAATCCTGTAACAAATTCTTCATATACTTGATTACCAAATAAGTATGATAGATTTTTTAAAGCTTGCTGTATTTGTTCGTTTTCAGATAAACTGTCCCAGTATAAAGCATCATCTTCCCAGGTGTAGCTGGCTACAATGATTCCAGGCCCTTCGGAACCTAAACCACTACTAGGATAATAAGAAAATCTTATAGGAAGATCAGTAATTGACATCCCTCCATATATGCCTTCTTTTTCCCAAAATCTCGAATTAAATTGCAATCCAACCTTTGTAGAAGCCATATAGTGAATTGTTCTAATCGCCCTCCATTTGTTATATGAAAATGAATGATGAGGTATGATTTCTACAAAGTTAAGTACTGAGAATGGTACAGTAATAATTGCATAATCTGATGAGGTTTGAAATGTTTCATTACTATTTTCGTTTATGGTATGAATGATGACTTTATTTTTTTCTTGCACTATTTTTGTCATCTTCTGCCTAAAAAAAATATAATTCTTTAATTGAGAAAGAAAAGACTTTGGTAGCTGATCATTTCCTCCTGTAATTTCATAAAAAGTAGGGTTGGAGAAAAAGATCATAAATTCTCTAAAAATCGCTGTAAATGCCAATTCCGGAAAACCTCTTGTTCCCACATTCGCTTTAATTGATTCAACTGCACCTTGTGACAATGAAACACCAATCGGGTTATATTTTAAAAATTGGTCCATAGAATATTGATCATAGTTATTTATAATATTTTCCCAGTTCACCTTAGGGTTTTGATTAATATAATCAATAATCGGGTTAATAACTAAATTTAAAAGTTGATCAGAATTTAAGCCTTTTTCAGAAGTTGATACCGGAAAACCTAAAATATCTGGGTTTTGATCATATTTCTCTTTTGTCGTTTTAACACCATTCACATAAAACAAATCATTAGCTGTAGTATTAATAAATTTATTTATCGGTAAATTAAATTTATTGATATATTCGATAACAAGTTGATGTGTTTCAGGGATACGCATTGCACCAAAATCCATGTATTGATCATGAGTAAATGCTTTACGCTCTGTATATACTCTCCCACCTACTCGATTATTTGCCTCTAATACGATTACTTGATGACCTGAATCCTTTAATAAAGAAGCCGCTACTAATCCAGACAATCCTGCACCAACAACTGAAATACGTTTTGGAGTAGTGGTTTTCGGTAATCCATTACGTATGATTGAAATCAACTGTTCATTGGATAGACTACTGATTGATCTCATAAGAACCCACTCTCTCTGTTAATTTGGTTTATTAAATTTTATTCGCTTCTAACCTTATTTAGAATTTTAAGGGCCCTAGGTACTAATGCATGACTCCCATGGATTTGCCGACTCATCATTTCATAATTGATTAACAAAAAATTAACTTACATCCACTTATTTTTGAAAAGGTAAAACTATATTAAAAACATGCGTTTTCTAGTCACTCCCCACGGAATAGGACTATCCTGAAGTTGAAACAGAACTGATTCACCCCCGCAAGCCTACAAGTCACAGCCTTCCCGATCCTCCCATTGGAGTCTCTCGCACCTTATAAATCATTCGTAATAAAGCGACACTAAAGGCTATTATTCGAAGAACTAGTGCTTTCTCCGTAATTTAGCAAGTCCCTCAATCATACTTAGTTCAAAAATCACGGTTTTTTCTCAATCAATCTACGAATATCCTTATCATTTAATTTATCAATGATATTAATTGAAAATTCTGCATTGTTAAAAATTCTGAACGCTAATAACATTAAGCCAAGTCTTGCAATATTCAAAAAGGAGGTATTAGCGTTTCGCAATTGTTCACACCATTTGGTAAGTGGTGTTTAAAAAATATTGTATTTGAAAGGAGATTTTTTTTGAGAAAAAATGTAAAAGTCAGTCAGTTAATTTTAAGCATCCTACTATCTATGATTCTCTTTTTCAACCTTTTCCTTCCGAATTATGCACTTGCCCTAGATAGTAACGAATCAAGTAAACCAATTTTAACTAGCCAGGTTACTGCTGAAAGTAAAGTAGCTAAAAAAATAATTCAGCAATTTAAAGAAAATGAAGAAGTTACCTTTTTACTAAAATTAAAGGATCAAGTAGATTCAAAAAGAGTAGCTTTCGATGCAGAGACTGCCGCAAAAAAACAAAAGCAAACAGCTGTTAAAACGGAATTAATAGTCCGCTCTGCCGTTGTTTCAAGCCTACGAAATACTGCCTTAGAAACTCAAAGTGTGTTATTAGAGTATTTAGAAAAAGCTAAACAAAATAAAGAGGTTACTAGCTTTCAATCTTTCTATATTGTCAATTCGATTGCAGTTACAGGATCGAAAAAAGTAATGGAGGAGCTTTCTACATATTCAGAGGTGGCAAAAATTCTTCCAAATGAGACTAGACAATTAATTACACCTCAAAAAACTAAGAAAGTTTCAACTAATAAAAATGTAAATTCTAATACAGTTGAATGGGGTGTGGAACGAGTTGGAGCACCTCAAGTTTGGAAAATGGGAATTGATGGAACTGGTATTGTGGTAGCAAGTATCGATACTGGTGTGCAGTGGGATCATCCTGCATTAAAAGAGAAATATCGTGGCTTTGATGCAAATTCACCAGAACAGGTGAATCATTCAACAAACTGGTTTGATGCTGTAAATGGAAAAGACACTCCATATGATGATATAAAGCATGGTACTCACACTGTTGGTACGATGGTCGGATCAGAGCCTAATGGTAGTAACCAAATCGGTGTTGCTCCTGGTGCAAAATGGATTGCAGTTAAAGCCTTTGCTCCAAATGGTGGGACAGATGTTGATTTAATTGAAGCAGGTGAATGGGTGTTAGCGCCAAAAGACAATGAAGGAAATCCACATCCAGAACTTTCTCCAGACATTGTTAATAATTCTTGGGGCGGTGGCTCTGGTCTAGATGAATGGTATCGTCCAATGGTACAAAGCTGGCGAGCTGCAGACATTTTCCCAGTATTTGCTGCAGGTAATAGTGGTTATTATGGTGAAGGTACCATTTCAGCTCCTGCAAATTACCCTGAATCATTCGCAGTCGGAGCAACTGATTTCGAAAACGCTTTAGCTCCTTTCTCTTCACGTGGTCCGGGACCATATGAAGAGACAAAACCAAATGTGTCTGCACCAGGTGCGAATATTCGCTCTGCCGTTCCTACAGGTGATTATGAAGATGGTTGGAGTGGAACATCAATGGCTACACCTCATATATCTGGTGTAATTGCTTTATTAAAGCAAGCTAATGCATCACTTTCAATTGAACAAATTGAGAATTTATTGATGGATACCGCTATCCCATTATCAAATACAGAATATCCTAACACGCCTAACTCTGGATTCGGACACGGATTTGTCAACGTATATAATGCAATTAAGTCTTCTCATACTGGAAGCGGAATCATCAAAGGTGTAGTTCATGGTGAGGGAATCGATAAAACGACACCAACATTTGAACATACGTCACCTCAATTTATTTATGACAGAGAGAATACTGCTTTCAATGTAAATGTACAGGATAATATTAGTATCAATACGGTGACAATTTCCTATTTAGCAGAAAATAACCAATGGAAATCAATTACTGCTACAAAGAGTTCTGGTGACCATAAAAATGCAACCTATGAAGCTATCATTCCTGGTTCTGATATTAAAAAAGGTCAACTAAGTTATTATTGGAAAATTACAGATTATAACCAAAATCAAACTACTTCTTCAACTTACAATGTCGAAGTTAAATCGGCTATTACGCTTGGTTATTTCAATAATCTTGAAAGTACTCCTGAGGGCTGGTATTCAGAAGGAAAAAATAATGATTGGGAATATGGTGTTTCTCTTTCCGAACCTGATAAAGCTTATTCGGGTGAAAAAGTTTTTGGGACGAATTTAGATGGAGCGCATGCATTCGAGACATATTCTTATCTGTACATGCCTCCTATCGATCTTCCTGAAAATAAAAATGCTTATTTACAGTTTAAGCATTGGTATGATTTTAATCCTTCAGGAATTGATGGACCTGATGATTATGGTGCAGTATTAATTTCAACAGATCGAAAAAATTGGGTATCCTTAAGTAAAACGGAACCAGTTAGAGATGAACATTTAAATGAAGATTATTCATCGCATGGGTGGATTGATCGAGAAGTAAATTTATCTGCCTATGCAGGAAAACGAATCTACATTTCATTTTATATGCAAGGATTGCAAACTGGATTTGATTATACAGATAAGTCCGGATGGTCAATTGATGATATTTCATTAAATGAAAGTCCACTTTTCTCAACACAAAAGCAAGCTCCATATAAAACAGAGATTCATATCAAAAAGAATGTTAATCATAATCAAGAGAATGTTTCCATCAATCAACACCAAACTAAACAATTAATACCATTAGGGGCACAAGTATCAGTTTTAGATTCAGGGTATTCTGTTTCAACGAGCCCAGCCGATGGATCATATATCATGAATCATAATGCGGGTGAATTTACACTACGTGCCGAGGCATATGGTTTCCATCCTAAAGATCAGCTTGTTTCTATACCGGAAGATGGAGTGATTGAATCCAATTTCACCCTTAAACCGTTGGGTAAAGGTGAAGTTCGAGGCGTTGTAAAGGATCAAGAAACAGGGAAACCAATTGCTAATGCAACCCTTTCACTAGTTGAAGATGCTGCTATTGTCCCTGTTAAAACAGACAGCAAAGGTCGTTTTACGATTTCAGCATTTGAAGGGAACTATACTTTGCACGTATTTAATTCCAATTATGTAATCGAGGATCTAGCTATTACAATTAAACCTAATAAAGAAGCGAATGAGAAAATCGAGCTTAGAAAGTATATTGGCTATACTGGTGAAATTGGATACGATGATGGAACTGAAGAAAATTCAATATTCTACCCTGGTGCAATAAATGATGCGTTTGCAGTAAAAATGTCATTAAATCCAGGTGTCAAAAAAGCATGGTTATCGGCAGGATTATTTAAAATAAATACTGAACGTCCTACACCAGGTGCAACAAAATTCCAAGTAACAGTCTATGATTCTAGCGGACCAAATGGTAGTCCAGGTAAGAAAATCACAGGACCAATTAACGCAAACGCTAGGACAGATGGAGAATGGACCTATGTTGATTTAGCAGATAAGAACATTATTGTTAATGGGGATTTCTATTTAACCTATATTCAATCCGAATTTCCTCCACCAGGTTTAGCGGTTGATAAAAGTAGCAGTTTCCATGAACGCAATTGGTTCTTATATCGAGGTGTATGGACCCAAAATACAGATCCATATTTTGGGAATTTGATGATTAGAGCGATTACAAATAATTCAATCCCGTTCCCTGTAATTGACAATCCATTAAATAATACTTTTACGAATCAATCTCAAACTGAAGTAAAAGGAACAGCAATACCATCTAGTCCTGTAATCATTCAAAATAATGGAAAAGACATAGCAACTGGAACTTCAAAAGCTGATGGTACTTTTTCTATCCCAATTAAGTTAAAAGATGGATCAAATAATATCACTGCTGTATCTGTAACAAAAGATGGTAAAACAGAACCTTCAGAATCCGTTAAAGTGATCCTAGATCAAAAGAAACCAATTATTTCTATTAAGGATATAGATTCTGTAAAGGGCTTTGATTATATCATACATGGATCAACAAAAGATGATTATCTAGACAGTGTGTATGTGAACGGGCAACAAATTGATGTCGATTCAAAAGGCACATTCAATCATACAATTACTTTAGTGAAAGGTAAAAATTCAGTTGATATTCAAGCAAAAGATAAGGCAGGAAACATTGAAAAAAAATCTATTGAAATAAAGATAAATAAATTCAACTAAACTATAAAACTCTCCTGTATTTAATAGAGGCTTATAAGACATGTTCACCTTATAATTTGGTAAGGTGAACTGTCTTGTTTTATGAAGAGTATGATAAGTGTTGTTTTCTGTACAAGAGAAATTCATAAGCTTTATTTAATGAAGTAACTTTCCTTTCTAAATAAATATAAATAACATAATTGATGATAGAGCTATATAACATTTTTAATAATGTATGTATTCGACTTTAACTACACAATGAAACCACCTATAAAAAGGTGGTTTTTTAAATTATTTATCCTTCTACCTCAACTTTTATCAAACTCTCTCTTTCTTTTTTCTTTAAAATTCCCATTGGTATATAAGTTACATAAAGCGAGATTACTGCAACGATTTCAATATTAACATAATACATGATCCCATTTCCGAAATAGTTTAATAAGGTTTTGCTTTCTAGTGCCGGACTCATCAAGAAAAAAAAGTTTGTATCAATGACCATGTTCAACATATAAATTGGCACAGCAAGTATATTCAAAAAGATAAAGGTAGACCAAATGGCTTTTTTTGAAACTCTATACCCTTCAAAGAGGATAAAGTATAAGACCGATAAAGGAATTGCCGAATGTTGAAGATAATATCTAATAAATCGAAAATGAGGAAACTTGTATACCAAATCAGGTGTTAGCATACTTAGAATCGGAGGTAGTATGCCGATAAAAAATAAGATATTAAATACATTTTTATCTTTTTTCAAGAATAAGTACAATGCAAAGTACGCACTGAATGAACACAGTTGTAAAGGTAGATATTTCGGTTTCCAACCATCAATTAAAACAAGGTATACTTGAAAGCCGATCAAGCATGAAAGTAAAGTAATAAAAAGGATCCACTTGATTGCTTTCTTATAAGGTTCAATTTTATTTCTGTAAATGATTCCAACAAAACATAAAGTAAAAAATACAATTAGCGTAACGATATGGGAAATAGAGAAAAGATCATAAAATCCCATCTCAGCAACATTTAGGATCATGTCACCCTCCTTACTATTCGTTCGTGTTCATACTTATTAGATAAATTAACTTAAGTATTAGTTCACACGAATCTAATGTTCTTCTTAGTTGTTTTGAAAGGAAGATTTTTTCATTTTCAAAAGTTTATTAACCGTGTATAACAAAAGACCCAAATAGATAAAGCTAGAGAAAAACCACCTACTCTAAGGTGGTTTCAGTTTGTTTACAAAGTACAAAAACTAAGAGATTCAGACAGTCTGGTTGGTTTAAATATATTTTCGATGAATATTCTTTCCATCGTAACTAAACAACACTGACTTCCCTTCGATATTTGTCTCTAAGTGTACACCTCTACCCCAAAGTTGATGAATATATGGCATAACTTTTTCTACATATTTAATGTCGAGTTCCATCGTTTCATAAGAATGTTTCAAGTAAAGCTCACCATTTTTTAAATAATCTCCATCTTGAACCACTATATAAGGGAACCCACCGTTTACTCTGCTAACGACTAACTGATCTCGAACTGCTTCCCACGCTTTGTCGATGACTTTATATTCTTTTCCTTGGCGTTGGAATAAATACATGTCTTCTCTCATCACAAGTTCTTTCGTTAAGTAGTTTCGTAGGAAAGAGCTATCGGACTCTAATTCTCTTACTTCAAACATTTTTTCTCGACCACTTCCTGGTTTTATCCCTAGTTCTCTCATTTCTCTTGTTGGGTTATTATAACGTTCTTCTATGTCTTCAAACATTCGAAGACCTAAGTAGTATGGATTGATGCTTGTTTTTGATGGTTGGACTACACCTGCGTTAAGTTTTGCATATTCAATAGCTTCATTTGAATCAAGATTCAACTCACGCATGATTCGAATGTGCCAGAAACTTGCCCAGCCTTCATTCATAATTTTCGTTTCCAGCTGTGGCCAGAAATAAAGCATTTCTTCACGCAGCATCGTCAAAATATCTCGTTGCCATTCTTCTAATTCTCTTGAATATTCTTCTATAAATAAGAGGATATCTTTTTCGGGTTGAGGTGGGAATTGTTTGCGTTTAATTGGAATTAGATTTGAATCGTTTCTCTTTTCTTTACTTGCATCCATATTCCATAAATCATCATAAGGGGTAACTCGCTTTTTCTCTTTTAATGGAAAGTCAGTTTCTAAATCATAAGCTAATTTGGGACGTATTAGTGATGGGTCAATATGTTCTTGTATAGATAGAACCGCATCTAAGAACGTTTCGACTTCTTGTTTTCCATATAAATGTTCATATTGTTTGATCCGCTCAGCTGTTGCTGCCATACTTTCAACCATATCTCTTTTCGTATTAGAGAATCGAACATTGTTTTTAAAGAAATCACAGTGGGCTAATACATGTGCAACAATAAGCTTATTTTGAACCAGGGAATTTGTATCTAAAAGGAATGCATAGCAAGGGTCTGAGTTAATGACCAATTCATAAATTTTACTTAATCCAAGGTCATAGTGAAGCTTCATTTTATAAAATTGCTTACCAAAGCTCCAGTGAGAGAATCGTGTTGGCATGCCATATGCGCCAAAAGTATAGATGATATCTGCAGGGCAAATTTCGTATCTCATTGGATAGTAATCGAGCCCAAATCCTTTCGCAATCTCCGTAATTTCATCAATCGCATATTCCAAGGCTTTATATTCGCTTGCTTTCATCACACTCTCCTCCTGTCTCTTCTATCATCATTCTATGAACAGAAATGTCATTTCATGAAACGAATAGTTAGTTCACTACTTAATACATATGCGTTTCACTAATAAAATTCGTCTTTTTTCGAAAACAAAAAAACACATGAAGATCTCTCTTCATGCGTTATATGCAAGTTCCATCTTAATAATGTGTCCGACAAATTGGTCAAAATCCCCAATAAATTTACCGATTCCATCTATATGATAGAATGTTGTTGTTTTTTCTGGATTAAATGGTTCATTTGACGCTGAGTATATATAGATTCTTTTCCCACTTCCAATAGCCATTCCAAGTTCAGTATGACTGCCAAACCCACCAGGTAATACTAAAATGAAGAAATTTGCATCCATTACAGCTGCCTTCTCTGCTTCACCGATTGCTGCTAATTTTTCAAGCGTATTTACATTTTCGTTTTTAGTCCAATCATATGTATGTAAAAATCCTTTTTCTTCTAAACGAGACGCTAAATACCTAACCTGTTCTTTATTACTTAAACTCGAAGCGATATAAAATTTCATTTTCTGCACCTATTTATGACAAGAAAAAAGCTAAACGGTTAGTCAATGTTAAAATATTGACTGTTCGTAGTTACATTTATTATTCCTAATACATTTTTTTTCATTCGTAACTTTACCCTTTACCGTTTTTCTCCATTAATTTTGGCTTTTTCAGTCATTCTTCCTTTCCTTCTCCCTAAACTTATATTCCTAACAATATTTATAAACGCCATTTAAATGAGATTTTATCGTGTTGTTAAATTCTCTCAAGGCTATTTGAGACATTTCTTCATAAACTATTTGTACCCTCTAAGAAGGAGGTACACAATGCAAGCACAATCCGATTATGATTTAGCATTGTATTACACATATTGCTGTCAATGGGACAAACTGATCGTCCTAATGGTGAATACAAAAGATGAGCTATTCTCAAAACGAATTGAACATTTCTTACACGCCTTTAAGTACGAGCGAGACCTTGCCGTCATT